>WNFZ01011601.1_pt1 | contig 10206 bp, 7 predicted proteins | sample 5400081 | NCBI WGS metagenome assembly WNFZ01 (sample SAMN13153365, study PRJNA577476) | soil metagenome | isolation source: 80 cm soil or saprolite under grassland replicate 1 | place: USA:California | collected 2016-06-15
AATGCCCCGCCACTGCCGGGAGGCATGAAGGGTGAGGATCTCGCACTGCTCGCGTTCGCGGACGTAGGTGAGCACGCCCAGCAGACGCCCGTCCTCCTCGGCGACCAGGGCCGGGTACCCGAGCGGGTCGACCAGCTCGTTCCGGCGTTCGAGGAGCAGCGGATGCTCTTCGGGACAGAGAGCCGCATTTGAGGCGCCCGTAGAACCGGGGGAGCCCTACGCCCGGGACCGCACCCCGGCCATCGTCTCGCCGGCAAGGTGGTCGACCACCGCCTCGAGGCTCCCGGCCTGCTGGTAGAGACGGAGCTGGCGGTCGGCGCTGGTGCCTTCCCGCAGGATCGTGTGGACGTACTCGACCTCCTTGCGGGAATCGAGCTCGTCGACCACGTCGTCCACGAACTCCAGCAGCTCCAGGGCGAGCCGCCGCATCGGCACCTCGGCCAGCTTGCCGAAGTCGATCAGGCTGCCGTCGACGCCGTAGCGCATGGCCCGCCACTTGTTCTCGTTGATCAGGCTGGGCAGGTACTTCCGGAACCCGAGGTTGCCCTCCCGCAGCGCCAGGAGCTTCGCGCAGATCCCCTGGATCAGCGCCGCGATGCAAATGACCTCGTCCACCTTGGTGCACGCGTCGCAGATGCGGAACTCGATGGTCGGGTACAGCCAATGCGGCCGCAGGTCCCACCAGATCTTCTTGCCGTTGTCGATGCAATGGGTCCTCACGAGCAGGTCCACGTACCTGCTGAACTCCCCGTGGGAGCCGAGCTCGGGCGGGATCCCCGTGCGCGGGAAGCGGGACCAGATCACGCTGCGGTACGACTTCAGGCCGGTTGCGCGCCGCAGCCAGAACGGGCTGGACGTGGACAGGGCGAGCAGGTGGGGCAGGAAATAGCGCGCCTCGTTGACGACCTCGATGCGCGCCTCGGGGTCCGCGATGCCGACGTGCACGTGCATCCCGAAGATCAGCAGCTCCCGGACCACGTCCTGCATCTCGCTCTCGATCAGCTTGTACCGCTCCAGCTCGGTGACCCGCTGGTCCTGCCAGTGCGAGAACGGGTGCGTGCCCGCCGAGACGATCCGCAGGCCCTGCGGCTCCAGCAGCGAGGCCAGCGTGCTCCGCAGCCGCACGACCTCGTCGCGCGCCTCCGCCACGTTCCCGCAGATCTTCGTCCCGACCTCGACCACCGACTGGAGCATCTCGGCCTTGACGTCTTCGCCCAGGATCGGCTGGGCGGCCGCGAGCAGGGCGGCGATGTGCGCCTTGAGGTCGCCGTCGGCGCCAACGATCTGGAACTCCTCCTCGATGCCGATGGTGAGCGGCTGCTGTGTCATCGTTGCCCTCCACTCCCTGTGAGACCCTCATCATGGCACCGCCACCCGCGGTCGTCCCCGCCTTGACAGCCGGCGTACGCGGGACGATGTTGTGCAAACGATTGCGAGCGGGAACTGGCGGGGACCGGTGAGGGAGGGAGCGGGTGAGCGCAACCAGCGGTGCGGGTCCGGTGCTGGACGAGCGGGTCCAGGCGGCGACGGCCCACTGGGCGCCGCGGTTCATCGCCAACGGCACCGATTACGCCGACTTCCGGGCGACCCTCGGGCGCATCGCGCGCTGGGACGACTGGTGCCGGGAATGGGGGCGGACCGCCGCCGGCTACGAGGCACTCGGCGAGCGCGCGGAGCAGCGGGGGCGGGCCCTCACCGCGGCCGGGGCCTGGCGCCGGGCGGCGCTGTGCTGGCACTGGGGCAAGTTCCTGTTCAGCGAGCACCCGGACGAGCAGCGCGCCGCGCACGAGCGCACGGTCGCCTGCTACGCGCGCGGCGCCTGGGCGCTGGAGCCGCCCGCGGAGCGGGTGGAGATCCCCTACCAGGGCACGCGGCTGGAAGGCTACCTGCGCCTGCCGGCGGGGGCCCGCCCGCTGCCCGCCGTGGTCATGGTCCCCGGGCTCGATTCGGTCAAGGAGGAGCTGCAGGCGACAGCCGAGTACCTGCTGCGGCGCGGGCTCGCGACCCTCGCGGTCGACGGGCCCGGCCAGGGAGAGGCCGAGTACGACCTGCCGATCGAGCCCGCGTACGAGCGGGTGGTGGCGGCCTGCTTCGACTGGCTGGAGCCCCGCCCCGAGGTGGACGCGGAGCGGCTCGGCGTCTTCGGCGTCAGCCTCGGCGGCTACTACGCCGCCCGGGCGGCGGCCTTCGAGCGCCGCACGCGGGCGACGGTCGCGCTGGCCGGTCCGTACGATTTCAGCAGCGGCTTCGACGAGCTGCCGGTCCTCACCCGCGCCGCCTTCGCGCAACGGTCGGGCGCCGTCAGCGCCGCGGAGGCGCGCGAGCGCGCCGCGGCGCTGACCCTGGCCGGCGCCGCCGAGCGCATCGCCTCGCCGCTGCTGGTCGTGTTCGGCAGGCTCGACCGGCTCATCTCCCACCGCCAGGCCGAGCGGCTCGCTGCCGAGGCGCCCGGTGCCGAGCTGGCCATGTTCGAGGACGGCAACCACGGCCTGACCAACCACGTCTTCGAGTCGCGCACGCTCATGGCCGACTGGCTGGCCGAGCGGCTGGCTGGCTAGCACCGGCTCCGAGGTCCCGCAGGGCGTTGGCCGCGCCGCGCGTTTCGGGGTGGTCGGGTCCGAGCCTGGCTTCGGCGAGGATGATGGATGCGCGCTCCAGCAGCGCCCGGGCGGTGTCGCGGTCGCCGAGGTCGCGGAGGGTCAGCCCGAGCGGGATGAGCGTCAGGGCGACCTGCGGGTGGCTGCGGCCGTAGATCGTCTCGACGATGGCCAGGGCGCGCTCCAGCGATGCCTTGGCCTGGGTGAGCTGCCCGGCGCGGTGCAGGGCGGTGCCGACGTGGGTGAGGGCCCAGGCGACGTCGGGGTGGTCGGTCCCGTAGGTCGTCTCGGTGATCGCCAGGGCCCGGTCCAGCATCGCCTCGGCGCTGCGGAGCTGCCCGAGTTCGTAGGTGACCGCGCTGAGGTGGGTGAGGACCCAGGCGACCTCGGGGTGGTCGGCGCCGTAGACCGCCTCGTCGATGGCCAGGGCGCGCTCCAGCACGGCGCGCGCGGTGACCAGGTCGCCCTCGTCGCGCTGGGCGGCGCCCAGGTGGGTGAGGGTCTGCGCGGTGTAGTGGTGGTTGGGCCCGTAGATCACCTCGTTGATGCGCAGCGCCCGCTGCAGGGCGTCGCGCGCGCCGGCGTGGTCGCCGAGGCGTCGCAGGACCCGGCCGAGGCCGGTCAGCACGAAGGCCGTCCCCTGGTCGTCCCCGTAGATGGTCTGGTTGATGACCCGGGCTCGCTCCAGCGCGTCGCGCGCGCCGGTGTGGTCGCCGAGGCGTCGCAGGACCCGGCCGAGATGCGTGAGGGTCCAGGCGACCTTGGCGCTGTCGGGCCCGTGCGCCGCCTCGTGGAGGCGAAGGGCCCGCTGCAGGACGTCGAGCGCGCGGCGGTGGTCGCCGCTGGCCCGCAGGGCGGTGCCCAGGTAGGTCAGGGCCCAGGCGACCCGCGGGTGGTCGGGGCCGTAGGCGCCCTCGAAGACCCGCACGGCGCGCCGGAACAGTCTCGTGGCCTCGTCCAGGCGGTCGAGCTGCCGCAGGGCGCGGCCGAGGTGGGTCACGGCCAGCGCGACCTCGGGGTCGTCGGCGCCGTGGGTCCGCTCGATGATCGCCAGGGCGTCGGTGAGCGCGGCGCGTGCCAGCTCCGGCTCGGCCTGCTCGAGGTGGTAGATGCCGGCGCCGCGCAGCAGCCGCGCGGTCGCCTCCGGCGCGACCTGGAGCTGGTCGGCCAGCTTGGTGGCGACCAGCGTGTGGTACAGCAGCCGCCGGCACACAGGCCAGGTGGCCGGGTCCTGCGGGTCGCCGGGCCAGGCCGCCCCCAGCAGCTCGACGGCCCGCTCGGCCCACGCCTTCTGCTCGGCGCCGGGCAGGGAGTTGCGGATCGCCTGCTGGAGGAGCTGGTGCATGCGCAGTCCCTGCTGGTCCCGCTCGGCCAGCGAGTAGCGGTGCAGCGCGCCGACCGTCTCCACGTAGGCCGACGGGTCACGGGCCGCCTCGCCCAGCAGCGGCGGCAGCAGGTCGGGCCGGGCACAGAGCAGGTCGTGGGGGATGGTCGCTGCGGCGTAGAAGGCGCAGAGCCTGGCGAGCTGGGCCGCGGCGGGCGCCCGGCGGGCGACCTGCTCGAAGGCGACCTGGAAGGTCGCCTGCACCGACGCGCCGTGCTCGCTGCCGGTGCCGCTGCCCAGCAGCTCCCGCCGCTGCTGGTACAGCTCCAGGTACTCGCCGAGCGCCAGGCCGTTCTGCTCGACGAAGGCGGCGGCCTGCTCCAGCGCCAGCGGCAGCCCGCCGAGTTCCTCCGCGAGCCGGCGCGCCGAGGCCGCGTCGGTGCTGCCGGTCCGCTCCAGCAGGAACCGCTGCGCCTGGTCGGCCGACAGCACGTCGACCCGGACGCGGCCGGCGATCTGGCCGAAGGCGGGGTTGCGGGTGGTGACCAGGACGTGGCCGTGCCCGCGTGCCGGCAGGAAGCGGGTGAGGTCGTGGGGCTCGGCGGCGTTGTCGAACACCAGCAGCCAGCGGTCGCGCTTGCCGAGCTCGGTCACGAGCTGGTCGACGAGCTGGTCGCGGTCGCCCTGGTTGGGCAGGTGCAGGCGCTGCGCCAGCTCCGCGAGCCCCGCAAGGACGGTGGACGGCCGGTCGGCCCGCAGCCACCAGACCACGTCGTACTCGCCGGCGTGGCGGTGGGCGTACTCGCGGGCGAGCTGGCTTTTGCCCACGCCGGCCAGGCCGTGCACGGCCTGCACCCAGCGCTGCCGCCGCCCACCCTGGCCGGGCGGCTCGCCGGTGAAGGACCGGTGCAGCTCGTCGAGCAGCTCGTCGCGTCCGGTGAAGTTGGGGTTCTGCGGCACGAGGTTGGAGATCCGCTCCCGCATGGCGGCCGGCGACGGCACGGGCGCGGCCGCGCGGCGGCCCGGCACCCAGATCCAGGCGCGGGCGCGCCGGACCTCCTTGCTGGTGACCCGGACCAGCTCGTAGGCGGCCGGGTCGACGCCGTCGTCGTGCTGGCGCACGACCGCGTCGTAGACGGCCTCGGAGACGATCAGCACCAGCGGCGCGCTGCTGGCCGCCAGCCGGCTGCGCAGCAGCCGTGAGTCCAGCAGCCGGAACATGTGGATGAGCGCCTGGCCGCTGTAGCCGTTGGCGTCCTGGACGATGTAGCCGGAGTGCATCGCCACCCGCAGGCGCATGCGCGCCCGCTCGGGGACGCTGGCGTTGTAGGACGCAAGCCCCGCGACCAGCCGCGGGACCAGGGGGTCGATCAGCGGCCGGATGGGGACGTTGGGCCGGAACACCACCAGGAGGCCGTCGCCCCGGTCGAGCAGCGTGTAGTCGGCGTCGCCGACCGCGGCGTGCCGCAGCGCCTCACCGACGACGCGGTACAGGGTGTCGCGCAGCACGACCCGGATCTGGTCGTTGCGGTCGGGCCTGCCGGAGCCCTTGATATCGGCCGCCAGCAGGTGGTGGTACAACGGGTCGTAGCGTCGCTCGTCGTACATCCCTGTACCTGTTCACTTGTCACGGGGGAGAACGATCGCTCAGGTCTCGGGAATGCAGGGGAGGGAATGTACAGGCCCCAGAGCCCGCGCTTCTATCGTGAACTTGACGCTCTGCTGGTCAGGAAGATGCTTCCGGAGGCATGAGGACACCGCTGTTCCGATCGTCCTGGCCGTGGCGCTGGCTGGTCCTGCTGGGCGCCGTGGCGCTGCTCGCGTCGCTGCCAGCGCTGGTGGCCGCCGTGCCGGTCACGGTCCGGCCGCTGTCGGCCGCCGAGCTGCTCGCCAAGGTGCGGGCCTCTGCCGCCGTGCCGTACCAGGGCTATGCGGAGTCCAGGGCGGGCCTGGGCCTGCCGGATCTGCCGGCGGTCGGCCGGCAGGCGGCGCTGCTGGGCGGGACCAGCCGCATCCGGGCATGGGTCGCGAGCCCGACGGACTGGCGGGTGGACGAGCTGACCCCCATCGGCGAGCGGGACCTCTACCATGACGCGTCCGGGACGCTCGAGTGGGACTCGGGGTCGCACCGCGTGGAGCGCACGGTCGGCGAGCCGGTGGTGCGCTTCGCGCGCCCGGCGGACCTGCTCCCGCCTGAGCTGGGGCGCCGGCTCGCGGCGGCGGCCAGCGCCGGCGAGGTCCGGCTCGGGCGCCCGCGGCGCGTGGCGGGGGTGAACGCGCTCGGCCTGCGGATCTCGCCGCGCTCGCCGGCCACCACCGTCGGCCGCGTCGACCTGTGGGCGGACCCGTCCAGCGGCCTGCCGGTGCGGGTGGAGCTGACGGCGCGCGGGGCGGGCGTGCCGATCGTCGTGACCAGTTTCCTGGACCTGCGGCAGTCCCGCCCGAGCGGGCGGGCGGTCCGGTTCGAGGTCCCTCCCGGCGCCGTGGTCGAGATCGAGGAGGCACCCGACCTGGCCCGCGCGGTCGACCGGTTCTCGCCGTTCGTGCTGCCCGACCGGCTCGGCGGGGTCCCGCGGCGCACGCGGGTGGCGAGCGCCGCCTCGACCTACGGGCAGGGCTTCGACCTGGTCGCGGCGCTGGCGTTCCCCGCCCAGCTCTCGCCGCGGACACGCGCGCTCCTCGACGCGGTGCCCAGCAAGCGGGGTCCGTGGGGGGAGGCGAGCGAGATCGCCACGCCGCTGCTGAACTCGATGGTGCTCGAGCACGAGGGGGTCGCGTTCGCGCTGTCCGGCACGGTGGGGTTCACCGTGCTCGAAGGCATCGCGACCCAGCTCGCCCGCGAAGGGGTGGCCGTCCGGTGACTCCTCCCATCCGCACCGAGGGGCTGACCAAGCGCTACGGCAGGGTCGAGGCCGTGCGCGACCTCGACCTCGAGGTGCACGAGGGGGACGTGTTCGGCTTCCTCGGCCCCAACGGCTCTGGCAAGACCACGACCGTGCGCATGCTGCTCGGCCTGGTGTTCCCGACCGCCGGCCGCGTCGAGCTGCTCGGCCAGCCGATGCCGCGCGCCGGGCGCGCGGTGCTCGCGGAGGTCGGCTCGCTCATCGAGGGGCCGGCCTTCTACCCGCACCTGTCCGGCCGTGCCAACCTGTCGCTGTTCGACGCGGCGGGCCCGGGCGGCCGCCGCTCCGACCGCCGGCGGCGCATCCGCGAGGCACTTGCCACGGTGGGGCTCGATTCGGTGGGGCGCCGGCCGGTCAAGGCCTACTCGAGCGGGATGCGCCAGCGGCTCGGCCTGGCCGCCGCGCTGTTGCGGGCGCCCCGGCTGCTGGTGCTGGACGAGCCGACCAACGGGCTCGACCCGCAGGGCATGCGCGACATCCGCGACCTGCTGGCGCGGCTGGCCGCCGGCGGGACCACGGTGTTCCTGTCCAGCCACCTTCTCGCCGAGGTCGAGCAGATCTGCTCGCGAGCGGCCATCGTGCACCGCGGCCGGCTGGTCGTCCAGGACCGCGTGGCGGCGCTGCTCGCCCCGACCGGCCGCGTGCAGGTCACCACTCCCGACGTCGACGGCTCCAGCCCGGAGGCGCTCAACCACCACCTGGTCCAGGGTGGCGTGCGCGTCCGCGAGCTGGTGGTCGAGCGCCCCTCGCTGGAGGACGTGTTCCTCGCGCTCACGGGCGCCGCCACCGGGTCCCCGCACCCCGGGTCCCCGCACCCTCGGGAGGCTCCCGGTGCTCGTGGTTGAGCTGCGCAAGCTGGTGCGGCGCCCGCGGACCTGGGTGAGCATCGGGCTGCTGGCGGGCCTGCCGACCCTGGTCGCGGTGTTCCTGAAGGTCACGGGCATCGGCCCGCGGCCGGGGGAGGGCCCGGCCTTCCTCGGCGAGGTGCTCAGCAACGGCGCGCTGTTCCCGGCCGCCGCGCTGGCGCTGGTGCTGCCGGTGTTCCTGCCGGTCGCGGTGTCGGTGATGGCCGGCGACGCGGTCGCGGGCGAGGCCAGCCTCGGGACCTTGCGGTACCTGCTGACCCGGCCGGTGGGGCGCACCCGCCTGCTGGTGGTGAAGCTCGCCGTCACGGTCGTGTTCGTGTTCCTTGCGGTGCTGGTGGTGGCCGCGGTCGCGTTCGTGGTCGGCGCGACGATGTTCGGGGTCAAGCCGCTGCCGTCCGTGTCCGGCCAGACCATCGCCGCCCAGGACGCCACCTGGCGGACGGTCGTGACCGTGGTCTACGTCGCCTGGTCGATGCTGGGGGTGGCGGCGATCGCGCTGTTCGCCTCCACCCTGACCGACTCGCCGCTGGCGGCCGCGCTCGGCGCGCTCGCGGCGCTGGTCACCTCGCAGGTGCTCGACCTGCTGGACGCGGCCGCCTCGGTCAAGCCGTACCTGCCCACCCACTACTGGCTGTCGTTCGTGGACCTGTTCCGCTTCCCCGTCCTGTGGCACGGCGTGGTCCGCGGCTTCGCGGTCCAGGCGGTCTACATCGTCGTGCTCCTCGGCGCCGCCTGGGCGAACTTCGCCACCAAAGACGTCAAGAGCTAGGTTGTCCCAAACGCCACAGATCGTCATCCTCCGTACCCGTGCCATCCTCGAGCCGTGCCGTTCAACCACAACGACCACTACCACCGGCTGCTGCTGCGGCAGCTGCCACCGGTCTGTCGCAGGGCGCTGGACGTCGGCTGCGGCACCGGCCGGTTCGCGCGCCGACTCGCGCGGCGCGGCATCCAGGTCGACGCGATCGACCCGTCCCTGGAAGCCCTCCAGGCGGCCCGCGCCGTCCCCCCGCAGCCCTCCGGCCCCGGCACAGTCCGCTATCGGCAGGCCGACGTCACCACGGTCGCGCTGCCGAAGGGCCACTACGACTACATCTGCTGCCTGGCGAGCATCCACCACATGCCGTTCGGCGCGGTCGCGGCGCTGCGCGAGGCGCTGGCTCCCGGTGGTGTCCTGGTGATCCTCGGCGTGTACCGGCAGCGGACGCCGGCCGATTATGCGGCCGGCCTGGCTGCCGTGCCGGTGAACGCGGCGGCCAGAGTGGCGGTCGCGGCCTGGGATCAGGCCGTGGCGATCCGCCGAGGCCACCTGCGTGCGCGGCAACCGGTGCAGGTCCCGGTCAGGCCGGCCCAGATGACGCTCGGCCAGATCAAGAGCGAGGCGGCGGCGCTGCTGCCGGGCTGTGTCATCCGTCGCCGGCTGCTCTGGCGCTACCTGCTGGTGTTCCGCCGCAGCGCTCGTCCTTGACATCGCCTCGGGCGCCCGGCACCTCCGAGATCCAACTGCGGGGGCGATCACGCTGCCCGTGGTCGAGTCACGTGGGGTGGCTCGTGACCCGGGCGCGGTCGATTGCTGTCCGCATTGTTCCGGGAGGGTAGGGGCCTGGCGCGCTCCGGAGCGTCCAGGTGGCCGGTGGGGCCGGTCACACCAGCGGTCCGGACCGCCAGGGCCGGCTCCTCACCCCCGAGCCGGGAGCACAGCGGTCCCCGGCGAGCGCTGCCGAGCCGCCTGGACCGACGAGCCACGCCTGATGTCGCGCCGCTGCTTTGCGAGCCGCCGCGCCCGCACGCTCGCCTCCAGCTCGAGCCCGCGGTCGCGGGTGAGCTGATAGAGCGCAAGGTAGTGAGGAACCACTGCCGCCTCCCGTCTTCGTTCTCCCTCTTCGTTTCGGCTGCACTTGTTCTACACCACACCTGTGACAGTCCCCGGGCCGCCCCCCGGCGCAGGGTCATCCGCCGGCGGCGCGCAGGGCGGCGCAGTCGGACGGGCCCGGCTGCCGCGCAAGGCCGCCGACCAGCGCGCGCAGCACCAGCCCGACCGCCAGCGGGTCGCGAACCAGCTCACCGTGGTCGGCGGTGGAATCGCGGCAGACGTCCTGGAGGCGGATGTTGCGCGCACCGGCCAGCACCGCCGACGCCGGTGGCGTGACGGTGCGGTCGCGCGCCGACCAGACGCTGGTGAAATCCGGGCCGGGCGGGACCTCCTGGCCGTGAACGGGCTGGTTGAGGCGTGCCAGCAGGGTGGACCCGGGCGCGAGCTGGGCGCACGCGCCGTTGCAGAGCTGCGGCCCGAGCAGCGAGGCGAAGCCGGCGAGCTGGGCGCCGTGGTTGGGGGAGGCGAGCAGGACCACGTGGCGGGCGTGCGCCGCCCGGCCGGGCTGGCCGACGTAGGCGCGCACCACGATCCCGCCGGCCGAGTAGCCGACCAGGTCGAAGTCGGCGGCGCCGGTGGCGTCGACCGTCCGGGCGACAGCGGCGGCGGAGGCATCGATGTCGCCGGTGCCTCGGTCGGGGAG
>WNFZ01006924.1_pt1 | contig 10204 bp, 12 predicted proteins | sample 5400081 | NCBI WGS metagenome assembly WNFZ01 (sample SAMN13153365, study PRJNA577476) | soil metagenome | isolation source: 80 cm soil or saprolite under grassland replicate 1 | place: USA:California | collected 2016-06-15
GAGCTGCGCCGGGATGGAGCCGCAGTTCACCGGCACGAACGGACCGCCCTGGCGCCCGCCGGCGGCGTGGATCGCGTGCGCGAACAGCTCCTTGCCGGTGCCCGACTCGCCGAAGAGCACGACCGGCAGGTCGTTGCCGCACGCCTTCCTCGCGAGCTCCACCGATGCGCGGAGCTCGGCGGATCGGCCCAGGATCCGGGTGAACTCGTACTTGGCGCAGGGCCGCGCGCCCCGCGAGCGAGCGGGGGCCGGGGCCGCGCGGGGCGGCGAGGAGGCTGGGACGCGCAGGATCGCGCCCACCGGGGTGCGGTCGTACTGTACGAGCGAGGCGATCACCACGCGGCCGTCCTCGAGCTCGAGCCGCACGTCCGGGTCCCCGGAGATCCGGCACGACCGTACCGCCTTCAGGAAGACCTCGCGGAGCGGTACGGGCAGCGCCCCTGCGTCCGTGATCTTCCGCCGCCCCGCCGCGTCGTTGGCGGCGATGACGCGCGCGCGGGCGTCCACGGCCACGAGGGCGTCGCCCGCGGCGTGCGCGGCGCGGAAGGCGTGGCGCATGACCTCGTCCCGCACGCAGACGGCGGCGCGGATCCGCTCCTCGATCGCACGCGCCACCGCCTTCGCGACGAGGATGGCCTGGCGCCGCTGGACCTCCCACGGTCCCGTGATGTCGACCAGCGCGACGGGGTTCGCCTCGCCGGGAGCCCGCACCGGGGCCGCGGCGCAGCTCCAGCCCTGCCAGGCGCTGACGAAGTGCTCCGAGGCGAACACCTCGACGGCCTTCCCCGAGGCGAGCGCGGTGCCGGGCCCGTTCGTCCCCGCCGACTCCTCCGACCAGTCCACGCCCGGCGCGAACGAGATCTCCTGCACGCCCTCGACGACGCCCGGGTCGCCGTCGATCGACAGCATGTAGCCGTCGGCGTCGAAGTAGGCGAGGACGTGATCGGACAGCCCGAGCCGGCCCGCGAAGTCGCGCAGGATCGGCGTCGCGAGGGCGAGGGCGTCGTCCTTCACCCGCCGCTCCTCGAGCGCGTCGGGGGAGAGGATCCGCCGCGGTTGCTTGAGGGTCGGATCGATCCGGTACGCGTCTCGGACGCGCTGCCAGGACTTGGCGATGTCGTCGCTGATCCCGACGGGCTGGATCCCGTCGACGACATACTGCTGCCACGCGCGGTCGATCTGACGGCGCCGCTCGATCCGAGTCGTCGGCGTGCCGAAGAGGCGCATGTCCTCGTGGGACGCTAGCAGCTTGGAGTGCGACAAACCATCGTACCCCGAACGGGGGGTTACCCTCTCGCTCGGCATCGGTCCTGACGCTCCGAGTCATCTCGCGGCGCAACCGTCCGGGCGTGCAGCTGGACGTCCGGCGGCTCTTCCGCCTGCGTCTCAGAGGCGCGGAGCGAATGGCCCAGCAGCCACTCGCTGTCGCCGTCGGCGTAGTGCTCCTGCTTCCAGATCGGCGACCGCACCTTGAGCTGCTCGATCACGTAGCGCGAGGCGAGGTACGCCTCGTCACGGTGCGGGGAGGAGACGCCGACGATCACGCTCACCTCGCCGACCTCGAGGCGACCGGAGCGATGGACGATGACGACGCGGAGGTCCGGGCCCCACCGCGCCAGCGCCTCGTCGCCCATCTCGCGGAAGGTCTGCTCCGCGAGCGGCGCGAACACGTCGTAGCTCACCGCCTTCACCGCACGACCCTCGTTCCTGTTCCGCACCACCCCATGGAACAGGAGCTCGGCGCCGTTCTCCCCGCCGGCGAGCTCGGCGAGCACGGCCGTGGTCCGGATCGGCTCGCTCGCCACCCGCGCGACGACGCCCTGCATCCCGGTCACCCGCCGCACACGGGAGGGAGGATGGCGAGCGAGATGCGGTCGCGGGGTCCGAGCGCGTCCCCGTCGTCGAGGACGCGCTGCTCGTCGGCGAGCACCGAGACGTCGAGGAGGCGCTCGTCGCGGAAGGTGGGGCAGGCGGCGCGGAGCGCCTCCGCGATGCGCTTCCTCACCGCGGAGACCACCGTCCCGCGCGGCACCTCGAAGGTGAGCGCGGCGCTCGAGTACTTGCGGAACATCCCGAACAGCCGGACCTCGACGCGGATCGGAGACATGGCTCCCTCGTCACCCTGCGTTGGCGCTGCGTCGCGGCGTCCCGGGCGGACGCGGGTGCGTCCAGCGCCCGCTCTTTCCGCCCTCCTTCACCGCGAGGTGGACGTCGGAGATGACGAGCACCGGATCGACGGCCTTGCAGAGGTCGTAGATCGCGAGCAGCGCCGCGCTGACGCCGTGGATGGCCTCCATCTCGACCCCGGTGCGCGCGGTGGCGGACGCTTCGCAGGTCGCCACCACCGAGCGGGTCGACTCGACGAGCTCGAACGCCACCCGCACCTGGTCGAGCGCGAGCGGGTGGCAGAGGGGGAGGAGCTCCGGGGTGCGCTTCGCGGCGAGCATGCCGGCGACCTCCGCCTGCGCGAGCACGTCGCCCTTCGGGTTCTTCCCGTCGCGCAGCGCCGCGAACGCGGCGCCGCTCATCTCGATCCGCCCGTGCGCGATCGCGCGGCGCCGGGTGGGCGACTTCTCGCCGACGTCGATCATCCGGAAGCGCTCAGCCATGGCGCACCTCGTCGAATTGCATGTCGAGGAGGTTCACGAGCAGCGCCCTGCGCGCGAGCGACGTGGCGCGCCCGAGCAGCACCTTCGCGGCCTCCGCGACCTGCAGGCTCGCCACCACCGCCGGCGTGAACGACGGGTTCCCGAGCTTCGTCTCGATGCCCTTCCCGCTCGCGCTCGAGGCGCGGAGGAGCGGCGAGAGGTCTCCACCCGGGAGCTGCAGCGCGACCTGCCCGTACCAGCCGGCGATCGCCCCGTGGACCAGGGGGATCTCGAGCTCGGCGCAGGACGCCGCGAGCTCCCGGCGAACGAGGACGCTGTCGAGGCCGTCGAGGACGACCGCGCAGCCGCGGAGCAGCTCACGCCCGTTCGCGCGCGAGAAGGCGACCCGGTGCGCGACGACCTCGACCGCAGGGTTCACCGTCGCGACGCGCTCCTTCGCGACCTCCACCTTTGCGCTCCCGAGCTGGGCGGGGGACGAGAGGAGCTGCCGGTTCAGGTTGTGCTCCTCGAAGACGTCGGGATCGACGACGACCAGGGCGCCCACGCCGAGCCGGGCGAGCTGCTCGATGAGGTAGCCACCGAGGCCGCCGCAGCCGATCACGGCGACGCGGCTCCTGCACAGGCGGAGCTGATCGGAGGTGGAGACCGTCGCGCGATTGCGCCGGTAGCGGCCAGGCAGGAGGTCCCAGCCGAGCGCCGCCACCTCGATCTGGCCGAGGCTCTTGCCGAAGTGCCGCGCCGCGTCGCATTGGGCGTGTCACGGAAGGAGGTCGCCCTCGGCGCGCGACTTCAGGAACTCGTGGAGCGGGGTCGCCGTCATGCTCATCCCCCTCCGAGCAGCGGGAAGATCGCGATCGTGTCTCCCGACGCGGGCACCTGCTCGAGCGCTGCGTGGCGGCCGCCGAGCAGCAGCACCCCGATCTCCTCGCGCGCGATCCCGAGGCCGTCGACGAGCCCCCCGATCGTGGTGCCGGGGGGGCACTCGCGCTCCGCGGTCTCGAACCGCCCCTCCCGGAACATCGCGAACAGCTTGATGGTCACCTGCATCGCAGCTCCTGCATCGCAGCTCCTGCGTCGGGCACTCGCCTTCGTCCCGCGACGACGGGACGCTCCTGGAGCAATGAGCGGGCCACCCCCGCCGATCGGCCTGTTTTCCGGCGATTCGCCGGGCTTCTCGGCTTCGCCTCTCCGGACGCGTCCGGCAGGCGCCCGGAGACCGCCGTCTCAGATCTGCGACATGTCACGCTGGCGAACCGGGGCCGGGGCGCGGCGCCTCAGGGGCGTGACATCGTTCGTCGCCGCGAAGCGCCAGATCGCCCAAGGGGGCGGCGCCCCGGCGCCGCGGGGCGCGTTGGCGCGGCTCGTGCTCAGAGGCGCGGCATGCCGACCTTCGAAGAGGCGCGCCGGCTCATCCTCGATCACGTGACGGCCCTCGGGCCCGAGCGCGTCCCGCTCGTGGAGGCGGTCGGCCGCGTGCTCGTCGACGACGTGATCGCGCCGTGTGACCTGCCGCGCTGGGACAACTCCGCCATGGACGGTTACGCGCTCCGCGCCGCCGACGCGGCGGGGGGGCGCCCGCTCCGGGTCTCCGGCTACGTCCCCGCGGGCAGCCAAGCGGCGGAGCGCGTCGCGGCCGGGACCGCCGCGAAGATCCTGACGGGCGCGCCGCTGCCCGCCGGTGCCGACGCCGTCGCGCCCGTCGAGGAGACGGAGGAGCGCGAGGGGGCCGTGGTGGTGACGGCGCCCGTCCGACCGGGCGCGCACGTGCGGCGACGGGGAGAGGACGTGCGCGAGGGGGAGACCGTGCTGCGGCGGGGCGCCGTGATCGGCCCGCCGGAGATCGCGCTCCTCGCCGCGTTCTCGTTGGTCTCGGTGCCGGTGGTCCGCCGCGCGCGCGTCGCGATCCTCTCGACCGGCGACGAGCTCGTGGCGCCGGGCGAGCCGCTCGCGCCGGGGCTCATCCACGACACGAACGGCGTCGCGCTGGCCGCAGCCATCCGGCAGCTCGGCGCCGAGCCGGTGAGCCTCGGGATCGCACGCGACGACCGCGCGTCATTGCGGGCGCTGCTCGCGGTCGGCCTGGAGGCGGACGCACTCGTCACCACCGCTGGCGTGTCGATGGGCGACCGCGACCTCGTGCGCGAGGTGCTCGGCGAGCTCGCCGTGCGGCAGGTGTTCTGGAAGGTGGACATCAAGCCCGGCCGGCCCACCGCGTTCGCCGTGCTCGGCGAGAAGCCGGTCTTCTCGCTGCCCGGGAACCCGGTCTCGACGCTGCTCACCTTCGACCAGTTCGTGCGCCCGGCGCTGCTCAGGATGATGGGGCACCTGCACGTGCTCCGCCCGCTGCTGCCCGCCGTGCTCGAGGAGGACGTCGCGCGGAAGCCTGGGCGCGTCGGGTTCGTGCGGGTCCGGCTCGTCCGGGGACCGGACGGCCTTCGCGCCCGTTCCTCGGGGAACCAGGAGACCGGCATCCTGAAGACGATGGTGCAGGCGGACGGGGTCGCGATCATTCCCGCAGACCGGGGGGCGCTCCGGAAGGGCGAGGTCGTCGAGGTGCAGGTGCTCCGCCCCGAGGCGGCGGGGTAAGCCTCGAACGAGCGGCGCCCGAGGACTCGGGAGTGAGCGCCGCGTTAGAGTGCGCGAACGCGCGCCACATCGGCCGCACGCGGGGGCGACGTGCTGCTCGATCCGACCGACCAGTTCATCGAGAACATCACCCGCGCCTGCGACGTGGACGGCAAGTCCGTCCTCGAGATCGGGTGCGGCGCGGGGCGAATCACGAGGGATCTGGCGTCGCGGGCGCGCGAGGTCGTCGCGGTCGATCCGGACGCGGTGGCGCTGCGTCGGGCGCGCGCGCAGGTGACCACCGGCAACGTGGTCTTCCTCGAGGCCACCGCCGGGCCGCTCGAGCTCCCTGGGCGCTCGTTCGACGCAGCGGTCTTTTCGCTGTCGCTGCACCACGTCCCGGCCGAAGCGATGGACGCGAGTCTCCTCCGGGCCTCGCGGCAGGTCCGCGCCGGCGGGCGAATCGTCGTGATCGAGCCCGGCGACGAAGGGACGCTCATCGAGGCGGAGACCCGGTTCTGCGTCGGCGACGGAGACGAGCGGGCGGCGAAGACGGCGGCGCAGCGAGCGATCCGGCGGCTCGCACGGTGGAACGTGGTCGAGACGGTGCGGTTCCGGACGCTGTTCCATTTCCGGGACGCAGCCGACTTTCTCGAGCACCTCCCCCCGCGCGCGGAGGCGTCCGCGGCCGAGGACGCGCTGGGCCCCTTCCTTGCGTCGCATCGCGAAGGCGACCGGATCGTGCTCTGGGCCGAGCGGCGGATGGACGTGCTGGCGCGGGAGCTCGGGTGATCCGGCGTGCACGTCCATCGAAAGTCAGAAGGCCCGCCAGACCTTGCGATCTGGCGGGCCCGATGATGTCGGACGAGTTGGAGTGCCTGGACCCGGAATCGAACCAGGGACACGGGGATCTTCAGGCCGCGTTCAGGATTGGCCAAGGCCGCGGGATCCCGACGGAAGACGCCGGCCGAGGCGGGGCGCTGTAGCACAGTTGAAGCAGCGCCACGGGGCGAGCCCGACGTTGCGCACGACCGCGGCGCCACAGCTTCGCCGCAAGTGACAGGGCACCATGCTGGGATCCCGCGCGGTGGCGACGTACAGGCTCGAGTTCTACGAGGACGAGCGCGGGGACGCTCCGGTGCGACGCTGGCTGCGCGAGGAGCTCACGCTCGCGAAGCGCCAGACGCTCGGGTACGCCATGCAGGTCGTCCTGCAGCGCCTCGGCGTCGCGGTCTGCGGGACCGAGTTCGGGAAGCAGCTCGGCGGCGGCCTGTTCGAGTTCCGGCTTCGGAGCGACCTGCGGGACCGGGTCCGATCCGGCGGGGCGGCCGGCCGGTTCGTGTTCAGGGTGTTCTGCCACGCGCACGGCGACCGACTCATCCTCCTGCTCGCGGCGTACGACAAGGGCGAGGACCCCTCGCCGCGGCGGCAGAACGCCGAGATCGCGCTCGCGCGGGCGAGGCTCCGGGACTGGCAGCGTGGCCGGGCGGGCCGTTGACGTGTGATGGGTTAAGGCCCATATTCAGGGCTGGGGAGCGCGCCATGGCCCAGACGTTCGACGATTTCATGCAGGAGCTCGAGGAGGAGACCCGGCGAGCGGGGCCGGCGGCCGTCGCCCGCGCGGAGGCCCTCAAGGCGCAGTACACGCTCGCCGCCGAGCTCATCCTCCTCCGCAAGCAGCGCGGCCTCACCCAGCGCCAGCTCTCGGCGCGCACCGGCATCCAGCAGAGCGAGATCAGCCGCATCGAGGGTGGGCGCGCGAACCCGACCGCGGCGACGCTCGCGGCTCTGGCGCGCGCCCTCGGCGGCGAGCTGCGAATCGTTCCCGCGCGGGTCAGGAAGGGGCCGGCCGTTCGTGTCTCGGGGGCGCGGAGCACTCGCGCGCGAACCGCGGCGCGGCGCCTCGTGCCTCGCGCGGCACGCCGGTCCGGCGCGTGAAGGCGGCGGCGTCCGCGCAAGGTGTCACGTCGCCTCAGCCGTCCTGGCGCCGTGTGAGCGCGGTCGCAAGGCCGAGCGCGATGTACGTGCCGCCCGCGAGATAGCGACGCCGTCGCGCCGACCGCTCATCGCCCTTGAGCCAACCGCGCAACCTGCTCGCGAGCAGCACGTATGCGAGCTCGATGGTCGTCGCCACGAAGACGAGGAGCAGCCCGAACGAGAGGATCTGGACCGGCACCGATCCCTTCCGCGCGTCCACGAACTGAGGCAGGAACGCGAGGAAGAAGAGCGCCGTCTTCGGGTTCAGGAGATTGACGAGGAATCCCTGACCGAAGACGTGCTTCAGCTCTCGTTCGGGCTCCAAGTCCTTCGGCTTCGACTCCTTGCCCGCGAGTACCTTGCGGACTCCGAGGTACAGGAGGTAGGCGGCTCCGAGGTATTTGATGGCGCTGAACGCGAGCGCGGACGACAGCAGCACCGATGTGAGGCCGAGAGTGGCAGCGCAGATGTGGACGACCGTGGCGGCCTCGATGCCGAGTACCGACGCGACACCCGCCGAGCGTCCCTGGTGAATGCTCCGGGCGATCAGGTACAGAATGTTCGGGCCCGGAACGGCGACGATGACAGCGGTGCCGGTGACGAACACGGCCAGGTGGCTGAAGTGCGTCATCGCGATTTCTCCGGGCGCATCCGCCCTGTCCTTTCGAGGAGGTGCCGCCGGAAGAGCTCCGGCTCGTCGACGTGCGGCATGTGGGCGCTGTGCTCGAACCAGACGAGCGTCTTGCCTCGAGGGGCATCGAGCTGGTCGTGGTAGCGTCGCGTAAGCTCCGGCGGTGCGGCGGCGTCGAGGCGGCCCTGGAACACCGCGATCGGCACCGCGATGCGCGGCGCGCGGGAGAACAGGTCCAAGCCTTGGAGATCCGTGAGGAGGCGCTCCTGCATGGAGCGCATGCCGCGAATTGCACCCACGGCTTCGCGCAACGAGTAGTGCGGCGAGGTCAGCAGCCGCAGCACGTGCGTGCGGACCAGGGAACCGAAGCTCGCGCGCCGCTGGACCCCTCCGAAGTTCGAGACCCACTTCACGCGTTCCAGAAAACGTCTGGAGTCGATGTGCGGGGGCGGTCCGATGGCGCGCAGTGCGAGGAGCGCCCGCCGGTTGCTGCGGCGCTCCGCCTCAGTGAGGGCAAACGCGTACGCGAACCGTTCGGCCTCGCCGAGGTTCACGTCGGGACCCACCGCGGTCACGGATCGGATGGGCTCCGGATCCCGTGCGGCGGCGATCGCCGCGAGGCTCGCTCCGAGGGAGAAGCCCACGACGTCCACCTGGAAGACCGCGAGCCGATCGCACAACGCGTGAATCAGCGCGCACAGATCCCCGACCAGGTCATCGAGACGCAGCGGGCTCTTCGGAGCCCCCGCGTCGAACGACTTCCCCGATCCGCGTTGGTCCCAGTAGACGACGCGGAAGTCATCTTCGAGATGAAGGGCCGCTTCGAGCGCGCGAGCCTCGTGGATGATGGGGAACCCCGGTCCCGCCTGCACGAGTAGGAGCACGGGGCTTCGCGAGTTTCGGCCGCGGACGAGCGCCCACTGGGTGGACCCTCCGATCTCGAAGCGCTCGACGGACTCCACCTCTCCCCCGTTGCGGGTCATCGAGACGCCCTCCGGTCAACGCGTTGACGAACAGCGCCCGCAATCCTTTCCCGCGCGACGCGAGAGGGCGTTCGATCTCGTCGAAGTAGACCATTCGTGCGACCTGCCCCATGGTCCCGACGAGCACTGCGACCGCGAGCTGTGCATCCGTGCCCGGATCGATCGCTCCTTCCCGCCGGCCCGCGTCGACGAGGCTCCGCAGGAGGCCAAGCAGCGAGCGCCGGCGGGCGGGCGCCGGCATCCGAGGCCAGAAGGTGCGGAGCGTCTCGTTGACGTACAGGACCGCCTCGAGGTTCTCGTCGAGAAGGTCCGCGTAGGCCTCCGTGAGCGCCCCCAGGCGCGCCGCGAACGGCTGGGCGGGCGCTTGCGTTGCGTCGATCACCTCGAAGAGGTGCGCGTAGCAACGCTCGAACAGATGGAGCGCCAGTGCTTCCTTGCTCGGAAAGAACTTGTAGAGCGCCGGGTTCGTGTAGTGCGTGGCGCGTGCGATCGCCCGGATGCTGGTCTCGGACAGACCGTCGCGGACGAAGAGGCTGAGCGCGCAGCGCAGGATCTCCCGCTTCGAAGGCGGATCGGCTTCGGCGAGGAGGAACGCAGTGGCGCGCATTGCGACGCCATGGTTAGCGACCGCTAACCGCGTGTCAAGTGACCTGAACGGCCCCTGCGCACGCTGGGGCGATGAGCGATGCCGCCGCGTTCCAACCAGATGGTCGCCGCGCTCGAGTCCGACTGCACCGCCCTCGGGCTCGGGCGCCGCGAGTACCAGATGCACCTCCTCCTCACGCGGTACGACCACGTGAAGGAGCGTGAGCTCGGACTCGATCGTCGCGGGCTCGAACGCAGAAAGCGCTGACCATGAAGCTCAACACCGCCGAACGCCGCTTCTCCCTCGTCACCGTGTTCGTGTTGGCGCAGGAGGTGCGGCGGGCGCTCGGGTGCTCGCACTCGCTCGCCTACGAGCACCTGCGCCGCGCCGCCGGGCGCGAGCCCACGGCTCGCGCGGCCTGCTTACAGCCCACTCGACATGTAGGAGCGGTACGCGAAGGAGAACGGCCGGCGCGTCACCCGGAGCACGAAGTGCCGCGACCGCTCGGCCGCCGAGCGCGTCGCCCGCCAGCGCGACGCCGCCGATCCCGATCACGCAGCCACGCGAACCGCGACGCTGACCGACGCGCTGCAGCTCCTCCTCCGGCGCTGGCGCGAGACCGAGCTCGCGCGCCGCGCCGACGTGGGCGAGGGCCTCACACGGTGCTCCTGAGGGGAACCAAGCGGAAGACGCGCTTCCGCACCGTTCCGATCGTGAGCCCCGCGCAGCAGTCGCTGCTCGCCTACGCACTCGAGCACGCGAAGGGCGCGGACGACGCGCTATTCCAACCCTGGGGCAACGTCCACCGCGATCTCGCCGACGCCTGCGAGGAGGCGAAGATCGAGCGCTGCTC
>WNFZ01006925.1_pt1 | contig 10203 bp, 9 predicted proteins | sample 5400081 | NCBI WGS metagenome assembly WNFZ01 (sample SAMN13153365, study PRJNA577476) | soil metagenome | isolation source: 80 cm soil or saprolite under grassland replicate 1 | place: USA:California | collected 2016-06-15
GAGCGCGTCGCCGCTGATTACGGCAAGCCCGGCGACGATGACCGCCGCGCCTGCCGCGCGCCGCGCCGGCAGCTTTTCCTTGAGCACCAGCGTTGCCAGCGCAAGCCCGCCGAGCGCGGCGCAGGAGGGCTGGATCACCCCGCCATGGGCAAGCGGCACGAACAGGAACCCGGCATAGCTCAACAGCGCGAGCGGCGGCCCGCCAACCAACGTGAGCGCCAACGCCTTCATCCAGCCCACTCCGCCGAGATCGCCAAAACCTTGCCGGGCGACGAGCGGCAGAAAGACAAGGCCGGCCCAGATGAAGCGGTGGAGGACGATGTCCGCCGGCGAAAACCCGACCGCGATGCCGTGACGGGCCGCGACGAAGCCGGCCGCCCAGAACAGAGCGGCGCCGGTGCCGCAGGCGATGCCGGCGGCGGTCGGCCGCAGGTCGGGGTGGGGAGCGGTCGGATCGGATTTCAAGCCGCACTCCGTCGAAGGCAGGCCCGTAAGGCGCGCCGACGATAATTAGCAGTTGCCGCGCGGCGCGTGCGCATTACCAATGAGACCCGGGAGTCGCGATGGCCGTTCTCGACACGATCAGCATCGGCATTCTGCTGGGCGCCCTGCTCGTTCTGGCGGGCATCATGTCGAGCCTGGTGGCGATGCGCTTCGGGGCGCCGCTGCTGTTGGTGTTCCTGATCGTCGGGATGCTGGCGGGCGAGGCCGGTCCGGGCGGCCTGCAGTTCGACGACGTGCGCACAGCCTACGTGGTCGGCTCGATCGCGCTGGCGCTGATCCTGTTCGACGGCGGCTTGCGCACGCGATTTGCAACTTTCCGCAGCGTGCTGGCGCCGGCGGCCACGCTCGCGACCGCGGGCGTATTGCTCACGGCGGCGGTGACCGCGCCGGTCGCCAAATACCTGCTCGGCATGAGCTGGACCGAGGCGCTGCTGGTGGGCGCGGTCGTGGCCTCGACCGATGCGGCGGCGGTGTTCTTTCTGATTCATGCCGGCGGATTGCGTCTGCGCCCACGGGTCGGCGCCACGCTCGAGGTCGAATCCGGTAGCAACGATCCGTTCGCGGTGCTGCTGACCATCATCCTGGTCGAATTTCTCACCATTGGCGATCGGTCGTGGCAGCATGTGCTCGCCGTTTTCGCCGTGCAAGCCGTGCTCGGCACCGTCGTCGGTATTCTCGGCGGCCGTGCCATCGTCTTCGTGCTCAACCGGCTGGCGCTGGCGCAGGGCCTGCACGCGCCGTTCGTGACCACGAGCGCGCTCGTCATCTTCGGCCTCGCCTCGGTGCTGCACGCCTCGGGTTTTCTCGCCGTCTATCTCGCCGGCTTGGTGGTCGGCAATCGCCCGACGCGCGCCCACAATACGGTGGTGGTATTTCTCGACGCCGTCACTTGGCTGGCTCAGATCGTGATGTTCGTGCTGCTCGGCCTGCTGGTCTGGCCAGCGCGGCTCGTCGAGAGCATCTTCCCGGCGTTGGCGGTGGCCGCCACGCTCATGTTCATCGCGCGTCCCGCCGCCGTGTTCCTGTGTCTCGCGCCGTTTCGCTTTTCATCGCGAGAGAAGGCCTTCATCTCGTGGGTCGGTTTGCGCGGGGCGGTGGGCATTTTCCTCGCCTCGATCCCGCTGCTCGTCGGGTTGCCGAATGCGCACCGTTATTTCGATATCGCCTTCGTGGTGGTGTTGAGCTCGCTGCTGATCCAGGGCTGGACCATTACCGCGGCCGCGCGGCGGCTGCACATCGCGCTGCCGCGGCATGACCCGTTGCCGCGCCGGGTCGAGCTCGACCTGCCAGGCCAACTCGAGCAGGAGATCGTCGGATACCCCGTGGCCGCCAACAGCCTCTATTTGAAACGTGGGCTGCTGCCGTCCTGGGCGCGGCCGACGCTGGTGGTGCGCGAGCAGAAAATCCTGAGCCCGCTCGAGTCCCAGCCAGTGCGGGCGGGCGACTATGTGTACGTGCTGGCGCCGCCGGAGAAGGCGCAGGCCCTCGACCGCTTTTTCGTGGATATGCCGCCACCGAGCGCGCCCGATCCGCGGCTGCTCGGCGACTTCTTCGTGTCCGGGGACGTCACGCTCGGTGCCCTCGCCGACATTTACGGCCTGTCGATCGCGCCGCAAGACACGGAAACCACGCTGGCCGATCACTTCGCCCAGGAAATCAAGCGCAGACCGAAACAGGGCGACGTCGTGCCCCTTGGGCCGATCGCGCTGGTGGCGCATCGGGTCACGGATGGGCGTCTCACGAGCGTCGGCCTGCGGCTGGCGCAAGACGAGGAGCCGCCGGCGAACCTCGTGGCCAAGCTCAAGAAGGCCGCGCGCGATCTGTGGACGCGATTGGGGTGAAGTCCGCGACGACTCGTGCGCTCCACCAGCCGCCGAACAGAAGCGTGGTCCAGAACATATCGCCGATGATGGTATTTTGCAGAAACGGCAGCGCCGCGACGTAACAATGCACGAGACCGGCGAGATCGTGCGCGTACATGCCACTGAAGGCCCACACCGCAAAGTTCGTGGTCGCGAAGAAGAACAAGGACGAAGACAGGGCGAGCGGAACAAGCACAATCGCGCCTCGCGCGCGTCCGCATCTCCCGAGCAGCGCAGGAAGCGCAAGCGCGGCATAGACCACGCCCATGACGCGCCAGTCGTAGCCACCGAGGAGGAGGTCGCTCACCAGCATCGCTGCAAGCGGCACGGCCAAGGCCAACGTCCGGCTTCGCAACACCGTACCGGCAAGCAACGCGCTGGCAGCGACGGGCGTGAAATTCGGGGCGTGCGGCGCCACGCGCGCAACAACGTCGAGCCCCACGAGGCTCATCGCCAGCGCGAGTTCAGCGAGCGACAGGTCCATTCCGCGCGTGCATAGCGCCCGGCCGAGTCTTGCCATCGGAGCCATTGCGGTCATTTCCCCTCTTGCGTCGTAAAGCGCCAGAACACCACGTCCAGCGGCTGCACTTCATACACGCCGAAGCTTTTGTCTGCATAGCTCGTATTGACCCACAGCTGCCAATTTTTCTTGGATCCGCCGCCGCCCTCGTTGGCAACATCGTCGATTCGCGTGAGGAATGCGGAGGCGCCGCTGCCGGTGTAGCTGAAGCTTATTCCGTGGCTCTTGGCCGCGTTCATCACATCGAGCACCGTGCTGCCCTTGGCCCAGGGAAGGCCGGTGATGGTCTTGATCACGCCATCGCCGTAGTCCACGACCAGGCGAACGGTCGCGCTTTGCGCTTGCGCCCGATCCCCTGCCGCGAAGAGCAAAATCGTCGCCAGCAGAATTCCGGCCGCGCGCCGGGTGAGGCGATTGCAACGGTTCATGATTCTTCTCGACATGCGATCCCCATACATTAGCCGCGGGGCGACCGTGTCGCCGCCCATTCCTCGATGATGCCGGCGAGCGCATCGAGGCCCTCGGTCAATGCCGCCGGCCCCGGCTGCAAAATAAGCGGCGACTTGATCTCGCGCAGGAAGCCGTCGCGCACCGCGGCAACGTCGGCGAAGCCCGGTCGCGCCGCGACCTTGGCCGGCACAAACTTTTTGCCGCACCAGGAGCCGACGATGATGTCGGGGTTGGCGGCGATCAGATGCTCGGCGGATACGATGCGGTCCTTGGCGTTCTTGCGCCGCGACAGCGCGGGAAACACGTCGATGCCGCCGGCAATCTCGATGAGCTCGGTCACCCAGCGGATGCCGGAGATCATCGGCTCGTCCCATTCCTCGAAATAGACCCGTGGACGGCGCTTAAGCGCGCCGGCGCGCTCGCGCGCCTCGCCCAGCCGCCGCTCGAGGTTCACCGCGAGCGCGTCGGCCCTGGCCGCCGCGCCGACCAGCGCGCCGAGCGTGCGGATCATGTCGAGGATGCCGGCGATGTCGCGCTGGTTGAAGGCGTGCACCGCGACGTTGCGGCGGATCAGCTCGGCGGCGATGTCGGCCTGCAGGTCGGAGAAGGCCAGAACGAGGTCGGGTTCGAGCGCCAGGATCTTTTCAAAATCGGCGGAGATGAAGGCCGAGATTCGTGGCTTCTCCCGGCGCACGCGGGCCGGCCGCACCGCGTAGCCCGAGACGCCGACGATGCGCCGCTCCTCGCCGAGGAGGTAGAGCGTCTCCACGGTCTCTTCGGTGAGACAGACGATGCGCTCGGGCGGAAACATCGGCTTTTGCGTTTGTTCACTCCGACAGCGCGACGGGCTGACTGAACTCCGAGGTGGCGCCGTCCGCCGACGTGAGCGTGGCCGTGAACGAGACTGGCGGCGCGGCGAGCTTGGAGGCATCCACCGTCAACGAGAATCTGCCTTGCCCCTCGGCGTCGGACCTGGTCGCGACGTCGCCGAGAAACATTTCCCCTTCGCCGCTGCCCGGCGCCCGGTTGCCGAACACTTCGACAGTGAAACGCGTCAGCGGCTTGCCTCGCAGTTGGCCTTGCACGGTGAACCCGCCCGCGCTCTTGCGCGCGCGCTCGAGCGTGGGGGCGGCCAGCCCGCCGTTCGGCGGCGCCTGGCAGTTGGGCGCGCCATCCGGGCAAATCTTGGCGAGGCTTCCCGGCGCCGGAGCGACGCCGGTGCCACGCTTGCCGACATAGCGTTCGTGCTCGCCGCTCGGCAGGCCGAACACGATGCCACCTCTGCGGATGTCGGGGTCGCAGCTGCCGCCGGCGAAGCAGCGCTCGATCTCTTGACCATTGCCGTAGATGGCATTGCGGGATATCCACGCCATCGTCATGTCGGGCGCCGGGCGCACCGCGATGCCGACGGCGTTGCCGTAGATGACGTTGCCGGCGACGACATTGTCAGCGCCGGACAGGCTCAGGCCGAAGGTGTTGTTGGTGAAGATATTCGCGGCGATATAGTTGCGGTGTCCCCAGTTGATTTGCAGGCCGTCGGAATATCCTTCGAAGCGGTTGCTCACCACGACATTGTCGTTTCCGAGCAGGATTTCGATTCCCTGTGACGGCTCCGGGTTGGCGCTCGTCGAGCGGAAGACATTGTCAGCCACCAGATTGAAGGCCGCGCCGCGCGTGAGCTCGAGACCGTCGCCGTTATCGAGGAATTCGTTGCGTTGCACCTTGTTGTGCACCGTGGTGGTGGCGGTGGGATTGCCGTTGCCGTCGTCGCCCGTGAGCATCACGCCGGCGCCGCCGCGATTGGCGACGATGCGGTTGTCGTGAATCCAGTTGCCGCTCGAGCGGTGGATCAGCACGCCGATGCAGAAGTTGCGAATTTCCAAGCCGCTGATCTCGACGCCTTGGGTGTCGACCAATGCGAGGCCGGGATTGGTGGTGGTGCGCACATTGGTGCCGGATTGGCCGGGAACGGCGCCGGGGCAGGTTTGCGGGCCCTTGTCCTCGATGTAGCCGGAACCGTCGAGGATAGTGAATTCCCCGCTGCGCTTCCACGCCGCGCCCTCGATCGCCACCGGTCCTTTGATCGCCGGCAGCGGCGACGCCGGCTTGATCACCTGCGGCGCTGCACCGGCCGGCGCGATCTCGATGCGGAAGCGCCCGGGCGCCGTGTTGTTGCGCTCGATCGCCCAGCGCAGCGAACCTTCGCCGCCGTCATCGGCGGTGCGGGTCACCCGCAGTACCTCGGGCGCGGGCGTCGAAGCGCTTTGTGCGCCGGCTGGTATCGGAAGCGCCCAAAGCGCAAAGGCGGCGAAGTAACAAATGGGACGTGCGGACAAGTGATCCTCCCCAGTTCTTGCGGTCGCGACCCCGCGTTCGCCGGATGGCCCGTTCCCGAGCGTGCACCCCTCGCATTGCATCGGCAAGGCGCGTGCGTCGGGCCATATTGGCCTATGCCGTCGATATCACCACATGATGACCGACCTGATGATCGGAGGCTCCCATGCCGCAGGCAAGAAAAGCGCGCGCCCTGGGTTTCAACCATGTCGCGCTCGAGGTCGGCGATATCGAGAAGGCGCTGGCCTTCTACGGCCGCCTGTTCGAGTTCAAGCTGCGCGGCAAGAGCAAGACCTCGGCGTTCATCGATCTGGGCGACCAGTTCCTTGCGCTGCAGAAGGGCCGCACCCAGCCGCCCGACGACGGCCGTCATTTCGGCCTCGTGGTCGACGACAAAGACGCCGTGCGCCGCGCGCTCTCGGCCGCGGGCATCAAGCCGCTGCCCGGTCCGTTTCTCGATTTCCTCGACCCCTGGGGCAACCGAATCGAGATCGTCGGCTATGACAATATCCAGTTCACCAAAGCGGCGAACGTGCTGCGCGGAATGGGGCTCGCGCATCTGTCGAAAAACGAGAAGGCGATCAGGGAGCTCAGCGACAAGGGCATGGCCCCGAGCTGATGGCACTGGCCGTCGATTCGACGCGATCGATTTTGGAGTGAAATTCAGCGCAAGCGGCGAACTCGGTCTGCTCCCTCCCCCGCTTGCGGGGGAGGGGTGGGGAGGGGGTGAGTTCGCTACGTGAATCCTCTCGCATGCCGTCTCAATCACGTTGCGTGCCCCCTCCCTATCCCTCCAGCCGAAGTCGGATATATCCGACTTCGGCCGATTAAGACTGGCCGAACTCGGGTAAACCCGAGTTCGGCTGCAAGCGGGGGAGGGAATACACCGAGCGTGCGGAGTCATTATGCTTCAAGCGCAAGGGACCATGCTCTAAGCCATCAGCTCCGCCGTCGCCGCGTCGAGTACCTCGATGCCGCCGGTGGCCGCCACGCGACCGGCGTCGAGCAGCACCACCGAGGTCGCGATGCGTTTCAATTCTCCCGCGTGATGGCTGACATAGACCATGGGCACCTCGGCGCGGAGCCTTTCGAGATAGGGCAAAATTTCGCGCTTCCTCGCGGGGTCGAGGGAGGCGAGCGGCTCGTCGAGCAGAAGCAGGCGAGGGCGCATCAGCAGCGCACGGCCGACGGCGACCCGCTGGCGCTCGCCGCCCGAAAGTTTTCCCGGCCGCCGATCGAGCAAGTGGCCGATGTCCAGCAAATTCACGATCCGCGCCATTTCGGCGCCGTCGCGGGCAAGGCCGCGCATGCGACGCCCGTAATCGAGGTTCGCCGCCACGCTGAGATGCGGGAACAGCCGTCCCTCCTGGAAGACATAGCCGATGCGGCGACGGTGCGCGGGCACGTCGATGCGGGCAACGGAATCGAACAGCACGGTATCGTCGAGCCGGATGCGCCCCCGGTCCGGGGCGATGAGCCCGGCGATCATGTTGACGAGCGTGGTCTTGCCCGCACCCGAGGCGCCGAACAAGGCGGTGACGCCCGCCGCGGTCTCGAACCGCGCCGCCAGCGAGAAGTCGCCCAGCCGCTTCTCCACCTCGACCGCCAGCATGCTCATTCCCCATGGAAGCGCGTGCCGGCGCGGCGCGCGAGCCATTCGGCCACGACGAGCGCCGCCAGCGAAATCACGATGGCGACGAGGACCAAGCGGCCCGCGGCCGCGTCGCCGCCCGGGATCTGGGTGAACGTGTAGATCGCCGCCGAAATCGTCTGGGTCTCGCCCGGAATGTTGGAGACGAAGGTGATGGTCGCACCGAACTCGCCGAGCGCCTTGGCAAAGCAAAGCACCATGCCCGCGATCAGCCCCGGCATCGCCAGCGGCAACGTGACGGTGAGGAACACCCACACGCGGTCGGCGCCGAGCGTGGCGGCGGCATCTTCGAGCTTGCGGTCGATCGCTTCGATCGCGAGCCTGATCGGACGCACCAGCAACGGAAATCCCATCACGCCGCAGGAAAGCGCGGCCCCGGTCCAGCGGAACGAGAACACAATGCCGAAATGGTCGGCGAGAAATGCGCCGATCGGTCCGCGGCGGCCGAAGGAGATCAAGAGCAAATAGCCGGTGACGACCGGCGGCAGCACCAGCGGCATGTGCACGAGGCCGTCGAGCAGCGTCTTGCCCCAGAAATTCTTGCGCGCGAGCAGCCAGGCAAGCGCGATGCCGAACGGCAGCGCGACCGCCGTCGCCACCAGCGCGATCTTGAGCGAGAGGCGGATCGCGATCCATTCGTCGGGGGAGAGTTCGAGCATGGCTAATCAGTGATGCAAGAACGCTTGCTCACCGTCGTCCCCGCGAAAGCGGGGACCCATATTCCAGAGGCGGGGGTTATGGGTCCCCGCAACGGGGTCCCCGCGACGCGAGCGTCGCGGGGTGCCCCTCGCGGGGACGACAGTCGAGTAAAGCGAGCTGCTATCATCTGCCGCAATCACGACGTGGGTCTCGCCAGGAAGGTAAAGCCATGCGCCTCGAACATGGCCTTCGCCGCCTGCGAACGCAGGAAGGCGAGGTACTGCGCGGCCTCGGGCTTGGCGTTCGCCGTCAGCGCCACGGGATAGACGATCGGGGGATGCGAGTCCGCGGGAAAGGCGCCGACGATCTTCACGTTAGGCTCGACCTTGGCGTCGGTCTCGTAGACGATCCCGAGCGCCGCCTCGCCGCGCGCGACCAGCGTGAGCGCCGCGCGCACGTTCTCGGTCATGGCGAATTTCGGCTCGGCTGCGGCCCATGCGCCGAGCTTCTCCAGCGCGGCCTTGGCGTATTTGCCGACCGGCACGGCGCGGACGTCGGCGGTGACGATGCGGCCGTCGCCGGCGAGCTTCGCCAGGTCAAAGCCGGGGGCGATGGTGACGTTGCCTATCTTCGAGTCCTTCGGTGCGATCAGCACCAGTCGATTGCCAAGCAGATTGACGCGCGTGTCGTCCTTGATGACCTTCTTCTGCGCGCCGTAGTCCATCCAGTCGAGGTCGGCCGACGCGAAGACGTCGGCGGGCGCGCCGTTCTCGATCTGCTTGATCAGTGCCGAGCTCGCCGCATAGCTCGCGACCACCTTGATGCCGGTGCTCTTGGTGAAGGCGGCATTGACGTCATCGAGCGCGTTCTTCAGCGAGGCGGCGGCAAAGACGGTGATGCTCTTCTCCTGTGCTTGTGCGAGAGGCGGCGGACCCATCATGCCTAGCGCGATCAGCAACAACAGAGTGGCGCGACCGAGCATTCTGGCGCTCCTTATACTGCGCGGCGCGACCGCGCGGGGGCGCGCCGTCGTCCGGCGGAATCGTTTGTCGGGAACCGGCCAACCCGGAAGCGCCGTTCCGGGACAAAAGGCGCGCTTACGGCGCGCCGTGGGCTTGACGCAAGACTAGCAGGATCGGACTCGAAGGCAAAGGCGGGTCCCGGCTGCTGATGCTTTGTCGTCCCGGGACTTGACCAATCCGGCTTTGCCTTGGATCACTGTTCGTTATACCAAGACCGACGGCAAGCGCATGCCCAACACAGCGCCGCTCGAAGGCGAGTACGACTACATCATCGTCGGCGCGGGCTCGGCCGGCTGCCTGCTGGCGAACCGTCTTTCCGCCGATCCGGCAACGCGCGTGCTGCTGCTCGAAGCCGGCGGCAAGGACGACTGGATCTGGTTCCACATTCCCGTCGGCTATCTCTTCGCCATCGGCAATCCGCGCTCGGACTGGATGTTCAAGACCGAGCCGGAGGAGGGGCTCAACGGCCGCAGCCTCAATTATCCGCGCGGCAAGGTGATCGGCGGCTCATCGTCCATCAACGCGATGATCTACATGCGCGGCCAAGCGGCCGATTACGATCACTGGCGCCAGCTCGGCCTGACCGGCTGGGGTTCCGACGACGTGCTGCCGTTCTTCCGCCGCCACGAGGATCATTTTCTCGGCGAGAGCGAGGCGCACGCGGTCGGCGGCGAATTGCGCATCGAGGCTCCGCGCGTGCGCTGGGACATCCTCGACGCGTTCTGCGCGGCGGCGGAGGAGGCCGGCATCAAGCGCATCCCCGATTTCAATACCGGCGACAACGAGGGCAGTTGCGTCTTCCACGTCAACCAGAAGCGCGGGCGGCGCTGGTCGGCGGCGCGCGGCTTTCTCAAGCCGGTGCTCAACCGCGCCAATCTGCGGCTCGAAACCCACTGCCTGGTGGAAAGGATCGCGTTCGACGGCAGGCGCGCGGCGGGCGTGCACTGGCGGCAGAACGGCGTGGGTCGATCCGCGCGCTGTCGCGGCGAGGTGATCCTGGCGGCCGGCTCGATCGGCTCGGTCCAGATTCTCAAGCTCTCCGGCGTGGGCGACGCCAGCGAGCTCAAGCGCCTCGGCATTGCGGTCGTGCTCGACAAGCCCGGCGTCGGCAACAACCTGCAGGATCACCTCCAGCTTCGGCTCATCTACAAGGTCGCGGGCGCCAAGACCCTCAACGAAACCTATCGCTCGCTCATCGGTCGCGCGCGCATGGGGCTCGAC
>WNFZ01006932.1_pt1 | contig 10198 bp, 11 predicted proteins | sample 5400081 | NCBI WGS metagenome assembly WNFZ01 (sample SAMN13153365, study PRJNA577476) | soil metagenome | isolation source: 80 cm soil or saprolite under grassland replicate 1 | place: USA:California | collected 2016-06-15
TCGCTGCCGGGCCCCGGATCGATCGGCCCGCGCTGTGACACGCCTTCCGCTGCTTCCACCCTCGGGGTGGCCCCCCTCGAGCCCGACCCTTCCTCACCCAAGTGGCCGCTGGTGCCCATGATCGAGGCACCTCCGGCTGCGGTGGCCGGTCGTTCCTTCATCTACCGGGTCACCCTGCTCCATCCTGAGAAAGAGCCCTTCCGGTTCTCGTGGTGTCCCCCCTACAGAGAGGAGCTCAAGCTGGGAGGCAAGACGCTCGCTGTCGAGGCCCACGTATTGAACTGCGGGCCGATGGGGGAGATTCCGCCGGACACCGGAGCGCTCTTCGACATGGTCCTTCAGGTCCCCGCAACCACCTCGTTCGGCAAAGCGCAGCTCACTTGGACCCTCGATCCCGGTTATGGCTTCTCCCGCTCTACCGAGGTGATGATCGTCCCCGCATGAGAGGGTCCCGTCAGGTACAGAAATCCGGCATGCACGCCTTCGGGAGAGGCTGCTGGAGGGCGAGGAACCGGTCGTCACCAGCGAGCTGGCGAGGGTTGAACTCGCCAGTGCTATCCGCGCGGCTGCGGAGACCGGCCGGCTCCGTCGTCCGGGGGGAGTGCTTGGCCGCATCGACGCTGACTGCCAGGAGCGAGGACCGATTGCATTGCTTCGCCTTCGGGCCCAGGCCGTTCTACCCGTGGCCTACAGCCTGGTATTGGAGCATCGGTTGCGTAGGCTCGATGCCATCCACCTGGCGGTGGCCCTGGAGGAGTGCCCCACCCTTGCCGGAGACGACGAGGTCGTATTCGAGACAAGTGACGAGGACCAAGCGACTGCTGCTGCCGCTGTGGGGTTCGCATTGGCATGAAGCTCATCGGGTTCGCGCACCGTTCGTTTGCCGAACCTGAAGTCCCAGGTCAAGACGGGAAGTGGTCTTGATTGCGCGGCGCGCGAACCGCCCAGGCACATCCATGGCGAAGACGGTCTCCTTGACCGAGGCCCGCGCGAAGCTCAGCGAGCTGCTCGACGAACTGGAACGCCGGCACGAACACGTCGTCATCACTCGGAACGGCCGGCCAGCTGCTGTCTTGGTTCCTGCGGGTGAGCAGGAGGCCTTGGAGGAAACGTGGGAGATCCTCCAGGATGAAGGGCTCCTCGACGCACTTCGCGATAGCGAGAAGGACGTCAAAGCAGGGCGACTGACCAGCTTCCACGAGGTGAGACGAGAGCTGGGGCTTGCCTGAGCTCCTCCTTACACGTCGGGAGAAAGAGGACCTCGCCGCCCTTCCCAGTGCGATCCAGGAGGCTGTTGTGGAGACCCTCGCCGTGCTCGAAGCCAACCCGGAAGAGCTTGGAAAGGAGCTGCGGGGCCGTCTCCGCGGCTTGTGGCTGTGCCGGGTGGGGAACTACCGCGTTCTCTACACGATCGAGGGGACGAGGGCCAAAATCAGAGTCATCGTCCGCGCTATCCGACACCGAGGAGTTGCCTACAGGCGGCGACGCCGCTAACCAAAGGAGATCGGTTCGCACACCGAGACGCCGGTCGACGAGAGTACGCACGTCACGCCCAGTTTGTGGACGTGAGGGGACGCTATTCGAACCTTCTTGGTCAACTCAATGTTCTGATGCGAGGAGTGCCTGATGCTGCGCAGGATTAGCTCGGCGCAGCCACCGCGAGCCCGAGCGTCTGAGCAGCCCGGACCATCCGATCGTCATAGGTGACGATCCGCGCCAAGTCGGCGCCCAGCTGCTGAGCGGTGGCCAGGTGGATAGCGTCGAGCGACCTGATGTTCGCAGGCAGCATGGAACCGGCGGCGGTCAACACACGGTCGTTCACGCGCGCGAGATCGAGTCGAGTGAGCACGTCCTGGCCCCGGGCGACGACATCGGGACCGAGGGACAGGAGTGCTCTCGCCACTTCGGTCTGCGCCAAGGCGCTGGAGATCAGGGGGCGGCGACGGCGCAAGTATCGTCGGAGGGCGGCAGATTCCGGCTCGCGAACGACGAGCTTTACGATGGCCGAAGAGTCGAGGTACGTCGCTCGCTCAGTGCTCATCGCGCCGCAGGCGTGCGAGCACGCTCGAGGGCGGTTCCTGGCCCGGAGCAAGATTGATCGGCTCGGGGAGATCCTCCAGCTCGGCGTCGCCGGGCGCCAGGTCACCCGAAGCTCGAAGACGCTCGAGCGGACCTCGCTCGGGAAGCGGTGCGAGGACGGCGATCGGGCGGCCGCGGTCGGTGACTTCGAAGGTTTCCCCAGCCTCGACCCGACGGAGCAGCTCGCTGGCCTTCTGCCGCAGCTCGCGCACGCCCACCTGAGTCATGTGCTATTTGTAGCACATCGACGGGCCGCTCGCAAGTACCCAGCTCCGCTTGTGAGGCGGCAGTCTCGGTTCACTCAACCAATAGGCGCAGGCGGCCCGCTGAGGGCGGCGTTTGAATCCCGCTACCTCTGGCGACCGGCGATGCTGGTCAGATATCGTTCGAACCGTGGTGGACCTGGCTGGACGATGTGTGAACCGCCTGCCGCTCGTTGACGCGATCCGAAGGCAAGCATCTGGGTGATCCCCCACCTCTCGAGACTGGCCCCCCGCGGTCCCCCAACAGTCCGCCGATCACCCCGGGGGACGGTCCTGAGCTCGATCGCGAGTGTTCCGGATTGCATCGATGGGCATGGGGCGCCTCGAGCGGTACCGAGACGGCGCTGGAAGCGTGGACCGATCCCGCCATTGTGGCTGGGTGGATCCGGCGAGTAACCGAGCTTCCGCGCCGCGGAGCGGGAAGCCAGCGACGGCGTTCCAAACGGTGAACGCCGCCGACCTCCGTGTCCCTGATCGATGAGCTGCGTGACCTATAGCGAGTTTTCGAGGAGGCTGATCCAGCAAGAAAGCCAAGCTCTAAGACAGCCTGGGCCTAAACCTTGTGTACCACCCACAAGATCGGCGGGTCAGAGTGGAGGCGGACCTGAGCATGTGCAGAGTTCGTGTCGGAGGACCGAGTCGAACCACAAGCACATGGCCCGTTCTCCGTGGAGAGTTCGCTCTCGGGGCCTTGTGGGGGTCAAAAACTCCGATCACCCTTGTGACCTGCGGCTTCGGCCGAGCTGGCCGCCAGTCAGATCGGTGTGAATCGCCTTGCTTGAAGGCCCGAGTGAGGCCCCCCGCCGCCAACCGGAGGGGATGAGATCTGAGTCCGACGTACTCAAGTCCCTTGCGGAACGGCTCCAGAGGCGGTCAAGGCATTTCGCCTCCTAGGCAAGCGAATCGAATGGCGGACGCTCGCTTCCCGGGCATCCAAAGAGGCGCTGGCTCGTCTCCGTCGCCCGCTGCGATTCGCAGGTCAAGCGCTTGATTGCAGTTTCTGACCCCTACAGGCAACAGGTAGCGCTGGTCTCGATCGCAAGAGAGGAAGTTGAAGGCCACCGGATCTCCTTCGGAGAGAGAATTACGTGCCTGTGATTCTCCTCTCTCCAAAGGCCGGCCTCGATGACATCAGTCGGTTTCTGCAACAGCCTCTTCAGCCTTCTGGCACGAGGATCCCTCTGCCCTGGAGCCGCCCGGTGTCGAGGTCCGCCATGGCTTCCGAGACGGCCTCGAGCGGGAACACCCGCGTGTGCAGCCGGACCTTCTCCTGCGCCGCCAGCGTCATCAGCTCTGCCAGGTCGTTGTAGGTCCCCACGAGGTTGCCCACGAAGCTGATCTCGGTGGAGATGATGTCGATGGCCGGCACGTTCACGAAGCCTCCGTAGCCGATGACGAAGTAGCTCCCCGCCCGGCGAAGCAGGGCCACGCCGTCCTCGATGGCCCCGCCCTCGCCGACGAAGTCGATCACCGCCTCGGCCCCCTTGCCGGCCGTCAGGTCCTGCACCGCCTTGACCTGGGACCCGTCGGCCAGCACGCCGTGGTCGGCGCCGATCTTCTGGGCCAGGTCGAGAGCCGCCTCGGACCGGTCCACCACGATGATCTCGGCGGGGGTGAGCGCGGCGAGGCACTGGATGCCGATGTGGCCCAGTCCGCCGGCCCCGATCACTACCGCCTTCGTCCCGGGATGCAAGATGGCCGAGGCTTTCTTCACCGCGTGATAGGCCGTGAGTCCTGCGTCGGCCAGGGCAGCCACGTCCTGCGGCTGAAGCGAGGGGTCGAGCTTCACCAGCGCCCGGGCGCTGGTCTTCAGGAACTCGGCGAAGCCCCCATCCGCGTCGATCCCTGGGAAAGCGCTGTCCTCGCAATGCATGTCTTCGCCCGCGCGGCAGGGCCGGCACAGGCCGCACGTGACCTTGGGGTGCACGATCACGGTGTCCCCGACCTCTACGTTGGTTACCGCGGACCCGACCTCCTGAACCCATCCGGCATTCTCGTGTCCCAGCGTGTATGGAAGCTCGACGCCCGTCTTCTGCTCCCACTGGCCCTCGAGGATGTGCAGGTCGGTCCGGCACAGCCCGGCACCTCCGATGCGGACGATCACATCGAGCGGCCCTTCGATCTCGGGTTCGGGAACGTCGTCCAGGTGCAGTCCCTTCTCGCGGTATGCGTGAAGCCGTGCCGCCCTCACGATGCGACTCCCTCCTTTCCGCTCGCGCTGCCGTAGCGGGCTTCGAGGAGCGCCCGGCACAGCATGCCGTTGCCCTCCATGCTCACCCGCACGAGCCCGATGCGACGCAAATGGCCTTCGACGTCTTCCACCGCCCGGCCCGTGGGGTCCGTAATCGCCGGCGCCGTGGGCGAGCAGTCGAGGCCGATCTCCTCCCGCACGGCCAGGTACGCGTGGGCCTCCACGGTGTCAGGCAGGTCCCCGACCGTGAGCCCTGCGGCCGGCCTCTGCCCGAGTGACCGCAGGAGCCGCTCCTGGCGGACGACGAAGGCCTTGCGCCGGAACAGCCTCCGGAGGTCGTCGAGACCCTCCGTGGCCTGCTCCCCAAACGTCTCCTCGAACGTCCTGCCGCCGCTCACGCCCGAAGAGATCTCCTCGCCGGCGTGGTGGTCCGCGAGCGCCACCGTGACCCCGTCTACACCGGGCAGGGCGAGCACGGCCTCCCGGGCGTCCGAGGCCATCAGCCAAGAGAAGTTCGGGGAGCACCAGTAGGTGGGCAGCCGGAGCCCGACGCGGACCTCGCCGCCCGTCACGGCCACGCTCGTGACGAACCCCAGGTCAACCAGCGACTCGTCGAGTTCCGGGTCCAGGACGCCCCGAAGCGCCTCCAGGACCTCAGACTCGGTGACTGCCTCGGCTCGGGTCATGCCGCGACGGGCACCTTGATGTCGTACAGCTTCGCGGCGTTCAGTCCGAGGATCTTGCGCTTGGTCTCGAGCGTGATGTCGACGCCCTTGTTCTCCTTGATCTCCTGGGGAAAGTCGAACTCCATGAACTTCTCGACGATCCACTTCGGGCTCCACAGGGCGTAGTCCGAGGCGAAGAGCAGGCGGTCTTCGCCCAGCCACCACAGGAGCTCGGCCAGCACCTCGGCGAAGTAGCGCGGCCGGGCGTGGATGAACGGCATCAGCACCGCGAGGCCCCCGTACACGTTCGGCTCCTGCACGGCGATCCAGCAGAAATCCTCGACACGGGGCATGCCGCAGTGCTCCACGATGAACCGCAGGCCCGCGTCGCGGTACATCGTAGCCACTTCGTCTATGTCGCCCACGTCGAACGAGTCCTTGTTGAGTGGCCAGATCGTCGGTCCCTTGTGGACGTGGATGTTGACCACACCGAGCTCAACGCACTTGTCCAGATAGCGTCGCGACTCGGCGTCGGCAAGTTTCCAGCCTCTAGAATCGCCCTTCCACTCGGCCGTGTACACCTTCACACCCTTGATGCCGTAGCGGTCGACGTCCTCCTCGAGCTTCTTCAGACCCTCCTCACCGTCGCGGGGATCAAACGAGCCGTTCAGGATGAACTTGTCCGGGTACTTCTCCTTGAGCACAGCGTCCTGCTCGATGGTGTTGAACCCATCCCGGAAGAAGTCCTTTAGATTCGTGGGCAGGAAGATGCCGACGTCTGCGTAGCCTTCCTCGAAGAGGTCCTTCATGATGTCCTCTTCCGAGTACTTCCGGTACTTCTCGAGGGGCCAGACCCATTCGGGCGGGCTTAGGTTCCTGTGATAGTCGTAGAAGCAGTTGATCCATCCCTCGCCATAGACGTTCAGCGTGTTCTCCGGGCTCGCGTCCCAGAAGTGCACGTGCGAGTCGACGACGAACACGGACTCACCGTTTGCCTTGTACATGGGCGTCCCCCTCCGGTCTCCGGTCCACGATCGGTCATCCAGGCAGTCTTCCTCGCCCGCGCAACCACCCCCCGTCCAGATGTCTTTGGAGTTCGAATGTGTCGGCAGGTTCCGTGGGGTCGGGGACGCCTCTGACCGAACAGTCGTCCACCTGAATCGGGGCTGGCAGTTCGGGCGGGCTCTCGAAATGCTGATGACTCCGTCGAGAACGCGGGGGTACGACCCAATCGCTCACTTTGCGTCTCCCCTCCAGACGTCTCCCGTCCGGTGGTTCCATTCCACGCCCGTAACGGGCCGCTGTCAAAACGGGGTGATGCGCACCGGGCTTGCTTGGGTTCGTACGGCCATCGGTCCGCCGCCGCGATCGGGAATCGAATTCTGTCACCGGCCACTGCTTCCCCAGTAACCCTCCCGTCGAAGCTTGGCGTGCCGGGTGCTGAGATTGAAGACGTGCCCCTCTACCTGCGGACATTTTTTCGACTTCCGTCCTGTTGGGTGCACTCGGGGAGAAATCGGCTCTTGGTGCTGATGGGTCTGTTCGGGCTCGGCCTGGCTGCGATCATGCGGCGAAGCGGAGCCGCCGTCGCCGTCTACGCGGGCGTGGCCGTGGTGGTGCCGCCCCTGCTGGGCGCGTTCCCCGGGAACCTCTGGAGGTTCGGACCCATCATGATCCTCGCGAACTCCGTGGGTGCGGTGAAGATCCTGCCGGGAGCGCTCTCGCCGTGGACCGGGTTCGCGGTGATGGCCCTTTACGCGGCCGTCGCGCTGGCGGTCGGGGCCGTGCTGCTGGTCAGACGCGACGCGTAGCTGCGACGGCGGCGTCGGACTGGGCGAAGGACAATAGATCGCCTGGGCACAGAAGGGGCAACGCCGACCCTGCGAAGCGGCAGGTTCGACCGGGGCAGCGTGGCCGCCTTGGGTCGCGTCGTGGCGCGCGCGAGCGCCTCCCTCCTCCCGGGCGCACCGCGAGCTGCTGTTCTGCCTCATCGGAGTCCTGGTCGGAGCCGTCGGCTTCGCCGTCAACGTGGCCCTCCTCGTCCCTGAAAGGGGACTCGACCGATTGGTTCGGATCGCCGGTAGATGCGTCTCGTACATGCGCACCGCGACGACGAGCCGTCTTGTCTTACAGCATGTTCGGATCCTTCGCTCTGCCTGCACGGACCAGGTGGAGGAGCAGAGGGCTATCAATCCTTGAGGTCAGCCACGATCCAAGGGATGGTCAAATCCACGTTCGCACTGAACTTGCTCCAAGAGGGAAATACCAGGACGCCCCTGACCCCAGATTGGTCCCCCGATACGGCCGCTCCGATGAAGGCGACGTACCGGGTGCCCGGATCTGCGACAAACTTGACCTCAACATTCGGTGGCCAGGCGATGCCGTCGGCAGAATCGCCGTACCCGTCGCTCTTAGTGGTTTGGCTCCACAGCATGAGATCCCGGTGGTCGAGCACGTTTCCGTCCGCCTCGGTCACGGTCGTCACCGTGATATGGCCTTCGCTATGGGCGGATAGGAAAGCCCCGGTGATCCACCACAGGTAGCTGTAGTTGATGAAGGGACGAACCGAGATGATTCCTGGCTGGCTCGGCTCAAGGACGATTCCTATCGCAGCGGAGGCGGCGCGAGCGCCCTGGGAGTCATCGTTGTCCGGCGCTTTTACCGAGAGTGCGCCCAAATCGGAGTATGCGTGTGAGTCGACGGAGGCTCCACTGGTGGGGTAGGGCCGTTCCAAGTCATAGGGCGGAGCAAAAACCGAAATGCCCGCCGGAAGGCCGAAGCTGGACCACCCGGGGGCTCCTCCGGTCCAGGGTACGGGCGTGTGATGGTCCACGATGAGCGTCCCGAAGGAGGTCGACCAGTTTTCGCTGGGCCATCGAGGCCGCCTCGTCGGCTTCGATGAGCTTCCAGGTCGGCCGCATGGCGGCGGCGTGAAGCTCTCGCTCCTCGCCGGCTCGAGCGGCTCGGTCGAGCATCGGTTGGAACACCACTTCGTCGAGTGAACGGGAGGTGGCCTCTGTAGATTCACCGGTCGATGGTTGGACCCTTCGGACAAACCCTCGCCTCTCCATCGCGCACATCCTCTCCACTTTCCTCGGCCCAGGCCCACTGGAACAGGACAGAGCATAATGATCCACTCGATACCGCGAACGCCCCGCACTCGCTCTGCGCCTACGAACCACCGCTTGGGCTCAAGAAACCTCACTGGCGAATCCGTTCGACCCGTACATCCTGCCCGAAGGGCAGCGAGAGACGAGGGGTCGCGTTGTATCCCGGCCAAGTCGTCAGAACTTCGTCGATCGCTTCTTCTCAATCAGCCGGGCAGTTGGGCCTGGAGATAGCGCAGCTCCTGCGAGACTCGAAGTACGACGTGCCGCGGCCCAGTAGCTGTAGCGGGGCAGCGCAGCGGCCACGGCCGATTTCGAGCAAATGCCGCGCGGCGGAGTCAAAGCGGTATGCCGAGCGATACGCTCGTCGGCGTCGAAGGTCCTCAGCAAGGCAACTCCGGCCTGCAGACCTCGCGACATCCACCACTGACCTGTTGAGTGTGTCCTGGGGTTGGGCGACATGCGTTCGAGTAGCTCATAAAGTGGGGAGGGATCGTGCTCTCCCCCAACGGAGTGGACCGGGTGCTCCGAAGGCACGTCTGTCCACCAGGGGCCAAGGGCCTGGGCCTGGTGGCCGGCTACGCCGCCCCGCCGGAGCCCGAGCCCCGGGAGCCTCAGCCGGAGCGGCACCTGGACGTCCACAGGCCAGGAGAGATGGTCCAGATGGATTGTTTCTTCATCGGCCGTCTCTCCGGGGCCAAGGGGGCGATGTGGCAGTACACAGCCATCGACGTGGCCTCCGCGTACGTGTGGGCCGAGCTCCATCTCACCCCGAGGACCCTTCTGCCCGGTGGTGCTCGGAGCTGGCCCGGCGGGTGGCCCAGGACCTGTCCAAGCGCCGGTGGCGGCTGGAGGCGGTGATGTCAGACAACGCTCAAGAGTTCGGCTCGCAGGAGTTCCAGGCCGCGGTGCCGGTTGGGGGCCAGACAGATCTTCATCTGGAGGGGCAGGCCCCAGACGAACGGGGTGGTAGAGGCCCAGCGGACCATCCTGGAGGAGTGCTAGAAGCTGGCCTTCGCTCGCTACCTCGTCCCCAAGTACGCGGGGCTTCGGCTCGACCTTTAGCGGTACCTCGACTACTACGGATGAAAGTCAAGTCCGTGTGGACATCTGGGCCCTTTCTTTGCACGATGTGGGAGGTGCGGGTGACCCCGAGCTAAAGGGCAGGATCTGGGGCTTGTTCCTGCCGCGCTGCCTGGCCCTTGCGGGCCACAGAGATGCGCGCCCCGGTGGCGGCACCCGCACCCTTCTTTCCCGTGGCTTTGAAGTCCTTCACGAACCGCCGGTACGCCTTCTCGGCCTGGGCTCCGACTTCCCGCTCCAGCCGGCGCTGCTCGGGGGTGGCGAAGACCCGAACCGGGTTGCGGTACCCGTTGCGGCTCGGGGCGCCGGCGGCCAGCTCGAGGCGTCGGATCTTCTCCCGGACCAGAGAGGGTTCGAACGCGTCCTCGTCCCGGGTGAGCAGATGCCAGCACAGCACGGCCAGCTTTCGGGCCACGGCCACCGTGGCGATGTTGGCGCCCCGGCGCGCGCGGATCCGCTCGCCGAACGCCCGGAGCGGCCCGGGGGTCCGGATGGCCGCCCACGCCGCCTCCACCAGCAGGTGTCTGGCCTCCGCCGAACCCTGCTTGGAGATACGTCCGTGCCGGGCCGGACCGGACCGGACTGGCGGACCCGGGCGTCCAGGCCGAGGTAGCCCACCAGGTGGCGGCGTGTGGGGAACCTCCCGATGTCCCCGATGGCCGCCATGACCCCGGCCGCGGCCATGGCCCCCATCCCAGGGATGGTCATGATCCGGCGGACCTGGGGGCCATCCCAGGAGCTGCTCGGCGACGGCCCCGTCGACCAGGCGGAGCTCACCGTCGAGGAAGTCGATGTGGCGGAGGCTGGCGT
>WNFZ01008016.1_pt1 | contig 10197 bp, 14 predicted proteins | sample 5400081 | NCBI WGS metagenome assembly WNFZ01 (sample SAMN13153365, study PRJNA577476) | soil metagenome | isolation source: 80 cm soil or saprolite under grassland replicate 1 | place: USA:California | collected 2016-06-15
GCGGCTGTAAGCAGCGTTCATCACCGATAGTTTATTCTACCACGTTTGGTGCCGTGATGCTGCCGGGCAATACTGCGATCAACGCCACACCATCTTGCTGCTTTGATGGTGAGAGGTGCTTGATGGTGCCCGCCCAACGCCCTGCGCTTCAGCTGCCGCCGAGGCGCGCCGCATCAGAAACTGCTAAAATGCCAACGATCTCGCGCGCCGAAGGCGGTCAGCTGCAAGCGCCTGTTGGACGGCAACTTGGGTCGGGCGTTATCAAAGTGATTGGTGGTGCGGCTACAATCGTTCCCGTTCCAACACGTCGATCAGGTAATGGAGTAGATGATCTGGTCGATCGACAATACCAAACGCATACGGCGGTGTACCACGCTCCATATCGACATGGCCAATGTAGAAGATCGTCCAGCGGTAGAGATTGCGCTTGCGCATCTCGCTCAGCAACTGTATTCCTGCCTCTGGATTACCATCCTGCGCCATGTCTGAAATCACCGCATCATATTTTGCGTCTTGAAGCATTTCCACAGCCTCGGCTGTTGAGCGTGCCAGGTCTACGAAGACGCCAAGCGAACGTAAAAGGCGGCGCTCATAGATGTTGTTGCTTGGAGTATCATCGACCCAGAGGATTTGTGCACCTTGTAAAATTGCTGTGGCGTGTTTGGCTCGCCGTAGCACCTGTGATCGATCGTCTTCGCTGACGTGTGCGGCATGCTTCACAATGGCCTGATCTAGATCTCGGCGTTGCGGTGGAGCATCATCGGGATGATCTTCCACGTTACAACTACTCGCACGCAAAACGTTCTTGATGCGCTCGATATTCTCGCGCGCCTCACTCAGATTATTGGCGATTGGCAGAGGGGCAGACATCTCACCACCATGCTGAGCAGCTTGCACGAGCAGCACGCGAATATTGCGTCGGTATGTGGTCAGGAGTTCTTGTTGTGCAGCGATATCCTCTGACGAGAGCATGCCTGCCTCCTGCATATCGTTGAAATGGTTGTAGTTACATTATTGGATCAAGTATATCACTTGGCAAGTGAGCGGTGGATGATGAGTTGCCGTCCAACGGCCTGCGCTTCAGCTGCCGCCGAGGCGCGCGGCACAGGCTGCCTTCAAAAAACGCACGATCTCGCGCGCCGAAGGCGGTCAGCTGCAAGCGCCTGTTGGACCGCCAGGCGGTTAGCTTTAATTAGTGGGCTCGGATAGGCTAGTCAAATTTCAAACGCTTCGAAGCTTCCCTTAGCGCCTCAATATGCTGCTTTTCAGTTTCACTACGTTCTGCTAACTGCTTCTGCCTCACCGTTTCTCGCTCTGCTATCAACTGGTTGACACGCTCGATTACAAGAACCAGCGTATCACGATGATACTTTTCTACTTCCTCGATGGTCGTGCCATCGAGAATCACTCGATCACCGACGACACGCGCAATACCTGGCCTATGCATCGTAGTAAATTGGGGCGGGCGGTTCCAAGTGGCAACAAATAACTCAGCCCACTCTGTCGTTGGATGGCCTGAAAGTTGGAGAGGTATGCGGTAGAGGGCACTACCTCGCGTTCCATCATTTCGAGGAAACGAAACCTCGTCAACAACAATACCTGTTATCCGGATCGGACCTTTAGCTATGCTGGAAGATTTAGCTGGAGCGGCTTGTATTTCTGCTGAACTAGAGTCACTTGGAACAGATTGTGTCTCACGACCACGGTTCGCAAGCCATTCCAACAGATCTTTAAAGGAGGATGGCTCATCATCCGGATGATCTTCAACTGGCACATCCCAACCAATCAGGATTTGCTTAATCCGTTGAATGTGCAGACGTGCCTCACGGAGGCCATTAGCGACTCCAGGAGGGATGTGAGCACTTCCTAATTGCGCTTCCTGTCGCAGATAAAGGGCTACATTACCACGATAAATAGCCAGAAGCTCTTGTTGTTGGCCAATTTCTTCTTGGGACGGCATAGCTCATCACCTCAAATACCTTCACATCATCGGTTGGGCTATCACGACCAGATTATATCATCCCAACAGCCTGTTGACTGGTGTGGTATTGAATGTGGCGGTCCAACGCTTCCGCATTAGCTGCGCCGCCCCGATAGATCGGTATGGGTATCAGCACAGAATCAGGTGCTAAAATGCGAACGATCTTGGGGCCGCGCAGCGGCGTCAGCTACATGCGGTTGTTGGGCCGGCCGCCGCTGTACGGCTTTCTAATCGGGAATTATTCAGCTTGCCCTGCCTAAAATCTTAGATTGGTGTATCTGCATGCTGATACCCAAGCAGCTGATAGATCTGTAATTCGCCTCCTGCACGCTTGCGAATGGCCTGATCCTGATCGTCAATTGCTTCTTGGAGTAGTGGCAGCGCGTAGCTCTTCAAGAACGTGTGCGGCGTTAATAGGCGGCAATCACTATCTTGAACCCAAACAGCGGGATACTGGTGTTGTAGCGCGCGCCACACACCAACCACATCAGCATAGGTACAGGAGGTCGTCAAGGTTGAACCGCCCCAGTAGACTGGCTCGCTGTGCTCGAACACGTTGGCTTCAAAGACACTGAACCCAATCTCGATCCAGCGATCGCCGTGTTCCCAGCGCCAGCGCCAGTCGAACCAGTCATCCAGGGTGGCAAAGCCGCCTTGCTGGAGCAGGGATGTATGCTCAAGCGTATTGAACGAAGCGATGACATCCTGGGCAACATACAATTGAATATCATGCAGTGATAAACTGTAACACGGTTCGGTGAACTCGAGCGGCCCTGGAATCAGAACCACTGATCTAGAGCACTTGAGAAAGAGATCGGCAAAAGCATCCATCAAGCAGCTCACTTGTTACTTCCCGACGAGGGATGAGTACGGATAAAGTAGAGCAGAGTAGCAGGCATTTCATTGGGCACGGGTATATTTGGCGGCGGCCCAACGCATGGCCGCTTAGCCGCCGCGAGCGCACCGGAATACCTGCCGAAATGCAAACGATCTCGCGCGCGAAGCGGTCGGCTACAGCGGCTTGTTGGGCCGCCGGTCGCTGACTGGTTGGCTTTAGCGATCGACACACCAAGACATGAACGTGCGTACGAGCGTTCCGCTACTAGGTACAGCATGTCTGAGGTGGTAGGCCTCCGGATTATAATGCACTGGTATCTCGCGATAGGCTGCTGCCTCAAACACGTCAACGTCAATCCACCCAGTAGCGAAGGTTGGTGTTGGCACCTGACACTCCCAATAGGGTTTCGGTCCAAAAGTATTATGGTCGCATGTCGCACCATGCAGTTCGTAAAATGCGACGATGGTCTCCACTGGGTCGAGCGTGACATAGAGTTCAGCAATCACATCGGCTTGCGTATCCGAGGTTATCATCGAACGATTGTCAATTGTACGTTCAGATAAGACGCTGGCATGTGGTGGGATTGGGATGGTGGGTATACGGCCAACGAAATCGTCCCACTGAGCGCGCAAACTGCACGGAGAGGTAAACACATACAGGAAGAGGCAGCCGATACAGACCAGCAGTGGTGCGATGCCCAGGACGATAAACCAGGCAGGTGCGCGCCAGTGGCTAGAATGCTGGGTGGAAGCTGTTCGTGCGGCATCGTTCAGGCTGTGCATATGCGGTATAGAGGTGCTTACAATCTGTTGCGACTCAGGAGTCGGAACTGGCACATTCGTTATTGTACCCCTGGAGTAGGCTGGTATCGAGCGCTTGCAGTGATGGGCGGCCCAACGTGCTGCGCTTCAGCTGCCGCCGAGGCGCGCGGTAAAACTGTCAAAATACCTACGATCTTGCGCGCCGAAGGCGGTCAGCTGCAAGCGCCTGTTGGACGGCGGCCAGCGCCACCACCCTCAATCGGCGACTTATATTGGTGCGAAGCCTTCTTTTCCTTCGCCAATATCTGGAATATGTCGCTTGATGATCGCCAGTACCTGACGGTATGCCGCCAGCGTCCAGTTGCGTTCTTTGAATAAGCGTTTCGCTTCATCACGTGTACCCGCGACAAACTTACCACGATCGGGATGAAACGGCTGAATGATGAATTTCTGGATACCCGTTGCGAGGAGTCGTTGTGCGAAAGCGTTCGGATCGGTGACGGGTAGGAGCGGGGTCATCGTGATGCAGGCGGGGATACCGGCTTGCTGGATACGGCTGATCGCCTCAAATCGCGCTTTAATCGATGAGCACGTCGGCTCGAAGACTTTGCGGACCTGTTCATCGTCGGTTGTAATCGTCATGTTCACTTGAACCGTTGCAAAGCTTTGCAGGAGATAATATCCCGTACGACGATCGGGCTGCGCGTTTGGATGACCAGTCGTGGCTGATGATACGTGAGCAATTCTTCAAGAATGCTGCGCGTCAACTCCAAGTCGCGTTCAATCGGCTGATACGGATCAGTGACACTGCTGATGTAAATCCGCTTGCCATTCAGCGGGTCGTTGCGCTTGCGGCGAAGTAATGCCAGGGCGTTTTCCTTGACCTGAACCCACTGACCCCACGAATCTTGTTTGGCTTGGTCACGAACAAAGAAGGCCGCATAGCAATAGCTACAGCCGAAGGTACAACCTGAATAGGGGTTTAAGGTGTAATCGTACTCAGACATAAAGCCGGATGACTCGGTGAGAACGCTTTTGGTCTGGATATAGGCAACGCTACTCCGGCCAATGGTGGTACGACGTTCGTCGTGAGGTTGTGGCGTAGGTGCGTCAGGCTCGCTGAGATCGAGTGGCAGACCAATCTGAATTGGTGAGGGTGCCATTGCCTTGCTCCTCGCTTTGAACACATGTGCTAGTCGGATTATACCAGTGTGGGCAAGGTTTGTCACCTGGCAATTTGGGTCACTCGTGCCGCAATGTTCAATTGGCCGCCGTCCAACGGCTCGCGCTTCAGCTGCCGCCGAGGCGCGCGGCACAGGGAGACTTCAAAAAAGGCACGATCTCGCGCGCCGAAGGCGGTCAGCTGCAAGCGCCTGTTGGGGCGCTCTCGCGGCGGGGCGTTGGTGTTTTACGGCATCAGGACGCGATATACCGGTGACTCCGAATTATGCAACAACGCCACCCCGTATCGGCGTGCCAAAACCACAACCTGTAGTGGCTGGTCGCTCTTTAGACCACAAGATAACGGAATAATTATGCAACAAAGCCTCGCGGCGGGTTCTGTATAGGGGCGAGCTAAAACAAGGGCATAGTAATGCAGCAACGCCTGATCGAGCCTATATCACGTTTTCTGGCCTATACTTGCACATTAGCAGTGAGACCGCTCCGTGCGTGAGATCCGTGCGCTGATCTCACGCACGAAGTCTTTCGTCCTCCGTCGTGGCCAGCTTACACCTGATCAATACCCCAGCGGATCGCGCCAGGTGCCATAACAATCGTGTCCGCCTGGTGTCGTGTCATCCCAGTAGCAATTGGACGCAGCATGCTATCGGGTTCCGCGCCCGTATGAAGTGTTGCCCCGAAGAACCGAGCAAGCACCATATCAACCGCCGGCTCGCTGGGCAAGTACACGCGCCCACGTGCCGGACTACCACGACGGAGTGCTTCATCCGCTACCGCGTTTAGGAGCGCGGCAATCGCCTCACGCTCCGTTGGTACAACGCCGATCTCACTGATGACAAACCCGACTGGGTAGTAATGACCGAACACGTAGCCGCAGGGCATACTGGCGTTCTCGCGTGTGGCGATGAGAACCTGGGGAGGATGCTTCCAGAATTGGAACATCAGCGCCACCCACCCCTCCCAATACGATTCGTCGCGCACGGTTGTCAACGGCCGCTGAGCATTATAGGCTGTATAGATCGGCATGAGCGGCGCCCAGCCTCCCGGCGCCTGCATCGGATCATAGGCATGAATTTGATATGGTGTGGATGTGTGTAGGCTTTCCGTGGACACAGCACCTTGACGGTAGGGAGTGTCATAGAGCTTCCAACCTGCGTGTTCGTAAAACGCGCGTGCCGGCGCGCCAGCACTGACCATGGCCCACTGACAGCCATCCTGCTGCATCGCATGAGTCATGCGAGCCAGAAGTTCGCGCCCATGGCCCTGCTGTTGTGCATCCGGGCGTGTGGCAACAAAAAAGAGATTCCCGATGCGCTGCGGCGTGCCACTTGCATCGCGCGCCGTGCGCAGGAAGTAGCTGATAGCAGCCAACACCTCACCATTATCTGCAACTGCGACATGGGTATGTTCCAGATACTGCGGATCGTCACGCCAGCGGCGGTCAATCATCACAGGATCGTGGTTCGGGTTGAAACGCCAAATATCGACGACAGCCGATGCTTCGTCGGCGTGAATGATACGATAGATAACAGCCATGAGTCAGTCTCCTCGGTAGAAGTGGCACACGGAGAGCGCAAGAGCACGAGCGCAAATGCCCAGCTCGCCATATGCCTAGGGTGAAATCATCATTCCATCGCACCAGAGCGCTGTAGAGTGACAGCGGTGTGGCACGACAAAACACGGGCAACACAGGTCACCGATGAGAGACCGAATGAGGCATGGCTGCAACGCAGCAGAGGAAGAGCATGATTAGCCGTGGCGCTGCAATCGAGGCGCGGCAGACGGGCGAACGGGCATCGGTGACATGGCCAGAAGTGGTGTGATATAGCGTTTCATGGCACCCTCCTTGCGATCCTGAAGATCACGCTGTCGTCGTCCACCAGAAGTAGGTAAGGAACAATATAGCACATCGTGAGGTGAGAGTGCAAGAGGTAACACGACGTAGATGGAGCGCCCCAACGCCCTGCGCGTTAGCCGCCGGCTGGGGGCGCGACAGTGATAGATCGGGAAGGCATTTTTACTGCATTTGGATGCTAAAATCGCCCGATCCAGCCGGTCGGCTACACGCGCTTGTTGGGCCGCCGCTGCCGACGGGTTTATCGGCTGGCACCCGTATCGTTGACCGTCGTATCGCTTCGTAGCGTTGTCGGTTCTGCTGGCGTGGTTTCGTCGGCTGGCTGCGCTTCGTAGTCCAGCATAATCTGGCGGATTTCCTGTGGCGCGATGTCGGCTTGTTCCGTTTTCGAGTAAATCGTGATTAGGACGATCAAGCGCTCATGCACTCGTTGGTAGATGATTCGATAGCCCCCACTTTTACCTTTGCGGCTATCGGAGTTCTTGACGCGCTCTTTGAAGACGGTGTACCGCACGCCAGGAATCTGATCGCCGGGTGTATGGCCTTGCGTCAGTGCATCGAGTAGCGGTTGGATGTCCGCTTTGATCTGCCGATACGTCTTGGCGAGTTGGCGCAGATTGCGCTTAAATTCTGGGGTGAACACCACCTCGACTGGTGGTGACGGTGCTGCATCAGTCAGCATCGATGTCATCCCACAAGGTCGCAATCGGGTAGGTGGCCCCCTGCTGGGCCTCATGCCATCCCTGGCGGAAACTGTCCGTAGCCGGTTTTAGCGTAACACCTTCGCGAAACGTCCGCACTAGTTGTAAGACAAGCGGCAGGTATTCATCGGGTAGGGCTTCCAGTTCAGCCAGCACTTGCTCGCGATAGGGTGGTGTGGCCGTCGTCATAGCTACCTCCTGTTTGGGTATGGGGTAACTATAGCACAAGACGTGCTGCTCTGGATGCGATGACGACGGGCACGAGATCGGTTTGATCAGAGGGATGACTTCGATGGCGGCGGCCCAACGTCTTGCGCTTCAGCTGCCGCCGAGGCGCGCGGCACAGGATGAACTCAAAAAAGCCACGATCTCGCGCGCCGAAGGCGGTCAGCTGCAAGCGCCGGTTGGGCGCCAGCCGCGGTTTATGCTTTCCCAATGCAATATTCCTGATTGGGAATTTAACCTTCGTTGGAGAGAAATGCCTCGCGTTCAGCCTGCATCAACTCCCAGAAAGACGGATAGCGCTCGGCTCCAGCAATCCAATGCGCGAAGTACTGGGCTTCCCACTCACCATCAGACGTGACAATTTTGGGATTGAGTAAGTAGATCGCGGTGCCCACGGTTTCATACGCACTGATTTCGAGCGCCATTGCTAAATAGCGCTCGAATGGGTCGGGTTCTGTCTCCAAGATGTGGGGTGCTTCTCGCAGCGAGCGCTCCAAGCCAGTCACCCAGGTATCAATCGTATCTTGATTGCGCACCCCAAACCAATCGACTTCTTCGAGAGGAAGTAAACGTGGCACAATCACGCCAGGCTGGCGAAAGCCGTTTGAGACGCTGAGAAAGGCGCGGTAGGACGGTGGCAAGCTGACGCCAAGACGGGCTTCGAGGTGTCTGATTTGATCTTCGGTCGCACCAGGATAGCCGAGCGAGCCTGTTGCTATAAGCTCAGGCGTGATATCTGGCTCAATAAAGGCATTGTAGTGCGTCAGATCGAGACGCTCAAGGAGTTCACGATTCCACTGAGTGAGCCACGACTCCCAATCAACAGTGCTCATATACTCTCTGCATGTGGTCGGTTAGCGATGCCTCGGAAGCACGGCAGCCAGGAACCAAGTATAGCATGGGATCGGCTGTTGAGGGAGCACAGACAGTGATGGGCTGGCGCCCAACGTGCTGCGCTTCAGCTGCCGCCGAGGCGCGCTGCAAAAACTGTCAAAATGCCTATGATCTCGCGCGCCGAAGGCGGTCAGCTGCAAGCGCCGGTTGGGCGCAATCGGAGGATGATCGAACGGATTCTGTATCGGATCGGTTGGATAAGCCCCAGTCATAGGAGCAGTGCGCCGATGACTGACTGCTCGTCGTTCGCGTGACTGGTATCGTCTCGCCTGTGCAGACCGCAATACTTAGCCGGCGAGTGGAGGAAGTTCTGGCAAGCGGCGCAGCGTATAGATTGCCTTTAGGCCGCCGTACAGCCCGACCAAGGCGAACGCGTGAAAGCCAACGCTCAGCCAACTCCCGACCAGTACGAAGATTAACCCATCGAGGGCATACAAGATCATGCCGACGATGAAACCCCAAGCATAGCGTTTCTTGGCAAGCCAGCCAAATAGCACGAAAAGGCCCGCCACACCAAGATCAAGCACGAACGCAATCGCTTTGATGACCAAGCTAGCAGTGCTGCTCATATCCGCACTGAGGATTTTGGCAATCGCGTCAAAGACTTGGGTCAGAGCTAAGCCAATCAGGAAGTTCCAATCTGAGCCAGCAAGGAGGATGAGTGAGTTGATCAGCGATAAGCCAGCAATCCAATAGAACCAGGATGCCCCGCCTTTGAGTTGATTCATCGCTTTGTAATGCGATTGCAGGATAACCATTTCGGGCAGGGGCGTGGATGTTGGGTTGGACGGTGTCATAGCAAGGCTCCAGGTCGGTGTGACGTAGAATAATAGCTTCTTAGGGAAACCGATCGTGAAAGGCAAAGGATACGTATGGGTGGACTTGCATCGAGACGGGGTAAGGTTGCGCCCAACGAGATGCTTCAATCGCAAGCTATTCATGCGGCTCTTGTGGTTTACTAGGTTTTTGATGTGGTCGTTCTGGTTCAGGCATGTCCAGCAGTACCCCGCTGAGAAGCTGCTTGTCCCGCTGTACTTCTGCTCGGTAGACCGAGCGGTGAATCGCATAGAATAATCCTGCCCCGAGGTAAGGCATGATCATAAACCCACTGAGTGCTTCGCCCGTAAAAAGACTTGCCACCATCAAGATCGTTGATCCGATGGTGAAGATGAGCAGCATAAGCAAGCCAGCCTGTGTTAGAGTATTGGGATGAAACTCAAATGTAGTGATCGTCCGCTCCTTGTCAGTGTCAATATGTCCCGAAACGAACGGCGCATATCTGTTTCGAAGTGCACTCACTGGGCGAGAGAACTCCAAGTAACTTCCGACCACATTGCCACTGTAGGGTGCTTGTTGTGGTGGGCGTGTGCCAAGCAGGTATGTTTGTGGCGGCTCGATAAGGCTGGTGAGCCGCTGCTTGACCGTCGGTGCATCGAGCGATGTGGTGATAGTCAGGCTGTCTGTAGGGAGGAATTGCATTGGTCGACTCGGTTGGAGTTTCGTTGATAGCAATCGCTGGATGTAAGAGCAGTTCAGATTGTACCACTGTCCGGCCTATCAAGAAACAGAGCGTCTAGGAAACTATGCTTGATACAAGAAAGTGGTTAATGGTGTGCCGGCTAACGTGTTGCGCGTTAGCTGCGCCGCCTCACTAGATCGAGATGACTGTCGAGCCGAAATCAACTGTCAAAATCGCCACGATCTCGCTCGACGCGTAGCGGCGTCAGCTACACGCGCCTGTTGGGCCGCAGCCCAGAGAT
>WNFZ01014917.1_pt1 | contig 10196 bp, 8 predicted proteins | sample 5400081 | NCBI WGS metagenome assembly WNFZ01 (sample SAMN13153365, study PRJNA577476) | soil metagenome | isolation source: 80 cm soil or saprolite under grassland replicate 1 | place: USA:California | collected 2016-06-15
AAAAATCCGGGGGATCCTGGTCGAGCCCCAGCATGGGGCCGACGCAAAGGTAGCGATCGACGGCGTGGAGATCGATCGTGGGCAGCGCGATGCGGTGCGAATACGCCATCCACGCGCCTTCGCGGGCGCCCTTCCAGCAATGCTTCCAGGCTTCCGCGGGCAGCTCGCGCTTGGAGGCGCGCCGGAGCTCCGGCCGCGGCCGGTCGAAGCCGATGCGCACCGGCGCGGCGGTGGCGAGCGTGAGGATGGCGCTGCGCAACTGTCCCTGCAGATCGATGACGAGGTCGTAGCGGCGCGAGCGCAAATGCGAGATCAGCCGCGCCAGGTCCGCAAGCCGCGACCCTTGCCCGCTCCACGGCCTCCCCCAGCGCTGGCGCGGGAAGAGGATCGTATTGCTCACCGCCGGGTGATGCGCAATGAGCTCGGCAAACGCCGGGCGGACGAGCCAATCGATCTCGGCCGCCGGATAGCGGCGCCGCAGCTTGTTCACCACCGGAATGCTGTGCACCACGTCGCCCAGCGCCGAGAACTTGATCAGCAATATCCGGCGGAACTCGGCGGTGCCGAGCGCGGCGGAGCTCAGGGCCGGCATCGGTTCATGCTCCGGGACCGCCGAACAATTCGCGCTCGACGACGCCGCAAATCGCGTGCGCGGCGATGATATGGATCTGTTGAACCACCGCGGTCTCCGCGGACGGCGCGCAGAGCATTTGGTCGCAATGCCCGCGCATCTCGTTCGTGCCGGACCCGGTGAAGCCGACGGTGACCAGGCCGATCTCGCGCGCCGCCCGCAGCGCCGCGAGCACGTTCGCGGATCGTCCCGAGGTCGAGATGGCGAGAAATACGTCGCCCCGCCGCCCGAGCCCGCGGACTTGGCGCTCGAACACGCGCTCGAACCCATAATCGTTGCCGACCGCGGTCAGCACGGACGTATCCGTGGTGAGCGCAATCGCCGGCAGCGGCTGCCGATCCAACAGATAGCGCGACAGGAACTCGGCGGCGATGTGCTGGGCATCGCCCGCGCTGCCGCCGTTGCCGGCGATTTTCGCTCTCGCGAGCGTCCGCCGTCGCGCGAGCCACCCTCAGCTCCGCAGCCACGATGTGAGCCGATCCCAGAGGCTCGCGGCGGGGCTGCTTCTCTGCGGCTCGGCTCTCGCCCCCACGCTCTGCAGCATCTCCGCCGCGAAATGATTGTGGCACTCGTTGTTGGCTCCCCAAACGCAGGTGACCCACTCGTTCCCGCCGGAGGTCGCCGTCTTCTCCACCTTCATCCGGGGGCCGCCGCCGTACCGGAGCTGTACAATGTCTCCGACCCGAAATGCCATCCGTCCCTCCCGTGAGCTTGAGCCTTGGCGCTCCGATGCGCGCCCGCCTCACGCCGAGCATGAGGTATTCTACACTGCATTGGCGCCGCCGCCACATTCTCGGCGCGCGGTAATGCCGCTAGGCGGTCGACCAAGATTACTTGCAAATTACTTGGTGAGCTGCTCGATCGGCACTGACAAGTGAACCGTCAAGCCTTCGCGTTTCCAATCATGAACGAGCCGGCCGCCGAACTGCCCGCCGACGATCCGGCGGGCGAGCAAGCTGCCGAAGCCTTCGCACTGCGGCTGCCCGTCGACAGCAGGCCCGCCGTGCTCCGTCCACGTCATGGCGAGCTGGTCCGCCTCGACGGACCACTCGAGGCGGATGCCGCCGGATGCGAAAGCCAAGGCCCCGTATTTGACGGCGTTCGTCGCAAACTCGTGCAGGAGCAGCGCAAGGCTCGTGACGGCACTGCCGCCGATCGGCACGTCCGGTCCGCTGACCGACACGCGCTCGCCGTCTTTCGCCCAATCGACATAGGGCGATAAAATCGTGCGAACGAGAGCGTGCAGGGTCGTATCGCGATTGGACATCTCCGAAGTGTCGATCAGTCCCGGCCGCGTCAGCTCCTGGGCGCGCGTGAGCGCATCCAGCCTCTCCCGAACCGCTTTGGCCATGTTGTCCGGGCTGTCCGCAGAGCGTGCGCTCAGCGTCACGACGCCACTTGCGACCGCGAACAGGTTTTTCACGCGGTGGCTCATCTCTCGGACCAAAAGATTCTGTTGCTCCTGGGCTCGCCTGCGCTCGGTGATGTCCCGCGCGATCTTTGACGCGCCGACGATCGTGCCGCCGGCGTCCTTTACGGGCGAGACGCTGAGTGAAATATCGATCAGGCTCCCGTCCTTGCGCTGGCGGATCGTTTCGTAATGGTCGATGCGCTCACCGCGGCGGATGCGGGCGAGAACTTCCGGTTCTTCGCTTTGACGGTCCGCAGGAATGAGGATCGTGACCGGCTTACCGAGCACTTCTTCGGCTGAATAACCGAAAAGACGCTCCGCACCCTTGTTCCAACTGGTGATGATGCCGTTGAGGTCCTTGCTCACGATCGCGTCGTCGGAGAAGTCGACGATCGAGGCGAGCAGCTGCCCATCTTGCTCCGCGCGCTTGCGCCCGCTGATGTCGACCAGCATGTTCACCGCACCGAGCAGCGTGCCCGCTTCATCGATCAACGGTGAGGGATAGGCGAGGAAGGGGATGCGCGTGCCGTCGGGACGCTCCGCGACGGCCTCCGCGCCCTTGAGCGGTCGGCGTTCCTTCAGCGCGACCGCCATCGGGCACTGATCGTGGGCCATCGGCCGGCCGTCGGGCCAATACAGCCGCCACGAGCCGCACCACTCGTTCTTGCCCAGCTCGGGGCTGCGGCCCCACAGCTCGACCGCCGCCTGATTGTAGAAGGTAATCCGCCCGGCAGCATCGGTAGTGTAGATGGCGACCGGCAACGCCTCGAGCACGAGGTTGAATCGCCCCAGCTCCGCGTACGTGTTCGCGCCCAGAATTTCGCGGACGCGCAGGTCCTTGGTTGCCGGGGGGCGCTTGCCACCTTCAACCAGCACGTCGCTCATCTCGACCATTCAACTCCCATGAGGTTTAGCGCCCCAGTACGGGGACTGCATGCGCGCCCGCCGGAGCCGGATGGACGTACCGATTTCGCCAATTGGTAGGTTACACGCGTCCATCAACGTTCCGGTTCCGGCCGAGTTCCTCGGCGGCTGGCATTGAGCATCGCTTCCCTTACGGGCGATGCCGGATCTGGTCCAAGCCTATCCGGCTCGAACCGAGCAGGCGGATACCACGCCGACGGGGCCGGCCGCGGCTATGCCGGCGCGAGCGTGGCGCGCGTCGCCTCCAGTACCTGATCCGGTGCGATGTCGCGCATGCAGCGATGGTGGCCGACGCGGCAGGTCGGCTTGTGGCAGGGGCGGCAATCGAGCGCGGTCGCGGTCTCGATCGTGGCGGCGAGCGGGTTGAGCGGGGCCCAGTGCCAGGGGCTCGTCGGCCCGAAAATCCCGATCGCGGGCGTACCGAGCGCGGCGGCGACGTGCAGCAGCCCGGAATCGTTCGACACCGCCGCCTTCGCGGCCGCGAGCGCCAGGATCGCGTTGCGCAAGTCGGGTCCGGTGAGGTCGCGCACCTTGGCGCCAGCGACCCCGGCAATCTCCGCCGCGAGCGGCTTCTCGTCGGGGCCGCCCACGATCGCCACGGTCGAGCCTTGCTCCGCCAATCGCCGCGCCAGCACCCCATAGGCCCCGACCGGCCAGCGCTTCGAAGGCCCCACCGCGCCGGGCGCCAAGGCGACCACGGGCTCCGAAGGTGAAAACCCGGATCTGCGGCGCCAGCCGGTGATTTCGGCCTCCGGCACCACAAGCTCGGGCGCGGGCCATTGCTTCGGCAGCGGCGCGTCGCGCGGCAATGCGAGCGAGGCACAGCGGTCGACCATGCGGGGAAGCGCGCGCTCGCCCCAGCGCACATCGTTGACGACGCCGAGCCGCAGTTCTCCGAAAAAGCCGACGCGCTGCGGGATGCCGGCGAGAAACGGCGCCAGCGCCGATTTCCACGTGCGCGGCATGACGAGAGCCATGGCGTAGCGCTCGGCGCGCAGCCGTCGCGAAAGCGCGTGGTGCTCGGCTACGGCGAGCCGTCCGCGCGGCAGATTCCAGACGATCCCCTGGCGCACGCCCGGCATGTAATCGACGAGCGGCGCGCACAAGTCGGTGGTGAGCAGGTCGATCGGACGCCCGGGAAAGCGCGCCTGCAAGAGATTCACCACGGAATGACAGCGCACGAAATCGCCGATCCACATGTAGGGAACGATGAGGACCGGGCCGTCCGCGGCCTGCGAAGGAGTGCTCATGCCGGGCTCAGGCGGTACCCGGAGCGGCGGACCGTGTCCAGTCCAAGCAGGTTGCCGGAACAGGCTGTTCATCCCGGCATCGGCGGCCCGGATTGTGTCGGGATTGCGTCGGGAGCGGCGGTCCGCCCGATATTGCGCGGGCGTGCGGACTGGGGCAAAGGAGAGCGCGATCTTTCGATAGCCAACGTGCCGCGGGACAGGGGGCTGATGCTGCTGGTAACCGGCGGGGCCGGATTCATCGGGTCGAATGTGGTTGCGAACCTCAATGATCGGGGACGCACCGACATTGCCGTCAGCGACCGGCTCGAGACCGGCAGCAAGTGGCGCAACCTGCAGAAACGCCAGCTCGCCGATGTGGTCGCGCCCGCCGATCTCGAGCGATGGCTCGCCGGGCGAAAGCTCGATGCCATCATTCATCTCGGCGCGATTTCCGATACGACCGCGACCGACGGCGATCTCGTCCTCGCCACCAATTTCGGCCTCTCGCTGCGGCTCCTGGATTGGTGCACGGCAAGCCGCACGCCGTTCATCTACGCGTCCTCCGCCGCGACCTACGGCGACGGAGCCGCGGGATTTTCCGACGATTGCTCGCTCGCGGCGCTCAAGCGGCTGCGGCCGATGAATCTCTACGGCTTCAGCAAGCATCTGTTCGACCTTGCGGTGGTCGACCGCTTCAGCAAAGGTCATAAGCTGCCGCCGCAATGGGCGGGACTGAAATTCTTCAACGTGTTCGGTCCGAACGAATATCACAAGGGCGCGATGATGAGCGTGCTGGCCAAGGTGTTCGATGAGGCCAAGCGCGGCTGCCCGGTGCAGCTGTTCAAATCGTACCGGGACGGCGTCGCCGACGGCGAACAGCGGCGCGACTTCATCTACGTGAAGGATGCCGTCGCCGTGGTTGATTGGCTCATCGACACGCCGGCGGTGTGCGGGATCTACAACGTGGGGACCGGAAACGCGCGCAGCTTTCGCGATATGATCCTCACCATGTTCGAAGCGCTGGGCCGGCCCGCCAAGATCGATTACGTCGAAATGCCGCCGGCGATCCAGGCGAGCTACCAATATTTCACCCAAGCGCCGGTCGAGAATTTGCGCCGCGCCGGATATCCCGGGCAGTTCGCCCCCCTGGAGCACTCGGTGCGGGACTATGTCACGAATTATCTCGATGCCGCCGATCGGTATCGATGAGCGGGCGGGCGGTCGCAGCGCATGATGTTCGACTTCGAACACCGGTTGTCCGAGCTTGCGAGCCAGACCGTGCTCTGCATCGGCGATCTCATGCTCGACGATTTCGTCTACGGCGAAGTGCTGCGAATCTCTCCGGAGGCACCGGCGCCGGTGATCGCGGTGGGACGCCAGGAAGTGGTGATCGGCGGCGCCGGCAACGTCGCGCGCAACATCGCCGCGCTCGGAGCCCGATGCCTGTTCGTGGGCGTGGTCGGCGAGGACGAGCCGGGGCGGCGGCTGATGAATGCGCTGCTCGGCGAGCCGAAGATCGAGGCGTATCTCGTCACCGATCGCTCGCGACCGACCACGCGCAAGGTGCGCTTCGTCTCGGAGCACTTTTCCACGCACTTGCTGCGCGCGGATTGGGAACTCGCCAGGCCCGTCGATCGCGACAGCGAGCACTCCCTCATCGGCCACGCGCTCGCGGCAATGCCGCGCGCGGGCGCGGTCGTGCTCTCGGATTACGCCAAGGGCGTGCTCACCCCGCGCGTCATTCGCGCGGTGATCGATGCCGCAAGGCAGCAGGGCAAGCCGCTCGTGGTCGACCCCAAGGGCAGCGATTTCAGCGTCTATCGCGGCGCGACCGTGATCACGCCCAATCGCAAGGAGCTTGCCGAGGCGACGCGCCGCGTCGCGGTCGCCGAGGAGGACGTCGCCGCGGCGGCGGCCGAACTCGGCCGCATGCTCGAAAGCGAAGCCGTGCTGGTGACGCGCAGCGAGGAGGGCATGACGCTGGTCGTCGACGGCGCGGCGCCGGTGCATGTGCCGGCCTATCCGGTCAAGATCCGCGACGTCTCGGGGGCTGGCGACACCGTCGTGGCGGTGCTGGCGTGCCTCTTGGCGCTCGGCGCCGGGTTCGAGCCGGCGGCGCGCGCCGCCAACGCCGGCGCCGCGGTCGTGGTCGGCAAACGCGGCACCGCCACGGTCTCGGCTGCGGAGCTGCGCTCCCGCATCCTTCCCGCGGCCTCGCTCGCGTCGGAAGAGAAGATCGTGTTCGACTGGTCGCTGCTCGACGAGCGGCTCGGCGAATGGCGGCGGCAGGGGCTGCGCGTCGGGTTCACCAACGGCTGCTTCGATCTGCTGCATCCCGGTCATGTCCGTGTGCTCGCCGAAGCGCGCGCCGCCTGCGATCGGCTCGTGGTCGGGCTCAACAGCGATGCGTCCGCCGCGCGGCTCAAGGGCGACGGCCGGCCGATCCAGAACGAGAAGGCGCGCGCCGAAGTACTGGCCGCGCTCGAAGCCGTCGATCTCGTGGTCATCTTCGACGAGGACACCCCGCTCGCGCTGATCCGCAAGGTGCGGCCGATGGTGCTGGTCAAAGGCGGGGATTACCGCCGCGAGGACGTGGTCGGCCGGGAAGTCGTCGAAGCCGACGGCGGCGAGGTGGTCATCGTCCCCAGCGTTCCCGGGCACAGCACGAGCGCGCTGGTCGGCAAATCCCAAAGGCGCGGACCGCCATGACCGGGAGCGTACGCCTGCGCGCGGAGGCGGCGCCGTCGGCGCCGCCGGCACTCCCGGCGCCCGAGGAAATTCGCCGCGCTCCGGAGCTCACCATTGTGGTGCCGACGTTGAACGAGCGTGAGAATGTCCCGAAGCTCATCGAGCGGATCGGCGCGGCGCTCGACGGGATCGACTGGGAGCTGATGTTCGTCGACGATGATTCTCCCGACGGCACCGCTGCGATCGCCAAGGCGATGGGCCGCGCGGATGCCCGCATCCGCTGCATCCGTCGCATCGCCCGGCGCGGGCTCGCCGGGGCGTGCCTCGAGGGCATGCTCGCGAGCCAGGCGCGCTACGTCGCGGTGATCGACGGCGATCTGCAGCACGACGAGGCGTTGCTCGCGGCCATGGTCGCCGCGCTTCGCGACGGCAACGCCGACATCGTGGTGGGCAGCCGCTACAAGCCCGGGGCGGGAGGTCGTCGAGGATCTCGCGCCGCAACTCTCCACCCAGGGATTCAAGATCCTGCTCGACATCGTGCTGAGCGCGCGCGGTCGGCTGCGGGTCGTCGAGCTGCCTTATCGATTCCGTCCGCGATCTCACGGAACCAGCAAGCTCGACTCCCGCGTGCTGCTGGAATTTGTCGGGCTGTTTCTCGCCAAGGCCACCAACGATCTTCTGGGAATCCGCTTCGTCCTGTTCGCGCTCATGGGGCTGATCGGGCTCGGCGTGCATTTTTTGGTGCTGGCCGCGAGCTTCGGCTGGTCCGGATTGTCGTTCGCTGCCGCACAGACGAGCGCTACGCTTGCGGCCATCGCCGCCAATTTCGTTCTGAACAATCTCGTCACCTACCGCGACCAGCGTCTGACCGGTTCCCGATTCGTCACCGGTCTGTTGCGGTTCTACGTCGTGTCGCTGATCGGTGCCGTTTCCAACATCGGGGTGGGCAATTGGCTGTTCGCGTCGAACCGGGCCTGGTGGCTGGCGGGTCTCGGAGGGGCGATCATGGGCGTGGTGTGGAATTACGTGGTCACGTCCGTGTTCGTCTGGCGCAGCCGATGACCATTGCCGATCTCGGCGGCGCCGTGCTCGGCCCGCTCGACCGCCTCGCCGCGGCGCTGGTCGACCCCGTCCGCCGCGAGCGGACCGCGGTGCGGGTGCTCGTCGCCTATGTCGCGCTGTGGACGCTCTACGGCGTGCTCGCCAAAGGCAGTCAGGACGTGCATTTCGACATGGGCGAGGCGGTCGCCTGGTCGCGCGAGCCGGCGTTGGGCTACGCCAAGCACCCGCCGCTCTCGGCCTGGGTGGTGAAGGCCTGGTTCACATTCTTGCCGCTCGCCGACTGGGCCTATTATCTGCTCGCCATGAGTTCTGCCGGTCTGGCCTTGTGGATCGCCTGGATCCTCTCGGCGCGCTGGCTCGACGGCGAGAAACGGGCGGCAGGGCTGGCGCTGCTCACGCTGGTGCCGTTCTTCAATTTCCATGCATTGAAGTTCAACGCCAACACGGTGCTGATCCCGCTGTGGGCGGCAACGACGCTGTGGTTTCTGCGCTCGTTCGAGCGGCGCGATCCGCTGATGGCGGCGCTCGCGGGCGTTGCGGCGGCGGCGGCGATGCTGGGCAAATATTGGTCGATCGTGCTTCTGGCCGGACTGGCGATCGCGGCGCTCGGCGATCCGCGTCGGCGCGCCTATTTCCGCTCGCCGGCGCCCTGGATCACCGTGGCGGCCGGCCTGCTGGTTCTGGCCCCGCATGTGGCCTGGCTGCTGGCGCACGGTTCCTCGCCGTTCGACTATGCGCTCGACAAGCATCCGGCTCGGAGCTTGCTCGACGCGATCGTCGGCTCCGTGAGGTTCGTCGGCGGGGGCGCCGCCTATCTCGGCGCTCCGATCGTGCTCGCTGCGGCCGCGACGCTGCCGAACTCCGCCGCGATCCTCGATACGCTGTGGCCGGCCACGGCGCATCGTCGCCTCGCCGCGCTGGCATTCTGGGCTCCGCTCGCCGTCGCCATCCTGATCGGTCTGGTGGCCGAAATCCTGATCAGCTCGCTGTGGATCATGTCGGCGGCCACGCTGGTCCCGGTCGTGCTGCTGTCCTCGCCGCTCGTGAGCATGCGCCGCGGCGCCTTGCCGGTGCTGCTCGGCGTCGCCATCGCGGTGCCGGTGCTCTCCACGCTGGCCGCTCCGGCGATCGCCTACATCATCCATCGCAACGGCGTTCCCCACCATGCCGTGCGTTATCGATTGGTCGCCGAGGCCGTCGACCGAGCCTGGCGTGCGACGACCCCGCAGCCGATGCGGCTCGTCGGCAGCGACACCAATCTCGGCAACGGCGTGGCGTTCTACCTGTCGGACCGGCCGTCGACCTTCGACGTGCTCGATCCGCGGCAGACGCCGTGGGCGGATGAGGCTCGCATCGCCCGGCAGGGCATCGCCCTCGTCTGTGCGAGCGAGGAGACAGCGTGCCTGAAAGCCGCCGATGCGCTCGCGTCGCGGCTATCCGGCGGCAGACGCATCGAAGTCGAAATCGCGCGGAGCTATCTCGGCCGCGCGGGCAAGCCGGAACGCTATTCGATCATCACGGTGCCGCCGCAATTCTAGCAGCGCATCGCGCTCGGCCGGCGACCCGCGCAACGGACTAAAGGGTCGGAATCCTGCGAGTTTCAGCAAACATCTCGACGGCCCCGGAAGGCTCGATGGCAAGCATCATCATCGCGGACAACACCGAGCGTTACGACGGCAGGGACCTCGAGGCGCGGCCGTTGGGCGGAACGGAATCCTCGGTCATCCGCATGGCGCGTGAGCTCGCCGGCCGCCGCCATCACGTGACGGTCTACACGAATTGCGAGGGTCCGATCGAACACCACGGCGTGCAATGGCGGCCCTTGTCCGGCACGCCGCCCGCCGCTTGCGATCTTTACGTCGCCGTCCAACACCCCCGGCTGTTGGGCTTCGTGCGCAAGCCGAAACGGCGGGCGATCTGGGTGGCGTGGCAGCCCAACCACCTCAAGCACTACAAGCAGATCTGGCGCATGTGGTGGTACCGTCCGGTCCCCGTGCTGATCAGCCTGCACCAGGTGCGCATCTATTCGCCGTTCCTGCCCAGACGCGATCCGCACCTCGTCATCCCCCACGGCCTGCCCGACGACGTGCGGGGACATCGCGCCTTGCCGGCCGCGCCGCCGCGGCGCGCGATCTTTGCCTCGAACCCCCAGCGCAAGCTGCGCGAGCTGGTCGAAATTTGGGTCGACCGCATCCTGCCGCGGGTGCCCGATGCGGTGCTCGAAGTCTATGGTCTCCACGGCATCCGGCCC
>WNFZ01006941.1_pt1 | contig 10191 bp, 10 predicted proteins | sample 5400081 | NCBI WGS metagenome assembly WNFZ01 (sample SAMN13153365, study PRJNA577476) | soil metagenome | isolation source: 80 cm soil or saprolite under grassland replicate 1 | place: USA:California | collected 2016-06-15
GCGGGCGGCGAGCTGTACGCGGTCGCGTCGGGCTTTCGCATTCGCGTGCCCAACGAGCGCGCCGGCCTGCGCGAGTTTTCCGGCGATCGCACGATGCTGCTCGGCGTGCGTCCGGAGCACACATTGCTGGGCGAGCCGAAACCCCAGCACGGCACCTCGTTCGACGCGGTCGTCGAAGTCACCGAGCAGCTCGGCGCCGAGCTGCTGCTCGGGGTGCGCGCCGCGGGGCGCACGCTGATCGCCTCGCGCATCGACCCGGAGATCAAGCTCGCCCCGCACGAGCCGGTGCGCATGTCGCTCGCCCCGCGCGGACTGCATTTCTTCGACCGGGACAGCGGCGAAGCGATCCGCTGAGCGCGGGAATTTCGCAACAAATCATCCAGGGATCGCCGGCATCATGTACGCACTCGAAGGCAGGACCGCTGTCGTGACCGGCGCCGGGTCGGGGATCGGCCGTGCAATCGCGCTGCGCCTGGCCGAGGAGGGATGCGACGTCGGCGTGATCGACATCGATCCTCGCGCGGCCGAGGACACGGTCCGCCGCGTCCGCGAGCTGAAGCGAACCGCCTCCGGCGCGGCTGCCGACGTAACCGATATCGATGCGACCAAACGCGCCGTCGATGCGCTCGTCCAAACACTCGGCAAGCTCGACATCCTGGTCAATAGCGCCGGCATCCTGCGCATCGCCAAATTGGCCGAGATGAGCAAGCAGGACTGGGACGACACGTTGCGCATCAACGTCGACGGCGTCTTTCATTCTTGCCAGGCCGCGATCCCGCATTTGCGCAAGCACAAGGGCGGGCGGATCATCAATATCGCGTCCTGGCTCGGCAAGACCGGGAAGGCCTATTACGGCGCCTATTGCGCCTCGAAATTCGCCGTGATCGCCTTGACGCAGACCTTGGCGCTCGAGCTTGCATCCGAGCACATCAACGTGAACGCGATCTGCCCGGGCGTGATCATGGAGACCGGCATGCGCGAGCGCGCCGAGGCCGAGCTCAAGGCAATGGGGCTGCCGAGCGCCGAGGAGCGCGTCTCCGCCATTCCGCTCGGACGGCTCGGCAAGCCCGACGACGTGGCGCGCATTGCCGCGTTCCTAGCCTCCGACGAGGCGGCTTACATGACCGGCCAGGCGATCAACGTCACGGGCGGGCTCTGGTTGAGCTAGCCGAACACTATTCTGCCGCCCCGACGCGCTCCTGATCTATCTGCGGGCGTGCCTGCGATGATGGCTTCGCCCGAGGTGACGCAGACCGGGACCCGCGCCGCGCAACTCGAGGCTGGCAACGCCTACCGCGACATTGAGTCCGGTCTGTCCCTCCAGGCTCAACGGCTGCAACGAGAAGGAATTCTCCGACCCGCCCACCAGCGCGTTGGCGTTGCCCCCTATGACGACCGCGGCGCCGGCAGTGAGGCCGCCATAGCTCCCGGAGAGATCACCCGGGCCGATGTGGCGTGTCGGGGCGAACACCACCCATCCCAGTGTCGATTGCTGCGTGAAGCCGATATCGAGACCGACCCGCCGCACCAGCCCATAGTACGGATAACGCGGACCGCGGTCCGACTGGAACCAGCATTGCAGCTCGTGCACCGAGCCCACGACGTAGCTCGCGCTCCCGGCTCCCCGGCATTCGAGAATTCCGGCTTGGATCCGAGACTGGCTCGCGGCCGGCGCGCATGTTGCGGCGAGCGCGGTACATGCGAGTGCGCAGATCATCGTGACGCGTTTCATCGGTTTCCCTCGGTTCGAACTGTTTGGATCAAGGACATGCGGCTGGATCAAACGACGATACTCAAACACGAATTGGCGAGAAATGAGGCGCTCGCGAGGCGATCGATGGATCGGGTTGGATAAAGGCGCCACATTGTAGTTGCTCTCGCCGCAACTTAAGCGCTCGGTGTTGATCGCGCCGAGCCGATACGACAGAATTGCAGCCAACCATCTTTGTTTTGATGAGCGTGTGCAGCTCGGGCTTTGCCGCAGTCGATCGGTCACCTTCTGGCGATGAGCATCCTCCTCACCCCGGCGCGGATCGGCGAAGTCGAGATTCCCAATCGCATCGTGCTGCCGCCGATGACCACGCGCACGGCGGACGCGGAGGGGCTCGTCACCGAGGACACGCTTGCCTATTACCTCGCGCGCGTATCCGGCGGGGTCGGGCTGATTACGGTGGAGATGGCATCTCCGGAACCGGCGGGTCGGCACCGGCAGCGCGAGCTCGGCATTTACGACGACCGCTTCCTGCCCGGGCTCGCCCGATTGGTCGACGCGATTCACCGCGGCAGCGCCAAGGCCTCGATCCAGCTCGGCCATGGCGGCGGTCACACCCGCACGGACATTTGCGGGGAGGCGCCGATCGCGCCCTCGACCATTCCGCATCCGGTGTTCGAGGTCACGTTCGAAACCATCGTGCCGGAAGCCATGGCGAAGGTGCGGATCGAGCGAACCACGACGGCGTTCGCCGAGGCCGCGCACGACGCGCCGGGTTCGACTGTGTCGAGATTCACGCGGCGCACGGTTATCTGATCTCGCAATTTCACAACCGCTTCGAGAATCGGCGCAGCGACGAATACGGCGGCACGCTCGAGAACCGGGCGCGCTTCGGGCTCGAGATCCTGCGCGCGGTGAAAGCGGCGGTACCCGGCATGCCGGTTATCTACCGGATCTCGGTCGAGGATTTTTTTCCCGAGGGGATGCACTTTGCGGAGGGAAAGCAGGTGGCCCTCTGGGCGGCCGAAGCCGGCGCCGACGCCCTGCATGTCACGGCGGGCCATTACCGCTCGCTGCCGCCCGCCGCCATGATGATTCCGCCGATGCGGCTGCCCGAGGCGACGTTTCTCGATTACGCGGCCGACATCAAGGCGGGCGTCGAGATTCCGGTCATTGCCGTGGGCCGCCTCGGCGATCCGCAACGGGCAACCGAAGCGGTCGCGCGCGGCAAGGCGGATTTCATCGCGCTCGGGCGCGCGCTCATTGCCGATCCCGAATGGGTGAACAAGCTCTCCCGCGGCGAGCCCGCGCGGCGGTGTCTGGCCTGCAACACCTGCGTCGACGAGATGCGGGGCGGCGCTCGCCTCGGCTGCGTCGTCAACGCCATGGCCGGCCGCGAGCTTGAGTTCCGCAACGCGGCGCCGCCCGCGGGCGAGCGGATCGCGGTCATCGGCGCCGGACCGGCGGGACTGACCTACGCGTCGCTCGTCTCCGCGCGCAATGCGGTCACGGTTTTCGAGCGCGAGCACGCGCCGGGCGGCGCGTTCCGGTATGCCGGCAAGGCGCCGTTGTTCCAGGAAGTCGAGGCGGACGAACGCTCGCTGCAAACGTATATCGATGAGCTGGTGCGGGCCTGCGCGCAAAAGCGCGTGACGTTCCGCTTCGGCGTGGATGTTCGGCGAAAGCCAGGACTACTCGCGCCCTTCGATCGCATCGTCGTCGCCGCCGGCGCCCGCTATCGCTTCGGCCTCGGCGCGCCGGCGCGTTTCCTGCTCGATCGGGGGCTCGCCCGTCGGCCCGGGCTGCGACGCCTGTTCTCCTCGCCGCGGTTGCGCGACTGGTTCTATTTTCGCGCCCGTCATGGGCGCGCCGAGGAATTCCGCCGCCTCGCGCATCCGAGCCAAACAATCGTGGTGATCGGCGATGCCGTGAAGGCGGGCAAGAGCAAGGAGGCGATCGCCAGCGCGTTTGCGGCCGCCCTGCTGGAATCCGCGCGCCATGGCGTCTGAGTTCGACATCGCGATCGTCGGCGGCGGGGGCGCGGGCCTGATGGCCGCCTACTCGGCCGCGCGTCTCGGCCGCAGCGTGATCGTGCTCGAAAAACAGCCGCATCTCGGCGGCACCACGGCGATGTCGGTCGGCACGATCTGCACCAGTTCCACCCCGCATCAGAAACGCGCCGGCATCGCCGATTCGCCCGACGCGCATTTCGAGGACATGGGAAGATTTCCCGGCTCGCTGCCGGATCGCGACAATCTCGCGCTGCGCCGCCTGCTGGTCGACAACGTGCCCGACGTGTTTCGACTGCTGGGCGAGCTCGGCGTCGAGTTCGTCGGCCCGATCGCGGAGCCGCCGCACCGCGTTCCACGCCTGCACGCGATCGTGCCGCACTCGCGCGGCTATATCCGCTCGCTCTCGCGTGCGTGCCGGCCCCTAGGCGTGATCGTTCGCACCGGCGCGCCTGTTCGCCGCCTGATCATCGAGGACGGATGCGTCCACGGCGTCGAGATCGCGGCTTTGGCCGGCGCCGCGGAGATTATCCGCGCGCGTTGCGTCATCCTCGCGTCCGGCGATTTCAGTGCCGCGGACCGCGCCTTCAAGGCCCGCTTCATGCAAGGTCCGCTGCTTGCAATCGGCGGCATCAACCCGGCCAGCACCGGCGACGGCCAGCTTCTCGGCGAGGCGGCCGGCGGCGATATCGTCAACGGCGATCTCGCCTGGGGCCCCGAGATCCGCTTCCTGGCGCCCAAGCACCCGAAATTCGCGAGCCGTCTGCCGCCGTGGCGCCCGCTCGCGAGAATGATCTCGACCGCGATGCGGATTCTGCCGGACAAGATTCTCCGCCCGCTCCTGATGTCCTATGTCACCACCTATCTCGCGCCCTCGCACGATCTCTTTCGCGAAGGCGCTGTGCTGGTGGACACGAGGGGCGAGCGGTTCTGCGACGAGCGCGACCGCCCGCAGGACAAGATCGGGCAAGCGCCCGGCCAGCAGGCGTTCATCCTCCTCGATCGGGATATCGCCGCGAAGTTCGAGGCTTGGCCGAATTTCATCTCGACCGCGCCGGGCGTTGGCTATGCGTATCTCGCCGACTACCGGCGCTCGCGGCGCGACATCTGCTTTGCGGCGCGGAGCTGGGAAGATCTGGCGCGTGCGACCGGCCTGCCGGCCGGCGCGCTCGCCCGCACGATGGCCGCATACAATGCGCAATGCAGCGCGCGAGGCCGCCCGGAACTACGGCGCCCGCCGTTCTTCGCGCTCGGACCGGCCAAATCGTGGATCGTGTTCACGGAGGGCGGGCTGCGCGTCAACGAACGACTGCAGGTGCTGGGCCGCCGTGGCACGCCGATCGGCGGCCTCTATGCGGCCGGTTCCGCCGGGCAGGGCGGCGTTTTGCTCGAAGGCCACGGCCATCATCTCGCCTGGGCCTTCACCTCGGGCCGGCTCGCCGGGCGCTACGCCGCCGAGGAAGCAGGATCGATCGGATAGCAGATACGGCATGCAAAAAACCGGTCTGCGCCGGACGAGGCCTGATCGTCCTTTCCGCATTGCTGGTCTGCTGCGGCACATCGCGCAGCAACCGGCTTATGACAGGACCTTGCGCCTGCGGTATGCTCGATCCCGTACCTTGCTGCCGGCCGTTGGCGGCTTCTTCGTCAAGATCGTGCATTCCGGGAGGAGATTTCATGGCTGCTCAAATTCTTTCGGCGGCGGCGCGGCTGCGCAAACTGCTCGCGCAGGACGGCCTGCTGGTTGCGCCCGGCGCCTACGACTGCATCAGCGCGCGCACCATCGAGCAGGCGGGCTTTTCCGCCGTGTACATGACCGGGGCCGGCACCGCCGCGACGCTGGGCTATCCCGATTACGGCCTGCTGACCATGAGCGAGATGGCGGACAACGCCGGCCGGCTCGCCGCCGCCGTGAAGGTCCCGGTGATCGCCGACGCCGATACCGGCTACGGCAACGAGCTCAACGTGACGCGCACCGTGCGGGAATACGAGAAGCGCGGCGTCGCCGGGCTCCACATCGAGGACCAGGGCTTTCCCAAGAAATGCGGCCACCTCGACGACAAGACGGTGATCGCGCTCGACGAATACCTGGCCAAGGTTCGCGCCGCCGCGGCGGCCCGGAAAGATCCGGATTTTCTGCTGATCGCGCGCACGGATTCCCGCGCCGTGATCGGCTTCGAGGAGGCGGTCACCCGCGTCAACGCCGCGCTTGCCGCCGGTGCCGACATGGCGTTCCTCGAAGCGCCGCAGACGATCGCCGAGATCGAAGCGGTGCCGAAGCTCGTCAAGGGTCCGTGCCTCCTCAACGTGGTGTCCGGCGGCAAGACCCCGATCATCGATCTCGAGCACGCGCAGCGGCTCGGCTTCAAGCTCGCGATCCTGCCCGGGATTTTGTTCCAGAGCGCGGTCTCCGCCTTCGACGCCGTGCTGGCGGAAGTAAAGAAGGAGCGCCGCCATCCGGACCTGAAGGTGAGCATCCGGGAAAAATTCCGCCGCATGGGTTCCGACGAATGGGACGCGCTGCGCGAGCGCTTCAAGTCGCCGGCGGAGAAATCCGAGCGCGGCAAGACCGCCGCCGAGTAGCAAGAACATGCCTGAACCGCGCACGCTGTTCGAGAAGATCTGGGAGCGCCACAAGGTCGTCGAGCGCGACGACGGCTACACCCTGCTCTACATCGACCGGCATTTCATCCACGACGGCTCGCGCCGCGCCTTCGAAATGCTGGCCGAGAACGGGCTGAAACTGCGCCGGCCGGACCGCACCTTCGGGACGCCCGACCATTACGTGCCGACCTCGACGCGGGATATCGCGGCGATCGCCGATCCGGAAGCGCGCGCCATGGTCGATTCGATCGAGCGCAACGCGGTCGAGCACGGCGTGAAAGTCTTCGGCATTCGCGATCCGCGCCAGGGCATCATTCACGTCGTGGGCCCCGAGCAGGGGCTGACTCAGCCCGGGCTCACCATCGTGTGCGGCGACAGCCATACCTCGACCCATGGCGCGCTCGGGGCGCTGGCGTTCGGGATCGGGGCCTCCGAGGTCGGCCACGTGATGGCGACGCAGACGCTGTGGCAGCGCCGGCCGCGCACCATGCGCATCGCGGTCGACGGCAAGCTCGCGCCCGGCGTGTTCGCCAAGGACATCATCCTGGCGATCATCGCAAAAATCGGCGCGGCGGGGGCGAGCGGCCACGTCATCGAATATGCGGGCTCGGCCATTGGTTCGCTCTCGATGGAAGGCCGGCTCACCGTGTGCAACATGTCGATCGAGGCCGGCGCGCGCGCGGGCATGATCGCGCCCGACGAGACGACGTTCGCCTATCTCGAGGGGCGGCCGTTCGCGCCCAAGGGCGCGGCGTGGGAGGCAGCCCTCGCGTTCTGGCGCTCGCTGCCGTCCGATCCCGGCGCTGCATTCGACCGCGAGGTCGAAATCGACGCCGGCGCCATCGTGCCGATGGCGACCTGGGGCACTTCGCCCGAGCATGCGGCGCCGATCACCGGAAGGATTCCCGATCCGCGCCGCGCGGCAGACGCTGAGCGCCGCGCCGGCTGGGAATCGGCGCTCGCCTATATGGACTTGGCGCCCGGCACCCCGCTCGAGGAGATCGCGATCGACCGGGTCTTCATCGGATCCTGCACCAACAGCCGCATCGAGGACCTGCGCAGCGCCGCCAAGGTGGTGTCGGGGCGCAAGGTGAAAATCCCGTCATGGGTCGTGCCGGGATCCGGGCTCGTCAAGGCCCAGGCCGAGGCCGAGGGCCTCGATGCGATCTTCAAGGCGGCGGGTTTCGAATGGCGCGAGGCCGGCTGCTCGATGTGCGTCGGCATGAACGGCGATCTCGTGGCGCCGGGCCAGCGCTGCGCGTCGAGCTCGAACCGCAATTTCGCCGGCCGGCAGGGCAGGGGGGCGCGCACGCACCTCGTCAGCCCGGCGACGGCGGCGGCCGCCGCCGTGACCGGGCGGCTGACCGACGTGCGGCCGCTGCTCGCGGGAAGCTGACACAATGGAAAAGTTTCAAAAACTCGATGCCGTCGCGGTGCCGATCCCGGCGCCCAATGTCGACACCCACCAGATCGTCCCGGCGCGGTTTCTGCGCAAGCCGCGAAACGCCGGCTACGGCGGCTTTCTGTTCCACGATCTGCGGTTCGACGACAACGGCGAGGAGAAGCCCGGCTTCGTCCTGAACCGGCCGGCGTATCGCGGCGCGCGCATCCTCATCGCCGAGAAGAACTTCGGCTGCGGGTCCTCGCGCGAGCATGCCGTCTACGCGCTGTGGGATTACGGCTTCCGCGCCGTGATCGCGCCTAGCTTCGGCGATATTTTCTTCAACAATTGCTTCAAGAACGGGCTGCTGCCGATCGTGCTGCCGACCCAGCAGGTGACGGCACTGCAGGCCGAGCTTGCGCAACAGCTGGGCGCGCACGTGCGCGTCGATCTCGAGCGCCAGGAAGTGATCGCGCCGTCCGGGAAGGTGCACCGGTTCGAGGTCGATGCGTTCCGCAAGCAGTGCCTGCTCCAAGGACTCGACGAGATCGCGTTCACGCTCGGCCACGATGCCGACATCGCCGCCTTCGAGCACCGCCAATCGCAAGAATTGCGCTGGCTGTGAAATTCTGACCTGTCATGCTCCGCGAATGCGGAGCATCCAGTAGCCGGATGGCGATGATTGGCGCGCGGCTGCGCTACCAGCAAACTTCGGCGGTTACGGGGTGGCCCGCATGCGCGGGCCATGACAATTCAAAGAGACAATTCAGAGACCCGCCTCCCTCGCCCCGCGATGCAGCCTGCGGTCCGCCGCGAGCAGCAGCGTGCCGGCCGTCACCGCGAACGTCACGATGAGCAGGATCACGGCCATCATGGTCGGCACGTCATGGGTGTTCATTCCGTTGATGATCATGAACCCGAGCCCGCGCTGCGAGGCGAACATCTCGCCGATGATGACGCCGAGCAGCGTGAGCGAGAAGCCGACGCGAAGGCCGGTGAAAATCTCCGGCGTCACCGCGGGCGCGAGCACATTGGCGGCGGTCTGCAACGGCGTGAGGTTGAGGGCGCGGGCGGTTTTCAGATGCACGGGATCGATGTTGCGCACGGCGTTCATGGTGATGAGGATCACCGGAATGACGCCATGCATGATCCCGAAGGCGATCTTCGCCGAAATACCCAGACCGAACACCAGCAGCACCAGCGGATAGAGCGTGACCTTGGGCAGCGTGTAAACCGCGGTCAGGATCGGCTCCGAGACGAGGCCGGAGAAGCGGTGGAAGCCGAGCGCAAGTCCGGCGGCGACCCCGCCGATGGCGGTGATGACGAGCGACACCGCGAAGGCGTCGGCGGTGGCCTCGAGGTGCCGCCAGAACACCGGCGAGTTGAGCAGTGCGCCGGCATTCCACACGGTGGCGAGCGGCGACGTGAGCGCGACCTCGCCGACGGCCGCGTACAGCGCCTGCCAGGCGGCGATCAGGACTAGCAGCAGCAAGATCACATCGCCATAGCGATGCGTCGTCCCGGAGCCCGAGCGAAGCGAGGGAATCCGGGACCCAGCCTCATTCGTCATCATGCCCGCCTCCGCCGCGCGACCAGGCGCTGCTCCCAGACGTGGAGCGCGGAATTGAGCGCGACCGCGAGGATGACGACGAACAGCATCAGCGCGTACATGGTCTGATTGTCGAAGCTGTCGTACGCATAGGCGATGGCGTGGCCGAGGCCGCTGCCCGACAGGATGAACTCCCCGGCGATCACGCCGATGAACGAATAGGCGAGCGCGAGCTTGAGCCCCGCGAGGAGATGCGGCGCCGCCGCCGGCAGGATGACAAGGAACATCTCCTCGGCACGGCCGAGGCGATGCACGCGCGCGACCTTGCGCAGCACGCGCGGGATGCGGTCGAGCCCATTGAGCATGGCGATCACCATGGCGGCCACCGCAAAGGCAAAGCCAATGGCGATCAGCGGCCAGCGATTGAGCCCGAGCATGGCGATCAGCAGCGGATAGAACACGAAGAACGGCACCGCGTAATATGAGGCCAGCAGCGGATCGGCAAGGCGGCGCAGCCGCGGCAGCCGGTGGATCGCGACCCCGGCGAGACATCCGACCGATACCGCCAGCGCGAAAGCGATCGCCACATTGGCGAAGGTCTGCGTCATCGGCGCGTTGAGCTCGCCGGCCACGAGCATGGTCCACAGATGCGCCGCCATCTCGCTCGGCGGGATCATGGTCAGCCTGCCGATCACGCCGGCCCTGGTGAGCAGCTCGAGCAAAGCCACGCCGCCGAGAATGACGGCAAGCTGCGCGCGCGCGACCCTGCTCATGACGAGGCTCCGGAGGGTCCGCCTTCGGTGCGTCCGAGCGCGCGCAGCGATTCGCCGCGCAGCTTCGACCACACATGGGCAGTGAGCTTGCCGAACGTCTCCTCGGCGACGATTGAGGACGAGCGCGAGGCCGGCCAGGCGGTCTCGATCAGCTCGATGAAGCG
>WNFZ01010390.1_pt1 | contig 10191 bp, 8 predicted proteins | sample 5400081 | NCBI WGS metagenome assembly WNFZ01 (sample SAMN13153365, study PRJNA577476) | soil metagenome | isolation source: 80 cm soil or saprolite under grassland replicate 1 | place: USA:California | collected 2016-06-15
GTCCGGAGCGTCGGCCAAAATAACATCGTATAAACCGAACGAACTTAAAATAGAGACGTCGGCGGATCAGCCGTCATTCCTGGTGGTGAGCGAAACCAATTACCCCGGATGGATAGCCCTGATTGACGGCAAGGAAGAACCCATTTTCCAAACCGACTATCTGTTAAGAGGCGTAGCGTTACCTGAAGGCAGGCATACCATTGAGATGAAATATACGGCCTCCTGGTTTTGGAAGGGCGTGTATTTCTCGCTGTTAACATTATTGATAATCGTAGCCCTTGCCGCTTACGAATTTTCAAAAGCGCCGGCCCGCTATTTCTTACGGCGCTTTAGAAAATTAAGCGCGACCACAATCAGTCAGTGAAAAGCATCGCCGATGTTCTGGATGTGGTCATTGGCCGCGAAGCTCATCGTTTTGTGGCTCTTCGTTTCGCATAGACCGCAAGGGAGGCGACGAGCAGTAATGTGAAGAGTGAAATGATCGCCCCGGTTCGCGCCTTGGGGGCGTTGTACCGCATTTCCACGCGATGTAGACCCGCCGGTGTCACAACCCCGCGTAATAGAAAATTTGTGGTGTGAATGGATGTTTTCACGCCGTCAATTTTGGCGATCCAACCCGGATAATGCATCTCGCTGACGACGAGGAGGGCGGGCTGGTCTGTCTTGGTCTCGATTGTCAGGCGGTTTGGTTCATAGTTCACAATTCTGGCGTACGAGTCATCTGAAAGTGGGCGGCCCGAGAGAGTGGGAATTTTACGTGGATCGATTTCGAGCAACGCTGTGCGCCGCGGGTCGAATTGCCGGTCGTTCAGGCCACGGATGGTGGCCCAGGCTTCCTCCGCGACGACAGCCAGGGCGCTGGTGACCAGCCAGGCGCGTGGCAGCGCGCGCGTGTTTTGGAGAATCTTCACCCCATCTTTCCGGTAGACCGTCCGCCAGTTCTTCGAAGCGGTCGAGAGTGGCGCCGAACGGCCGGAGGCGGAGTCGTAAAGCGAGGCCATCCACAATCCGAGACCGGCTCTGGTCTGCGCCTTGGTGATCTCCACACTCTCGACGCGCGCCCGGGCGCCCAGAGGGATGCGCGCTAGAAAACGATGTTTCTGCCAGCTACCGCTTTCGTCGCCGGGGGAACTATCGAAGATCGGAGCGAGCGCATGTTTGATGATCGACTTCGCGTCGGGGCGATCGTACGCCAACTCGGATGTGTCGACACCGGCGCGCAACTCCCTCTCTATAACGCGTCCGTCGCTGGCTCGGATTGCTATCCTTGCTACGACCGCTTCTTGGGGGATATCGGGCGCGTTGCCGAGAGTGGTGACGAGGGCCAGCGTGTCGCCTTCCGCATCTTCGCTGGATAAAATGATCGGACTATCGGACTTGACATCCACTCCCAGGTTATCCGAGCGGAAATCAACGCCATCTTTTGATACATCGGCGTCGGAATAGACGATGGCGAAGGTCGTATTGAGCAAGTCCAGGACATGAGATTTCGGCTCGAACAGCGTTGGGTCCGTTCCGAGCGAAGCGTCGCGAGGGACTATGTCCCAGGGAAGATTGTTGAGCGCGCGGCTGTATCTCTCCTGCATTAAGGGCTCGTAGCCCGCGACGTGATGAATTCCTGCCAGCGCCGTGATGTTGACCGAATCCAGGGTAGGTTTTTCCGCTTGGCTTTCGGCAAAAGGATTGATGCTGGAATAGACCCGGTTCTGTTCGGGCGGGTATTGCCGCAGGAACTCCGTGGTGGGCGCGAACGCGCCGAATCGGCTTGCGGGCACCACCATTCCGGGAAACCATCGGGTGATTGTGATGAAAGGCTCGATGAAACATGCAAGCGTAACCACGCCCGCCAACAATCCCACCTGGAGCCGGCCACTTTTCATCCTCCATAATAGCCCGGCCGATGCGAAGATCAGCAGAGTGAAGGCTGCTTTCCAGGCCAGATAGGGGTACTGGAAAATTGCGGGCGACGCGCTGACGTCGTTGATCGGGTTGCTCGAAAATCGCCACCAGGAAAATCCGACAGCCGCGCCCGCCGCCAGACAGACGATCCCCAAAACAATTCCGTAGCGTTCGCGCCAGGCCGAAGCCGTTTCACGTCGCCCCGCGATTAACGATTTCATCGCATCCCAGCCAAAGGCGCCCAGTATGCTTAACGCGAACGTCCACTCGAAGGAGTGGCGCGAAGGGATTCGGAAACGATTGATGAATGGGATGTTATAAAATATTTGGTTGAGCCGTGTGTCCGGCCCCAGGATCATAATGAATGAGATCACGGCGACCGCCGCCCAGAAAAGGACCAGGGGATTACGGCGCCATTGTCGTAACGAGAGGCAGAACACGGCGATCGCAAGGCCGGTCGCGAGTGGCGATACATAGAGGGTCACATCGCCGTAAGGGTAAGGTGGCTGCAGCCAGGCCTTGAATGCGAGATCTAGGGGGAAGTATCCGAAGCTGAATTGCTCATAGCTCAACACTCCGCGGACACTCAGGCTTGCCGCGCGCAAGGTTTCCAGGACTTGAAATGCGGCCACGCCGGAAGCCAGGGCGATTCCTCCGGCGGCCACGGCCAGCGGTTTCAACCTTCGCCAGGTCCACAACTCGGCATGCGCGACCACGGCCAGCCCGGAAAGAACGATTAGCGGTCTCCACTTTCGCCAGTCGCCCTGCTCTTCCGTTTCGGCTTCGGGCTGTTCATTTGGCCTCCTCGGATGCAGGACGAGGAAGACTCCGTACGCCAGCGCCAATGTCCCTGCGTAAACGAAACCTTGGCCAACGCCCGCAAGCACCGACATTGTATACGCCGCGGCGCCGGACAAAAGACAGGGAATGAAACGCCGTGTCCGCGCCCGCTCGATCGCGATCAGAAAGAGCGGCAGCCACATCACCGCATTCGGCATCAACCCGTTAAGCCCAATCCCACTGAGTATCATTCCGCCATAACCGAAACTCAATCCGGCCAGCATCGAGGCGATCCTCGATCGCCCCAATTCTCGCGCGTAGGCGTAAGTGAAGATGGGGGAAAGCAGGTAAGGAGCGAGAACGTAGACCTGCTCAGCCCAGTGTCCTGGTAAAAAGAGATATCCCCAGGTGAGTGGATAGCCAACAGCGACCTGAGCCATGGACAATAATGGATAGCCAGAAAGGAGCAACGGCGTCCATAACGGCGGCGAGCCGCTCCGAATCATCTCCCACGCCACCATGCGTAAGGGGTAGGATTCCACTGCCGCGTCACCGTGGAGTATGAAATCGCCTCCGAATATCGCGCGCCTGAAAAGGATCATAAAGATGGCTGCCAGGATTGAGATTGCAGCTATGTTTCCGCCATGTTCTTTCTGAATAACTCGCAAGCGAAATCTTTCCATATTTATGTCTCTAACTCCGGGATTTTAAACAAGAAAGGGGAAGGCCAAATTTTGAAATGGTCGGGCCGACATGGTTACGTTTTCTCGGAAAAACCGCGGATTTAACGGATTAAGACAGATCGGGACGGGATCCGTGAAAATCCGTTTAGATCCTTATAAGTCCGTGGTTTCTCCTTCTTTTTTCAAACCGCAAAAAGACACAGGTATTATTCACCTGGTCTCCAGACGATGTAAAAAACCGCCGCCCCAATTCGTCTATTGTCGCCGTTCGGTAATATAATGGCGTTATTCGTCGATAGAACCAGATCGGCGCGCGCGCCATGATGAACAGCTTCGGGGACGAGGATGGATTTTGTAAACCGATTGGCGTCGGCCGGGCGGAACTTATCGATCACCTGGCCGGAAATCTCTACCGTAACTTCAGGGATGGTTCCACCAGGGCGTATTGGCGTCTGCATGGTCAATTCCAAATCACCATTCCCTTCGATTGGCGGGAGATGAATTGTCGCGCGCTGTTCGGCCCATCGCAGACACTCGGCAGCCTCGCCTTCAAGTCCATACCATCCCGAACCGAGAAATTGATCGGCGGCGAAGGTGGTAAGTTTTGCCCCGGGAGACGGGGCCCAATCCAGCAAGTTACAGTCAAAGCTCAGATCGCGGTTATCGTTGCTTATTCCCAATTTGCTTTGATTCACTGTCTGGTCAAACTCGATTGAAAGCGCATACCACATAAACTGTGGGTCGGTCTTTACCGTGAGGCTTTGATCGAATTCGTCGCTGTTCAGTGTCTGACGATATATTTCAACTCCATTGAGCCGCAAGGCCATGGTTGGCAGGCGACCCGAAGGGCCCCTTGCCGGTACACCGCGCAGTCGCAAGACCATCGAATCCGCGGCGTTAAACAGCGCGACTTTGGACTGACGCCCCAACCAGCGCCGACTCTGATACCCATTACTTTCCTGGCCTTGCCAATCGGATAAGAATAACGTCCGGTTAGCCTTGGTTACATTGGTGACGTAGACGTCAAAATAACGCCCCAGGCTCAATCTCTTCAATCTTCGGACGCCATAATCGTTCGATGTCCAATGAAACGCCTCGTCCAATTCTCCTGAGGCCGGATAATCGGTAAGCGCAATAATACGGCTCCCTTCAACCCCAGGGTTGATTAGATTTGCTTCGGAGTTTTTGATTTTTGCCGATCTGAGCAGCCTGACTTGCGGAAGATAGAAGCTGACATGTGGTGTGAAATTGCCACTGAAGTCCAAGACTTCATGTTGAGCGTCGAAGTTCTTTTTCAAATAGGTGAGAGCCTTAATTGGAGGGCTCACCTCGCCATGTATCAGCTTAATGATCGGATAGGTCCATCCGGCCATTCCAAGCGTCACCGCCGCCGCCAGAATCAGGCCCGAATATTCGCGCGTTCGCCGCCATCCCGAACTCAGAATCATGTCGGGAATTTTTACCAGCCCGCAAGCGGCAAGCCCGATGAACAAAGGAATATAGGGCAGTGAATAGAGCGGCGCGGGAAACGGCACATTGAACGTCAGGGTGAAAGCCATATATGGGAGAAACGCCAGCGCCATCCAACCGATAACACGCCATTGACGCTTTAGAATAAGCGCAATCAACCCTAGAACCGTAAACCCGTAGATTATCTGCATGATCCAATCCGGGCCCCAGGTTTCTATAAAAAAACGCGTGAAACGATATGGGAGATAGTCACCCTGGGCAAAGATCGTATCAGTCTGGTAAATATACTTAGAGTGCTCCCTCGACATCGTGCGGTAAGTGTTCCAGGTGACGATATAGATGAAGGGCGCAAACCAGACGATCACGCCGAGCGCCCCGGTTGCGAGGGCCGCCGCAACAAGCTTCCATTCCCGGCGCCGGAGCCGGTCGATGAAGACCATGGCGATTACCGGCCCCATCACCCATAATAGAGTGACTCGCACTCCCATCCCCAGTCCGAAGAGCGCGCAGCCGGCGATCAACGAGCGTCGCGATCGCAGGCCGTGAAGGACGAGCGCCAGTCCAATGACACCCAGAGTTAGCCCCACTCCGTCACTGCGTGCGGCCCCGCCATGGACCCAGACGTTCGGCGCGAAAGCGCCGAGCAACGCCCCGGCAATGGCTATTCGCCTGTCTTGAAAAACCTCGCGATAAAAAAAGAAGAAGGCCGGGGCCAGCAAGGAAGCGAAGATAAGGGCTACGGTGGTCAGCGCGCGATGTTCATCATGGAACACCCAATATCCTATGCGCGCCATCACTACCAGAACCGGAAATCCGGGTGGATGTGGACTATGCTCAGCAAGATCGTACTTATGCAGGGCGCGCGCAAAAAGAATGTCATCCCATTCCCAGAGCGAAGCAGGGACCGCGATAAGACGCGTGACGCCACAGAGGATCAACAATCCCATGACTATTCCCGCGTCATTGGTTCTCGCCCACGCAATCAGGCGCGGGAGGAATGAAGACTTCGAAACTATTTGTTTATCCGGATCGGCAGCCGTGGCTATTGATTTGTTGGCGGTGTCCAAGCGTGCCTTCCTGCTTACTTATTCATTCGGCTAATCGAGCGTTCAGGTTATGATTGCAGCGTCGATTCAGATTGGGATAAACGCGCTTGATCGGGGGCCGGTATAAATGTGTGTCGCATTAGATCCGCTGGTGAATCCGTCCTGGTGCATTCTATCAGAATTTGATAAGCGAAGAGCTTCGGCCAGATCCGCGCCAGTCTGGCCAGCAGGCGGTCCGCGACGTTAAATATCTTAGAACGTCCGCCAGTCAGATCGGCGAGCGGCGGACCGAAGCCGATGATGTGATCAATCCGGAAACCGGCGTTCTTCAGCAATCGCCTGAAAGAGTCAACGGTGAATAGCCGCCTGTGAGTCAGATCGAGAATCCCACGCCCGTAATTGAACCAGCCCAACAACATCGCGAGTCGAATCGGAAGGAACGCCACGTTGCCAGCGCTCACGTAGAGTTTCCCTCCGCTCTTCAAATACCTGAAGATCTCCGCCATGCCCCGCTCCGGCGATTTCAAATGTTCGATCACGCCGAGCGCGATTGTTGTGTCGTATTCCTCGACATCGAATTGGCGCTCCCATGGTTGATCCAGGTTAACATGGAACTGTTTTATCTGAGATTCGGGCAGATCCGAGTTCTGATCAATGCAGGTCACATCGACGCCGCGATCGGCGATCGCGCGGCCGACCACCTCGCCGTCGCCTCTGCCGACATCAATAAGCCGGGAGCCGGGTTCGAAAGGGAGATGGCGTATGAAATAATGGAGTGATGTTGTTGACTGCTTGGGCGTGTAGACTTCGGGGATTCGCCGCCGAATATCGAATTTCGGGTCGTAAAAGATCTCGAATTGCATGAGCCTGTACCTCACAGATGTCTTGACGCATTGCCATGCGTATTGCATTCCGTTGACGTGACAGATTTCGTCCCCGTAGAAAGTGGGAATCGGGACTTCGGTGATGTGAAATCCGGCGGCGTGGAACTGCACTATGATGTCGGCGTCGAAGTCGAAACCGAGGCTGTTACTCGTGAAGGGAATTTGCCGGAGAGCCGACGTGCGATAAGAGCGATAGCCGCTATGCATCTCCGACATCTTCGCGCCCAGGATCAGGTTCTGCATCCTCGTCAGGATCCGGTTGCCGACCCATTTGTAGAGAGGCATCCCGCCTTTGATTGCGCCGAGAGGTTTGATAAAACGACTGCCGAAAACCGCGTCGACTCCGTCCGCATAGGGCGCCAGGATATGTGGGAGAACTTCAGGCGCGTACTGGCCGTCGCCGTGCAGAAGGACGACTATGTCGAAGCCCTGCTCGATGGCGTATAGATAGCCCAATCGCTGGTTGCCGCCATACCCCTGGTTGTATGGAGTCCGAAAGATGCGTAGAGGAGCGTATTGAGAGGGCCAATCGAGTTCCATGGCGACGGCGAAAGTGTTATCGCTCGAGTGATCGTCCATGACGAAGATTTCGCTGAGGCGTTCGGCCACCCAGGTTGGAATGCGCTCAAGAACTTTCTTGATATGCTTCTCCGCATTGTAAGCCACTATAAAGATTGCAACTTTGTTTCCCTCCAATACCTGCAGAGCGCGCTCATTAACATCATTCATTTCATTATTCACAGGGTTCATGGGATTTCGCCTTGATTAAATTATAAATGGGTCTTTGAGTACGAGGACGCGAATTTTACTCCGCGGGTGAGGTTTTGTATAGATTTCCGGACAGAAATATCCTATTCATATTTGGACTCGACTTTGTCCATTTTGTGACTTCGGCGCAAGCGCCGAAGTCACAAAATGGACAAAGTCGGCTCTTTGAAAAAGTAACGGCAGACCGCGTAAGCTCCGGAAGAAATCTTTTCCAGGAGAAGTCTTCCTTGTGCGAACACTGTCTGCCGATTTGTTGAGCCTGATTGTAGTTTTTCGGCCCCTGTTTACCAAGCCGACTTGGGAGAACGCAAAAGCGCTGCTGCTCGGTGTGCTGCTGGCTCGTGGCAAACGCACCGTGACAGCTTGCTTGCGAGTCGTCGGTCTCTCGCATGAGGGGCGCTTTCAGAACTACCATCGAGTGCTCAATCGGGCGAAGTGGAGCGCAGTGGACGCCGCCCGAATCTTGCTCGGCCGGCCTTGGGCACTGCCATTTTTTACCGCCCTGTGTCCGGCCGGGATCGAAGGGCAACCGCCGAAGGTCTCTCGTTATCGCATTCGCCGCCGCGCCCGCAAGAGCAAGATGTGGAAATCGCGCGCCAAGACAATCGTCAAAAAGGAGTTTGTAGCGGGGGGCAAGACGGCGCGGCAGCACAAGACAGCCATCGATATACTGATGACCATGATTCGATTGGCGCATCGCTGGATGCCGGGACCTGCGCATTGTTGAAGAATACCTCCCTGGTGATGCGCTTTCATTGGGATGCTGCTCTGCATCATCCCCCGACAGAGAAAGCCAAGAACCGTCGCGGGCCTCAGGCGCTCAAAGGCGCGCGGCAGCGTTCGCCGCAAGGATGGGCAAGGCGCAAAGACACTAGATGGGAAGAACATGACATTGATTGGTACGGCGGCGAAAAGAAAAAGATGTTGATCTTTACGCGAACCGCCTTGTGGTACCGGATGGGGTACCCACCAGTGGCGATTCGTTATGTGATCACGCGGCTCCCGCCTCGCAGATCATTAACTGGTTTGTGACGCGCTGGGGACTGGAAGTCACATTTGAAGAAGCGCGGGAACATCTGGGGATGGAGACGCAACGTCAGTGGAGCGATCTGGCAATCGCGCGCGCCACGCCGATCCTGCGGGGACTGTTTTCGCTGGTCACAATCTTCGTCAGCAAGCTCCAAGGAGACGAAAAGATCCCCGTTTTGACTACCGCCTGGTATCAAAAGACAGAAGCGACCTTTTCTGATTGTTTGACATTGGTGCGCAAGCATTTATGGAATTCCGGTTTTCATGCGAAGTCTGCTCAGAAAGCTGACTTCGTTAGTTTGCCGAAGCAGGAGTGGGAGTACTTGATTTCCTGCCTATCTGCTGCGGCATAACGGGACTTTGTCCATTCTGAGATCGGCGCGTAGCGCCGATCTCAGAATGGACAAAGTCGAGCCATAGAACCTTTGTTGATAGGGCAACAACGCGCGGACTATATCCCAAATCCACGGATAAGGAAGTCGAAAATGTAGTTTCGATCAATGCTCGTAAGGGTTCTAACATTTTCGTCCTTTCACCCTTTAGATGAAGAGCAGTTGAGGGAAAGGAGCGATCGAAAAAGGTAGCGCAAACTGCCCCGGTTTGCGCCGCTCAATCAGAGAACCCTCTGCCAGGCCAAAGCCCTGTCGAGCGTTGCGCAACTTCGATCAATGTCCGATTGAGGAAGCGGCGCAAACCGGGGCAGTTTGCGCTACCGTCGCCGAGACGATCTTTAGCTTTCATTACGTCCTTATCCGTGGATTCAGGCTATAGAGGCAGCGCGGGCGAATCACAACGATTTTTCACGGAGTCGGAGAGATAGCGGGCCGTTGCGCTGCGACTTCTGAGGTCACCTCAACAGCCATTCTTCAGCGGCCTGGAAGTCCGTAAACGCATCGACACTCGCGCCTCGATTCTGAGCCACCAGCGCTCCAAACTTTCGCGGGTCAAGTTGCTCTGGCCTGCTAAAAAACGCGACTTTTATCCTGTGGCGCGCGAATACCAGCAATCTTTTTCCAAAGAGGAATCTATCAATAAAAGAGACTTTTACATCGAATCCCGTAGTGTCGATGAGAAGTTTATCGTTCTTCGTGCGATTGCAATGTTCAGCAATTGACTCAAATTGCCGCGACACCTCGCCCGGTACGCCCACGCCAATAAACCTTGCGGCGAGATAACCTGGCATTTGTACCATCTGAAGTTGAAAGCTCATCTTCCTTCGGCTGCTCTTCAGTAAGCAGAGCTAATTACAGAGCCAGCAAGTAGCGTTCCGAGTCCGCCTTTCGCTCAGAATCGACCAGCAAGGCGCCCCCTATCTCAAACGCGCAGGAACATGGCAAAGCGGCGAAATACGACATGGTAAAGCTGGGCGCTTCTTGTGACGCCCGGCTTTACATCAATGAGGTTAAATTAGGCATCTGGCGCGATTAGTGGCGCGGACTTTAGTCCGCGCTGACGGCTGGCGCGCGGACTAAAGTCCGCGCCACTAATCGCTAACTTACTTAAAAGTGACGGGGTCTGATGTTGAAAATCCCCGGCAGCCGCGCCAGTCGCGGCTGAAAGCGATCTTTGAGGCAAAAATGGAATAACACAGATGCAGGAACGGCCCTCGCCTTGTATCCTCACGCGGCGCCA
>WNFZ01012313.1_pt1 | contig 10191 bp, 10 predicted proteins | sample 5400081 | NCBI WGS metagenome assembly WNFZ01 (sample SAMN13153365, study PRJNA577476) | soil metagenome | isolation source: 80 cm soil or saprolite under grassland replicate 1 | place: USA:California | collected 2016-06-15
TACTGGATCGGCGCCTGGTCGGGGCGTTCGGTGTCGGTGTAGGTGAGGCGCTTTCCAGCGACACCACCGAGCCGGCCCCCGGCACCAATCGGAACCCCACCCGGTCCATCAGCGCCCGCGTCAAGACCAGTCCGCGGCCGTGCTCGGCATTGCTGGTCGGATGGCTGGGGGCGGCTCCCATCCGAAGGCGCCGGCAAGGCGACGGTCGAACTTCGCTGATCCGCAGCAGCCATCGCTGGTCGTCCAGGTGCAGCTGGACTTGGTAGTCGGCGGTCGGGTCGAACGTGCTGGAGCACGTTGGTGCACGCCTCGCTCAACGCGACTTCGACGTCGTTGGTGCAGTCTTCGTCGACGCCAAGGATCAGCATGCCGGCGCGCACCAGATGGCGGGCGACCGGGACCGAGCGGTGATCGCGGGGTAGCGACAGGGCTCAGCTCAACCTGCACGGCGCGTCCTCCCCGTCTGCGACCGTCGTTGGCGTGGTGGGCTTTGCACCCCACCACCGATCGGAGGAACCAGAGGGACGCGCCCTGCGTGTGTCTGTGAGACTGGCCGAATCCCGACGCAGGACGCGAGCCACATGAGCCCGACTTGCTCGCGGTCGTCGCGGCCCTGAGTGCGCTCGGGGAGCTGCTCGCTGCTGACACGAGCTGCGGTCAGGCATGGTGCGGCGGGAGGTCAAACCGGCGCCACGATCCGCCCCATCCCCCGAAAGGGCGTCGACAGCCCACATCCACGTCGATGCAGCAGCGCCCGCGCCATACCCCGCCGCATGCGTTTCCTACCCCGCCGCGCTGGGCGGAAACCCATTGCCTGGTCGCAACCACTCACCAGCGCTCCGGGTCTGGTCGCCTGCCCGCGACCGGTGGCCAGAGGTAACGCCACCGAGCGTATCTGCGCTGTTCAGACCAGATGCACCGACCGCTCGACACCCGTGGGTTGAGGAAAACCCCAGGCCAGGTGCAGCATCGCCGAGCGTGCTGGGCGGCAAGGCTAGGCGCCATGACGGCGCTGCCGCGGGATCGCAGGCGATAACAATGGGACAAGACCAGATCCGACAGGCTCTTGAGCTGGTCCGATCAGGGTTGCAGGAGGTCCGCGTCCAGATCCAGCGGACCGCGGTCGAGCACGACCGGATGGCGGCCTGGTATGCCAAACACCACGACCAGGCGGCAGCCTGGATGGAGCGGCGCGCGGCCGCCATGCAGCGTGGGCGCCTGGACGATCTGGATGCCGCGCTTCAAGCCCTGGAGGAGGCGGTGGCCGGCGCACTCGACCAGGACTCCTGACCTCCTCGACTACGCGACGTTTGGTGCCAAACCCGGTTGTCGAACGGCGGTCGATACGTGACGGGTCGGGAAGCGCCGGATGCCTCCTCAGCCAACCCAGGCCCGCCTCGGCGAGGCCAGGCAGGACGCGCGCACCTGCGCCGGACCGGGCTGCGGCGCGGCCCCAGCACAAGGCCAGGGCCGCGACGATCACCAGAAAGAAGGTACGGCTCATGCAAGAGGGCTACACGCAGCTTGGCTCCGTGCTAACTGACCAGCGTCCCGAGGACAGCGAGGGAGACGGCGTCATCGTCGTCGGCCGCTTCAAGGGCGACCCCTACGACGGCGTCCAGCTCAGCTACGACGCTGGCCGGCGGAACCTGTACCTGACCCCAGAGGCGGCGCTGCGCCTGGCAATCCTGCTTGGCGCGGCGGTTGAAAGGGATATCGACATCCGGTAGGGACCACCACCAGGAGGCCAGCACCATGACCGCCACGGCGCCGACCGCCACCATCTGCGCCGGCCCGGGATGCTCCGAGTCCCTGAAGGGCCGGCCGGCAACGGCCCGCTACTGCGGGTCGCGGTGCCGGCGCGTCGCCGAGCGAGAGCGCGCTCGTGCGTCCCACCCGGCGGCGGATCGCTGGACGACCACCACCACCCGGCGCCGCACGGTCACCCGCGACCCTGCGCAGGTTGTGGCCGTAGGCGGAGGCGTTCCGGGCGGCACTGGAGCGCGAGACCGAGGCCAGCTTGCGCAAGCACCCGGAGCGCTGGCGGACGGTGGTCTCCACCAACCTGGCAAGGGACCGCACCACCAGGAGGGCCGAACCATGAGGCGACGCTCTTGGCGGCTCTGGCGGCGGTGGCGTCGGCGGCGGAGATGGGTCCGCCGGCCGGTACCCGGCCTAAGAGGACATTCCGGAACTGCTGCGTCGGGTATGTGGCGTCGGCCAGGGTCTGACATGGCCACCAGTCTCGTGGCTTGCACCTCCTGCCCTGGCTGGAACCTCCCGACTGCCTGCTTGCTCGTCTGATTCCCTATGGAGGAAGGTCAGGCTAGGCCTCCCCCAGGACTGCAGTGGTAGGTGAACCGAAGCGCCGTGAAGGGGGCCGTCAGGTGTACCTGGCCCTGGGCCCGCAACACCTCCCCTGGTCGTAGCCGAGCCCGGAAGGACGGGCCCTCGCCCACCAGCGCGTCGCCACTGCTGCGCACGTAGTGGCGAATCACACAGGTTCCCTTCCCGGCCTTCTCGCCAATGTTGCGCAGCTCGACCGCAAAGCAAGCCAGCTGCGGGTCGGCAGCGGTCGGGCAGGGCCGGCTGTCGATGAGCCGCAGCTCGAAGACGGGCCCCGGCTTGTGCTTGGGGGCCGACGACGTTGCCCTGACACCACAGCCGGCGAGCATGACCGTCAGCGCGATGGCAAGGCAGCAGCCCGGCCAGGCCGCCCGGCCCAGCCGCTGTCCGCCACGCGGACGACCGCTGCAGGTCACAGCAGGCTCCACCTTATTCGCCTCCGCATCAGCACCAGCGGTTCGAACAGCTCGCAGGTGCCGTGGCTGGCGGCGCTCCAGGACAACGACATTGTGGAGCCTTGGTCGGCCGCTCTGCACGGATTGGCTGTCATGCGATACTCCTCGCCCATGACCACGCTCGCTGACCGTCTGCTGCCCGAGGCGCTGTGGCAGCGCATCCAGCCCCTGCTGCCACCGCCACCCTCCCACGCCCGCGGCGGTGCGCCCCGCACCGTGCCCGACCGCGCCTGCATGGCCGCGATCGTGTTCATGGCCCGCACCTCCACCCCCTGGGCCCTGCTGCCCGTCGGCGAGTTCGGCTGCGGCAGCGTGACCACCTGCTGGCGGCGGTTTGCCGAGTGGGCCCACGCGGGGGTGTTCGAGCGGCTCTAGGAGCTGCTGCTGGACGAGCTCGGCGCGGCCGGGGCGCTGGACTGGTCCCGCGTCAGTGTGGACTCGGTCAGCCTGCGCGCCACAAGGGGGGGGACCACACCGGCGCAAATCCGGTCGACCGGGCCAAGCGGGGATCCAAACTGCACCTGGCAAACGAGGGTGGTGGCATGCCGTTGTCGCTGCTGGTGACCGCGGCCAACACCCCCGACGCGGCGGTGTTCGAGGCGCTGCTGGACGACATCCCCAAGGTCCGGACGCCGCGCGGTGGGCGGCGCTGCCGGCCGGGTAAGGTCCACGCCGACAAGGCCTACGACAACCGCCGCTGCCGCGGCTACCTGACCCGCCGCGGGATCAAGGTCCGCATCGCCCGCCGTGGGGTCGAGTCGTCCACCCGGCTGGGCCGCCACCGGTGGAAGGCGGAGCGCACGATCGCCTGGCTGGCCGGCTGCCGCCGGCTGCGCATCCGCTACGACCGGGACTCCGAGCGGTTCTTTGCGTTCGCGATGCTGGGCTGCGCGCGGCTCTGCTACAACCGGTGGGTCAGCACGGTCAGCGATCCGCAGCAGCCCCGAAGCCCCCACATCCCCGGTTCCGGAATGTCCTCTAAGCGCCCTCCCAAAGGTTCTGCACGTAACCCTCGGCCCCGACCACTCGGCGCCCGGCCCCCACGACCCGGCGGCCCGCCCAGCAACTGTCACCCCTTGCGGCACGGACCGAGCGCGGACTGAGGGGCAGGGAAGCCACCGGTCATCGTTCGCACAGCGCATCACAGCTAATGATGCAGCGAGCGATCTTGCCGCTGATGCTCCTGGTTCGAGGTCCGCGGCGTAACGGATTGGCGCTAGTCGTGTTTGTGCTGGTGGGGGATACTCGGGCGGAATGCATGTCCTGTCGGGTGGCGCCGGTGCCGGTCTTCACGGCTGAGGGGGATGGTGACGATGCGACGGACAGCTCTGGTCGTTGGCTTGTTCCTGTTGGTGGCCACCGCAACGGTCAGCCCCGCGTCGGCCCAGCCGACCGCGTCGAACCCCTCGGATGTGGCGGCCGACTTCAATCACGACGGGTTCGCCGACCTGGCGGTGGGGGTTCCTGGCGAGAACGATATCGCCGGGGCGGTGAATGTCCTGTATGGGGCTGGTAGTGGGCTGAGCGGCACCGGCGGGCAGGTCTTCTTCCAGGTCGGTGGCACGGCCGAATTCCGCGATCGCTTTGGGTCGGCGCAGGCGGCCGGGGACTTCAACGGTGATGGGTTCGCCGACCTGGCCGCGGGCGCCTCAGGTGAGGACGTCGGCAGCATCGCTGACGCCGGAGCGGTGAGCGTGCTGTACGGCTCGGCCGCTGGGCTGACCACCAGCGGGGGGCGGCTGTTCACCCAGGTTGGTGGCGCGGTCGAGGGCGGCGATGAGTTCGGGTGGGCGTTGGCGGCTGGGGACTTCAACCACGACGGGTTCGCTGACCTGGCCGTCGGCGCACCGGACGAAACCGTCGGCAGCGCCTTCGCGGCGGGCGCGGTCAGCGTGCTGTACGGCTCGGCCGGAGGGTTGACCACCACCGGCGGGCGGTTGTTCACCCAGGTTGGTGGCGCGGTCGAGGGCGGCGATGAGTTCGGGTGGGCGTTGGCGGCTGGCGACTTCAACCACGATGGGTTCGCTGACCTGGCGGCCGGCGCCCCAGGTGAGGCCGTCGGGAGCGCGGGCGGGGCGGGCGCGGTGAGCGTACTGCCCGGCTCGGCTGCTGGCCTGACTGCGACCGGCGGGCGGCTGTTCACCCAGGTCGGCGGCGCCGTCGAGGGCGGCGACCAGTTTGGGGCAGCGCTGGCGGCTGGGGACTTCAACCACGACGGTTTCGCCGACCTGGCCGCCGGCGCCCCCAGCGAGAAGGTCGGCAGCACCGTGGATGCGGGCGCGGTCAGCGTGCTGCCGGGCTCAACCGGGGGGCTGACCGCCACCGGCGGGCGGCTATTCACCCAGCTGGGCAGCGCCCCCGAGAACTTTGACGTGTTCGGGTTTGCGTTGTCGGCTGGGGACTTCAACCATGACGGGTTCGCTGACCTGGCCGCCGGCGCCCCGCTCGAGGACGTGGGGACCGTGGGTGACGCCGGGGCGCTCAGCGTGCTGCCGGGCTCGGCCGGGGGCCTAACCACCACCGGCGGGCGGCTGTTCACCCAGGTCGCCGGCGCCGTGGAGGCCGGCGACGAGTTCGGCGAGCAGCTGGCCAGCGGGGACTTCAACCACGACGGCTTCGCCGACTTGGCGGCCGCCGCCCCAACCGAAGACGTCGGGACGGTGCAGAAGGCCGGCGCGGTCAGCGTGCTGCCGGGCTCGGCAGGCGGGCTGACCAGCACCGGTGGGCGGCTGTTCACCCAGAACAGCCCTGGGGTGCCGGGCACCGCCGAAACCTTCGACCAGTTCGGCGGTTTGGAGATCGTGTTCTGACCACTATCCTGACAGCGCCGGGCTGGCGTGGTCCCACGCCCGCTGGCCGGTCCTCTGCTGGTTGGTCCAGTAGTTTGCCCTGGCTGTCGGCCGACAAGCCGGCAGGTAGGCGCCAAAACGGCGGTCCTCGTCGTTGTAGCGAGGTCCGGGCGGTCGACTTTGACGGTCGGGCACCTGCGCCGGGGCCTACGCCGGCCGAATCGCCAGGCCGCCGGGCCAGGCAGGGAGAACCATGCTGGTTATCATTTCTCGACCTGCGGGCGTCGGCCAGCAGCGCCGCACGCTCCGCGGCTTCCCCCTCCAGCGTGCCGAGCCGCTCCTCCACGGCCGCGCGGAGGAACTCCGACAGGCTCAAGCCTTCAGCGTCGGCGGCCTTGAGCACGCGCTCGTAGAGCTTCGGCTCGAAGCGGGCGTGCAGGAAGGGCGATGCCACCTTCACCTCCGTTTCCGCTGCTTGCACCTGTCGCACAGTTACGTACTAGAACGTAACTCCGCACTGGGCGGCGCGCAAGGTGGCCAAGGCACCCGGCCACTGCGACGAGACGCTCAAGAACGTCGAGCAGGTGCGCACAACCGCCGAGGCTGATGGTGAACTCCACGGGTAGGGACCGGTCATGGAGATCGTCGCGATCTACAACCCGCGGCGGCGCCGCGTTGCCGTCGAACGCCACCCAGCCGAGGCGCCCCGCCGCCTGGTGATCCTGGCCGGCTGGGGTATGCCCGATGCCGAGCTGTTGCGCGCGCTCCAGCCGCTCCTGGAGCCCAAGGAGATCATCGCGGTGACCCAAGCCCTCGGCCTCGGGCCGCCCAACTAGGAGCGGTCGCTGTGTCTGGAAGAACCCGGGCGTCTCAGCCGGCGATCCTGCCCATGGCCTTCCCGCAGACCCCGCACGAGGATCCCCACGGCCGGGCGATCCGCTCGGACGCGGGATGCGGGCATTGCTCCAGCAGCACCGGAGACCATCCCGCCCAGCCGGCACCGGCCCACCGGTCGGCGCCCTCCTGGCGGCGCCCGCAGCGCAGGCACATGGCCCGCCGCACGACCCAGGGCAAGAGCCGACGCGACGCCAAGCGATGACTACGACGTGTCATCGCACGCCAGCTGTTCCGGCTGCTCGAACGCTACGACCAGCCTGGCGTCGAAATCCTCCGGGCGGCTTGACAGCACACAGCAGCCTCACCCTGGTACAAGTCAAGCCCCGTGTTCTCCATGTGGGTGGAGCGCGCCCCCCGCAGATGCTTGGCTGGAGACGAGGCGACGGTGGCCGGGTAGCCTGGTTGCCGTGGGGAGCCTCAGATCAAGGAGCGCCAGTGCTGCGGCTTGGCCCCAACGCCTACGGCGAGCAGCTCCAGCCCGGCCGGGTCGCTGACTGCTACCTCGGCATCCTGCTTGATCAGCCCTTGGCCGAGATCGCGCCCGAGCCCGGCCGCGTGCTGGTGGTCGCCCCCGCTGGCCTGCTGCACCGTGAGATCCCCCAGCCCCACGGGCAGGTGCTGTACGACCTGCTGACCGGCCATCCCGACCGGGCACCGCGCGAGCTGGTGTTCCTGGCCGATCTCACCGTGGAGCTGCGGGCCTGGCCACAGCAGACCTGGACCGCGGTGGGGGTCAGCCCCTTCCTGCGTGAGCAGCTCCGCGGCCGGCTGGCCGGGGAGGTCAGCCGCCACTACCTGCGGTGGCTGCATCCCACCAGCCCCCGCCCCTCGGACGAGCACTTCCTGTAAACCGGCCGCGCGCGGCCGGACTGGTCTGCCGAGCCGGGGCAGCAGACAGGCCCCGACGCGGACGCCGGGGCCTGTCAGGAGCCGAGAACTCAGCGTTCGTCGCGGTAGCCGTGGCGATGGTGGGGGCGGGCGGACCGCTCCGCCCGCTCGGTGCGAGCGCGGGCCTGCCATTGGGTGCGCTCGGCCAGCAGCCGTTGCGCGCGTTCGGCGCGGTGCTGGACGGCGCGCTGGCGGACGCTGCGGCGGTCGGGGCGGCTTTCGGTGTTCATGTCGGCCACCACCTGGTAGCCGAGGGTCTCGATCTCCTCGGCGCGGCGCAGCCGCACCGCCGGCGAACCGGCGTGCCCGCGTGGTCGGGGCACGTTGCCGGGGTTGAGCTGGACGAAGGTCGGGTCCAGCTCCGGCACGGCGGGCCGCTGGCCGCCGCGCCGGGCGAGCTGGACGGCGCTCTTGCGCTGGTTGACCGCCGCGGGGTTGGGTTCGGGCATGCCCAGCTCGTGGCGCTGGAACGCCTTGCGCAGCGACGGCCAGGTGGTGCCAAGCTCCCGCGCGGCGGCGTTGATGCTGCCCAGCTCCTCGGCCAGCCGAAACGCCCGCTGGGCTTCGTCACGGTCGGCCAGGAACCGGCTGGGCGGGTTGGTCGGCTTACGCTGGGGCTGGGGCAGGCTCCAGCGCGCCCAGGCGTTCTTGAGCGTCTCGCGGCTGACGCCCAGCTCCTGGGCGGCCTGCCGCAGCCCGATTCGGCTGGCCAGCTCGTGGGCGCGCTCGGCCACCTGCCGGTCCTGCCGGTAGGCGCTGGGCTCGGGGAACCGGTTGGGCCGCAGATGCCCACGCTCGGTTGGCACGGTCCCGCCGAAGACGCCGTGATCGGTGTCCAGCGAGTCGGCACCACGCACCGCCAGCTCCCGGCACGGCTCCTGGACCTGGCAGCCGGCGCAGATCGCCTTGGCCTCGCTGGCCTTGCGGCCCTCGCCGGTCTCGGGAAAGAACCGGTCGGTGGGCATGCCCTTGCAGGCGGCCTCGTCCATCCAGGCCAGCCAGCCCTCGCTCGGGATCAGCGGCAACCGCGCAGCTTGGGCGGGCTGCTGGTCGGCGGCGTGGCGCTGCTGGGTGCGCAGCGGCCCCAGCACCTGCCGGACACGGCCCTCGCGGATGCTGAGCATCCGGGCGACCGCCGGGGCGTCCAGGCGCTGGCCACCGTCGCGCTCGGCCACCCGCCAGAGCTGGGTGATCCGCTCGGTGTTGGTTAGCTCCCCGCCCCGCAGCGCCGCCAGAGTCTGTGCGGCGTAGGCGCGGCCCACACCGACCTCGCGGGCCAGCGTGGCCGCCTCCAGGTGCTCGCCGTGGCCAACCTCACGGGTCCGCCACGCCTGCTCGATGCGCTCCAACGGACCACCCGCCGGCTGCGCCGCTTCAAGGTCGGGGCGGCCCCCGTCGGCGTAGGCGGCCTGCAACGCCGCGAGCTGGTCGGCGGTTGGCTGGCCGTGGCTGGCCGGCTCGGTCCGCAGCCCCGCCAGGCGCGGGTCACCCGACCGGGCGGCCCGCAGGGTGTGCAGCCACTGCCGCGCGATCGTCACGGTGGTGCCGACCTCGCCGGCGACCGCGGCCGCGTCCAGCGGTGTGCCGCCGCGCAGTTCCCGCGTGAGGTAGGCGTCGGTGATCCGATCGCGGACCAGCCGGCCGCGCAGCTCCCCAAGGTCGGGGTCGCGCTGACGCTGCGCCCGCAGCACGCGGAGCAGGTCGTTGGCCAGCCGGGGGGTGACGCTGACCTCGGCGGCCAGCGCGGCGGGGTCCACCTGGTGGCCGCCGTCGACCTCACGCGCCAGCCAGGTGTAGGCCACGCGCTCCCACGCCGGCCGAGGGTCCACCGGCGACTCAGCAACCGGCGCCGCCGTGAAAGGAGGATGCTCAGCGGTCATCGTGCGCCCCCTGCTGCTCGGCCCGCGGCCGACCACCGGCCAGCCAGTGGTTGAGCCGCCCGGCCAACGACGGCTGTGGGGAGCCCGCCTGCTCGGCCCGCTGGCGGGCCCGCATGGTGGCCCGCTCGCGGCGCCGCTCGCCGCGGCGCAACTGCCGCTCGGCGCGGTCCTCCAGCCGCTGACGCCGCCGGCGTTCACCAGGCGTGTAGAAGGGGCGCAGCCGGATCGGGGTGGGGCGCAGGTGCCCGTACAGCAGCACCCCCTCACCCGTCCGCAGCCGTCGCAGATCCTCTACCGGCAAAAGCGGCCGATACTGCGGCGACTCGTTCAGCGAGTGCCGCCCGTCCGAGCCCAGCGACCGGGACTGCTCGACCTGCTGGCGGTCGCCGATCAGCTTCGACCCCAGCTCCAGCGCGCTCAGGTCCGCCAGCCCCGACAGGAACAGCTTGGCGCGGTGGTTGTTGAGGATGGTCGAGGCCTTGGCGCCGTAGCGGGCCTCCAGCTGGCTCCGGTCGTGCCACACGGTCACCAGCTGGATGCCCTGCCCCCGTGCGGTGGTGGCCAGCACGTCCAACTCCGATAGCGCTGCGCAGTTGCCGGCCTCGTCCAGGAACAGCCCCAGCCGCGGGTCCAGCATCCCATCCGGGGAGCGCGCGGCCTTCTCTTGGGCGGCGGCGACCACTTGCTGGGTGATGGTCTCGAACAGCGGGCGCAGCAGCCGCTGCTGGTGGGCCGGGGCGTACAGGTAGATGGTGTTGTCGCCGGCCAGGAAGTAGTCCACGTCCAGGTTGTGGCCTTCGGTCCAGGCGGCGACCCGCTCGTTGCCGTAGACGTGCAAGACCTCCTCGGCAGTGGCGTAGAGGGAGTCTCTGGCCCGCTCGCCGCGAAACTGCGAGGAGTTCCACGCATCCAGCGCGGCCTGCACGCCGGTCGCCT
>WNFZ01006944.1_pt1 | contig 10189 bp, 10 predicted proteins | sample 5400081 | NCBI WGS metagenome assembly WNFZ01 (sample SAMN13153365, study PRJNA577476) | soil metagenome | isolation source: 80 cm soil or saprolite under grassland replicate 1 | place: USA:California | collected 2016-06-15
CAGCACGGAGGTGCTGGGTACGCAGGGGCAAGGATTTCAGGTTCCGGAGGGACGACCGGGTTGTTAAATACAACAGAGGCATGAATTAATACATGGACCCGCTGAAAAAACTCGTTGCAACCAGCCTTAAGTCGCAGGCTCCGGGCCAGACTCATCCCGATGCCGAGGTGCTTTCCGCCCTCGCGGAGAATGCGCTGTCGCCCAAGGAGCGTGAAGGCGTTCTGGAGCACCTGAGCGCATGCGCCGCCTGCAGGGAAGTTCTCTTCCTCTCGCTGCCTGACGCTACCGACACCCAGAAGGTGCTCGTGATTCCGAAACCTCGCCCGCGCTTCGCGATCCGCTGGGCGGGACTGACGGCGAGCATTCTGATCGTGGCAGCGGTGTTCGTCGGCAAGCACGAACTCACACGCGTCGGTCCGGCTGCGCAGAAGGTCGCACCTGCAACGGAAAGTGCGCCTGGCAACGTGGAGCCGCCAACCGTGGCGATGAACAAGGTCCCCGCCGAAGTAGACGCGATTCGCGAAGCGCAACCCGCGCGTAAGTCTGCAGCGGCTGCTCCCAAGGCACTTCCAGAGGCCAAGCACATCACAGCGAAGCCCAGCGTTGCCTTCGATTTCAAAGACTCAGGTCAGGTCGTGGTCGAACCGGCGACGCCGAGATCGGATCTTACTGCGGAATCGCGCACCGTGGAGTCGCGTATCAAAGATTTGCCGATTAAAGGCCGCGATGCGAGCGAACTGGTCGTTGCCACACCAACGAAATCCCCGGAGCCGTTGCGGAACGTTGTAGGCCAATCCGCAGCTGCGAATCAGCGCTCATACTCATATTCCACCGCAAACGCCTTCGATTTTGCGAAGCAGGCCGCTGTTGGCGGAAGTTTGACCGGCACAGTTGTCGACCTCTCCGGCGCCATGGTTGCGAATGCGAAGGTTACGACCGTGGGCCCGGCGGGAACGAAAACTGTGACCTCTGATGTGAATGGGAAGTTCTCGTTCGATCAGCTGCCTGCGGGAAGTTACGCTCTCCAAGCCGCAGCCCCTGGATTCCGAACAACCGAACTCAACCAGCTGGCAGTGCTGGCCGGGAAGCCGTCGGATGTTCGAGTCAAACTCAATGTGGGCGCTACGAGTGAAATGGTCGAAGTCACCGCAGGAGCGCCGGTCGTGGCGACGGATCGCGGAGATGCGGCGAAGCTGGAAGCCGACAAGAACTTAAGCGCAGCAATCGCCACGACAGCAGACACCGAAGTCGTTGCGAACGAAAAGTCTAAAGGAGCACAGCTCAGCCGGAAGAAGGTAGCGACGGCTTCACAAGGCGTAATCGGCGGACTGGTAGGCGTGGGAGCGGGCGCAGGTTCGGATCCAGGAGCACCGGTATTTCGCTGGACACTTTCTCCGGAGGGCGTGGTTCAACGCTCCCTGGATGGCGGGAAGAGCTGGCAATCTCTTTCGGCTGATCCAGCAGGGGCTGATCAAACGGCGTTTCGAACCCTCTCGGCCGTCGGCAGAGATATTTGGGTGGGTGGAAAGTCGGGCTCTTTGTACCACTCGCCCGACTCGGGCCAGCATTGGGAGCGAATCGTTCCGCAGACAAACGGAGAGAAGCTGGTCGCCGACATTACGCGCGTTGACTTCTCCGACCTGCAAAACGGAATTGTCAGCACCTCCAACGGACAGACGTGGACGACCTCTGACGCCGGCCGAACCTGGCAGCGGAAATAGGGGGCCTTTCCACCACAGGGACACAGAGGCACAGGCGAGTCACTGAAAATGACCCTCGAACGCCTGCTGGTTAGTATTTGGGGCAAATGTTGTGTTCTGCGCTTCTGGGGTGAAACCCGCGCCCCATCCCCCGTTTGGCACCAAATCGTATTACTAAAGTGACATTTACACCTGTCCAGTCTCCCCTTAGTATCCGAATTGCAGTTTGGCAGTTCTGGGGGAGGGCTGCCGAGGCGTCCTGAACAGGGTTCAGGACGCTTTTTATATTGGAGCAGTGGCTAGTGGCTAGTGGCTAGTGGCCAGTGGGCAGTGGCCAGTTTGCATTTCCTGCGACTTTCCAAAGTACTGGCCACCACCCACTGACCACTGCAGCCCTGCGACTTTCGCCACCCTCCAGCATCAAATAGTTGGTGTTACGATACTGAGTTGCACAAACCCTTTTGGAGGAAACATGGCGGCAAACGGAATTGTAGAAGTTACGGACCAGAACTTTGACCAGGATGTCCTGAAAGCGGAGACACCAGTACTGGTGGACTTTTGGGCGGCTTGGTGCGGTCCGTGCCGCGCTATTGCTCCCATTGTGGAAGAGCTCGCCGGCGAGTACGCCGGCAAAGTAAAGATCGGCAAGATGGATGTGGACCGCAACAACGCCACTCCCATGCGATACGGTGTCCGCGGCATCCCTACTCTGCTCGTGTTCAAAGGCGGCCAGGTGAAAGAGCAGATCGTCGGCTACGTTGCCAAAGAGCAGATCCAGAAGGCGCTGGATAAGCATATTGGGTGAGGAAGCTTCTAGCTATTAGCTCCTAGCCTCTAGCTCTCAGCTTTCAGTCATCAGCTTTTCGTCCCTGGGTCTGTCGGGAGTTTTGCTGTCCCGCACAAAGACCACACAGTGCTTCGACGGTGTCATTTGCCAGGTTGATTGCTTATCGCCCCTCCGCCACCCCGTTTCCTTCACCCACCAACCCTGTCATCCCGAGCGAAGCCGGAGCGCGAGCGTTTGCGAGCGTCCGGCGTCGTAGTCGAGGGACCTGCTTTCCCTGGCCAGAGCTCAAGGCGTTCGCGCCACCTTGCAGACAGCGCCCGTGAAAGAGATGCCCAGGGGCAATGCCCCCGGGCGTCGTTTTGTCGATTCCTGCTTACTGCTGTACTGCGGGAAATATGTAGTCGGTCAGGAGCTTTTCGGTTTGCTCGTGCATGCCGCGGGTATTGTAGTTAGTGCTCGTGATCACGATGGCCGCGTCCAGCGAGGGCACCGCCAGCACTTTGTTGCCGCCGTTTCCGGACATGAAAAACGCAGGATACGACTTTCCTCCTGACTTGAAGGTCTTCAGCCACCACAGATAGCCGTATTCCGTATTCTCATCAATCTGGGCGTGGGGTTCGGTCGATGCCTTCACCCACGATTCGTCCACAATGCGAGTCTGGCCCCAAACGCCGCCATTCAGATACAACTGGGAAAATTTCAGCAAGTCACGGCTGCGCAACCGCAACCCGCCTCCGGTTTGCGGAACATTAAGTGGCGAGTACACCCAGTCCGCGTGGCTAATTCCTAGCGGGCCAAAGAGTTTGCCCCGCGCATAGCGGTCGGTGCGCATGCGTGTGGCCTTGGCGAGCACCTCGCTCAGGGTGAAGACCCCGCCTGTGCAATAGCTGAAATCGCGGCCATATTTAGGGGGAACTACGTCCTCGCCTACATGCATTCGCCCACGAATCGGCAAATCCAGGATGAATTGGGCCCAGTCCTCCACCAAATACATGCGCTCTTCGTTGCCGCGCGACGCATCATTCCAGTCATCGCATTCAAGAGAAGAGCTCATGGTGAGGAAGTCTTCAATCGTAATCTTCGCCTTGCGGGGATCGGGATTTGCAAGCCTGCTGGCGTGATCTGGTAAGAGGCTGAGCACGCGATCATCAACTCCGTTTAGCTTTCTTTCTCGACTTGCAATGCCAACGAGGATGTCAGTAATGCTTTTGGTTGCCGAACGGGTGTCGCGGAGCGTGCTCGAATCGCCGTCGAAGTAAACCTCGTAAGCCAGTATTCCGTGCCTCGCAATCAGCACGCTGCCAATCTTCTGGAATCGGCCGGAACGAACATCGGTTTCCATTTTCTGAAGCGGGGTAAGGTCTATCCCGCTCTCCGCGGCCGAGGTCCGTGGCCAGTCAACGGAGGGTTGTGTTTGAGCGAATGCCGGAGATAAGCAACTAAGGCAAGCAAGGGCAAAGGCAATGGCGCGAAACATGTGGTTCCCTCTGCAAGATTGACGATCAAGAGTAAAGATAGTGAGAGGGAATCTTACCGAAAGCGACCGTCGCGAGCGTTTTGTTTGGTGTAGTAAGGTCGAGGACGGGGAGCAAATGTCTCAGTTCCCCCAAGCGAAGTATCCCCAGGTGATGCACCCGCAAGGATGGATCCCTAATTACTGCGCACCACGAATTCAACATTGATAGAGGTCTCCATCGGTTCACCAGCACAACTAGCGGGTTTGAATCGCCAATGGCGCAACGCCTCAAGCGCCGAGCTGTCCAATCCCGGCCCTGCGGAGGTAACGATTTTCATGTCCTTCGCTTTTCCGTCAGTCCCAACAACTAGCGAAACGACGGTTGGCCCCGCTGAACCTCGATAACTGGGATCAGGCCTGTCGATTGCCTCCGGGTGCTTAAGTTCCACTGGGCAATTTGGGAACTCCTTTGCCCCCGGAAGCGACGAGTAAACCGATTTATCAATCGGCTCTGCGAACGTGAGTTGTACGATCTCAGCTTCAAATACAGGTTTTTCGCCTTCGAAACACTGAATCGATTTCGGAAAACGCTTATCGCCAAATTTCTGGAAATTGACAAAAGCACACCTGCTGACCAATTCGCCACCCTGAGAGGCAAAAGGGGTGGACTCTGCCACGAATTGGCCGCTCGATTTTTCAAAGCACAACTCCTGCCGGCCGCCAAGGGCGTCATCGTGACCAACAATGCAACGCAGTGTCCACGAGGCGTTGGTGCGTTCGGTGACTTTCGCTGGTCCCCGGGAGTCTAACGGTAAGCGGTCCAGCCGGTACGCAACGCGATTCGCCGCTGTGCTGACGTCCTTCGGCATCTCTGAACCGCTGGTCAGTTCCCAGCGCTTCCGGTCGTTGATGACTTCGGTCTTTTTAAACTCCCCAGCCGATATCTCAGTACGCGACAAAGCCCGAGAGGCCCAGTTCTCCGTGTACGAACCAGTAATCGGATGGGCAGAGTCTCGCAAAATCTTGAACTCTGCTCTCAAGACAAACGCCGGTGAACCCTCGGCGCGGATGTCGGAAACTTGTTTTGCATGCGCGATAAGCGCGGCGGCCTGTTCGGCCTTGTTTTCGGCGAATGATAGAGATGTAAGTATTGCGAAGCAGAAGATAATGGCAATGTATCTCACTGTGTGATCCACCTCGTCCTGCGGCAACATCGTATCCCAAGGTTTGCGGCAAGTAACTGCAGATTCCTCGGTCCCTAGGCCCTCGGAATGGCAAAGTAGTGGTCTACTGACAGCTGCCGAGCGAGAGCCAAGAGCCAACAGCCAAGAGCTTCAGTACTTCCTCAGCACCCCAATCACCCGTCCCTGAATTTCCACGTCTCGTGCGGCGACGATGATCGGTTTCATCTTCGCGTTCGAGGGCTGCAGGCGGATGCTGTCGCCTTCGCGGTAGAAGCGCTTGAGGGTCGCGTCGGTGCCTTCGACCAGTGCAACCACGATGTCTCCGTTGTGCGCGGTCTTCGATTTCTCGACCAGAACGTAATCGCCGTTCACAATGTGCTCATCCTGCATGGACTCACCACTTACCTCGAGGACGAACACTTCCTTGGAGCGAACCCAGTCGGAGAGTGAAATCGTCTCTGGGCGCTCGATTGCTTCGATCGGCTGGCCCGCAGCGATCCGGCCCAGCAGCGGCAGCACCATGCCGGTGTTCACCGACATCGCTTGTTTCAGGCGCCCCTTGGGAGGCAGCAGATCGATCGAACGGCTGCGGTTGTAGTCGCGGCTGAGCAGGCCCTTCTTCTCCAGATTCGTGACGTGCTTGTGCACGGTCGCGAGCGAACTCAAGCCAAGCCCCTGGCCGATTTCTTCAAACGATGGCGAATACTGATTCTTCTGCACGAACTCGGCAATGAAGTCGTACACCTGGCGCTGACGTTTCGTGATGGCCATGCGCCCATTGTAGGCGAATATAAGGCGAAGTCAAGAGGTTGTGCAGGCGGTGGGGTTTGAAATAATGTAACGGTTAGCGTGACGTGTGAATCTGATGGAAGGCGCCGTTAGCTATTATCTCTTAGCTTTTAGCCGAATCGGATCTTCGGCTAAGAGCTAAAAGCTAACAGCTTCTTATGAACAAAATCCAAAAACCCGATTCCGAGTGGCAGAAGGAACTCACGCCAGAGCAGTTTCAAGTAATGCGCAAGGCCGGCACCGAACCGGCATTCACCGGCAAGTACTACAAGACGAAAGACCCTGGGATGTACGTCTGTGCCGGTTGCGGACAGCCGCTGTTCAGCTCCGAAACGAAGTATGAATCCGGTTCGGGCTGGCCCAGTTTTTATAAGCCCGTGGACGAGGGAGCGGTGGAAGAGCACAGCGACGTTACCCACGGCATGCGGCGGACAGAGGTGCGTTGCTCGAAATGCGAAGCGCACCTGGGCCACGTTTTTCCGGACGGCCCGCGGCCCACAGGTATGCGCTACTGCATGAATTCGGCTTCGTTGGAGTTGAAGCCGGAAGAGAAGAAGTAGCTAGTGATTAGTGGCTAGTGGCTAGCACGTTTGTGGTCGAGAGAAGCCAACAAGCCGCTAAGAATTCGGCCCACTTCTCGGACGCGCTCCACCAATTGCTGGGCTGACTCGTCGCGCAAATAACCGAGATCTCGCGCGATCAGGAGTTGAGTCTCCACTTCGAACACAAAACCTCGTGCATGACCTAGGAATTGTTTGAACTCTCCCTGCGTGAGACGGCCCTGGCCTTCCGCAACGTTGCTGGGTATCGAAACAGCGGCGCGACGGAGCTGGCCAGTCAGGCCGTAAACTTCTTCTTTGGGAAAGTGTTGAGTGTGGCGATAAATTTCAGAAACCAGCACCATACTCTTCTTCCAACCGATTAGCTCTTGATATGTTCGCACTGGCATGCGACGCCTCCGGCAGCTCTCAAGTATGCTCCTCGAGAGCTGCATGCGGAGACAGAAGACGGCAGAAACGTGATTGGGCTCCCGTTTTGGGAATGCCGCAATAGAGCGTGGCGAGTTAGTGTTCGTTTTACTAGCCACTAAGCACTAGCCACTAGCAACTAGTTCTTTCCCGCAGCCGCGCCCATTGCTTTAGCTTCGCGCTTATCCTGCTTCTGCTCGGATGGCGTCAACTGCACGCTGCCGCGAAGCATGGCGCCATCTTCCACGCTGATGCGCTGGCTGATCACGTCGCCGGTCAGCGAACCTTCGCTGCGGATGTCCACGCGGTCGCTGCACTCAACGTTGCCGGTGACCTTGCCCATGATCACGACTTCGCGCGCGGAGATGTTCGACTGGACCACGCCATTGCGGCCAACCGTCACACGATGATCTTTAAATGTGATGGTGCCTTCGACGCGGCCATCGATGTAGAGCGACTCGTTGCCGCTGATTTCGCCTTTGATCACCAGCGTGCGGCCGATGGTCGCCTGCTCGATGGGCGAGGTCATCGTCTTGACGGGCGTGACCGGGTTATTGGTGGATGGCGTGTACGCCAGCTTGGAAGCGTTGTCGGTTGATTGCAGCATTGGGAGCCGTCCTTTAAGTTATGTCCGCGCGTTGCGGCGAAATTAGTCGGTAACTGTGACTATGGCACGGGATTACCAAAGTGCGTCAGGTTACGGAGGACGGTGTACCGGCGGAGAGGGAGCAATGTGGAGCAGATTTTAGAGATTCAAAAGCAACAGCAACAGCTTTTAACCGCAAAGATCGCAAAGAACTGCCGCCAAGGACGCCAAGAAAACCGTTAGATACTGTCACAAAGCGCGGGGGGCCTGCTGCCAACAGTATTCCCCTGGAAACTCTCCCCTTTTCTTTGCGTCCTTTGCGAATCCTTAGCGTTCTTTGCGGTTAAAAGCTTCTTCCGTGCAGTTCGTGAATTCCTCGACTGGTTCCCGGTAATTGGTTACCAGCCTTCTAACGCCGTCCTTCAGTAGAAGCACGTGGAAGTTGATCAGCAAACCGAGCGGGATCTCGAGCAAGCGCATGTGCGACAAGACTTGCGCTTCGTCTACTGGATGCAAAGACTCTTTGCACTTGAGTTCGACGGCAAGCACGCCATCAACAACCATGTCGGCGCGAAAACCGCAGTCCAGCTTCACAGACTCATAAAAGAGGGGGACTGGCTTCTGACGTTCCACCTTCTTGTCCATCGCTTAAAGTTCGTACGTAAGACATGCTTCATAAGCAGATTCCAGAAGTCCAGGCCCAAGCTTCCGGTGAATCTTGATCGCTGCGCCAATAACGTCTCTGGTGGGATCGCGAGACATCACGGACAAATGTTAGTCGAGTCATCCGGCTGTAGAGCAGGTATTTCTGGAACGAGTGCCACTTTGGGAAGAGAGAAAGTGAAAAGCTTTTAACCGCGAAGATCGCAAAGACGTGCCGCGAAGGGCGCAAAGGAAAGCATTGAATTTGCAGGCTCGGTTTACTGAGCGATGGCGGAACAAAAAAAGCGATAAGCCCGAACCGCAAAGATCGCAAAGAACTGCCGCAAAGGGCGCAAAGGAAGATTTTCATGCGCGAACAATCCGATTTCGCCACCACTGGCACGGACATCGAAGGGGTGGTGCTCTTCTTAGCGAACTTCGCGAAATCCTTTGCGATCTTTGCGGCTAAATGCTTTGCTGTTGTTCTTAGGACTTTACGCTTCGAGTTCCTGCCCGACCTGCTCCCATTCAGCGACGCGCTCCTGCAACTGCGCGCGATGCAGATCGAGGTCACGAGTCAGTCGCATGGTTTCTTCGGCACTGACGAAGTTCAACATGCTGGCTTCACATGCGGCGATCTTTTGCTCGAGAGCAGAGATTTCCTCCTCTAACTCCGCCGCGCGATCCTCCATCTGTTTGCGCTTGATGGGATTCAGGCGCTTGGCAGGCTTGTCGCCGTTCGAAGAAGCGGCCTGTTCGGCCGCCGGACGGACGAGGGCGTCCGCCCCTATGTGGCCATTGCTGCTCCCCGAGCGTGCGGTTGAGGCAGCCACTTCCTCCTGCAACTTTTCCGCGCCGCCCTGCTTGCGCCACAGGAAATCCTCGTAGTTGCCGGGATACACGTCCACGTGGCCGCTGCCGATTTCGAAAACCCGCGTGGCTAGCTTGTCGATGAAGTAGCGGTCGTGTGAAACGAAGACAACGGTCCCGGTGTATTTGCTCAACGCTTCCAGCAGAACGTCTTTGGCGCGCATGTCCAAGTGATTGGTGGGTTCGTCGAGCACCAGAAAATTCGCTGGATGCAGCAGCATGCGCAACAGCGCATAACGATTGCGCTCGCCTCCCGAGAGCACGCCGATACGCTTGAAGACATCATCTCCGGAAAAGAGAAAACAGCCGAGCAGGCTTCTCAACTCGGTTTCACGCGACACAGGCGAGACGCGGCCCAAGTCGTCCAGAATGCGCGATTCCTGATCGAGCTCTTTGTACTGGTCCTGCGCGAAGTAGTCGGAGTGGACGTTGTATCCCAGCGTGTATTCACCGTGGGTCAGAGGCTCGCTTCCCGCGAGCAACTTGATCAGCGTGGATTTTCCCGCGCCATTCACCCCAACCAGAGCGATGCGATCGCCCTTCTCGACTAGAAAGTTCACATCGCGAAACACTTCCTTCGGCCCATACGACTTCGCGACTCCCGTGAACTCGGCGACGATTCTTCCGCTGGGCTTGGGCTGCGGGAAAGAGAAATGAATCGTCCTCTCTTCTTCCGGCAATTCGATACGCTCGATCTTTTCCAGCTCTTTAATTCGGCTCTGCACCTGTTTTGCCTTCGTCGCCTGATACCGAAAGCGGTTAATGAACACTTCCAGCTGCTCAATGCGCTCGCGCTGGTTCTTATACGCGGCCACGAGCTGTTCTTTCCGCTGATCTTTCTGCGACAGATATTTTTCGTAGTTGCCGCTGTAGATCCATATCTTCTTGTTCCAGATTTCGACAATTCGGTTGACGGAGACGTCAAGAAAATAGCGGTCGTGCGAAATCAGGATGAACGCGAATGGATAGTTCGACAAGTATTCTTCCAGCCAGTTACGCGATTCAAGATCAAGATGGTTCGTCGGCTCGTCGAGCAGCAACAGGTTAGGCTTCTGCAGCAGCAACTTCGCAAGTGCGATGCGCATCTGCCATCCGCCGGAAAATTCTTCGGTCTGTCGCTGCCAGTCTTCGGGACGAAAACCAAGTCCCGCCAGCACTGTGCCCACCTGGGCTTCAATCGCGTAGCCGTCGTGAACACGAAACTCAT
>WNFZ01009535.1_pt1 | contig 10189 bp, 11 predicted proteins | sample 5400081 | NCBI WGS metagenome assembly WNFZ01 (sample SAMN13153365, study PRJNA577476) | soil metagenome | isolation source: 80 cm soil or saprolite under grassland replicate 1 | place: USA:California | collected 2016-06-15
TCCGCTTCGTAGACGGCAATACAGCAGCGCCGCGTGATTTGCGGATCGGCTCCCAAACGGATCAGGGCGCGCTTAATGTGGCTGGATGCTATTCCACCCTTTGTGAAGTCGCCTGCTTTGATCGTATAACGCATGACAAGAGTCGTGCGTTCCGAAATAATATCTTCGAACAGATGACTCGCACGATAGCGGCGGACTTCCTCTTCCTTATAATCTTTTTGTAAAGCCACCAGAATGCCGCGCGTGATATCACCTTTTGTGATCATTCCTACGAGTTTGTGATTTTCGTCCACAACCGGCAAGCGTCCCAACTGTTTTTCGGTAAATGTGCGGAGTGCCTCCACAATTGAGTCGTAACTTGCAACAGTTACCACTTCTCGTGTCATATATTGGCTAGTAGGCGCAGAAAGTTCATTTTTTTGAAGTGCTCTCACAATATCTTCAAGACTTATGACACCGACAAGACTGTCGTTTTCTACCACGGGAAGACCTGAAATACGGTTTAGTCTTAATATTTCGAGGACTTTTGAGAGCGGCATCGCAGGAGTTACAGTTTTTAGAACCGCGGTCATCACCTCATGGATTTTCAGGTCGTACGACAGTTCCTCGACGCGGTTAATTTCATGAGCATCTTGGTCGGTAATCGGGCGACCGCGACGTCCATGGACTTCCTGTTCGGTCAGAGCTCTAGCTGGAGGACACATTCGATTCGAAACTCGGCAATCCAGCTTTATGAAGGCGTCCGCATAGTTCAAACATCCCAAATGGACTTGTGATCAACGGCATGTTTTCCTGTGTTGCGATAACCAGAGTTTCTGCTTGCGGTTGCTTGCCGCGCACAAAGATAATTGCTCGAAACTCTGCAATTTGGGCAGTTCGTACTACCTGAGGGTTGGTCAAGCCAGTGAGCAGGACAGCTTTGGGTTGGCTGGAGGCGAGCACGTCACTCATAAGATCTGCTCCACAGCCGCCGCGAATTTTTATATTTAGATCCACTTCTGGATTTAATGTCGTACCATCCACTAGCTCAATAATATCTTTCAAATGCATGGAAATAAAATTCCTTTCGCCAAATTCAAAATGATAATCGTGCCGAGTAACAAATAACATCATCACAATTGCGATCACTTTGCTCTAACATCATAAATCGTGCAGTCGATAATCCACAGAGACGTTCATCTATAGTTATCGTGATAAATTTCACAATCTTATTTAACAAAAAAATCTGTGATTTCACTTTACAGTGAAATCACAGACAGCCTAAAAAGAAATTGACTTGCCATTCCTAGATTCCAAGTCAGCGAGTCAGTACGATGAACTTCTGCACAGCAACGTGTTGCATTGAAACTCTGATGAATATGATGGCTTAGCGATGATCTGTAGTATTGCAGACTCAGCTTGACCTGGAAAAGTCCTATAGAGACGAGTTTTGGCGATGAGCATGGTGCAGCGATGATCTGTGTTGAAGCTGTAGTGTAGTGCGATAGTTTAGCGATGTATCTCGTTGTATTTAGCTCGTCCCTATGAATGCAATTATATGGATTTCATTCTCCAGGGTAAGTTGCTTTCGTCACATAATCGGATGATACTTGTCATATTAAAAATGCTTTTTCACTTTAACTTTGCATAGTTGTTATTTCTACTCGTTGTAGATTGGTATAAACGTTGAATCGATGCGTACGTGCATACCCGATCAATGTGATTCCATACCGTTCTGCCATTTCGATCGAAAGCGAGCTTGGCGAAGTTCGTGAGATCAAAATTGGAGCATTCATTCTTGCAGCTTTCTGCAACATCTCTGAACTAATCCGTCCGGTAGTAATCAAAATCTTTGTTTCTGGTGATACATCATTCATTAAACATAATCCTGAAATCTTATCCAGCGTGTTATGCCTGCCAATATCTTCGGCGACAATGACGATTTTCTCTCCATCACTTAAAGCGGATGTATGGACGCCACCGGTTTCGCGGTAAAGAGACTGTGCTTCAAACAGCTGTTCGATCAGGTGACCAATCGCTTCGGGCGGGAATTTAGGCTGGTCGCCGTCAAATGAGACATCGACCCGCGCTAACGCGTCCACAGCAGTGATGCCACCCGTACAGCCTGACGTTCGTCGCCATGACGTCGGCTGCTCCACGCTGTGGTTCAACCACACATCTACGTTATCGCCATGTTCGCAGACGCGGACGTCCTCCACTTCATCCATCGTTTCGATGATGCCTTCATTATAGAGAAAACCCACTGCCATCGCTTCCAAATCGACAGGTGTACACATAAACGTCAGCCAGACCTGGCCGTTAACTGTTAACGAAACAGGAGTCTCGACAATGGTCTCTGCATCCAGCGACTCCCATTTTTTAAACTCATATTTTTCATAATGGATTGCTTTTTGAGGGGTAATCATTTTGCTCCAACCAGTAAACTGTAAATTATGGAGTCGGACAGCTTGCTGTCCGCAAGCGGCAAGCCACTTGACTCCAAAACCGTTTTATATCTTATCCCAATTTTCGGGCAACGTGGGCGGTGACCAGCTTGGGTCAGGTTTCCAGTCTAGCCATGAACCGTCGAATGGATATTGGCGTTTTTCGAGTCTATTGAAGATTTCTGGTTTCGCCTCTTCGATGCCTTGAATCCATTTAGCAGAAATCAAACCATGTTCGATGGCTTTCTGATAATCATCCTCATCTTTCCATTCGTAGGTGAAATCCGGACGGATGATGAGATCAAGATCCAAATCCAGGGTATCTACCGCGCAATCATTCCGTCGGAACGGCAATTGAAAGTTAATGTAATAGCAGAGAAATTCATTACTCTCGTGATTCCAAAATAAGATCGTGGAATAGTACTTTTCGGGTTCGAAGAGGAGCAAAAGACGATTTGCTTGCCATGTATATTTTGCCAATTGCCAGTCTTCATTCATAAAATACCAGCGGCGCTTGCCATTTTTTTTCCCATGCGGATAATTTTCTTCAGCAATGCACTCAGTTCCGGGAAGGAGCGTTAGCGCGATTTCTTCTGGACTATCTTTGACAAGGATTGTCGGTTGGACATGCCAAATACATTCCCGATAAATCCCTCTCCACGCGATAATATCACCAGGTTCCCACATTTATTTTCCCTTCTCTGAGTTGCGATGGACTTTATAGAATAGATCTGGGTCAGCCAGGAACGCGCCCAGACAGGACTCTGTGCACAGATAGATCGTCCGACCGTGGTATTGCACACGCGGGAAATATGTTGAGTCTGTATCGCGGAAGATCCGTCCACATAGGGTGACGAATTGTTTATGTAACTTTCGATGGTATTGAGTTTCAGACATCTGAAATCCAATGAATTCACCGCCGGGGACGGCGGCTCAAGCATAGGAAATATTACTTCGCAGGTTGAACCTCTGCGATGAATACTTCAAACGGACTGATCGTCAGCCCACTCGAGGATTTGGTGGTTAATGAGCGTTCGGCGCTCGAAAAAAGAATACGCAGATTCTGACCTGCGATTTCTTTGTCACTCGAGAAATCCAGCACGATAGGCTGTTCGGAGAAGTTAAGGACGACAAGAACATTCTGTTCTTTCAATTTGCGCAGGAAGGTAAAGTAATCCTTTGACGTGTTGTTAAGCGGAACGTATTCGCCCTCGAGCAGCGCGGGTGTATGTTTGCGGACTTTGAGAAGCAGCTTGTAGTAATTCAGCAAAGAAGCAGGATTGTGTTCCTGATCACGGACATTGATTCCACGCGCGTAATCGGGGTTGATTGGGAGCCAGGTTTGCACGTCGGCCGGGGCGAAGCCTGCATTTGGGTGATTGGACCATTGCATCGGCGTGCGGTTCTTGTCGCGCGTCATTTCGGCTGTGCGTTGTATAGCTTCATCAGGATGCACACCCATGTCAGTTACGATGGCGTGGTAATACCATGAGCCCATGGTATCTTTCACCTGTGAAATATCGGTGAGCATGTAATCTGTCATTCCGATCTCTTCACCGTTGTAAAGGAAGGGAGTCCCTTTGAGAGTTAATACCAGTGCAGCATTGATGCGCGCCAACTCGGCATCGTGAAGCTTGTCTCCATAGGCACTGTGGATGCGCGATGTATCGTGATTGCCGAGCGTGTTACAGGGCCAGCCTTTTAACGGAAGCGCTTCCAGTTGAGTCAAACGCTCCTTTTGGTTGGCGCGGATATGGCTGGGTGTGATCCGCTTTGTCCACATCAGAGGAAAGTTGAAGACGAGATGAAGCTCGTCGTTGCCATTTCCCATGTATGTGATGTCGTCGTCCTCACCGACAAGCATTCGATCGCCATCGTATTCATCCAGAACGGCGCGCAGTTCCTTCATCAGATCATGAACGCCGAGCTGACCCAACTGATGCTTAAACATTTCTCTCCAATAGTTTTCGATTTTCTTTCTTTCCTTCAGCGTTTGCGCAAGTTCGGATGCACGGCGTAATTCTGCAAGATTCATAGGAACGTTGTGTGGAGTGAGCGCCGGATCTTCATAAATTGTTGCGATGGCATCGAGCCGGAAACCATCCACGCCGAGATCCAACCAGAAGCGAGCTGCGTCCCACATGGCTTTTTTCACCTCGGGGTTGTGCCAGTTGAGATCGGGCTGCTGCTTCATGAAATAGTGATAATAATATTGATTGCGTTCCGGGACGTAAGTCCATGCATCGCCGTCGAAACAGGATTGCCAGTTATTGGGCGGCGTATCTGCCCAGACGTACCAATCTGCTTTTGGGTTATCGCGGCTGGACTTGGACTCGAGGAACCAGGGATGCTCATCGGAGGTGTGATTTAGCACCAGGTCCAGAATGACACGGATGCCGCGCTTGTGCGATTCTGCCAGGAATATTTTGAAATCCTGCATCGTTCCGTATTCAGGAGCGACATCGGTGTAGTCTGAGATGTCGTAACCGCAATCCCAGTTGGGAGAGGGAAAATGGGGCGAGAGCCAGATGGCATCGATTCCCAGAGCCGAAAGGTAATCCAGTTTTTCTGTGATGCCCTTGAAATCGCCGATGCCATCGCCGTTGCCATCCGCGAACGAGCGCGGATAAATTTGATAGAAGACTGCTGTTTGCCACCATTTAAGTTTGGACGTTTGCATTGAGTTACCTTTGTATGTAGAAGAATATTGAACGAGTTCTAAAAAGCCTTATGAAGGCTGCATTTGTACCAGAAAGTTGAGCAGGAAAACCTTCGCAAGGCTTAATCAATTATCTGTTTGAAGTTTGCCGATCACTTTTACACACGGTCTGGAGAAAACATCCTCTTGATGAGGCGCATCAGGCAGTTCGGATGTTAGATCCTGGCCGGGAAAATGGAGCTGCTCGTGAAGGTCAGTGCGCCATTTTGGGCAATCGGTTACATCATAAACAATATTGTTGTAGGAGATCAACTTGCGAGTGCCACGCTCGCCTGTGCCGCGGCGTAATTCCATTTGTGTGACGATGCGTTCGGGGATGTTCATTGCTGCGATTATACAGGAATTGCCGCTTATCTCATTAATAGGTGAACTTTTGAACTGCTTGTAATTTGGAATCGAAAGCTGATGTTAGTAGAAATAGGCAGCACTCTGTAGGATACGAAAAATCTCCTGAGTATTCAGGAGATTTGGTCAGTGATCAAGTGAGAATTGCCTTAAGCGTTTCAGTCAGTAAGCGCCTGTTTTGGGCAGCGATTACTTTTATCAAATGGTTTCTGATCGGGTGGTTGGCGATCTCGTCCGCGAGGCGCCCTGTTCCTGCAAGGACAATCAAGGGACGGTTCACACCCAATCCTTCCTCCACATCACGCTGCGAAACCTTTCCGCCGTTCGCCAGTACCATTACCGATTTGTTTCGCCCTGCCTCAATCATGGTCGCAGCACGGACGATCCAATTGGTTTCATCGCCGAACTCATTGCCTGGCACCAAAATAAAATGGGAATGATGCGGCTCCAACTGTTCACGCTCATTCCCAGGTAAAACCAATCCACTGCTTCTTGGACCTTCGGGCCAGGTCACAATTCCTTCGGGAGCAATCCCGATCAATGGGAATTGATAACCGTTTCGCCCACGGGATTTTCCGATAGCAGCCATCACGCCGACATCCGTCCCGCCGCAGATCAGAGCAGCATCCAAAACTTCGGCGATTTTAGCAATTACCTCAATTGCTTGAACTGTGGTGTTGGCATCCTCGGGCAGGATATGCCCACCTATCAGTACAATGACCGGGCGATCCACAAGTGCCATCTGTGTCAGAGTCTGTTCGAGTTCCTCAATGTCATTCGGCAACGCGCAAAGTGCAACATTACTTTTGCCGAAAACAATCTTTTCAATCTGCATGAATTTATTCATTGAAGCACCTCTACCCGATTAACGATAAAGGGCTTTGCCTGTTACAAAATGAACAAGTATCTACACTAGGCGTATTTTTCCACCAGCTTTTTGAGTGTTGTCAAATTACGAGCTGTTCCTGGCACTTTAAGAATCTGCTCCATGGAATGATTTATAAAGGTTGACTTCTCACGGCTACGACGTAACTGGTAGCCTTCTTTTCCCTTTACGGCAAAATCATCGTATTCACTGCGAAACGCCATCAATGCACCCACACTTTTTTTGTCCGGCTTTTTATCCAGGATAACGACATAAGCGCTCTCGCCTTCCTTTGGATCGAATGGGCATGCCTTCACGATGGAGACAACTTGCCGAATCGTTCTCACGAAGAGTTGAATCTTTTTCCCGAAAGCCTTTTCCAACTGGCGTTCGATCCGCTCCTCCAGCACAGACGAGTCTTTTTCGTCAGACTCAAAGATCACATTTCCACTTTGAATGTATGTTTGTACATTCTCCAGTTCAAAAGACTCAAACATCTGTTTTAGATCAGCCATTTTTATGATGCTGTTCCCGCCAACATTGATAGCGCGTAAGAAGGCAATGTATTTTGTCATGGGAATCCTATTTTGTAAGTTTATCCTCGATGCGGCGGTCCGGGATGAGCCACATGATGGCGACAGTTATATAAAGCGCCATGGCAATCGCTGGATGTAGAAATGCAAGAGGGATAGAAACTGTGTAGAGAGCAAGCGACATGCGTTCCTTCCGGCCATTTCCCAGCGCCCTCGCCAGCAGTGAATTTTCGTCATGATATGCCATTAATGCGCGCACCATAAGATAATAGGCAAAAGCAGCAAGCCACAAAACTACCCCATAAAAAGCTACAGACAAGGTGGAAAAATTACTTTGACCTATCCAGCTTGTCGCGAAAGGAAATAAAGATAGCCAGAAAAGCAAATGGAGATTTGCCCACAGCACCGATCCCTGGACTTTTTCCACTGCCTGCCAAAGATGATGGTGATTATTCCAGTAAATGCCGACGAAGATAAAACTCAGTATATAGCTGCCGAATTTTGGCAGAAGTGGAGAGAAGGCAGTAAACGTTCCTTGCTCGGGCGCTCTCAACTCCAGTACCATGATCGTAATAATGATGGCAAGCACTCCATCGCTGAAGGCTTCGAGTCTTCCTTTATCCATTATTCCTCAATACGCAATTTATTTTGTTTCTTTAAAATCGAGCGAGAAGGGGAGATTGAGAAAGTTAGCATAACGCTCTGCTGCTTGAATCATGGCTTTCATCTCTGTTTTCTTTAGCGGGATGAAAGGAGTCGCTTCAATGGCAACAGACTTTTTCTGCAGAGTCCGCTTCCAGGATGCGATAATTCGACCTGCGGTCAGAATCACGTGTTGAGCAAGGACGCTACCGCGCGCGTCCAATTTGTCAGTGTGGACGGTGTCAAAGATGGCGCTGCGGTTTGTATATCCGACCATATATTCATCATAGTTAGGCAAGAGGTATGCTTTCACGCCTCGCTTTGTCGGCGTTATTGTCGTTGCAGCAAACCAATAGGTCTCATCATTTATGACCTCATGCTCCAGCTCGGGCTTGATCGCCTCCAATCCGCGCTTGGCGTCAATAGAGGATAAGCCTGACCACCAGATAAAATCCTTCAGTATAGCGGGACCATGACTTGTGAAATATCGCCGAGCAAGTTCCACGACTGCTTCATCATGTTCCAAAACTTTGGCTGGCGGAACGCGCTCCTCGAGCAGAGCGTAAGTGAACTGTTTGCTTTGTCGCGCGCCGCTACAAATGACGCCACTCAATTCGGCGTGCATCACGAGATGAGTTAATCGCAAATCGTCCGTGTTAATTTTGCTCTTTTGAAGTGCTGTTCCTAGTTCGAGGCGCGTTAGTTGTTTTCCACCCCCCAGTGTTTTTGCCAACACGTCATCGCTTTTCTTCAAGGTGACTTTGTCTATTTCCAACTGGCGGTCGTTGTATGCCAGCAACGCGCGGACGCGCGGCGCGGTCAGCGCCAGCATCCAGCGGATATCCGCGGGTGTGACAAAATGCCAGGTGGGGCGCATCACGTGTGTACGAAGAATCGAGTAACCGATAAGACGTAATATCCAAGGTCATGCTATTCCTGATAAGCGCTACAGATCAACCGAGAATAATTTAAGTTCAATATCATCTTCTGACAGCTTAACAATTTTCTCAAATTTCATGCCGATCCTCTCGAGCACGCGGATGGAGCCTACATTGTCAGGGTTTGTGATACCGACGATTCGTTTCAAGCCTACGACATCACGGGCGAATTGTTTGACCGCCAATGCCGACTCGACCGCGTATCCCTTCAACCAGAACTTTGGAAGGAACGCGTAGCCAATATCCACATCCTCCAGCGTTTCGCGCTTGATCAAGCCACAAATCCCGATGGACTCGCCCGTCTCTTTTAAAGAGACCAAATCCAAACCAAATCCATTTGTGGCATAACTTGCTATCGGACCTTTTGTGATGTAGACCTTCGCGCCCTCCACGGTGCGAATCCTGCGATCACCGATGTTTTGAATGTAGGATGGATCGTTCAGCAATTCAAGCATGAACGCAGCATCGTCACTCGAAAGATGACGCAGAAGCAGTCGTTCAGTTTCAAGGATTTTCAAAATCGCCACTCTTTACTTTTTTGACCGGTCTACAACAGCCCTGACGAGTTTGACCGCAATACCTCCACCCGGCACAAACATTCCTACGGCATCCGCTGTCACGTCGAAAAACAGATCGCGAGTCAAAATTCCTTTGATGTTATCACTCCATTTTTTCCCACCGGTGCGACTGTCGCCTAACAAAGCATCGAACTCGACAATTACGCGCTTTCCTTTGCTCGCCCATTCATACTCAAACGCATATACAGGATGGAAGTTCACTTCGAGCGATTCTATATCGACGCGCTCCTCATGGATGATCTGCGCTTTGGTTACCGGTTTAATCACTTCGCTCAGCACCTGACGGATGATCGCGGATGCTTTCATCTGAGGAGGCACAACCAACATTCCATCGGGGACAAAATGCTCCAGATCTGTGATTTCTGTTTTCGTAAACTTTTGAAAGCGATTGAGATCCGCTTTTTGACCGCTGAGACCATCGAAGTAACTCGTGAGCTCATGTTCCTCCAGACAATGCTCTGTCCCATTTAATGTAAACGATGGATTGCCTTTGGAACTTAACCTCATCCGTTGCCCGAGTACCGTGACCTCCTTCACCTCATCGCCTTTGATGGGGATGTTGTATACCTGCTGGCGGTCGTACGCTGTGCGACTGGTTGCACTGACCAACCAGTAAGGTTGCAGGCGGCTCTCTACAGAGACGGCTTGAATCTCTGTGGGATTCGGGCGCGAGATCAGCGTCCCAAAAAGAGATGACTTTTTCTTTTCGATCCGGTCACGGGCGGTATCCAATGAAATCTGCGGAATAAAATAATAAGCATGCTCTTCAGCAAGGCTGATTTCCATTGACTCTCCTCTAAATTTTGAAACAGGGAAAATTGCTACAAGATTAATTGCTTTTGGAACTCTATTATAGAACCTCTTCATACAAATGGAAGAGTTTTGCCTGTCATTGCGAGGAGCGGAGCGACGAAGCAATCTCAACGCGACCAAAGTAATCAATATTAGATATGTACCGACGTTCTTATACGGACCAAAAGCCTTGATGCACAGCACGTGCCTCAGCATCGACCTCTGTTGCCGGACCGACCACTTCGACGGAGCGTCCGCTCTGAGCAAAGACGTCTCGGCACGGAAGCAGTAAATTCTCCGGTGATGGACCGATGATCTCATACAAGGCTATTTCGCTCAACGCAAACACAACTC
>WNFZ01006946.1_pt1 | contig 10185 bp, 7 predicted proteins | sample 5400081 | NCBI WGS metagenome assembly WNFZ01 (sample SAMN13153365, study PRJNA577476) | soil metagenome | isolation source: 80 cm soil or saprolite under grassland replicate 1 | place: USA:California | collected 2016-06-15
GAGGTCCGTCGCGCACGCCTCAACTACCTGCGCGAGCTCGAAGGCAAGGCCGCCCGTATCAAGGCCGAGAAGAGCAGCGACGACTCCACCGCGCAGTCCGGTAGCGCTGGTGGCGCCGCCGCGCCCGCGCCCGCCACCAGCACGACCGAAGCGGCGTCGTAGCCGCAGAGCGGTTCGGGGTTGGATCCGCGCTCGGGCACGGGTCGCCACGCGGAGGACCTGGCCGCGGCGTTTCTCGAGGAGGCTGGCCTGCGGATCGTGGCGCGCAACTGGCGGCGACCCGACGGCGAGCTCGACATCGTCGCCCACGACGGCGGCACCTGCGTCTTCGTCGAGGTGCGTTCGCGGACAGGCGAAGAGCACGGCCACGCCCTGGAGGCGATCTCAGCCCGCAAGCGCGCGCGCGTCGTCCGCGCGGCCCGCCTCTACCTCGACGCGGAGACGCCCGTGGCAGACGGATTTCGGTTCGACGTCGTCGGCGTGACGTTCTGGGACGACGGCCGGCAGCCCGACGTCATCCACATCCCGAACGCCTTCGAAGTCGGCGGCTAGCTGGGAAGTCGGCGGCTAGCTGGGCTGATGAGCCAGCTGCAGCGCGGCGCCGGCGAGCCTCAGGTGCCGCAGGAGCTCGGCTTCTTGACGATGGTCGTTGCGTTCACGAAGTCCGTGCACACGCACAGCTTCTTGCACGCGAAGGCACCGACGGCGGTCGGGTAGCCGCAGACGAAACCGCCGCGGCAGCGCTTGTCGGCCGGGTCGCCCGCGTTCGCCTTCTCGCCGTCCTCGCAGTCGGCGTTCTCCTCGCAGTCGGCCGTGCAGGTCGGGCCCGTGCCCGACACGCCGGCGGCGGTCTGCGCCCCCGAGTGAGGATCCTTCTCGGCGCCGGGCAGCAGGCAGATGCGGCTCGGGCACTCGAGGGCGGGCGAGGACAGCACGGCGATCTGGCCGCTGCTGCCCCCGAGCGGCATCGTGCCCACTTCGCACGGCCGTCCGACGTGATTGTCCGTGCAGCCTCCGCCCAGACCGAACAGCATCAGGCCCAACGCCAGTAGCCCGAAAGTGCGCGCCGCCAACGAGATCGAGGGGGACGGGGAACGCGACGTCATGGGGACTCCTTGTGTTCTTCCGGTGGGGATCTCGCGTGAGCCTCGGCGCCTGCTGCGGATCAACTGCCAAAGCCCGAAAGGCGGCGCCATGTTACCTACACGACCGTAGCAGTCAAGCGTCACTCGACCGTCGCCGTCAACCAATCCGCGACGACGCCGACGCTGACGCGAACGGCAATCGCGCTCACGGGCAGTCCGCGGGCTTCTGGAATCCCGCCGTGGGCTCGCCAACGAAGTCACGGCAAACGCACAGCTTCTGGCATGCGAAGGCGCCCACCGACGTCGGCCACATGCAGGCGAACCCGTTTTCGCAGCGGCGATCCGATAGGTCATTTTTCGCCCCGGTCTCCGCGTCCTCACAGTCCGCGTCCGAATCGCAGCCGGCGGTACATAACGCGCCGGTCCCTTGCGGCGTGGCGTTGCCGCCCGGCAGCAGGCACATGCGGCTTGGGCATTCGAGGGCCGGCGATGAGACGGTCACGATCTGGCCGCTGGCTCCGCCGAGAGGCATCGTGCCGATCTCGCACGGGCGGCCGACGTGATTGTCGGGTGTGCAGGCCACCGGGGCCAGCGCAGCCGCCGCGAGGACGAAAGCGAACGCGAATCGGACAAAGGTCATGGCGGGCTCCTTTTGTACGCTTCTGACGCGAGCCGTAAGTCGACGAAGCGCACACTTCGGTAGTCGCTCCCCCGTGCCGCGCGTCGGTCAAAAATCAGGCGGCGACGCATGTCCGATACGGCGTCCCGCGCACGTCGATGGCGCGGCTAATCTCTTGAATTTGGGGGTGAATCCCCTTGACACAAAAGTTCGCGTTTCAGTAGCATGACCCGGTTTTGGGTACGTAACTCCACGCTCGCACACGCGCGTGTGGCGTCCTGAAGGTGATGGCGGGTGGTGTAAGGGTTCCTGGCAGCTGCGACTCGTGATCCCTTTCTTTCGGAATCCGTCGTAAAAGAGTCCCCGTCGTCCCCCCCGTGCTCTCACGCACAACCTAGCGAGGTCCCTGCATGACCCGAATCCGCGTCGTCGGCCTGTTGTTGACGAGTTCGTTGCTGCTCGCGAGCCCGCTCGCTCTGGCCAAGAAGAAGAAGGCTGCTGAATTCGTTCCCGAGGAAGGGGCATCGGGCGATCAGCCGTCGAAGGTCCTCGAGCGCGCGTTCAAGCTGTACGACGGCGAGGACTTCTATTCAGCGTCGATCGAGCTGAACAAGGTCATCGAGGGCGAGTCGGGCGACAGCGAGCCCAACAAGCAAAAGGCCGAGTTCTGGATGGGCAAGGCCCTCTACAACATGAAGTACTACTCGGCGTCGCTGTCGTACTTCGATCGGATCGTCCAGAAGGGATCGGGGCACGCGTACTACAACGCGACGCTGAAATGGCTCGCGTCGCTGTCGCGCCAGCTGCCCGATTCGACCGGCATCCTGGAGAAGATCGGTAAGTACAACCGCGCCGAGCTCGATCAGCCCGCGCTCGAGAAGGTGCGCGACGAGCTCTACTTCCTGCTCGGCAAGTTCAACTACCAGAAGGGCAACTTCAAGCAGTCCGTCGAGCTGTTCGCGGCGGTGCCGACGACCAGCGAGTTCTACGTTCAGGCGAAGCTGTTCGAAGGCGCCACGCACGTCCGCGAGTACCAGGCGAAGCCGGCCGTCGAGGCGTTCAAGGAGGTGCTCCGCACCGCCGCCGACAGCACTGACCCGCGCATCAAGCCGTTCGAGGACCTCGCGAACCTGTCGCTCGCGCGCACGTTCTATTCGACCGGCCAGTACGAGCTGGCGACGAAGTACTTCGACCGCGTCTCGCAGGAATCGTACGACTGGGCGAACAGCCTCTTCGAATCTTCCTGGGCGAACTTCATGCTCAAGCAGCGCGGCTACTCGAAGGCGCTCGGCAACATCCACACGATCCAGGCGCCGTTCTTCGAGAACTACATCAAGCCCGAGTCGATCGGCGAAGGCCTGACGGTCAAGGCGACCATCTACTTCTACAACTGCCTCTACGACCGCGCCCAGGAAGCGATCGACGAGTTCAACGCGACCTATCCGACGGTCTTCACCGAGCTCAAGAAGCTGATCGCCGGCACGACCGAGAACAGCCAGCTGTTCGACGTCGCCGTGAAGATCCGCAAGGAGACGTCGGGGCTGCCGGAGCAGGTCGAGCGCGCCGCCCGCGGCGTCCTCGGCGACTTGAGCTTGCTCAAGCGATTCCAGTACGTCGAGGAGCTGGACAAGGAGCTCAAGGCCTACGACAAGGCGGACGCCGCCTGGCGTTCGACCAGCATCGCGCAGACGGTCTTCGCCGACCTGACCCTGCAGCGTTCGCTGGCGGTCAACGAGGCCGGCGATCTGGCGCGGCGCCGCATCAAGCGCCTCACGGAAGAGCTGTCGCAGCTGATCAAGCGCGTCATCAAGATCGAGTTCGAAATTCTGCAGGGCGAGAAGGGCGAGCTCGAGCACGAGGTCATCGAGGAGCGCGACCGCGGCGCGGCCGCCGCGGGGAACAAGCCGATCGAGGACATCCGCGCCGATGACGAGCACGTCATCTGGCCGTTCGTCGGCGAGTACTGGCGCGACGAGCTCGGCTACTACCGCGTGAAGATTCGCAATAAGTGTCAGCGCAACGCGCCCGAGGGCGCGCCGGCGACAGGTGAGGGGGCGGCGCCGGCCGCTCCCGCAGAGGGCGGTGCACCAGCAGAGGGTGGCGGCGCTCCGACGCCGTAGAGCCGATACGTCTCGAAATTCGTAAAGGCCAATGGAGAAATCAATGAGCATCCAGTTCCGGTTCTCGAAAGGGATCGTCGCAGCCACCTTCTCGCTTTTGCTGACCGCCCCAGCCGTGTCCTTGGCGGCCGACGCCAAGGAGGCGAAGCCCGCCAACAGCGGCGAAGGGCGGTACAAGAAGAAGGAGCTCGAGGTTCAGGCGAAGCAGACCAACCTGACCAAGCCCGACGCGCCGCCGCCGCCCAAGAAGGAGACGCGGCCGACGCTGACGGTTGATGCCTTCCGCGAGTCGAAGACGCAGGAGATCCAGAAGATCGTCGACGCGCAGATCAGCAAGATGCGCCGCCTGATCACCGTCACCCAGGACGACGATCCGCAGAAGCCGGACTTCATGTTCCGTCTCGGCGAGCTCTACGCCGAGAAGCAGCGCTTCAACTTCAACGCCGCGCGCGCCCTCGACCAGAAGATCTTCGAGCTGCAGCCCAACCAGCGCGGGCCGCTGCAGGCGCAGCAGAAGACCTACGAGCAGCAGGAGCAGAAGTGGCTGTTCGAGGCGGTCAGGGCGTACATCGGCGCGACCAAGTTCCGGAAGTACGAGCGCATGGACGAGGTGCTGTTCCGCCTCGCGTTCCTCCTCACCAGCGTGAAGAAGGAAGACCAGGCGCGTGAGTTCTTCCACCGCCTCATCAAGGACTACCCGAACTCGAAGTACATCCCGGACGCGTACCTGTCGTTCGCCGAGTACTACTTCGACAAGGGCGAGATGGAGAATGCCCTCAAGTTCTACGAGAAGGTCGAGCAGTTCCCGAAGGCGAGCGTCTACCCGTACGCCGTCTACAAGAAGGGTTGGTGCTACATCAACCTCGGCGACTACAAGACCGCGCTCGAGACCTTCGTCGGCGTCGTTCGCATGACGCAAGAGGGGAAGGTCAACGTCCCCAAGAAGCAGCTCGAGGTCCTCGCGAAGGAAGCGAAGAAGGACATCGTCAAGGCGTACTCGCACGTCGGCGGTCCCGACAAGGCCTGGGAGTTCTTCCAGAAGACCGGCGGCGACTTCGCCCCGAAGATGATGGAGTCACTGGCGGAGCTCTACTGGGAAGAGGGCAAGTTCGTCGAGTCGACGCGCGTCTACAAGAAGGTCATCGCGCAGAACATGGACTCGCCCCGCATCTGCGAGTGGCAGAACAAGATCGTCCGCAACACGCTCTCGGCCGGCAACAAGAAGGACCAGGTCCAGGAGATCGAGCGCCTCGGCAACGTCTACGACAAGGTCGGCGAGATGAAGGGCGCCAAGAAGGACCAGCGCGAGGAGTGCCGCAACAGCTTCCACGACACGTCGAAGGAGCTGGCGCTCATCTGGCACAAGGAGGCGCAGCGGACGAAGAACCAGGACACCTACGAGCTGGACAAGTTCGTCTACAAGGTGTTCCTCGACCACTTCCCGACCGACAAGGACGCCTACGAGATGGGCTTCTACTACGGCGAGCTCCTGTGGACGCTGTCGAACTGGAAGGACGCCGCCGAGCAGTACACGAAGGTCGTCGAGATGAAGCCGGACGGCAAGTACGTCAAGGAAGCGGCGTACGCGGCGGTGCTCGCGTGGAAGAACGCGCTCAACGTCGACGATCACGAGCAGAAAGAGCTGGTCGAGAAGGACCGCGAGCAGCACGAGAAGAAGAAAGAGAAGAACAAGCTCGAGCCGATCGCGATCCCCGAGTACCAGAAGAAGATGATCGGGGCCTTCGACACGTACATCAAGTACGTCCCCGACGCGCCGGAGCTGGTGACGATCAAGTACCGCAAGGCGCGCATCTACTACGAGTACAACCACTTCGACGAGGCCGCGAAGCTGTTCGAGGACATCGTCAACAAGCACCCGAAGCACGAGCTCGCCGTCTACTCGGCGAACCTGCTGCTCGACTCTCTGAACGCGCAGGGCAAGACGAAGGACGTCGTGAAGTACGTCGACAAGTTCCTCGAGATGCCCGAGCTGATGAAGGACCCGGAGTTCGGCAAGCAGATGATCTCGCTGAAGTCCGACACCTACGACATCGAGGGCATGGTCTTCGAGAAGCAGCGCAACTTCAAGGAGTGCGGCCGGTCGAAGCTGGCCGCCGCCGAGGCGCTGCCCGATCACCCGAAGCACGCCGAGCGGTTGTGGGACGCCGCCCAGTGCTTCCAGAACGCCCACCTGGTCGGGCAGGCGTTGCGCGCGCGCTTGCAGCTGATCAAGGAGCATCCGAAAGACAAGCTGGCCGAGAAGGCGCTGTTCCGCGTGGCGGCCGGCTATCACCAGCTCGCCTACTACTCGAAGGCGGCGGAGTTCTACGAGAGCTTCGCGCAGAAGTTCCCGGGCGAGAAGCCGGCGACGGACGCGCTCGGTAACGCGACGACGTTCCGCATCGGCCTCGGCGAGAGCGAGAAGGCGATCGCGGACATGGACGCGTTCGTGAAGTTCTACGGAACGCGCAAGCCGCAGGACGCGGCGGGCGTGTACTTCCAGATGGGCGAGGTCTACGAGAAGGACAAGAAGTTGGACGACCTCGCGCGCCATCTCGACAACTACCTCAAGAAGTGGGGCGCCCAGGGCGGGCCGGACCGTCAGGTGCTCGCGCACTACCGCCTCGGCGAAATGGCCTGGAAGGCCTCCTGTCCGAAGGCGTCGGAGGACGGCGCCTGCCTCGAGGTCAAGCGCGTCGCCGCGACCGGCCGCCAGAAGGTCCTCTACGACCTCAACAAGAAGCGGAAGAAGGGCCAGAAGATCAAGGAGCCGAAGCGGACGCAGTGCGGCCCGCCCACCAGCTCGAAGATCACCGTCTTCGACCGCAACAAGGGGCAGGCCGCCAAGGCGCAGGAGCACTTCCAGACCGTGCTCAAGATCTGGAACAAGGGGGCAGCGGCCTCGAAGATCACGGGCAAGGACGTCGAGACGCGCGCGGGCCTCGCGGGCTACGCGGTCGCCGCGTCGGCGTTCCACCTGGCGGAGACGGAGTACGAATCGTTCCTCCGCATCAAGTTCCCCGACGGCCTCGACTTCCAGCAGCCGAGCCAGTACGACACCAAGAAGAAGGCCGAGGTGAAGAAGAAGAAGGCCGAGGAGTCGGTGAAGAAGTTCACCTCCTACCTCGACGCCAAGGCGAAGGCCCTCGGCCGCGCCCGCGACCAGTACCTCGAGGTCTTCAAGATGAAGCAGGCGCAGTGGGCGATCGCCTCCAGCGCCCGTATCGGCCAGCTGTACGCCGACTTCGTCGGCCAGCTGTACACCGCGGAGATCCCCAAGGACCTGAAGGTCCAGGACGAGTGGGGCAATCGCCCGCAGGAAATCTTCTGCGACGCGCTGGTCGACAAGGCGGAGCCGATCGAGCTCAAGGCCGTCGAGGGCTTCGACACCTGCCTCAAGGCCGCCACCGATTACTCCTGGTACAACGAGTGGTCGCGGCTCTGCGAGAAGGAGCTGAACCAGATGAAGCCGTCGGAGTACCCGCTGTCCTCGGAGGTGAAGCCGGAGGCCGGATACGTGTCGACGACCATGTCGCCCTCCTCGGTCGTGCCAGAGTTGAGCGAGTCCACGTCAGTGGGCGGCGGTCAGGCGCAGGCCCAGAGCGGTGACAAGTGAGGACCGGGATCATGACGAGGGATATCAAAGGAATGAGCACCATGAAGAAGTCGAATCTCCTCACGATCACGGGCGCTGGGTTGCTGGCTCTCGCCGGATGCGCCAGCACGTCCGGCAGCACCAAGTCGGCGAAGGAGGCGCTGCCCGACGAGGAGGGTAAGGGCGGCGCCGCCGTCACCGAGCGCGAGACGATCAGCACGAAGCAAGCCGAGCAGATCATCCCCAAGGAGAAGAAGCGCAACATCAGCGCCGACGCGCGCGCCGACTTCGAGAAGGCGATGAAGCGGTACCAGGACGCCCGGAAAGAAGACGGCCTGTCCCGGTCCGAGTGCTCCAGCGTCTCGGACGCGTTCAAGCGCGTCGCCGACGACAACCCGGGATTGGTCGAAGCGCGCTTCAACCAGGGCGCGGTCCTCTACGAATGCGGCCGTGACGACGAAGCAGCACGCATCTGGGACGGTCTGAAGTACGGCCCCGCGATCACCAACATCGGCTACATCGCCTGGAAGAACAACGAGGCCGGCCGGGCGGAGTCGCTGTTCAAGCGCGCGATCGACGAGGATCCGCTCCACAGCGTCGAGGCGCGCAACAACATGGCGCAGATCCAGCGCGACAAGGCGCGCAGGGCATCGAGCAACGAAGAGAAGAGGAACTACGTCGCCCAGGCGGTGAGCAACCTGCGCACCGTGCTCGCCCTCGACAGCAACAACCTGCAGGCGTTCTCGACGCTGGCGTTCATCTACTACGACATGAACATGCTGGAGATGGCCAAGCTGGTCGGTAACCAGGCCATCAAGAAGGCCGACGAAATCGCGACCGGCAAGTTCGAGGAAGAGAAGGTCGAAGAGGCGAACGAGAAGGCCGCCGTCAAGGCCGGCAAGGGCAAGGCCAAGAAGGACAAGGGCGAGAAGAAGGGCGACGAGGAAGAGGCCGGCAAGCCGAAGGAGATCGGGCGCGAGGCCGGCACCGGCGTCACCGGCGACATGAAGAAGCAGCTGGCGGTCGTCCACAACACGCTGGGGCTCGTGGAGCTGAAGAAGAAGAACATCAGCCCCGCGATCAAGCAGTTCAAAGAGGCGGTCAGCCTGAACGCGAACTTCGCCGAGGCGCGCATGAACCTCGCCGCGCTGTCGCTGAACAACCGCGACTACCTGACGGCCGAGGAGAACTTCAAGGCGGTCATCAAGCTGCAGCCGAAGAACTTCGAGGCGGCCATCGGCCTCGGCGTCGCGCTGCGCGGCAACAAGAAGATCGAAGAGGCGGAGGCGCAGTACAACGCCGCCAAGGGCCTCGATCCTTCGCAGGGTGGGAGCTACTTCAACCTCGGCCTGCTCTACCAGGAGTACAAGGACGGCCAGAAGCCGTCGCTGCAGAAGGCGCAGGACTACTACCGCCAGTTCCTCGGTCACGCTTCGGGCGGCACCTCCGACTCGTTGAAGAAGGAGGCCGAGAAGCGCATCAAGGACATCGACGAAATCTACGTCGCCCTCGAAGAGGCGGCGAAGATGCAGGCCGAGTCCGAGGCGATGCAGAAGAAGGCCGAAGAGCAGCAGAAGCAGATGGAAGAGCAGATGAAGAAGCAGGAGGAGGAGGAGAAGAAGAAGGCGGAGGCGGACAAGGCTGCTGCGGAGGCGAAGAAAGCTGGAGGAGCGCCCGGCGGTGACAAGGGCGCTCCGGCCGCGGGCGGCGACGCCGCCAAGGGCGCGGCTCCGGCGGCGGGCGGCGATGCTGCTCCGGCCGACGGCGAGAAGGCTCCGGCCGCTGGCAAAAAGGGCGGCAAGAAGAAGAAGTAAGGATTAAGCCGCTGAAAACGTAAGCCGTGTTGCATTCAGCGGCTTACGGCGGCTTAATAAAGCGACAAAGGTCGGATTTTGTACGGAACCGCAGGAGGTTTTGGTTGTCTGACACCCAGCAGCCGGGCCTCCCAATGTGGACGACAAAAGGAGAACCCATCATGAAGAAGCCACTCATCATCGGTTTTGCTCTTCTCGGAGGGATGGCTCTGGCTGCGCCGTCGACCGTGTTCGCGCAGGCGGCCGCGCCGGCCGCTGCGGCGCCCGCGGGCGACGACAACGTGCAGTACAAAGCCAAGACCGTCTACGACTTCGAGGACGACACCGTCGAGGGCGACCTTCAGCGCCCGGACGGGGAGCTCGTCAGCTCGCAGAAAAAGGCGGAGCATTCCAGCCTCATCGAGATCCGCAAGGACTTCATTCCCGAAATGTTGAAGTCGCTCGAGGACGTCTAGCAGTCCGCTGACGGCCATCGCGCGCTTCCCGTAAGAACCCGCAAGAGGAGAGCAGCCATGGCCGACGCGAACGTCCCCATCAAGTTCGAGATCTACAAAGGGGACCAACTGGTGCGCGAGGAGGTCCTCGCGCAGAGCCCGATCAAGATCGGGAAGCTCGCATCTTCGGACCTGCGTCTCGACGATGAGACCGTGTCGCGCATGCACGGCGTCATCGAGGCGACGGGCCCGGGCGACGTCCACGTCGTCGACCTCGGCTCGACGCGCGGAACGACCGTCAACGGCGAGCGCGTCACCAAGGCGCGGCTGCAGTCCGGCGACGAGGTGATGTTCGGCGATTGCCGCGTCATCGTGACGTTCGGCGACGCGCTGTCGGCACAGGCGACGCCGGCGCCGCAGTCGTGGGGCGGTGCCCGCCCGGCCGCCGGTGGCTTCGCGCCGCCCGCGCCGATGGCCTACGCGCCCCCGCCCCAGCAGCAGTACGCGCCCCCGCCCCA
>WNFZ01011568.1_pt1 | contig 10181 bp, 10 predicted proteins | sample 5400081 | NCBI WGS metagenome assembly WNFZ01 (sample SAMN13153365, study PRJNA577476) | soil metagenome | isolation source: 80 cm soil or saprolite under grassland replicate 1 | place: USA:California | collected 2016-06-15
TCGCGCGCACCGCTCTGGGCGAGCAGCATCCCGACTATGGCCAAAGCCTGCACAACCTGGCGCTGCTGTACCAGGTCATGGGAAACTACGCCGCGGCCGAGCCACTCTACCGTCAGGCAAGCGAGATCTGGCGCACCGCGCTGGGTGAGCAGCATCCCGACTATGGCCAGAGCCTCAACAACCTGGCGACGCTGTACCAGGTCATGGGAAACTACGCCGCGGCCGAGCCACTCTACCGTCAGGCGAGCGAGATTTGGCGCACCGCGCTGGGTGAGCAGCATCTCGACTATGGTCAAAGCCTGCACAACCGGGCGGCGCTGTACCAGGTCATGGGCAACTACGCCGCCGCTGAGCCGCTCTTGCGCCAGGCACTTGATATCGCGCGCACTGCCCTGGGCGAGCAGCATCCCGACTATGCCCAAAGCCTCAACAACCTGGCGACGCTGTACGCAGCAACCAACCGTGCGGCTACATCGTTGGCGCTGATGGAGCAGGCGAACGCTATTCGGGATCGGCTGATCGGTCAGGTGTTTTCGATCGGATCTGAGCGGGAGAGGATGGCCTACCTGGCAACCCTCCGCGGTGAACGAGACGGTTTTCTATCGCTGGTGAGCCGCGTGCTCTCGCGAGACCACTCAGCGGTGCGTGCCGCGCTTGACCTGGTCCTGCGCCGCAAGGCCCTTGGCACCGAGGCGCTCGCCGCACAGCGCGACGCCATCCTGGGCGGGCGATACCCCGCTCTGGTAGGGCAACTGCGCGAGCTCACGAGGCTGCGCGCGCAGATTGCGCAACAAACGCTCGCCGATCCTGGTTCGGATGACCCAAAGGCCCACCGGCAACGCCTTGCGGAATGGATGGCGCAGCATGATCAGCTGGAAGCGAACCTCGCCCGCCAGATCCCCGAGATGAATCTGGAGCAGCAGTTGCACGCGGCCGATCGCCTAGCGGTTGCCCAGGCGCTACCGGCGGGCACAGTGCTAGTCGAGTTCGTCCGGGTCGATGTCTTCAACTTTACGGCTGTGCCAGCCCGCGGTGAGCCGCGGTGGACGCCAGCGCGCTACCTGGCCTTCGTCCTGGCCGCAGGCGCGCCGGACGATGTAGTGCTGCTCGACCTGGGGGAGGCGGCACCCATTGACCACCTGATCGCCACATTCCGCCAGTCAATCAGCGGTGAGGCTGACGACACTGACCAGCGCGATGACCGGCCACGGTGACCTGACCCGCCTGCCGTTCGAGGTGCTGCCGCTCGACGACCAGCGGTGCATGATCGATGCCTATCAGATCAGCTACCTAAGCGTCGGGCGCGACCTCTTGCGATTCGGAGCCTCTTCCCCGCGCCCATCCGTCGCGCCGCTGGTTGTCGCCGACCCGGACTTCGACCTGAGCTGGAGCAGTGTGGAACCGTTCACCGCCGGCGAGCCGTTCCGACGGCTCGCCGGCACGCGTCAGGAAGGCCAGCAGGTGGCTGGACTCCTGCAGGTGCGATCGCTCCTGGGCGATGCGGCGCTGGAACAGACGCTCAAAGCACAGCCCTCGCCGCGCATCCTGCATATCGCCACCCACGGGTTCTTCCTGCCGGACCCAAAGCACGACCCCAACGACAAAGCTCTTGGGCTGAGAGTGCAGGATGTGCGAGCGGGGAGCGTACTCAGCCGCTTGTCGGCAGTAGAGAACCCGCTCCTGCGCGCCGGTCTGGCACTCGCCGGGGCCAACACCTGGTTGCAAGGGCACGAGCAGGCACTGGATCCAGCTGCCGAGGACGGCATCCTGAACGCGGTTGATGTGTCGGGGTTGGATCTCCTGGACACTGAACTGGTGGTACTCTCGGCCTGTGACACTGGCCTAGGGAGTGTGCAGGTTGGTGAAGGCGTATTTGGCCTGCGGCGCGCCTTTATACTCGCGGGGACGAAGACGCTCGTGATGAGTCTGTGGAAAGTGCCGGACCAGCAAACCCAGGAGCTCATGGAGCTGTTCTACCGCCATCTGCTGGAAGGTATCCCGCGCGCCGACGCCTTGCGGGCGGCCCAACTGGCGATGAAGGCCCAATATCCCGAACCACTCCATTGGGGAGCATTCATCTGCCAGGGCGAGCCAGGATCGCTGCCAACGCTGATGACACAGTCGCAGACGTGATACTGGGGTTTAATCCAGCGCGCCCCGAAGAATTGCACCGAACAAGTGTGCGCTGATTCGTGTTCTCCTCGGGATCCGAATTCGTTACATTTACGGCTTCAGACAGCTGGTAACAGCCTTTTTTATCGTGTTTTGGCAGAGTCACTGGCGCGAGAGCGGGGGATAGCACGCATGAACAGGTAGGACGCTCCCGTGTTCTTGATCCAGTAACGGCTCCTCCATTGAGTTGCCAGCGATGACCGAGAAATGGCTTCTAAAAGCTGTAAACATCTTCCGATGAAGCGGTAGCAGCGTGGGCATCGAGGAGCGTACATTTGTTCAATGCATAGAATCGGGGTGGCCTGGATTAAACCCCAGACTGAATCATAAATTAACGACATTGATCCGGTTTTGCCAATAGCTTGGTTGACTATTGGTAATGTGAGTGTGCCCTCGATAGTTTATACTTCATGCTTGATACTTGCTTACCAGCGAACACCACGCCCTTGTTGGCACGAAGGATAAAAGCCGTGAACTCTATAACTACTGACCAGCCGACATGGCGCATCCTCGTCGTCGAAGACGAGCCCATCATCTCGGGCGCCGTGGAGCGCGCACTCAGAAGTCTGGGGCACACCGTCAGCGTCGCCGAGGATGGGATCAGCGCGCTTCATATGGCTCATGTCAAGCTGCCGGACGTCATCTTGCTCGACGTCAACATGCCTGGCCGCGACGGGTTTGAGGTCCTCGACGCGCTCAAAGACAGTAACGCGACCCCCGATGACTATATCACCAAGCCGTTCAGTATGGGCGAGCTGGTGGCGCGCCTCAATGCCGTCATGCGGCGCGCGGGCAACCACGTGCGAGCTAGCCACGCCTGACCTGACATCTCCTCCGAGAACGAACACCACGCCGGCTCACTAGGCCGACGTGGTGTTTTTATTTCCCCGCGCTCATCCGCGCCCGCTGATCACCTACTGACTTGACAAAAGTATCATATAGTGATATTATTCTCGTATATCTCGATAATCGTTCGGGGATGCTGTCGGCACATTATCTGCTCCACAGCGGTTCTCACACGCTGACACAGCGCTCGGAGCCATTCAATGACCGCGACGCCCGCACCAACCCCTCGCATCGCCCCCTGCTCGCGCGGGATCGGCGCCGGTGAGCGCGCCGACTATGTCTGCGCGTTCCCCTGGCCACACGCCTGCCGCGTCCAGGCCGGTCAGCGCGGCGTCGTGTTCACGCATGCGCCCGCTGATCCGATTGTCGACGCGCTCAGCGCGATCGTGGACGCGGCCGCGCCGGATACCGCGCCCCAGCGCACGGATCGTTACTACACCGCCTTCTTCGAGGCGTTCCCCAGCCAGCCTGACACCTTCATCCGCGGCGAGGGCGCAACTGTCGAGGCGGCCGAGGCCGGCTGTTGGGCGCAGTACCAACGCATCCTGGCGTGTGACGCGCACGTCTTCGAGCGCCGCGGCCGGCGCGACGGCTACGGCTACTGCATGAAATGCGGGCTCGGCGCGATGGTGTTCGAGCCGCTCGATCGCTGCGTGATCTGCGGCACCCCGACCTTCTACGCGCACGACACTGACGGCGTCGCCTACTGCGAGGCGCACTTCGAGCAGATGCCTGAGGACAAGCAGCCGCAGTCGGTCAAGCTCTCGCTTCAGTTCCGCGTCTCCGACGCGGCGCTCACCGCCTACGGCGAGAGGCTGCGCGACGCCCTCGACGCCCGGCAGCCGGCCTGGTTCCATCAGGTGACACTGAAGCGCGGCCAGGTCACGCTCGCCGTGTGGGTCAACCGCTTTCACGCCGGCGCGCCGCTCCCAGTCCGCCTCCACGGCGGCCAGGATCTGAAACGGGTTGAGTACGACGCGATCGACGCCGCGCAGGACAGCGGCCGCCTGGTCGACTTCATCGAGCGCGATCGCTGGACGCCCGAGCGCGCCGGGCATGACGCCGAGCGGTTTGCCCGCCTGATCGCCGCCGGCGGCCTGCCGCTGCCGCTCCAGGTCACGCGCACGCTGCGCGCGCTGCTGGCAGAGAACAAACTCGACGCTCTCGACACGCGCGCGGCCACCTGGCTGCTGCGCCGGTCGCGTGATGGCAGGCCAGGCGCACGATTGCTGAGGCCGACCGAGCTGATGGCGGCGTGGCGGATCGTTCGGCGCGTCGACCGCTTCTTGCTTCCCGCCAGCCAGGTTCTGGAGTATTATCTCCGCGAGCACACTCCGGCGACCGGCGTGGCGTTCCTGGAGAGCCGCGAGCGCGGGAACCCGGTGCTCGCCGTCGCGCTGCACCCCGAGTCGGCCGCGTGGGGCAGGCTCCGCGATGCGTATAAAAACAGGCACGCGGTGCTGGCCATTGGGCCGGAGGGCATCCCGGACGCCGAGCTGGCCGAAATCGTGCTTGGCCCGGACATAAGCTGCGCCGTCTGGATTGCCGACGGCGACCACACCGACTTGATCGCAAAACTCGTGCCTGAGCTGGTCTTCGAGACGCGGCTCGCGCGAGGTATCAGCCGCCGGCGCGCGGCACTGAAAGCTGAGGCAGCATGAGCATTTCTCCCGAGGCGCTGGAAGGCGCGGGTATCGCACTGGAGTCGCAGCTCGCGGAGTATCTCGCGGCGCTATATCTGAATGTTGGGGCCGAGTACCGGCCGGCGATTCTCGATGCCGCTCGCCGGCGCCTACCACTGTCCGACCACAGCCTGTTCGCCGTCGCGCTGGCGCCGTTCGATCCTGTCCAGGCGTTTCTCTTCCAGCGCGACTGTGACCCCGACGACACCGGGCCTATCCTACGCGCGCTCGCGCCGCACCTTGGGCGGCTCCGGCCGGAGCATATCGCCGGCATGCTGGACATGGCGCGCCGCCTGGTCAGCCCTGCAAGCCGCGTGCGGACACTGGTGGCGCTTGCCGTGGAGCTGCGGTCGCTGGCCCGCAGCGCCGCCGAGCGCCGCACCCTGGGGCCGGCCATCGCGGACGCCTGGCGGGATGCGGTCGAGTCGCTTGCGCACGCGCCTGCGGCACAGCAGGGCGAGTTGATCGAGCTGCTGGCTGAGGCACCGTCGGTCCACTTCACGACGCTGCTTGCGTTAGCACGCGCGCTCGGGCCCGGCGAGGGCCGTGCCGAAGCCCTCTGCGCGCTGGCCCAGCATGTGCCTGATGGCGCGGGCGTCACTGGCCTGGATCTGATGCAGGAGGCGTACCAGAGCTATGTGGCCTTTGCTGAGAATCTCGCGGCGGTCGATGCAACCGGACTGATCTGATAGCTAGTCGTCTTTCGTGGATGCCGAGCGGCGCGATCGTTGTCGCTGTGGCCCAGGTATCTCGCGTTTGTTGCCTGTTGTGATGAGATACAGTGATGGAACTGGACATCGACCGCGCGCTGCGTCTGCTGCGCGCGCTGCGCCAGGAGGGCGCGGCCAGCGCAGCAGTCAACTACAACGACGGCGGTGATACCCTGCGGGTGACGATCCAGCTCATGCAAGACGCGCCCTACGGCATTCGGGCCACGGTGACCCGCGCCGGCCATGCGCGCATCATCCAGGATCTCACCGATACCCTGGAGCGCAGGCTGCGCGCCCACATTGCCGGAGTGGATGCCGTGCGTGGCATCCCCGAGCAGTTCATTGTCGCAACGCTGCCGGACCGCAGCCGCTGGGCCATCCCCGCGCGGATCATCGCGGAGTGGCGCGCGGCCTACTTTGCCGAGCGCGATGCGGCACGCGGCGACGGGGACTTTATCGAGGTCTACGTCCGGGAGTTGCAGATTGGCCTGCGCGATCCAGGTGAGCTGCTCGACTACTCGCACAATTCGACCAACTGGCGCGATGTTCGGCCCTACACGCAGCGTCTACCCGATGAGCCGGAGGCGCCGGTCAACCACGAGCGCACCTGGAGCAATGCGCACAAAGAGATCGTCCCTGCACACGCCGTTTAGCGCGGCAGAAAGCGGCAAATCCCATGTCGAGCACACCACCGTTTGATGAGATCGCCCCGAACGATCCGCGGATCGCGGCCGTGCGCGTCGCCGATCTCGTGGCCTACTTTACGGTTCGCGAGTGGACCCAGAGTGCGCTAACGAGCCAGACGCAGGTCTTCGAGGCGCCGCATGCCGTATCTCGTGGCACGCCAGCGGTGATCGCGCTGCCGCTGCGTGATGGGACGGCCACGCACGCCGTGCGGGTCGCTGAGGCGCTCAACCTGATCTGTGCGCTGGAGAGGCGACCGCTTGACGCCGTGCTGCTCGACGTGCTGCGCGCCGGGGGCGCTCCGGGCTACATCCACGCCCGCGAGACCATTCGCGGGACGCTGCTGGACATCGTCGCCGACCGCGCCGGCCTCGTCGCGCTGCGGGCGCTGATTGACCAGGCCCTCGCGGCGGACGTCGAGCGTCCAGGACTGCCGGAAACCGTGCTGCGCGGACCGAAAGGCGCCAATTTCACAGTGCGGGTCCGGCGGCCTGGCGGCGAGCTGGCCCAGGGCCTCAGCACTGAGCAGTGGGGGAAATAATGACCCAGCTAACCTTCGAGCAGGCGATCGCTCGCGCCTGCCGGATTCGCGAAATCAGCGACCGCACGGCGGCGCTCGTGGCGCTGTACCGCCTGGCGGAGACGGAGACGCTCCGTGAGGCGGTCTGGCAGGCCGCTGTGAGCGACGAGCCGGCGGTCTTCAGTATCTTCGCCCAGGATCTGGCGGCCCTGGCGCCCCATCGGGTGCTCGACGCGCTCGACGGGGCGCTGCCAGCGCTCCGCGCGGACATCCTCTGGTCGCTGGCCCCGCACCTTAGTGGCGCGCAGCTTGAGCGCGCGATCGCCCGAGCCGTGCGGATCGGCGGCGAGTACGCGCGCGTGCGCGCGCTGACCGGGCTGCTGGCGGCGGTGGGCCGGGCCGGCGCCGCGGCGGCGGCTGGAGCGCTCGGCCAGCGCGCCTGGATCGAGATCCTGACCACGCTTCAGACCTACCCGGCCGGGCCGCACCACGATCGGCACTGCGTCGAGCTGATCGGGCTGCTCGCGGCGCAGCTCGGCCCAGGCCCATGGCTGGCCGACATCCTGCCAATCACGCGAGACCTCGCCGACGCGAAGGAGCGGGTCCGCGCGCTGATCACGCTGGCGCCACTTATCGGCGGCGAAGCCGGCCGCGCGTGTGGAGGTGGACGTCGAGGCCCTTCCCGCCATGAATCCTGCTTAGCGAAGGGGGGTCGCACGCGACCCCCCCTGCCCTTAGATGCTGCGTACGCAGCATCGTACGTTTTGGTCATTGGAATGCGGCGGCGCGGCCACGCTCGACACGCGCTCAGGCCGCCTGAACTGAGGGAGGATATGTGCCACGCTGTCATCTACCGCAGCGGATAAATCCGCGCGGCTTGCGCCTCAACTTTCGATGCAATGACACAGGTTGGACGCGATAGGCCGGATGAAGCCCGCTGGCACGGGACAACGGCCCACCGGAAGGGACGGCACTAGCCAGAGTCGCGTGCCGCAGAGATCGCTCTCACTTGCCCTGACCGGCACGTTGACAAACCGTTCGTTTTTGCGCGGCGGCGAAAACCTGAAATGCCGAAGCACCAGGGGAGACGAAGGCCGAAGCCAGTGTCATACGAACAATCGCCGTTTGGTCAGTCAACTCACAGAACAAGTGTACCATAAACGAGTGTTTAGCGCAATAGGAAGCGGTAACTATGAATGAAATGCAATCACTCGCGCCGCCCAGATTGAATGTGTATCCCATCCTTGCGGCGCGGCTCGCCTCCTCCCCCCGCACTTGAGTGCGGGGGCTACCGGCTCGCTTTTATTCGGTGTTTGCGATAGATTTTTGACTCAAATACAATCAGGCGCTTCGGTCGCTTTGTATCCAAGAGAGACTCTTAGCTTAGTAAGCTGCTTCACTGAGGGCTGACCGATGAATAAGCACAACCAAGTGGCGGCAGAAACGACCGCGGACACCGCCGACCTGCTGAGCCCGCCCGCCGCCGCCCGCGAGCTGGCACGGCTGTGGGGCCGGCCGTCACTCAGCGTGGACAGTATCTACCTGTACATGCGCCACAAGGGCTTGAAGGCAATCGATCTGCCCGCGCGGGGCAGGAGAAGGCGGTACGGCATCGCGCGCCGGGAGTTGGAGCGGTTTGCCCGCGCCAACCCCAAGCTCCATCCGGGCAAGCCGCGGCGGGGGTCGTAGGCGCCCGCGAGGTTGGCGCGAATGGTGACGCGATGGCGTGCGAGACCTGTGGCGGGAAGCGGGCGCGATGGGGGCGTGATGGAGGCGTGATGATGTTACCGTCAGGCGCGTTTGCGGCAGCCCAATGCAGGCGCGCCCGCCGACTTCTTCTCTCCCTGTCGCGTGTCCCCCACGCCGGTCGGTCGGCGATTCAGTCGCCCCTGTCCAGTCGCATCGCCCCGCGTCGATCCGCGCTGAGTCGCAACGCCCCGCACCGCGCTGCGTCGATCCGCGCCGGAGCGGCGGCGCGCAGCTCCCCGCGCCGGCGGGCGCGCGGCCGGAGCGCGGGCGACGGGAGCGACCGCAGGGAGGAGCTTGCGACGACCGCAGGGAGCGACCGAGCCGAGCGCAGGGCGCGGTGGGCCGCAGGGCGACGGTCGGGGTGCCACAGCACTCCCTACGGGGTATATCGGCGGCCGGCGGGGGAACGCGTTCGCCCCCTGTCGCGCCTGTTCCCGAGCTTTCCAACGTTCGTGGTGTAGGAACTCACACGACACGGGCTAGATTGCACACGACTTGGCCCACTCGTAACTTGTCTTTGGGTAATCTCTGGCCGGGCACTGGTTCGACGAAGACGGTTGGACGTGATATATCATTGAGCAGCATTCAAAGCTGGATGCGGCCAGCCAGGCACGACGCAAGCGCAGCGCGACACATGCAAGGGCCAGGCCCGCGTCGTCGCCAACATGCGCTTCCACGCCACGCCGCTCTGTGGCCTCAAGATCGCGGCGATTTTGAGAGCTGGAATCGGCCCGAACGTAGCCCAGTCTAGGAGTGCAGCGCGGCTGAAGCGCACGACGCCGGACTGCTCCATTCGGTGCTGTATCGTCGCTGCCGGTTTCTACGTTCGCCGCGCTATTACTGGGGAAAGATTGTTTGCTAACTGCTTCTCCCGACCATCAGTCAGATCACATATCAAGCTCGTAGTCAAACCTGAAGGGCGTCTGCGCCTCACCATGCCTGTAGTCATAGCTGCCCTCGCCCCGCAAGTGTGTCAGGTCTCCGGTTCCAGAGCCGGGCACCACGAACCAGGTGGCCTTCAAGGTGTCGTCCTCCATGATCGCATTGCCCTGGAGCACAAAGCTGCCCCAGCGGCTCCCGACACGGCCAACAAAATGTTCCAGGCTGTTGAGCGATAATTAGATTTGTAGGCGTATTGCCTCACGAGAGAATCTTACTTGATGCCTAATCGTTGCCTCATGAAAAAGCTTACCATACCTCGTCAATAACCTTACCCAATCCGTGTGCGCTGCGGCTGTCGCGCGCTCGGTTTGATGAGGTGTCAAGGGCGGCGGAGCCGTCGCAGAGCGATGGAGGCCGCAGGCCGACACCCTTGACACCAACCAACTGCTGCCAAAGTCACGCTTGAGGGCAGCGGAACAACAACGTTGTTTCGCCTGCCCAGCGGCGAGCGAGTCTTATGGCGCTGGTGCCACGGCCAGCGGTTCAGGAACGGCGGTCGCACTCAATGGACGCGGCAAGATCGCATCGGCCAAGACCTCGTCTTCAAGCCACTGGTCATCGAACGTGGTTACCATCGTCGCCCGCCATTTGGCAATCCGACGCTGGAGTGTGCGGAGCTGCACATCGGGATACCGATCGGGATAGCGCTGTTGGAGCTCGCCAAAGATCGATTTGGCCGTGCGCGTCGGATTGGCTTCGAGCCAGTGTTCAATGTCCGTCCAAACATCGGCGAAGGGTGTAAATTACAGTTGTCAAGTGGCTCTTGGCCACTTTTGGTGAAGCTCAGCCCGTCAGCAACATCCGGCGCTGGAGCAGTGCGAAGCCGGCGCGGCCAAACATGGTGCGCTTCACCATCTTCAGTCGATTAATTGTGCC
>WNFZ01013570.1_pt1 | contig 10181 bp, 9 predicted proteins | sample 5400081 | NCBI WGS metagenome assembly WNFZ01 (sample SAMN13153365, study PRJNA577476) | soil metagenome | isolation source: 80 cm soil or saprolite under grassland replicate 1 | place: USA:California | collected 2016-06-15
AGAGCGACGCGAAGTCGACAGGCTTCGGAAGGAACTCGGCGCCGGCGCTCCGGGCAGCGGCGATCGTCCGATCGTCCGTGTACGCGCTGATCACGATGGCACGTACCGTGCTGCGGACTCGCCTGATCTCGCGGATCAGATCGGCGCCGCTCATGCCGGGCAGACGATAGTCGGTCACCACCATGCCTGGACCGTCGGGGAGCGCCTTCGGCAGCGCTTCCTCGGCGCTGGTCGCGATCTCGGTGGCGAAGCCCCGCATCGACAGGATCTCCGCGATGTTCTCCGCGAGGTCCTGGTTGTCGTCGACGATCAGCACGGACCTCATCGTCACTTGGGTTCCCATCAGCTCCTCGCGAGTGCCTCCAGATTACGGCACAAGCCGTCATGGACGCCAGCTCGAAGGCGCGCGGATAACCCGCGCCCGGGGGAACGACGCAAAGTTTGCGTCATCGACCTACGCGACGATGCCCCCCGGCGCGGTTCCTCAGCTCGACGTCGCGTGTCGCACATCCCGCCCCTGGACGAGGTAGACGACCATCTCGGCGATGTTCGTCGCGTGGTCGGCCATTCGTTCGAGGTGCTTGGCGAAGAAGATCGTCGCCACGCCGCGCGCGATGCCGTGCGGGTCCTGTTCCATCCCAGTCTGGACGTCGGCGATGAGGCGCGCCGTCCGGGCGTCGATGCCGGGATCGGCGCGCATCACGCTGCGCGCCTTGCCGGTGTCGCCCGCGACGAACGCATCGAGCACGTCCTCGAGCATCTTCCGTGCGTCGGTCGCGACGGCGGGCAGGTCTCCGACGGCCGGCAGCGAGGCCTGACCCGCGAGCAGCTGAACGCGCTCCGCCATGTTGACGGCCAGGTCGCCGATGCGTTCGAGATCGGTGACGATCTTGAGGGCGGCCGCGATGAAACGCAGGTCGGATGCGGCGGGCTGATAGAGCGCCAGGATGCGGATGCACTGCTCATCGATCGACAGTTCCATCTGGTTGACGGCACGGTCGGCCTCGATGACCCGGGCGGCGAGATCCCGATCGCGTTCGAGGAGCGCCCGCACCGCCTCGCCGACGTGCGCGTCGACCAGTCGTCCCATCGTCAGGATCTGCTCCTTGAGCGATCGGAGCTCGGTGCCGAACGCGACGTTGATGTGATGTCGATCGGTCATGGCTATCCGTACCTCCCGGTCACGTAATCCTCGGTTCGGCGATCGCGCGGTCGCGTGAAAAGGTCCGTGGTCGACCCCACCTCGACCAGCTCGCCCAGCAGCATGAAACCGGTCTCGTCCGAGATGCGCGACGCTTGCTGCATGTTGTGGGTGACGACGAGAACCGTGTAGCGGCGCGACAGATCCCGCATCAGCGTCTCGATCCGCAGCGTCGCGATCGGGTCGAGCGTGGAGCAGGGCTCGTCCATGAGAAGCACGTCGGGCTCGACGGCGATCGCCCGCGCGATGCAAAGGCGCTGGGCCTGCTCGGCGCTCAGGGTCAGCGCGCTTTCGGCGAGGTGGCCGCGAAGATCGTCGAGCAGCCCGACGGCCGCGAGGCAGCGATCGGCCGCTTCGCGCCGTTCCGCCCGGCTTCCAAGCGCGTGCAGCGCCAGCCCGTACGTCACGTTCTCGTAGATGGACAGCGGGAACGGGTTAGGCCGCTGAAAGACCATCCCCACGCGCCGTCGGACCGCTTCGACGTCCACGCGGGCGCCGTAGAGCGCCCGCCCGTCGAGCTCGACGCGGCCCTCGATTCGACAGCCGGGCACGAGGTCGTTCATCCGGTTGAACACGCGCAGGAGGGTGCTCTTGCCGCAGCCCGACGGGCCGATCAGGGACGTGAGCCGGTGCTCGGCGATCGCGATGTTCACGTCCTTCAGCGCGTGGACGTCGCCGTAATGAACGTCGAGATGCTCCGCCAGCAGCTTGATTGTCACCCGAACCGCCCCTCGACGTAGTCGCCGGTCCGTGCATCCCGGGGCGCGGTGAACAGCTGTGCGGTCAGCGCCTCCTCGACGAGCTCGCCGCCCAGCATGAACGCGGTCCGATCGCTGACGCGCGCCGCCTGCTTCGTGTTGTTGGTGACGAGCACCCAGGTGAAACGCGAGCGAAGCGCGCGCATGGTCTCCTCGATCTTGAGCGTGGAGATCGGATCGAGGCCCGAGCAAGGCTCGTCGAGCAAGACGATCTCCGGCCCGAGCGCGATCGTGCGGGCCAGACAGAGCCGTTGCTGCTGTCCGCCCGACAGGGCGAGCGCCGACTTGTCGAGGCGGTCCTTCACCTCGTCCCACAGCTGGGCGGCGCGCAGGCTCGACTCGACGAGGGCCGCGAGCGGCGCCCGGCCCCGCACGCCGGCGAGGCGGGGCCCATAGACGAGGTTTTCGTAAATGGTGCCGGGGAGCGGCTGGGGCGTGGCGAACACCATCCCGACGCGGCGGCGGAGGCGCGCCCGGTCGACCTCGGGGCGGAGAATGTCCTCGCCGTCGATGATGATCCGCCCCGCGGCCGTCGCGCCGTCGATCTCGAGCGAGAGCAGGTTGATGGTGCGAAGCACCGAAGTCTTGCCGCTGCGTGCCGGCCCGATGATCGCGTGGATCGACCCGGTCGGCACCGTGAGGTCGAGCCCGCAGACCGCGGCGACGCGTCCGTAGCTGACACGGAGCGCGCGGATGTCGAGCTTGGGCCGCTCCGTCACCGGTACCTCCGCATGAACCGATTCATGGCGGCATAGGCGGCGAGGTTGATGAGCGAGATCGCGAGGACCAGGACGGCGGCGGTCGCGTAGGCCTTCTCCGCCGATATTCCTTCCCGCGCGAGCTGGTAAAAGTGCACCGACAGCGTCCTCGTTCCCTCGAGCAACGACGTCGGCACAACATGGGGCAGGCTCGAGCCCGCCGTGAAGATCACGGCGGCGGTCTCGCCGATCGCTCGCCCGAGCCCGAGCACCAGTCCGGTCAGGATCCCCGGGATGGCGGCAGGCAGGACGACCTTGCGGATCGTCTGCCACTTCCCGGCGCCGAGCGACAGCGAGACCTCGCGGTAGCTCGCCGGGACCGCCCGCAGCGCCTCCTCGGACGTGCGGATGATCGTGGGCAGCGTCATGAACGCAAGCGTCACCCCGCCCGCCAGGATCGACCATCCGAAGCCGAAGGTCAGGACGAACAGCACGAAGCCGAAGAGACCGAAGATGATCGACGGCACGCCGGCCAGACACTCCGTTCCGAAGCGGATGACGCGGGTCAGGGCGCCGTCACGGGTGTACTCGACGAGATAGACGGCCGTCCCGATGCCCAGCGGCGCGGCGACGGCAATACCGAGGCCGGTGACTTCCAGCGTCCCCGCGAGGATCGGCATCACACCCCCCGCGCGCCCGCTCTCGAGCGGCGCCTGCGACAGGAAGGTCCATCCGATATGCGGGAGGCCCCGGCCGAGGACGAAGGCGAGGATCGCGATCAGGATTCCGATCGCGCCCGCCATCATCCCCCACAGCGCCGCCGACGCGAGTCGCTGCGCCGTCCGCGGTGCGAGGAGCCGCCGGCGCGCGATCACCGTGCCCCCGATCTGCCCCGCCGGGTACGGGCGAGCCCGGCTATACCATTCAGGATCACCACGACGAGAAACAGGACCATGCCGGTCGCGAACAGCGCCGCGCGATGGTCTCCCGATGCGTATCCCATCTCCAGCGCCAGGTTCGCGGTCAGCGTCCGCACCGGATCGGTCACGGAGTGGGGGAGCTGGACGGCGTTGCCGGCCACCATCACCACCGCCATCGTCTCTCCGATCGCGCGGCCCATCCCGAGAATCACCGCGGCGACGATGGCGGGTCGGGCCGCGGGGAACACCACGCGCCGGATTGTCTGCCACTGCGTCGCTCCCATCGCCAGCGACCCTTCCCGATAGGAACGCGGGACGGCCTGCAGGCCGTCCACCGAGATCGCGACGATGGTCGGCAGGATCATCACGCCCAGGATCACCGCCGCGGCCAGGATCGAGGCGCCCGGGCCGCCGAGATGCCGGCGAATCCAGGGCAGCACGACGACAATCCCCATGAATCCGTAAACCACCGACGGGATGCCGGCCAGAATCTCGATGGCGGGCTTGAGGACGCGGCGCAGGCGCCCGGGTGCCATCTCCGCGAGCACGATCGCGCACGCGAGCCCAGGCGGCACCGCGAGGGTCAACGCGCCGGCCGTGACCGCCGCGGAGCCGACGATCATGAGACTGACGCCGTAAGCGCCCGCCGTCGGGTGCCAGCCGCTCCCGAAGAAGTTGCGCAGGCCGACCTTGTGAACGAGGGGCGCCCCCTCGCGGAAGATGAAGAAGGTGATCGACGCCAGGATCGCGATACTGCTGAGCGCGAGCAGGGCGAGCACCCGCGCGACGATCCGGTCCGTGACGCTGCCGCGGCCGATCATGATCGGGGGCGCGGCGGAAGGAGGCCCTCTCGTCGCGTCAGCTCTCGTCCTTCGGGGCCGGTGACCCAATCGATGAACGCGCGGACGTCAGCGCGCCCGGTCCCCGTGACGACGAACAAGAACGGACGCACGAGCGGGTATCGGCCGCCGTCGATCGTCGCCTCGCTGGCGGCGATGCCGTCGAGCGTGACCGCGCTGACCGTCGCGTCGACGAGGCCGAGGGAGATGTAGCCGATCGCGGCGGGATCGGCGGCCACCATCTGCCGCACCGAGCCGCTCGAGTCCTGCACGAGCGCATGCGCGGCGATCGGGCGGCCGCCCATGACCAGCTCCTCGAAGGCCGCGCGGGTTCCCGAGCCGTCCTCGCGCGTGATCACGGTGATGGGTGCGCGCGCGCCGCCCAGCTCCTGCCAGCTCCGGCGGTCGCCCGCGTAGATGGACCGCACGTCGGCCAGCGTGAGCGCGCGGATCGGATTGGCTGGGTGGACCACCACCGCCATTCCGTCGCGCGCGACCGGGATCGACCTCAGCCGGACGGCTTCCGCGGCTGTCAGCGCGCGTGACGACATTCCGATTTCGGCCGCGCCCGACAGCGCGGCCTGGACGCCGGCGGTCGAGCCCCCGCCCTGGACCTGGATGGGCGGTCCGGGGCGGTGGGCGCGATAAGCATCGGTCCACTTCTCGGCGAACGGCTGCACGGAGGTGGATCCCGCCAGCGTCAGGCCGTTTGCGCGACCGCGGGAGCAGGCCCCGGCTGTTCCCAGCACGAGCAGCCCCGCCGCCAGGGCGGCTGTGACCGCCAGCGCCCGATATCGTCCACTCGCCATGAGGTGCGCGCGTCGGGAGTGCACGACCGGTGCCGGCCGGGCGCCGCCGCGAACCGGAGGCCCGACGCCGGTGCGGCGCACGCCCTGCGCAAGCGCGTCGCCGGCGAGCATCGCGCGCGCAATGGTTGCGCGATCGCCCCGCTGATGCTCCGGCCGCGGTCAGGGCCGAGCTGGTTCGATCCTTGCTCTTATCGCCAGCAGCGATGCCTCGTGCACTCCGAAGGCTAGAACGATCGATCGAACGCCTCGTCGGCTCCGACGTTCACGAAGGCGAGTGGCACCTCGTGCTCTTGTTCTTCGCGAACCTGTTTCTGCTGCTGACCGCCTACTACATCCTGAAGGTGATCCGCGAGCCTCTCATTCTCCTCGGGGGCGGCGCCGTCCGTCGCAGCTACGCGCGGGGGATGCAGGCCGGCCTCTTGTTCCTGGCCATTCCCGTCTACAGCGCGCTGGCAAACCGGGTCGAGCCGGCCCGCCTCGTGAAGTGGATCTTTGGCGCGTTCGTTCTCTGCCTGGCGCTCTTCTTCGCGCTGGGAACCGCGGGCGTCTCGGTCGGGTTCGCGTTTTTTGTCTGGCTTGGCATCTTCAGCACGCTGTCGATCGCGCAGTTCTGGTCGCTCGCCAACGACATCATGACGGAGTCGGAGGGGAAGCGTCTGTTCCCGATCATCGCGGCGGGCGGAACGATCGGGGGAATCCTGGGCGCCCAGATCGCCGCCCGTGCCATCGAATGGCTGCACCCCTATCAGCTGATGCTGCTGGCCGCTGCTCTCCTCGCGGGCTGCATGCTGCTCACGCACAAGAGCCACGGCGCCGGGCTCGGGCACCGGGAGCGCGTTCCGGACGGACCGACGCAGGCGCGGGACGAACGCGGCGGATTCACGCTGGTGCTCGGCGATCGCTACCTGTTGCTGATCGGCCTGTCGGTCCTGTTTCTCAACTTCGTCAACACGACCGGGGACTTCATTCTCGCCGAGATGGTGAACGCCAAGGCCCAACTCGTCGCCGTCGCAGGGCGGCGCCACTTCATCGGGGCGTTCTACGGAGACTTCCAGACCTGGGTCAGCACGCTGACCGCGATCATCCAGATCGTGGTGGTCGGACGCGTGTTCAAGAAGGTCGGCGTCGGGGGGGCGCTGCTGTTTCTGCCGCTGCTCGCCGTGACCGGCTATGGCGCCTCCGCGCTCGTGCCGTTGCTCGGCATCGTGGCGACCGTGAAGGTCGTCGAGAACAGCACCGACTACTCTCTCCAGAACACGATCCAGCAGGCGCTCTTCCTTCCGACTTCGCGCGACGCGAAATACAAGGCCAAGTCGGCGATCGACACGTTCTCGGTCCGCCTCGGCGATCTCGTGTCGACAGGTCTCGTGTTCCTGGGCACCCAGCTTCACCTCTCCTCGCTGGGCTTCTCCATCGCGAATGTCGTTGCCGGTCTCGGTTGGATCTGGATTGCGCTGCACGTGCGCCGCCGGCAGATCGCGCTCACCTCCGCCGGAGCTCGCCGGCCGGTCGACGCTCCCGCGGCGGACGGCGGATCTTTCGCCTCCGCGGTCGGCTAGTGCCGGATCACGAGCGAATCGAACTCGTGGCCGAAACTCGTGGCCGAGCCCGTCGATCGCGTGTAGCGCCAGCTCGTTGCCCGCGATCGTCACGTACACGAAGTGGATGACCGCGTCGCTGAAGGCCGTGAAGGTCGACGCGCCGACCGGCCGTACGCCCACGCCGCCGCCTCCCGTCACCACGTAGGTGACGCCGTTCTGGGGCGTGGTCCGTTCGTAGTCGTGGTCGTGGCCGTTGAGCACGAGAGGAACGTGGTGGCGCTCGAGAATGGGGACGAAGGACGTGCGCGCGGCGCCGTCGCTGCCATGCTCGCCCGACGAGAACGGGGGTTTGTGCCAGTACACGATCGTCCAGGGGAGCTGGTTGGCCGTCAGATCCGCGTCGAGCCACGCAGCTTGCACCGGACCGGTCCGCTCGGAGTCCAGCGCGACGAAGTGAACGTCGCCCCAGTCGTACGAGTACCAGCGTTCGACACCATCCGGTCCGCCGTTCTCGGGCAGGACGAACACTTCCCGGAAGGGCGCCGCATCAGGGGCGTCGTACTCGTGGTTGCCGCTGGCCGGGAAGACGGGGAAGTACTCGAGGTAGTCGGCGTAGACCCCGAAGAAGCGCTCCTGGAAGGCGGCACGCGTGCCCCCGTCGTACGGGATGTCGCCGGTGTGAATCATGAAATCGAAGGGAACGGTCGCCATCTGATCGCGCAGCGCCGTCTGGTCGTCGCCGCCGCCACCGGAGTCGCCGAACGCGATGAACCGAACGGGTGCGCCGCTGCCTGCGGCGGGCGCCGTCCGGAAGCCCAGCCGGTCGGACGCGGAGCTCCCCGTCTTGACGTCGTAACAGTAGATGGTGTCGGGCATGAGCGGCGCGATGGGCGCCAGCCACTGCGCGGCGCTGGTCCCGAAGGCCGCGCTGGGATCCTTCGCCGCCAGCGGGCTCGCCAGGACGCTTCCACCGATCGCCGACACGACGACCGAGAGGTCGGGATCGGCGGGCGACACCCAGGCGAGCTCGGCGGAGCTGGCACCGACGCGCTGAAGGTAGGGCGTTCGCTCGAACGCGTACCGCGCCGCCGTGGGAGGTCGTTCGCCGCAGGCCTGCGTGAGCGCGAGGCGCCCGTCGCCGCGTTCGGCCGGAGCGTTGGTGAGGTCGCCCGTTCGAGTCGCGCCGAGCTGTCCGGAGACATTCGATCCGACCCCGCAGGCGCCTGCGCCGACCGCTGAAAAGAACATGAGACCGCCGACGACGTGTTTTTGCATGAACGTTCAGATAACCACCGGCGATTCTCGTCAAGCACGCGTGATCATTGCGCTCTCGCGTGCACGGCACGCGCAAGCGATGCGCGCCGCGCAAGAACTGCGTCGGTACGTTCCGCCGCGCCAGATTTACGCGCGACGTGCCGCCGAAACCTTCGGCCGCCGCGCCTTACGCGTTGGACGGCCATTTGCACTATCGCGAGGACGCAGAGGGTCGCAATGGACACCGCGTGGATCAAACGAATGTCGATCGCGGCTGTCCTTCTGACGGGAGCGCTGACGGGAGCGGCCGCAACGGTGGTGGCCGGGCAGGCGGGCGTCCGGTGGTTCGCCGATCGGCCGGTCGCCTGGAACGAGTACGACGACGCCGACGTGCCCGCGGCGCCGGCGCCCAACCATCTGCAGACGCTGACGACGGCGCTCACCATTCGCGATTCGGTGGCGAACGAAGCCGATCGGATTCTGTCGCTGGAGGGGCCGCTGCCCGCCGAGGATGTCAACGCGGCCGATGAGGTTCCCTGTTCGACCTGGTTCTGCGCGCGGAACCACCTCCGCCCGATGAGCGCCGAAGAGATCGCGACCGGTCCCTCCGTCGTCGCGCCGCGGCTGCCGCTCACGATCGTCAAGGGCAAGGATCTCGGTGCTGCCTCGGGCTACCAGGTGAAGGACGCGGCCGGACGAAAATACATGTTGAAGTTCGACGTTGCCGGGCATCTCGGCATGGCGAACGCCGGCGAGATGATCGGCAACCGCATCTTTCATGCCGCCGGCTACAACGTCCCGGGCGCCCTCTCGATTGATCTCGACGTTGCCGATCTGAAGGCCGCGCCGACGGCGACGTACCTTCTCTATCGCGTGCAGAAGCGGCCGCTCACCAACGCACAGGTGCGCGCCACTCTGTCCAAGGTGGCCCACCTGCCCGACGGGCGCATACGCGCCGTGGTCGTCCCCTGGATCGCCGGAAACATCCTCGGTGGGTTCGACATGCTCGGCGTGCGGTCCGACGATCCGAACGACCGCATTCCCCATCAGCACCGCCGATCGGTGCGCGCGAGCTGGCTGCTGTTCGCCTGGCTATCGGTCCTCGATCCGAGCTCGATCAACACGATCGATACGTACGTCGAGGAGGGTGGGCGGCATCTCGTGCGGCATTACTTCTTCGACTTCGGTTGCGCCTTTGGGTCGGCCACCATCTACGCCCAGGGACTGCAGGAGGACGGCGAATATGTCGTCGAGGTCGGTCGCACCGTCGGCGCGCTGTTCTCGCTCGGACTTTATCGGCGGCCATTCCAGGACCAGCGAGCCGAGTGGCAGCGGCTCACGACGGAGCATCCGGCCCTCGGTTACTTCCCCGCCGAGAGCTTCGACCCCGACAACTTCCGCACGAACAAGAAGGTGCCGTCGCACATGCGGCTCACCGAGCGCGACGCCTATTGGGGCGCCAAGCTCGTCACGGCGTTCTCCGACGAACAGATCGCGGCAGTGGTCGCTGCGGCGCGGCTGCCCGAGGCGGACGCGCGCTACATCGATTGGGGCCTGCGCGTGCGGCGGGACATCATCGGGCGCCGGTATCTGCGCGCCGTCGCCGCCGTCGAAGGGCCGAGCATGGCGCCCGACGGGACCAGAGTCTGTTTCGAGGATCTGGCGATCGCCCGCGGCTACGCGCAGCCGGCCGAGGTTCGCTACGAGATCGAGGCTGACGACGGGTTCGGTAACCGCATCGCGAGCTACGAGCAGGAAGCGACAGGACCCGCCGCGTGCGTCCCGATCGGCGGGGCTGAAAAAGGCAGCGGCTATCGCGCCATTTCGGTGCGCTCCCGATTCGTCGGCGCCGCGGGACACGAGGGCGTCCACGTGGGCAAGGCGACGCGCGTGCACCTGCGCTGGCGCGCCAGCATCGGCCGATTCGTCGTCGTCGGTCTGGAGAGGGACGAATGATGGGCGGGGCGGCGCTCGCGTTCCTGATCGCCGCCACGGCCGCTCCCGCCGCGGCCTCCCCGGAGGATCCCTGCGCCGCCTCCGAGGATGAGCGTGCTCCCGATCCGCGCTGCGGCGAGAGGCTCGACGGTCGGGTGCCTGCGGACGCATCGACCGCTCGGCAAGTGGCCCGTGCCGCGCTGGCCGTCCCGCGGCTGGCGACCGA
>WNFZ01006951.1_pt1 | contig 10180 bp, 9 predicted proteins | sample 5400081 | NCBI WGS metagenome assembly WNFZ01 (sample SAMN13153365, study PRJNA577476) | soil metagenome | isolation source: 80 cm soil or saprolite under grassland replicate 1 | place: USA:California | collected 2016-06-15
GCTGCTCTAAGGCGATGACTTCGAAGCCGACCTGCCTCTTGAACGTAGCTTGGACGCCAGCTACCACCAGCGAATTTCCGTAGAACAAGACCTTGGGTTGACTATCCATAAGATATAGCAGAAAAAGCGTTTTTAAGTTTCCAAGTGCTATATAAGTTATCGCATTCGGGCAGAGTTCGTAATGTCATAAGCGTCAAAAAAAGCGACAGCCTACCGCACTGGGTAGGCTGTCGCTTCCGACATATTTGGCTCGTGATTCTAATCGTCAGGTCGCAACCCGAGCTGGCTCGCATAAGCCAAGACTTGGTTACGGTTCTGCAGGTGCAGACGCGAGATGATTTCAGTCATGTGGAAGCGTACGGCTCGCCTACCTCCCGGTAGGTCAAGCCTTGGGCGACCAGTCGCAAGACTTCGGTTTGACGCTCCGTCAGTCCGTTAGTCTGCTTTTCCTTCTCCCTTGCGCCGCTTGCCCGCAGAGACGTCCCATCTTCTGTGTCGCTCAGTTTCGCGAATTCGCTCAGCAGTCGGTTAGCCAAGCCGGGTGAGAAGGGCGGCGTGCCCTGCTCTAATCCTCGCAGCGCTTCGATAAAGGCATTGCCACTTATACTCTTCAAAAGGTAGCCGGCCGCTCCGCTCTTAACGGATTCAAAGAGATCCTGATCTTCGGCAGATGTGGTTAGCATCAGGATCTTGATCTCGGGCCACAGCGCCTTAATCTGACGAGTCGCCGATAAGCCATCACAGCGCGGCATGCGGATGTCCATCAAGATCACGTCAGGACAGAGTTTCTGCACCAACGAAATCGCCTCCACGCCGTCACTGGCAACACCCAGCACCTCTATACCATGGGCAGCCAGCAAGTTGCTCACCCCATCACTCATAAGGCGATGGTCATCTACGAGTAGAACGCGCATATTCACTGCTCCTTTGTTGGTACTTCCAACATCACCTGGGTTCCGTTTCCCGGTGTGGATTGAACCTGCAACATGCCACCTAATTGGCCAGCGCGCTCCTGCATGAATTGCAGACCAAAATGCTGACCGTATACCATTTCGAGATGGTCAGGGGAAAAGCCATTGCCATCATCCTGAATAACTACGGAGACCCGCCCATCTTCGGCTTCAAACTTCACTTGGATATGGCGAGCTTTGCTATGCTTGCGTGCATTCGAGAGCGCTTCCTGCACGATACGAAAAATCTGCATTTGCATATCTGGCGAAAATGTTATACCGTTCAATGACGGACCAATGGTCAGATCTGTCTGGATATCATAGTTGCTGGTAAAACCCTCCAGGTACTGCTGTACGACTGTGAAGAAGGGTCGATGCAAGGTAGGCGTGGTGCGGAGGTTCATAATATGCTCACGCACTTCGGCATGCGCCTCGCGAATCATGCCTCCAAGGCGATCGAGCTGCATTGCAGCGGCCTCACCACGGCCTTCGCGGGATAGTTTGGCAGCTGCATCGACTTGCATGCTGGTATACCCCAACACTTGTCCAAGAGAGTCATGCAGATCGCGAGCCAGGCGTTCACGCTCTTGTAACGTTGCCAACGCCTGCTTTTGCGCGATTAGCTTTGCCTGCGCCTGTTTTTGCTCGGTCACATCGCGCAGCAGGAGCAGGCCGCCAGAATCCAATCCCCACCAATGTTTAAACAGTGATATTGTCAGTGTGTAGTTCCGGACATCCTGCTCCGTCCCAAGGCTGAGCTCAATCTCCGTTCCAGATGCGTCAACCAGAGACTCCTCTGGGTAGTCAGGGAGCAGTTCCTGAATCGGCCGTCCCATAACAAGCCCGGCGGTCACCTTCAAAATCCGTTCAGCGGACGGGTTGAGGCTAGCCACCCGTCTGCGAGAATCTAAAACCAGCATGCCCGTATGCATCTGTTTGAGGGCCATCTGGTGGGCGAGGGGGACTGGGTTAAGGATGTGAAAACCAAACAGCACAATAGCATAGATCAAGAAAAGAACTGCAATTGCGAATATTTCGACGGGCAACATAAAAGGGCTAATATGGGCCGCTTCCAGCAGGAATACCGTTCCCACAGCAATTTGACCTGTTGCTATCACAATCACGGGCGAGCGCTGCTGTGGGACATGCACGAACAGCCAGGCAAAGACAATGAAATTAACAATGCCTAGCCCATAAATATAGGCAAGAAAGAACCAACTGCCCGGGCCGTACAATGGAATGACCGATCCATCCAACCGGAAGCCTAGCCATTCCAGGTGATGGAGATTATCGGTGAGGATCGCCACTATATTTAGTAGGGGAATAATGAACAGCAGGAACAAATTGCGGCGAGTCAACCAACGCCCCGGCCAGGCAAATTCTAAGATAAAGCAGGTGATAGCAGTGGTGGCAGGTACCTGCCAGATGGCCTGAAACTTTACCCAAGTTGTCTTTACTTCAAGATCTATCGCCGCATATTGCATGACCGAACCGAAAGCCCATAGCGCGGTCAAGAGACTGCCAATGGCAAACGGCAACGCATCGGGCACGCTACGCCGGCGCAAGCTGTATGCACAAAGTGCGATTAACAGGAAGAACGTGAACAGAGGTAGCCAGATGTCTGGGGAGTATACGTATGGCCAAGCCATTATAGTTTAACCAGTTTATATTGCTAATTCAACTTTTTTTGTTCCAATTAAAAATGAACTTACAACACTTCAAACATCAGGTCAGCCTACTAGGCTTATTAAAACATGAGGCAGGCACACTGATATTTACTGCAACCACACTAGCAGGGTGCCGCAAACTCTCATTATACAAGACGGGTGACTCTCTAAAAGGTAACTTAATAATATGAAGAAATAGTTATTATTCTATTAAGAGCCGGTTAACCTAAGTTGCTACCTAGTTAACGTGATGTGCAAGTTTTAGAATCTTGACAAGAGAAGGAGGCCGCCGTATTTGTGAAGTTGCAAAACAAACACAAACCACCAGAGGTCTCCGCCATGGATATTACCACGTTCATGTTTGCGTGTGCTGGCTACTTACTTAATCCGCCAGGTTTCCAAAGAGTTTACGCGAATCTGTTGTTCGAAGATAACCTCTTTCTATCTTCAGAGATGAATTTGAAAGATCTCATTTGGAAAAATCCGCCATTCACAATCAAACCAATACAACTCGACCTCATATCCTGATGATTGATTCGTATTATTCACCTTTGTTCATAAGGTTTTTGCAGAAACAACATGGGTTAGTTCAGATGTGGCGTACGAGAATAACTATGATGTAGCCCGCCAAGAATTGCCTTGGATGTGATGCACCCGCTGTCGACTTTGACTTGGGCAGCCCATATTGATCAGGAATGTACTGACCGATACACTAATGGTGTCGTCCCCGATTGAAATATGCCGTATGTTCCTTGACCACTCGCTCCAAATGCCTGCGCTCATAGATCAGAGTTTGGTCCAGGCATTCTCTGTGCAGACTACCCATGAATCTTTCGTAAATTCCATTAGCATGTGGCACGCGATACGGCGGCATCAGCTCTTTGATGTCTGAGCCGGCTGCGACTGCCGAAAAGTGCGCGGCATATTTAATAGCATGATCGTCCTCCTTCAGCTCGTTTTACCTCACAAATCCGGATGGATCAACCAAGTAGCCAGCACAGGACGACGGGTCACTAATATTAGGACAATTTCAGGCGGATCTCCGACCCATTCATGTTTCTTCATTATAAGCCCATCAAAACAGAGTTTGTCAATCAGCAAACCTTTGCTAATCACAGATGACACATTGATTCCTAAACGCCAAAGGTTCTCCTAACCAAAGCATTTGCTAGTTTTGATTTCAACTATTGATTTTTGATTGGTATAGGTATAAAATACGCAACTGTGTTTGCTTTGATAAGCAGACGATTATTCATTAGTTGAACACCCATATATGGGCAAGATCATACTAATGAGTCAAGAGACCCAAGATATAAGGGTCAAAATGCCACCGTAGCACAGTTGGCAGTGCAGCCGATTCGTAATCGGCAGGTCATCGGTTCAAATCCGATCGGTGGCTCAACAAAATTAGTGGTTTTTCCCCTGTAAATAGGCTGTTCAGGAAGGAAAAACCACTATGTTTTACAGTAAAATCCATGAGCAGACGATTCTTGAAATTTCTCGAGGGTGTAGTAGCGCCTGCATACAATTACGAGGCCTCGGTAGTGCAACTGGATGGGAGTGAGAAGAAATCCCTTGGACTTGGCTCTGCGCCTTCGCTTTCACCAGATGGCACGCGCGTGGTGTATGTTAGTCCAAGTAAAGATGGACCCTCCGATGGCTTATATATTACAGATCTTGCTTCAGGCACTAGGACACATTTGCTGGGCACAACCACCGGCGACATCAACTCAATTTGGTCTCCAGATGGTAGCAAGATCGCCTTTACCCGCGGACTTTCGTCCGGCTTGATCGGCGCTCCCGGCCCATATAATATTATGGTGACCAATATAGATGGATCGGATTCTCGTCAGTTGACAGATGGCACCGATGTGAACAACCTGCTGGCATGGATGCCGGATGAAAATCGCATTCTATATTCAATCGCCTCACGAAACGGCGTCTCGTTGCAAATCATGGATATTCAAAGTGGAGAAATCAGTTTACTAACCGATGTTAATTACAACGGCACCGTAGTTGTTTCCCCGGACGGAAAACGGCTGGCATTCGAAGAGATGCTGCCGCTCGATAAATATGGATTATTTGTTTCGAACCTGGATGGCTCGAACCGCAAACGGTTGGCAGATAGTGATCCTTACATCGTTACGGTTCCCGCTTGGAGCCCGGATGGAAATTGGGTGATTGCCAGTGTCCATGACCCGGATACAAATAAGCATCCAAATCCTACACTGGCATTGATCCAGGTGGATACCTGCCAGATTATCGCCTTACGAGATTTGAGTGGTTACGTCACATCCTGGCTGCCATAAGAATTGTCCGCTAGCGCAATAACCTAGCCCTCAAAAGCTGGACAGGCTTGTTACCTGTCCAGCTAAGGAGCCAGGAATGGTTTTGAGCAATCCATCTCCGCTTGATCACTGTATTGAGCATAGCATACAGTGTGTAGAGCATTGGCTCTCGCAATCGTTTCGGGCCACGGAAACGGACCAGGGACAACAAGGGGTGGATATGTTTTTTGGAGTGTTTCTTGATACCAATCATAATGCAGAAGGTCCTCGGCAATCACAATCAGATCCGGGCGCTCTTTGAGTGCAAAATGGAAATACCATAGGGCGAAGACCGCCTGATCCCCTTTCACAAATAGGATGGCATTTTCCGGAGCAACAGATAAGGTTTCTCGTCCAAATGATTCTGCGCGAAGGTCCTGAGAAGCATCCACCATATTCACAAAAGCAAGCGACCGGCCCGCAAAATAACTGATCCCCAGGAATCCAAAGCCTATGATGAGGAAGGCGCGCCCGCTAAATTGATGAACCAAACCCGCCATACTCTTCCCCATCCATATTGCAAAACAGAGAAATGCCGGGATCAAATATACATACGAATCTGCGGAACGATATAAAAACGCAAACGCAGCATATCCGATCGCGATCCATATTGTGAATAAATACAGCCGTGATCGACGCCCAAAAACGATTAATCCAATCAGCCCCAGGATGATTCCTGGAACTCCAAACTGTTCGACAAACAGTGCAGTACCAGCCTGGAGTTGCCGCCAGATTTCAGGAAGGTTGAATTGCAAATAATAACTTTGATAGAGCTGCCCCGAAACCAACCACCAAAAATTCTTCAGTGTGATTGGGTTCCCCCAATTTACTGGCGGATGTGCGAGGGCTCGGAGCGGAAGGATCAAATAGGGAGACAGTCCAATCACTATTCCCAGCAACTGCCTGCCGAGCGAAGGTGAATCGAATTTCAGATTCTGAAACCACGTGTGCCGCACGGGAAGAGCCTCAGATATATCCGTCCGACTCCGCACAGAACCCAGGACCAAAGCCATTGGAAGGAGAAGAAGGGCTGTGACATGGTTACTCATCGCAAGTCCCAGCAGTAGCCCACGCAATACATCCAGTTGTTTTTGTTTATCTATGAAAAACGATAGCGGTATGGAATACAGATAAATTACGAGAAGGAGCAATAATGTTTGCAGGGCATATACTTCCGTGATCACTGCCTGCGACCAGATCAGCGGTGCCAATCCAAAGGCATATCCAGCCACTAAACCAGGCAGCCATGGTAATGAATTTCTTGGGGAGAGTATTGAGCGTGTAACAAGATCAAAAACAAGTGCAGTTGCCAGCGTTGTAAGCAGGGCCGACATGAGGTTCGTGCGAAATGCCAGCGAGCCAAACGGCAGCAGTTGGAAGAGACGCGCCAGCAACAGGTAAAGTGGATAACCCGTTGGGTGGGCAATCCCACCTGTTGCTGCAGCAGTGATTAGGTCACCGCCATCGCTGCCAGCATTTGCCCATGTCAATCCGGGTGCAAGTGTCCGCAGGTAGATGGTTAAGAGCGAGGCCACCAGCACAGCCTGAGGCAGATAGTTCTGCAATAGTTTGAAGCGTGACATTTTCATAAGAAAAAGCGGGGAGGAGACTAAGTCTCCTCCCCGCCTCCTTACACTCGTTTCTCTCGCTAGGTTCAGGGTGTCTCGAATGTTCCTACATACACACCAGATTTTCCAGCATCGCTGCAGGCAACGCCGTCTGCGACCGTCGTTTGCCCGGTTGGTCCCCATACTGGCTCATCTGCATAAACGTTGAAAAAATAAATTTTGGTATTTTCGTTCGGGATTGCAGCAAAACATATTCGCGAGGTTCCCATTTGCGGTGTGAATTCGTCGATGCGCGTCCCTGCCGGGCGTTGATAATAGGTCACCCTACAACCCTGGCGCACGGCATGTACCTTGTCAGGCAGTGGACGCGGCAATGGGCGCTCCAGGGATACGCGCACGCTGATATCCGTAGCGATGAATTCGACCGTGTAATTACAAAATCCACCGATCGAATAGGTACCAGACTGTGTGATGACGAGCTCACCTGGAGGTGGCTTGACAGACCCAGGTTTTGCAGCCTGCACAGCATTCTCCACGTGAGATTCTTTTTGCAGAACCTTCTCATCCTGGTTCCAAGACACGCTTGCCCCGGCTACACTGTTCCTTGCCAGCAGGAGAATGCCAGCCAGGAGTATAAGGACAATTCCATATCGGATCTTTTGATTCATGATATTCCTCCTCGGAACATTACTTCTTTGATGGTAGCACGAACTCGCTATATTTCGGTACGGATTTCGTCCGAATTCACTTTACCTTGAAAATAATCTCCAGGGCGATGTCCACGCGGAGACTGGTTTCAAACAAAAGATTATTCCCCTGGATGATCGCACCTGGAGGAGCTGACTGTATGACCCATCCATTGGGGACATGAATTCGCAGGGTAAGAGGGATGGCGACCGTGCCCGGCTGCTTGTCGATTTTTAAAGAGTAGGTCACCTGATCTGTGCCTGGACTTTCAACGATTACTTTTGCAGGCAGACCAAATTGAAATTCAGTCCCATTCGATTCGCTTCCGGGAACAACCATAAGCGTCCCAAATGCCTGCAACCCATCGATATCCTCCTCCAACTCATCCACCTGCCCATCTACACCGTGACCCAGAACCACCCAATCATTTGGAACCACTTGCGCTGTGGCATCCAGCAGTTTTGTGCCGGTAGGCTTGTAAATCCGCATGTAATTCCAGTAACAGGCGTTGATCGGGTAATCATCCTCCCCTTCTGCCCTGCGCCCTCCCCATTGAATACATTCCACATTTGCATGCGAATGATTCCGATGCGTTACCGTAAGTCGCCCCACAGGTCTGGTGGTGTCTGTCAGGTCGACATCGTAAATAATGCTGGTATCCACCAGGGCACTGGTCTTATTGAACCCCACATTGGAATCCACCACGAACAAATAATCGCTGGTGCCGGGGTTCAAGGCCCCATCCCATCCATGCTTGGCAATTGCCTGTGAAAAGACGGCATCATCGAACTGCAAAAGCAGGTGCTTCTGGTCCAAACCTTGCAGAAGTGCATTTCCCAATTTCTTCCAGGATAGGTCTCCACCTTCAAAAATCCTTGCAAGGATTGCTTTCATGATCTGGTCCATAAATGCCTTGCGGCTCCAACCTGCAGGGACGGGCTCACCTACTGGTGGAGATTTGGCTGCTCGCATGAAGGCGATAACGTTGTCTGCATCGACCGGATCCTGTACACCTTGCAATCGAATCGGACCCAGTGCCTGCAGGATGAGAACCAGCATATGTTGATCAAAAGCGATCACCCCATCCACGGAATAAGAAGAATTGTAGGCGAACAGCGTTTCGGCATACAGGGCAGACGTTGGAAAATCCGGGGACCAATTCGAATCCCGCAGTACCAGAACGGGGCTATTCATATATTGTTCCAGGGGCCAGGGGGCGATGGGATAAGGATGATCCCAGTTATCCAGCTCTCCCGAATCGATAAATGATACATGCAGGATCTGCCCATCTTTCATCACCAGCGTCCCGACCGCGGTGATGAAGCCTCCTGTTGGCCGCAATTCATCCTCATTCTGTACCAGCAGCATATAGGTCTTGGGACCTTCACTCCCAGCGCCGACCATGCGTGGTAAGGCGATCGCCAGCGAGAGACCTTCATCAGCCAGATGAAGCACCGGGTCGAGATCTTCAACTAGAAGATTTTGCAACCGCGGGGATAACTGTTCGGCATCAATACCGGCTCGAACGGAAAGCGCCTGGTCAAGTTCTGCCCTGGCATCATTCAATGCAGGTTGCGCCTGCAGGAGCAGAACCGTAAAATCAGCAGGCGCAAGCGCCGAGCCTTGCGAGTCGAATTTGTCGAGAAGAGGTCCGAAAGCCTGAATGGAAAGGGTGGATGCATCGAGCAGATGCTCGGCTAGTACGATGGACGCTGGTGCAGATGCCAGGTCATATCCATAAACCGGTATCCAACCCAATTTGGGACTCAACCAGAGCAGAAGGCGCGCTTCTTTTTTGAAAGCAGAAAGATTGCCTCGTAACGTCGTCAGCGCTGACAGGGCCTTTTCAACGGTCTTAGCCTCTATAGGCGCTTTGATGATCGTTTGCAGTTCAGTCGCATTCTGATACAGCAGCATGCCACTCTGATAAATCTTCCATGCTTTGAACGATACAAGTCCGAGGCTGAGAATCAGCAGCAAAATGAAACTGAGCCAGAGCAAACGGGTTCGCCGATGTGGAGATGTGCCCTCGCGGAGTTCGGACGATGCAGGAATTTTCGATCCTTCGGGTTCCAAAATCACGGAAGGTTTGGCAGAATCTCGCGAGAGAAAGCGCTCACGATTCAGAATGATTTCCGCGAGGCGTTGCAAACCTTTCTTGTGCCAATCGCTAAGTGTGCTGGTTGATCCGTATTCAAGATCGCAGCCCACAAGTCTATATCTCTGGATTTCTTCCTCTGCCAACGCCACGACAGGTTTCCCATATACAAAATAGAGGATCGATTGATCGATGCGCGACCATGCATCCAGAAACGAAGTGGGAAAAGAAATACCCTGATCGAACGGCGCAAAGTAGAGCGCAGCCAATAGACCAAATTCGCCCCAGCGCGGGTCAAGGCGTTTGCCGCGTCGGGGCGAGTTGCGTGGTTGAAGTTGCCGGAACAGTCCTGAAATTGCACTGATCAGTTGCTGACCCCCACTGACTTCCGCAAATTGCGGAGTTTGGACCAATGCTTCCTGAACGATCAGACCCTGGACCCAGGGATGATCATTCAACGCTTCCGGATCTCGAACTTGCCGCAAGATTTTCTTCAGAGTTTCAAATGCGTTCGTACATTCATCCATGTTTAGGAAGGAGAGCTAGCCCTGCTGTTATTTAGATAGGTCGCGAGTACACAAATGGATTCCAGACCGAGGCGGATGAGTGAGTCCAGTTCTGCGATCACCTCTGCGGATTCGTGTTCCGAACCGAGCGCATCCGGGATATCGTACGTACGACGTTCGACGACAACCGAAAGAAGATAGATATGTTCCTTCAAATGAGGGAACTCGCTCACAAGCGCTTCCTTCTGCCCGGCTTGCATGACCAGGATCAGATCATATTTTGAAAGCAATGATCCACTCACCCGCTTCGAACGATGGTCCGAAACATCGATGCCAAATCGTTGAGCGGCAAGTTCGATCCCGGGCATCACTGGCTC
>WNFZ01028722.1_pt1 | contig 10179 bp, 7 predicted proteins | sample 5400081 | NCBI WGS metagenome assembly WNFZ01 (sample SAMN13153365, study PRJNA577476) | soil metagenome | isolation source: 80 cm soil or saprolite under grassland replicate 1 | place: USA:California | collected 2016-06-15
GGACGGAAAATGTCGTGGCCGAGCGCGGCGTTGTGATGGAGCAGGCCGACAGACGCGTGACGGGCGACAAAGCGGTTTACACCGCGGCAAGCGAGACGGTCGAAGTGAGCGGCCGTCCGGCGTGGAAGATCGGTCCGCGGGAAGGGACGGCGGACGTTCTGGTATTCAACCTCAGAGACAAGTCGTACCGGACGACGGGCAACGCGGTGATGCGCCTGCCTCCCGAGGCGCTGGGCCGTTCCCGGTGGCTCCTTCCGGCTTCCGGGCAAAAGACCTATGCCGCCGGCCCGGCGAAGAACCCGGGCTCGCCAACAAACGCTCACCCTGCGGCGAGTGTGGCCCGCACCAATCGTCCGGCGCGGCCCGTTGAGATTTCCTCGGACGATGCGGAATTGAGGCCGGACGCCGCGAACACCAACTTGAACGTGGCGACTTACCGCGGCCACGTGCGGGCGAGCGATCAGGATCGGATGCAACTGTCGTGCGAACTGCTGACCGTGACCAGTAAATCCGTGCCCGGCACGAACGAGCTGGATCGGGTGGTTGCCGAGCGCGACGTGGACATCGCGGTCCATGAACCCGGGGTCGAACGGCGGGTCAGGGGAGACAAGGCGGTTTACACAGCCGGCAATGAGCAAGTTGAAATGACCGGCGCCCACGGGGTCGAATTCGAGGTCGCGGACGCAAAGGGGGCAAGCCGCGCGACCGGGGAGAAGGCGGTTTATTTCGGCGCGAAGGATGTGTTGGAATTGACGGGCAACCCGATTCCCACGGTTACCACGCCGGCAGGCACCGCCTCCGGAGATGTGATCGTCCTGGACCATGCGAATACGACCATCACAGCAACGGGCATGTGGAAATTGAAATTGAGCGCGGCATTCCTGGAAAAGGCGGTAAAGCCGACCCCCAAGCCGTCTTCGGTCAACACCGGACGCCCGCCGGCGGATTCCTGAATCTGATTTTAGCGTGACGAAATCCTGTGTGAACACTCCGCAAACCCAGACGCAGCCGGTGCTGCAGAAAAGTCCGGCGTCATCGGCCGTGGCCGTTGACCAGGACGGGCATCTGTTGTCCACCGAAAAGCTGGTCAAGGAATATCGCCAGCGTCGCGTCGTCAACGGCGTGTCCATTTACGTGGACGCGGGCGAAATCGTCGGCTTGTTGGGTCCCAATGGCGCGGGCAAAACCACGACGTTCAATATCGTCGTGGGTCTGGTCAAGCCGGAGGAGGGCCATGTTCGATTCAAGGAAAAAGAGATCACCCGCCTGCCAATGCACCAACGCGCGCGGCTGGGCATCGGCTATTTGACACAGGAACCTTCCGTGTTCCGCAAACTGACCGTCGCACAGAACATCCTCGCCATTCTGGAGACCTGCCGGATGAACGCGCAGGAACGGCGGGTGCGGCTGAAGTATCTGCTCGATGAACTTGATCTGGCGCCCCTGGCAACCAGCAAGGCCTACACGCTCAGCGGCGGTGAAAAACGCCGCCTGGAGATCACCCGCGCGCTGGTGACCAGCCCGAAATTGATGTTGCTCGACGAACCGTTCAGCGGCATCGACCCGATCGCGGTTTATGAAGTGCAGAAGATTGTCCGGCGATTGAAGGAGCGCGGTCTGGGCATCCTCGTCACCGATCACAACGTCCGTGAAACGTTGAAACTGGTGGACCGGGCGTACTTGATTCACAAGGGCAAGGTGATTTACGAAGGCGCGGCCGAGCAATTGGTGAACGATCCCAAGGCCCGCGAAATTTATCTCGGCCCGGAGTTCAATCTATGAAACCGAGTGCTGGAGTGGCGGAGTGGTGGAGTGGCGGAGTGCTGGAGCGCTGGAGTGACGGCGCGCCGATGCCTTCTGACGCCGGTCCTTGCCATCGCTCCAATGCTCCATTGCCCCGCACCGCTATCATTCCATCGCCCCACCACTCCCCTTCTCCATCACTCCATTACTCCGTCTCTTCCCATGCAACGCGACATTGTCACCGTTGAACGTTTTTATACCGAGCACGCCGGCGAACTGGAAATGAAACTCGTGGGCGGGGCCGCGGGTCTGAAGCGGGTCATCCGGGAACCGACGGTCAATCGGCCCGGTCTGGCGCTGGCCGGTTTCACGAAATATTTCGCCAGCAAACGGGTGCAGGTGATCGGCAGCGCGGAATCGACCTTCCTCAGGTCCCTGAACAACGAGGAGCGGGAGCAGCGCTATGCGGATTTGTTTTCCTACAAAATCCCCTGCGTCGTTTTCAGTCGCAGCATCCATCCGGACCGACTCTTTCTCAAAGCGGCGGAGCGGGCCGACGTGCCGGTGTTTCGCTGCCCGCTCATCACGATGAAATTCATCAACCTCGCCACGCTGGCGCTGGAAATGATGTTCGCGCCGCGCAGCACCGAGATGGGGAGCATGGTGGACATCCTGGGCGTCGGCGTCATCATCCGCGGCGAAAGCGGCATCGGCAAAAGCGAATGCGTGCTGGCCTTGATCGAACGCGGTTACAGTCTGGTTTCGGATGACGTGACCAAAGTGACGCTCGTGGACGGGCGCGAAGTCATCGGCACCAGCGCCGAGTTGACCCGCAATCACATGGAAGTGCGCGGCATCGGCATCATCAATGTGGCGGCGATGTTCGGCGTCAAATGCATCCGCGCCGAGAAACGGGTGGACCTCGTCGTGACCCTGAAAACGTGGAACGAAGTGGAGGACGTGGACCGGCTCGGGATGGAGGAGCAATTTGTCAAAATCCTCGGCGCGGACGTTCCCCACATCACTATTCCCGTGCGGCCGGGCCGCGATCTGGCGCGCTTGATCGAGGTGGCCGCATTCCAAACCAAGCTCAAACGTTCCGGTTACAACCCAGCCAAGGAATTGAACGACCGCCTGATCGCGCAAATGTCCCGCAAAATGCAGCTCTAAAATTGACTGGCAATTGGGGCCGCCCACCCCGATAATCAGCCGTGCATGAGCGTGATAAAAAAGCCGGCAGGCAGGCACTCTGAGCGCTCTGCCGCCACTCGCGAAATGACCATCGTTAACAAACTGGGTATTCACGCCCGGCCGGCGGCGATGTTTGTCAAAACCGCCAATCGCTTTGAATGCGATATTTACGTGGAAAAGGACGGCGAGAAGGTCAACGGCAAAAGCATCATGGGCCTGATGATGCTCGCCGCCGGTCCGGGCAGTAAACTGTCCGTTCATGCCGAGGGCGCAGACGCCGCCAAAGCCCTCAACGAATTGGAAGCTCTGCTGAATCGGAAGTTCGACGAAGAGTGACTCCCTCAAGCCCCGCTGAAGCGTTGAATCGTTCAAGCGTTGAATCGTTGAATCGTTAAAATGGGTCGCCGGCAGGGAGCCTTGTTTTTCGCCCGAAACACTTCATCGCTTCAATGGTTTGACGCTTAAATCATTTGCCTTTTGTGCCCTTTCACGCCAGTGTCATGCGCATGTCCGCCACGGATTTTGATGTCCGATACGTCGCGCACCTGGCGCGCATCGAACTGACTTCAGGTGAGGAACAGCAGCTCGCCATCCAACTCGGCAACATTCTCGGCTACATCGAAAAGTTAAAGGAGTTGGACGTCAGCCAGGTCGAGCCGACCGCGCACGCCGTACCGATGGTCAACGTGACACGCCCGGACGAAGCGCGCGCCGGGTTGTCCAACGAGGATGCGTTGCGCAACGCCCCTGCCGCCGCCGGCGGCCTGTTCATCGTGCCGAAGATCGTGGAATGAAGCCGCGGGTTCGTGTCCATTCGTGGTTTTCCTGACACGGGAGCGGCCAGGCCCGACTCTCTCAACGCCTTCCGGAACCCGATGTTGAACCAGCTTACAATACCTCAACTCACCGCCAGGCTCGCCCGACGCGAAGTCTCCGCCCGCGAAACAATGCAGGCGTGCCTCGACCAAATCGAGCGCGTCGATTCGAAAATCAAAGCCTTTCTCAGCTATGATGCCGCGGACGCGCTCGCGCAGGCCGATGCGGCGGACAAATCGTTGGCCGACGGATCGTCGCATGCGCAGCGCCCGTTGCTCGGCGTGCCGGTCGCCGTCAAAGATGTGCTCTGCGTCAAGGGCCATCCTTGCAACTGCGGCTCCAAAATCCTCGGGAAATTCATTTCACCCTACGACGCCACGGTCATTGAAAGATTGAAAGCCGCCGGCGCCGTCATCTTCGGGCGGCTGAACATGGACGAGTTTGCGATGGGCAGTTCGACCGAGAATTCGGCGTTCTGGACCACGCTGAACCCCTGGGACACCACACGCATTCCGGGCGGTTCCTCCGGCGGTTCAGCGGCAGCGATCGCGGCCGATGAGGCCATCGCCACGCTGGGATCGGACACGGGCCGCGTTTCGCGCTATGGGCTGGTCGCCTTCGCGTCGTCGCTCGACCAGATCGGGCCGTTTACCAAAGACGTGTGCGACGCCGCCCTCATGCTCCGAGTCATCGGCGGTCTGGATCCGCGCGACTCGACCAGCGTTCCTGAACCGGTGCCGGACTACCTCGCCGCGCTGACGGGCGAGATCAAAGGATTGAAGCTCGGCCTGCCCAGGGAGTACCTCATCGGCGGTTTGGAGGACGAAGTGAAACAAGCCGTCGATGTTGCCGTTCATCAACTGCAAACGCTCGGCGCGGAAGTCAGGGAGATTTCTCTGCCGCATACCGATTACGCCGCGGCGACCTACTACATCATCGCGCCCGCCGAGGCTTCGGCAAATCTCGCCCGCTTCGACGGCGTTCGCTACGGCCTGCGCGTGGAGGGCGCCGATCCGATTGCGCTTTACCGCAAGACGCGCGGGGCGGGTTTCGGCGCGGAGGTCAAACGCCGGATCATCCTCGGCACCTACGTCCTCAGCAGCGGTTACTACGACGCCTACTACCTGCGTGCCCAAAAAGTCCGCACGCTCATCCGCCAGGACTTTTTGAACGCGTTCGAGCACGTGGACGCCATTGTCACGCCCACCACACCCACCGCCGCGTTCAGGATCGGCGAAAAATCCGACGACCCGCTGCAAATGTATCTCTCGGACGTTTTCACCGTCGCGGCGAACGTCGCCGGCATCTGCGGCATCAGCGTTCCGTGCGGCTTCACGAAATCGCCGAAGCTGCCCATCGGTTTGCAACTGCTCGGCAAGCCGCTGGGCGAAGAAACCATCCTGAAGATCGCTCATGCCTACGAGCAGAGTACGGAGTGGCACCTGGAGAAACCTGTTCTGCGAGGCGACTCCTGAACTCCGCCGCGCCGTGGAACACGCAGGTCTGCCCGCCGGTTGTCAGGGCTTGCACCCGGTGTGCTGCCATCGTAAAAAGTACTTTGTGGCCGCCTCCGGGTGCTCATTGAATACCAAGTAACCGTCCGGTTACTTGGTGTGTCACTACCGGTATCCGCGATGAAAGGTCCGGCTCCAGCGACCAGACTCGGGAAAACCGCCGCGCGCGATCCCGAACGCACCCGCGAGCGGATTCTGTCCGCGGCACTCGATGAGTTCTCAGCCAAGGGTTTCGCCGGAGCGCGCGTCGATGTCATCGCCCGCCGCGCCCGCATCAACAAACGGATGCTTTACCATTATTTCGGCGACAAGACCGGGTTGTTCCGCCAGGTTTTGCGCCGAAAGATGGCGCAACGCGCCGCCTGGGCGGCCTCCTCGCCGGACGATCCGGCCGAAAGTCTGCCGTACTGGTTTGAAAGGGCATTGCAGGACATCGATTGGATACGTCTGCAGCAGTGGGAAGCCCTGCAGGTCGGCCGGGGGACGGTGATTGATGAGAAGGCCCGGCGCAAGGCCGCCATCGCCGGTGTGGAAAACATCCGCAGCCGCCAGCAACGCGGGTTCATTGATGCCGGACTCGACGCAAGGCACGTGTTGCTGGCGATGGTTTCGCTGACGAGCTACGCGCTGGCGTTTCCCCAGGTCGCACGATTGATTACCGGGCTTTCCCCGAACGATCCCCGGTTCCGGATCGAGCGCACCCGGTTCCTTCGCTGGATGGGCGCGGCTTTGCGGCCCAGGAACCGGTCGGAACATCGGCGGTCCCTCGAGGCCATCGGATCAGGCGAAAGGCAGGTTGCATGAAAGACGATTTGTTGGCGACGACTCACCCAGGCAGGCGCAGCCGCCACCGACCTCGAATGTCGAGGGTCGAGAGACGACAGCACTCCCCTCACCCTGCCCTCTCCCCTCATCCGATGAGGGGAGAGGGTGGCTTCCAGCCGGGTGAGGGGTGGGCCCGGAATTTTGCCCAGGCTGCGGAAGAGGGTGTGGCCGGCGCGTGCGGCATTCGATGCCGGCGTCGCGCCGGACGCCTGGCCCTGCTGCTGTTTGCCGGCGCCCTTTTCTCCGGCTGTTCCCGCAAAGATCCCGCCGGGGCGAAGTCGGGAAGAGGCGGCGAGGGCATGCCCGTGCCGGTGCTGGTCGGCAAGGCGGTGGAGAAAAACATGCCGGTGCAGATCAGCGCCATTGGAAATGTGCAGCCTTTCACGAAAGTGGCGGTCCGCTCGCAAATCACCGGGCAACTGGCCAGGGTCCGTTTCCAGGAAGGTTCCGACGTAATGAAAGGGGAACAGTTGTTCACGATCGACCCCCGGCCGGCAGAGGCGGCGTTGGAACAGACGAAGGCCAATCTGGCCCGCGACGAGGCCCAACTCGAAAATGCGCGGATTGAGTTTGCACGGGCGCAAAAGCTGTATGAATCAAACATCAGCTCCCGGGATGACTACGACAAGGCGCAGGCCAATCTCGATACGCTGCGCGGGACCGTGCTGGCGGACCGGGCCGCCATCAGCAACGCGGCGCTCAACCTGGAATACACCTCCATCCACTCGCCCATCGATGGCCGCGCCGGCAATGTCCTGGTGCACGAAGGAAACATTGTGAAGGCCGAGGACGACGTGCTGCTCCAAATCAACCAGGTTCATCCAATCTTTATCACCTTCGCGGTGCCGGAGCAGTTCCTGCCCGAGATCCGGCGGCGGATGCCCGACGGACCGCTCAAAGCGCGGGCGAATTTCGTGAACCTGGACGGACCGCCTCCGCAGGGCAACGTGGCGTTCATCGATAATGCCGTGGACCCGACGACCGGCACCATTCAACTCAAAGCCACGTTCGATAACCCGGACAATACGCTCTGGCCCGGCCAGTTCGTGCAGGTGATCGTCACCCTGTCCGAGCAGGCGAACGCGGTCGTGGTGCCGACGCCGGCGATTCAGGCCGGACAAAACGGCGACTTCGTCTTTGTCGTCGGGGCGGACCAGAAGGTCGAAATGCGTCCGGTGATTGCGGGCGCGGCGCGCGATGGCCACAGAGCGGCGTTAAGCCCGGCGAGACCGTGGTGATCGACGGCCAATTGCGGCTCGTGCCCGGCGCTCGAGTGGAGGCAAAACCCGCCAACACGCCCGACGCGACAGCGCAGGCGCAGGAGCAATGAACCTTCCCGAACTCTGCATCCGCCGGCCGGTGATGACGACGCTGGTCATGGCGGCCATCCTGTTGTTCGGCATCATCGCCTATCGCACGTTGCCGGTGAGCGATTTGCCGACCGTGGACTTTCCCACGATCTCGGTGAGCGCGAGTCTGCCGGGCGCCAGCCCGGAGACCATGGCGTCGTCCATCGCCACGCCCTTGGAGCGCCAATTCTCGACCATTGCCGGCGTGGACTCGATGAGTTCCGTCAGCGCGCAGGGATTGACCCAGATCACCATCCAGTTCTCACTCGCGCGCGACATCGACGCGGCCGCGCAGGACGTGCAGGCGGCCATCGCCAAAGCGGCCCGCCAATTGCCCCCGGGCATGCCGTCGCCGCCCACCTACAGCAAGGTCAATCCGGCCGATTCGCCGATTCTTTTCCTCGCGCTCACATCGCCCACGCTTCCGCTTTCAACCGTGGATGAATATGCCGAGACCATGATGGCGCAGCGGATCTCGATGGTGAATGGCGTGGCGCAGGTCTCCATTTTCGGCGCGCAACAATACGCCGTCCGCATTCAGCTCGATCCGGACAAGCTCGCTTCGCGGGGCATCGGGATCGACGAGGTGCAGGAGGCGGTGTCGCAGGGCAACGTCAACCTGCCGACCGGCACGCTCAACGGAACGCATCAGGCCTTCACCGTGCAGGCCAACGGCCAGTTGACCCGGGCGGCGGATTATCGTCCGTTGATCGTGGCGTATCGCAACGGCGCGCCGGTCCGGTTGCAGGAACTGGGGCGCGTTCTCGACAGCGTGCAGAACGACAAGATCGCCAGTTGGGTGAACAATACCCGCGCCATCTCTCTGGCGGTGCAACGCCAGCCGGGCGTCAACACCGTCGAGGTCGTGGACAATATCCGCAAACTCCTTCCCGATTTCCGCGCGCTGTTGCCGGCTTCGGTGAGGCTGGAAATCCTCTACGACCGTTCCCAATCCATCCGCGCGTCGGTGAACGACGTGAAATTCACGCTCAAACTGACGGTCGCGCTGGTGGTCCTGGTCATTTTCCTGTTCCTGCGCAACCTCTCGGCCACGGTGATTCCCAGTCTGGCGGTGCCGTTGTCGCTGATCGGCACGTTCGCGGTCATGTACCTGCTCGGTTACAGCCTCGACAACCTTTCCCTCATGGCGCTGACCCTGTGTGTGGGCTTTGTGGTGGACGACGCCATCGTGATGCTGGAAAACATCGTCCGGCACATCGAGGCGGGCGATCCGCCGTTCGCGGCGGCATTGAAAGGGTCGAGGGAAATCGGCTTCACGATTGTTTCCATGACCCTGTCTTTGGCGGCCGTGTTCATCCCGGTGCTGTTCATGGGCGGGATGGTCGGCCGCCTGCTGCACGAGTTCGCGGTGACCATTGCGGTGGCGGTGTTGGTCTCCGGATTTGTATCGCTCACGCTCACGCCGATGTTGTGCAGCCGGTTCATCCGGAGCCATCATGGCCGGCGGCCGCCCAATCGGATCTCTGCGCTGTCGGAGAAGGCGTTCGAGGGAATGTATCGCGCCTACGACCGCACCCTGAAGTTCGTCCTGCGGCATCAACCGGCCGCACTGGCGGTCTCGGTTCTGTTGCTCGCGGCCACCGCCGCGCTGTTCCTGAAGATTCCAAAAGGATTCTTCCCCAGCGAAGACATCGACCAGATCTTCGCCATCACGGAGGGAGCCCAGGGCATTTCCTTCCATTCGATGTACGAACATCAGGCGACGGTGAATCGCCTGATCAGCGCCGATACCAACGTGCTCAACTTCACATCCTCCATCGGCGCGGGCGGCTCGACGGTGGCAGCCAACAGCGGACGCGCCTTCATCCGTCTCAAACCCCGTTCGGCGCGCCGCCTTCACGTCGATGAGATCATCCAGCAACTCCGTCCGAAGCTGGCCGCCATTCCGGGCATCAAGGTTTATCTGCAGAATCCGCCGGCCATCCGCATCGGGGGCATGCTGACCCGGAGTCTTTATCAGTACACGCTGCAAAGCACGGACACCAGGGAACTGTATCATTGGGCGACGGTCATCGAGGCGAAGATGACGCAGTTGGCCGGTTTCCAGGACGTGAGCAGCGATCTGCTCATCCGCACGCCGCAGGTAAACGTCGAGATCGACCGCGACAAAGCCCAGGCCGTGGGCGTGACGGCGGAACAGATCGAAAGCGCCCTCTACGATGCCTACGGCTCGCGCCAGATATCCACCATCTACACGCCGGCCAACGAATACTGGGTGGTGATGGAGCTGGAGCCCCGGTTCCAGCAGGACGTGGCGGCGCTGTCGCAACTCTACATCCGTTCGGCCTCCGGCAGGCTCGTGCAACTCAGCGCCGTGGCAAAGATCACGCGCGGCGTCGGGCCCATGACCGTTTCGCACCTTGGCCAGCTCCCGGCTGTCACCATCTCCTTCAACCTCGCGCCCGGGGTCGCGCTCGGCACCGCTGTCGAACAGGTGAAGGAAATGATGCGGGAAGCCCAGGCGCCGGCGACGCTGCATTCGAGTTTTCAAGGCTCGGCCCAGGTGTTCCAGTCGTCGCTCCAGGGCCTGGGTGTGCTGTTGATCATGTCGATCCTGGTTATCTACATCATTCTCGGGATTCTGTACGAAAGTTTCATTCATCCGCTGACCATCCTGTCCGGCCTGCCGTCGGCCGGCTTTGGCGCGCTCCTGACGCTCATGCTCTTCGGCATCGACCTGAACATCTACGCGTTCGTGGGATTGATCATGCTCGTGGGCA
>WNFZ01006955.1_pt1 | contig 10178 bp, 8 predicted proteins | sample 5400081 | NCBI WGS metagenome assembly WNFZ01 (sample SAMN13153365, study PRJNA577476) | soil metagenome | isolation source: 80 cm soil or saprolite under grassland replicate 1 | place: USA:California | collected 2016-06-15
CGCGGCCGTGGCGAGAACGCCTCTGGATCTTGCGTTGGCCGGAGAGATCGTCCTCCGCCGCATTCGGACATGCTGATGAGCGGTAGACGACTTGACCCGGCGAGCTGCCCGATCGGAACGACTGGCTGCCCTCCACATGACGAACATCGTGCGGACCATGATCCGGCTGCCAAAGGGATCCCGCTTCGTAGAGCTACCCGCCCGGGCCGGGGATTCTCCCGCGGTCGCCGTCCCCGATATACCTCCGCGATAGTTGTCGGACGCGAACGCGCACTATGGCCAACGGTGGATCGCGCCCCACCCTGGGCTGTCCGGTCTAGGAGGCGAGGGTGAGCACCTTCTGGATTTCGGCCAGCACCCGGACCGGGTCGTCGCGGTCGATGTTGTGGCCGCCGTCGAGCACCACCTGGACCGGGTGCGAGCTGCCCTGCAGCCAGACCCGCTGCTCGTCGAAGTGTGGGGCGGACTGACCGCTTCTCGCGGTGATCACCGTCACCGGTATCCGCGGTATCGGCAGCCGGTGCAGCGCCATTTGCCGTTCGGCAGCGACGTAGTCGACGTGCTCGACGTTGCCCGGGCTGTCCCAGGCGAGCTCGGCCACGTCGGTGGCGGACATCCGCGCCTGACCGGCGGGCACGTCGAGCAGAACCAGGCCGGCTACCTCGCCGGGATAGCGTCCGGTGTAGTGGTAGGCATCGAAGCCGCCGCCGGACTGGCCGACCATGAGGTACGGAGGGCTGATCCGTGCGGCCGCCAGCAGCTCGTGCAGGTCTCGGACCACGTCGTCGAGCAACCGCTTGTGGTTCGGTGGGGGATCGCTGAGGCCGACGCCGGAGTGGTCGTACAGGCACACCCGGGTACGGGTCACGAGCCCCTGGGTGATGGACGACCCCGACCAGTCGGCGATGCCGGATCCGCCGCCGCCGTAGACCACTGCAGGTGAACCGCTGCCCCAGCACCTCAGTGCGAGCAGCCGCCCGTCGCCGACCGGGAATCGGCCGTCAACCGACGGCGTAGCCAGAGGATCCGCGGCGGTCGGTATCGCTGACGGCGGCCCGGAGACTTGCGGGCCCGTTCCGTCCGTGCCCGCACAGCCGACCAGACCGGCGGTCGCCGCTGCCAGCAGGAGTATGCCTACGGTGCGCTGCGCCATCTCGATCCCCCGTATCGCCGCGAGAAGGAAGCCCGAACCACTCCACTTGCCTTCGGGCTCATCTGAGTCCTGGTTCCGCCGTTCATGTTCGGCCGTCCGGCCGCTCTGCCTGGCTGGCCGAGGCGTCCGGACGGCGGACTCCGGCCGGCACAGGGCCCATCCGCCTCCGCGCGGGACGCGCGACTCTGCCGCCGATCGCTCGCGGATCCGGGGGTCGCCGCAAACCGTTCTGCAGGTGGCTCCGTCTCGGCCCTGAGGCGGAGCCCAGCGGCGTCTCCACGGGCGGCGATCGGTCCGGGCACTCGCGGACCGCTTGTTCAGGGTCACTTGCACGTTGTCGGCCATTCCTTCTCCTTGGCTTGAGATAGGTTGCGCGTTTCACCGAGGGCGTTTGGTGGCTGTTGCTCAGTCCCGGGTGCGGTCGGGTGCGCCGTCGTGGGCCGGGCCGTTCGCCGCTACTGCGAGGCGGAGGATCCACGCTGCCAGCAGGATGATCCAGGCGGCGCCGAGGAGCAGGAAGAGTCGCTGGAGGTAGCCGGTGCCCCATTGGTCGCCGACGAAGAGCATCGCCAGGATGACCACGTCGAGCGCGACGCCGAACCACACGGAGGGCCGCGCCAGTGGTGCCCAGCGCGGCGATCGGCGCAGGCAGCGCGCGACCAGGAACGGGGTCACCAGCAGCGGTAGCAGCAGCATGGCGGAGCTCGCGTGGATCACGGCGTGCCAGGTCTGGATCTTCTGCTCGGCGGTGCACCCGTCGGCGGTCCGGCAGTCGATGCGGAAGAACGCGTCGGACAGGAACCCGGCGCCGAAGGTGATGGTGAGCAGCACGGCGGCCTGGGTGCGGCCGCGGATCCCGGTCAGGGCGGGGCGCAGCGCGGCCCAGGCGAAGATGATCGTGGTGGCGCCGCAGATGCCTGAGTAGAGCTGGACGAACCAGGCGTGCGGTACGCCGGTCGCGGCCATGTCGCTCATCTCGTGTCGGGCGATGGAGTACCGGTCGTCCTGGAACCAGCTGGCGATGCTTGAGCCGAGCAGGATCGCGACCTGCCCGGCGATGCCGATGAGGGCGGCGGCACGCATGCGTGGGGTGGTGGCGTCGGCTGGCCGAGTCGGGCGCTTCGTGGTGCGGCCGGTCGTCACGGTGGTGGCCTGTACCGTCGGGTTTCTGTCCATGCGGCCACCGTCGCGTGGACGGCCCGCGGGGTCCTGCCCGCTGGTACGGAACTTCGCTCCGTGCCAGTACGGATCCGCTCGCGGCCGATCGGTTCTACTCTCGGGTCGTGCCCCGGCCGCGTCTGGTGACGGTGTCCGTCGCGGCCCTGACCGCAGCGGTTCTCTGTGGCGCGGCCGTGCTGACTGCGCGGCCGCCGTCGCCCGGGGACCTGGTCCTGCTTCTGGTCGGGGTGCTGTTCGCCGGCGTCCCGACCGCGTCGGGTCTGCTGATCGCACGCCGTCAGCCAGGGCACGTGTTGGCCCCGGTGGTGACCGTGCCTGGGCTCGTCGCGGCGCTCGGGGTGACCGGTGAGCTGCTGACCCGGTCCGGGGTCGTGGACGGGCAGCTGCCGGGAGCGGCGTACGTTACGGCGGCCTCGCAGGGCGCCTGGGTCCTGTTCTACGTCCCACTCGTGGTCGTCCTGCTGCTGTTCCCCGACGGCCGGGCGCGTGGGCGCATCGGTCGGTGGCTGCTGGCCTTGGCCGTGCTCGACGGCGCCGCGTTCATGGTGGTGGCGGCGACGGCCCCCGGGCCGTACCTGCCGCCGGACGAGTCGTCCCCGCATGTGTTCGGCACCATGCCGGCGTCGGTCGCTGCCGTACTGACCGCGGTGACCCTGCTGGGACTGCCCGTGCTGCTGGTCGCGTCCCTGGTCTCGCTGGTGCGGCGGTTCCGCGGTGGCGGCGACCGGCAGCGCCGGCAGGTGAAATGGCTGGCGTTGGCCGGGGCGATGCTGCCGGTGACGCTGCTGGCGTCGTGGGCGAGCTACCTGCTGGTGGGCAACGCGGACGTCGTGCTGGCGGTGGGGTTCGCCGCCGCGTACCTCGCCGTGCCGACGGTCGTGGCGGTAGCGGTGCTGCGGCCGGACCTGTTCGACGTCGAACGCGTCCTCGCTTCGACCGCGGCCCACGCGGTCTTCACCACCGTGCTGCTGGCGGTCTTCACCGCCGCCACCCTCGCCGCCGGCTCGCTGGTCGCAGGCGGATCCCCGGTTCCCGCGGCCGCTGCCACCGCGCTGTGCGCCGTACTCCTCGCTCCTGTGCGCGGCCGGCTCCAGCGCGGCGTCGACCGGTGGTTGTATCCGGCGCGCAAGGCGGCGGTGACCGCCGTCGAGGATCTGCAGGCCGACACCGCAGCCGGCCGAGCCCGGCCCGAGCAGCTCGGCGACGTGCTCCGCACAGCCCTGCGGGATCCGCGGCTGCGGGTGGCGTACCTGATTCCCGCGACGGCGCAGGCCGTCGACGCCGGGGGAGAGCCGGTCGAGGTGCCGGCGTCGGCCGTGCCGGTCACGCTCGGCCGTGAGCAGATCGGCGCACTGTCCGCCGGTGCCGGCACGTCCGCCGACCTGCTGCGCGACATCGCGGCTCGGGCAGCGCCGCTGGTCGAGGTGGTGCGGCTGCGGGTGGAGTTGAGCCGGGCGCTGCGGGAGGCCGATGCGAGCCGGGCGCGGCTGCTGCGGGTCGGCTACGAGGAGCGCAGCCGGCTCGAACGCGATCTGCACGACGGCGCCCAGCAGCGACTGGTGTCCCTCGGGATGGCGCTGCGGCTGGCGCAACGGCGGATCCCGCGCGGCGGAGTCGATGTGACCGGGGTCCTGGACGAGGCCGTCGCGGAGATCGGCACCGCCATCGGGGAGCTGCGTCGGGTCGCTCACGGCATCAGGCCGAGCTGCCTCGACGACGGCCTGCTTCAGGCGTTGTCCGGCCTGGTAGGCACCGTCGCGATCCCGATGACCCTCGACGTGAGGGTGGACGAGCTTCCGGACGACCTGGAGACGACGGCGTACTACGTGGCCGCGGAGGCGGTGACCAACGCGGTGAAGCACTCGGCCGCCAAGCACATCAGCCTGCGGGTCGATGCCACAGCGAGCCGGCTGTACGTGCGGGTCCACGACAACGGCGTCGGTGGCGCGTCGAGCCGCGCCGGCTCGGGGCTCGCCGGCCTCGCCGATCGCGTCGGCGCGCAGGGCGGCGACCTGACCGTGACAAGTCCCCGCGGCGGCGGAACCACGATCGAGGCGGTCCTGCCGTGCGTATCGTGATCGGCGAGGACTCCACCCTCTTCCGAGAAGGTCTCGCCCGGCTGCTCATCGACGCCGGCCACACCATCGCCGGAAAGGCGGCCGACGCACCCGGCCTGCTCGCGCAGGTCGACCGACACCGTCCCGACCTTGCCATCGTCGACGTACGGATGCCGCCCGACAGCACCGACGATGGAGCCCGCGCCGCCCGGGTCCTGCGTGACCGCTACCCCCAGCTCGGCATCGTGCTGCTTTCCCAGCACATCGAGACCCGCCACTCGGTCGGCCTGGTCAGCTCCGGCCGGTTCGGCTACCTCCTGAAGGACCGCGTGCTCGACGTGGACGACTTCCTCGACTCGTTGCGTCGGGTCGCCGCCGGCGGCTCCGCGCTGGACCCCGAAGTCGTGATGCGGCTCATCTCCCCGGTCACCGCCGACGACCCACTGGCTACCTTGACCACCCGGGAGCGGGAGGTCCTCGCTCTCATGGCCGAGGGACGAACGAACATCGGTATCGCCCGGCGCCTCTGGCTCACCGACCGCACGATCGAGACCCACATCACGAACATCCTCATCAAGCTCGGTCTCGGCTCCAGCGACGAGGACCACCGGCGCGTGCTAGCCGTGCTGACCTTCCTCAGCCACCGCACCCCTTCATGACGGAACCGCGCTGAGCGACCGCGACCGCCGCGAGTCGGGTGGTCGTGCGAGGCATGCGTCGGGTCGGGTCGGCGGTGACCATTCTGGCCCGAACCCCCCAGCGGTCAGCGTCGCCCGGGGGAGTCGGCGCCTGGCGCGACCCGCAACGGCGATCCACCCGTCCCGTCCGCGGATTCCACCACCGCTCGATGACGCGCGCCGTCCTGCCCGCCGACACCCACCCGCCACCGGGCCAAGCCAAGCCGAGACCGCGCGCTGCCGTTCACCACCCGTGAACCCGCGCCCTGCCCCCGTTGGCCTCGGACCTGCCTTCCCGCAGGCCCGTCCGGAACCCACCGGCACCCGCTCGCGCCGCCGGTCGGGCCGCCGCCCCTACCAGGGCTCCGACTCCGCAGCGGCACCTGCTCGGAGCGGGAGTGCGACCTGGACGACCAGCAGCCCGCATACGGGCGGGTATGTGTCGCAGTACTGTGACGTGCACCCAACATGTCACAACGCGAACCCTCCTGTCCTGGTTGAGGGTCCGGTGGTGGGGTTGCTGCCGGTTCATGCGAAGGTCCGCCGGGAGGGGTATTTCCGCAGGTAGATGGCCTGCCTGGCTGCCGGTCGGGGTCTTGCCGGGCGGTGGGCTCTGGGTGGCTCATCGGCGGAGATGGTGGCGCTGGTCCGCGCCTGCCGGTCGATCCTTGTCTTGGTGATTGTGCGGGTGGCCGGAACCCGGCCCTGGGCCGCTGGCCGCCCTCGGTTCAGCGCTGGTGGGGCTGGCGCATCCTTCGCCCCTGTGACGGCGTTGGTCCCCATGTCCGGCGAGACACCGATCGACGGGGGAGGATGCGTGGTGGGCAAGCCTGTCAACGGCGGTACCCAGGATGGACCAGCATCCCACCGCAGGCCGCTACGGGTGCTGCCACCGCAGTTCGTGCCGATGTCACCGGAGCAGGAGCGCCAGGCTGTCGCCGCGCTTGCAGACCTGCTACTGGACTACTCCAACCGCCACCTCGCCGAGCACGGCTCACCGATGCCGTCCTGACCACGGCTGGCAGGTTCCACCTCCTACACGCCGCGGAACGCCGTCCGAGTAACCGGACAACAACCCGCGGCCGGCTCCCCCCGGCCTCACATCGGGCGTGCTTACACCTAGCCCGTCCGGACATGCCGATGTGCGAGGTGTCCATGACCGCAGACTCTGGCCCCGTCGTACATCCGAAGCACGTCGTTAGGCCCGACATCGACCGCTATGACGCCGGAGTTCATCCGGATGCGTGTCGGGCCTGCTCGAGGTTCGAGTGGTGGGGGCCGGAGAGCCAGTCTTGGCGCAGACGCGAATCGACCGGCTCCACTCCTCGCCGCAACCCGTCGATGTAGGCACGATCGGCGGCGAGGCGGGCCGCCACCTCGGGACCCTCGGCAACGGCGCCGTGGCCCGGTACCAGGACATCGACGTGCCGGGTGGCTTCATCCAGCCGGTCCAGTGCCGTCTCGTAGGCGCCGACCTGATCGGGGCGGCGAGGGTCGAGGAGCGGGATCAGGACGTCGGAGAGCATGTCGCCGGCGAGCAGGACGCCACGGTCGGCGAGGAGGACCGCGGCGTGGCCCACGGCGTGCGCCTGATGCTCGACGATCTCGCCCGGGACGGGTCCGCTGTCCGCGGGCAGCGGGGTGACGAGCCCGATCAGTTCGAGAGGGATGCCCGACGCGCTCTCCGCCGCCATCCTCTGCCCCTGCTCTCGGGCTTGATTGGCAGCATCGGCACCGGCGGGGGTGGCGTAGCGCGGCACGTCGCCGAATCGGTGATGCCAGAGCAGGTGGTCCCAGTGGGGATGGGTCGAGAACCCGGCGACCACCGGAATGCCGAGCCGGTCCACGTCATCGGCAAGCTGGTTCAGGTCGGAACCATCGATGCCGGGATCGACCATGATCAACCCACCTTCGCCGCGCACCGCGATGGCATTGCTCCAGACCCACGCGCTCTGCCGGACCCAGACGCCGTCGGCCACCTGATTCAGCATTGGTTCACCATGTCAGGTGTCTCCGCCCGGCGCGAGATGTGTCGCTCGTCGGGACCGGCGTGCGTCCCTCCCGAACACCCGCTCATGCCGAGATGAGTGCGGTGCCCTGGCCGGCAAACTGTCCGTATGGCCGGTGGTGTCTGCCGGCTTGATGCGGGCGGGCGCAGGGTCCTCGCGTTGCTGCTTGTCGAGGACCTCGACGGCGCTCCTGCACTTCGCGAGCTGGCGAGGGGTGCCTGGATTGTGGGCCATTGCGACTGCGGATGCCCGTGCGTGTACCTGGCCCCGAACCCCGATGCTTCACCTGCCTGTGGCCCGCGCCGCGTATTCCATCGGGGGCCGGCCGCCGCTTTGCACGGGGTTTCGATCGGGATTCGCGTCCGCTACCCCAGCTGGTCGCGGCGGCGTGTCAGGTAGGCGGTCTCGGCGGTGTTGCCCGCCAGCTCGATGGCTTGGTCGTACGCCGCGCGCGACTTCTGAGGGCGGCCCAGCCGGCGCAGCAGGTCGGCGCGGGTCGCATGGTAGGGGTGATAGCCGGCCAACGTGTCCGCAAGACGGTCGACGGCCGCCAGTGCCACCTGCGGGCCGTCAAGCTCGGCCACCGCGACGGCCCGGTTGAGGGCGATGATCGGCGAGGGGTCGAGGCGGACGAGCTGGTCGTAGAGGGCGAGGACCTGCGACCAGTCGGTGTCGCGTACGTCGCGGGCGCAGGTGTGTACGGCGTTGATCGCCGCGAGGATCTGGTAGCGACCCGGAGCCACCCGGGCGGCTAGGCGCTCGCGCACCAGCCGGTGACCCTCGGCGATCAGCGCGGCGTCCCAGGTCCCACGGTCCTGCTCGACGAGGGTGACCAGTTCGCCGCTTGCCGAAACTCGGGCGGTGCGGCGGGCCTCGGTCAGCAGCATCAGCGCCAGCAGCCCGGCCACCTCACCGTCTTCGGGCATGAGGGCTCGGATCAGGCGAGTGAGCCGGATCGCCTCGGCGGTCAGGTCCTGACGTACCGGACCGGTGTCGGGGCCGGTGGCCAGGTAGCCCTCGTTGAAGAGGAGGAAGAGGACGGCGAGTACGCCGCAGACGCGTGCCGGCAGATCCTCCGCGGACGGCACCCGATAGGGGATGCGAGCCGCCTTGATCTTGGCCTTCGCGCGGGTGATCCGCTGCCCCATGGTGGTCTCGGGCACCAGGAAGGCGCGGGCGATCTCGGGCACGGTCAGACCGGCGACCATGCGCAGCGTCAGCGCCACGCGGGTCTCCATCGCCAGCGCCGGGTGACAGCAGGTGAAGATCAGCCGGAGCCGCTCCTCGTCGATGGCCCCGACAGGCTCCCACGGGTCGTCGTCGTAGAACAGCTGAGCCTCCTTCTGCTTGTCCTCGCGCTTGTTCTCCCGCCGGATCCGGTCGATGGCCTTGCGGTTGGCGGTGGTGGTCAGCCAGGCGCCGGGGTTGGGCGGTACGCCGTCGGCCGGCCACCGCGCGACGGCCGTCGCGAACGCCTCGGCCGCCGCCTCCTCGGCGATGTCGAGGTCACCGAAACGCCTGGTCAGGGTGGCGACCACCCGGGCCCACTCCTCCTGGTGTGCCTGGGTGACCGCCTCCCGGACGCAGACCACGCTCACAGGAACGGCCGCACCTCGACCTTCCGGTTGCAGTGCTTCGACCCCTCGGCGGCGAGCTTGAGCGCCACGTCGAGGTCGGCGGCCTCGATGATCCAGAAGCCGGCGAGATACTCCTTCGACTCCAGGAACGGCCCGTCGGCGAACAACGCCTGCGCACCCCGGTTGTCGATGACGGTGGCCGAGCTGGGCCAGGCGAGGCCACCGGCGAAGACCCAGTGACCCTCCGCCTCAAGCCGGTCGTTGAACACGTCGATGGCAGCCATCTCATCCGCCGTGGCCAGGCCGGCCGTGTCGAAGATCACAGAAACCAGGTACCGCATCTCGGACCACCTCCCGTGTTCGGGGCGCCCCACGTGGGCGGCCCGCTCACCCCTGCCACGAACACCTCTGCCCCGATCCGACACCGCCTCCCGAACGTCCTTCAAAATCTTCTGGTACGCCGGTTGTACGCCATCCGACACCGCCGACGGTTACGGGGCGGCGCCCAGTGCGAACGAGCTCTGGGATCAGATCGATCGCGAAGCCCCTGACTCGTCGTCCGCACATGGCTCTGCGCGCGCGGCACGGTGGTGTGTGGTGCGGTGTGTCGTGTTGGGGCGGGGTCACGGTGTGTGGTCGGGTGCGGGTGTGAGTTGGTTGAGGCGCCGTCGCGGGGAGCTGCCGGACGCGGTGTTGCCGTTCCTCGGGGCGAACCAGGCGGCCCGGTTCCGCGCGCTGGTCGGCCAAGCGTTCGCGGACGCGGGGAGACCGGTGACGGTCCGCGACGATCGCGCGGTGGACGCTCGGGGTCGGCGGTTTGCCTGGTCAATCACGCGGTGTCGGGTCACCAGGACGAGCGCGGTGAGTCGGCGTGGCCGCAGGTCATCGGCACGCACGTCGCGGTCGTGGTGCGAGCACTCCACGGGCCGTCCCCGTTCCAGACGATGCGACATGAGGAGATCCTCGCCGCGACCTACCTGCGGGTGATCGCGGCCGAGGACGTGCTGCCGTGATCGGGTACGGCCGGGACGTGGCGCCGGGGCTGGTCGAGGTGCTCAACCTGGACCTGCCCGACACCGTGACGTACTTCCTGGACGAACACCGACTCGTCAGAGGGAAGGCAACCAGAGATGAGGACGTGCCCAACAAGAGGTTCGACAGAGCTCGAGACGCCGGTGATTCGATTGGCTCGTGCAGGGCAACGGGGCACGGCTGCCGCGGAGGTATCGCGATGATCGAGCAGTACGTGTTGGGTCTTGGAGAGGTTGACGAGTCACGGGTCGCGGTCGTTGGCGGCAAGGGCGCGGACCTGGGCGGGCTATCGCGGATCGACGGCATCCGCGTGCCGGCTGGCTTTTGCGTGACGACGGACGCCTTCCGACGGATCATGGCGGAAGCGCCGTCGATCGACGGTCGGCTCGATCGGCTGTCGCGCCTGAACCCGGAGGACCGGGAGGCGATCGGTACGCTCAGCGCGGAGATCCGCCGGACCCTGGAAGGGATCGCCATCCCGGGTGATCTCGCGG
>WNFZ01006956.1_pt1 | contig 10178 bp, 9 predicted proteins | sample 5400081 | NCBI WGS metagenome assembly WNFZ01 (sample SAMN13153365, study PRJNA577476) | soil metagenome | isolation source: 80 cm soil or saprolite under grassland replicate 1 | place: USA:California | collected 2016-06-15
TGCGAGTAGCTGGCGTCCAGGTCGCGCTGGATAGACGGGATCGCCACGTTGACGATGCTGATGTCCATGAGCTGCATGAAGACGGCGATCAGCACGACCCCCAGCGCCAGCCAGCGGCGCGGGTCGAGCTGCTCGGCGGCGGCCACCGCTGTTCCGGTTGGTCGAATGCTCATATGCCGGGCTCCGTGATCGGTCAGGTCCGCAGGTCCGTGCGCTCAGCGTGGGAGCGGGCGGCCGGATGCGTCAAGGCGGCGCCACAGAGGCGCAGGCCGCGTGCCGTGGCAGCCGCGGTGCCCCGCTACGAGGTCGCCGAGCTCAGCTTCGACGACACGGAACAGCCGTTTGCCCGGCTCGGGTCCGAGTCAGCCAACGTCGGCGAGTCTCGGCAGCACCCGCTCGGCGAGCCGCTCGGCGAACTCGACCGGGTGCCGGTCAGGCATCGTCTGCACTTCGGTCACGCCGAGCGCGGCGTACTCGCCGGCCGCGGCGATGAACCCGTCGACGTCGGCCAGGACCGGCCGCACGGCGAGCACGGTCTTGTCGATCGTGTCGTAGTCGCGACCTTCGGTGGCACAGTGGGAGCGCAGCACCTCCAGCTTGTGCGCGACGTCGGCCGGGCTGGTCCCGAACAGGTTGCAGGCATCGGCGTAGCGAGCCGCCAGCAGCAGCGTCTTCCTCTCTCCGCCACCGCCAACCAGGATCGGTGGATGGGGCCGACGGATCGGCGCGGGGACGCACAGCGTCTCGGCCAACTGGAAGTGCCGGCCGTGGAACGGACCGTTGTCGTCGCTCCACATCTGCAGGCAGATCCGCAGCGTCTCCTCCAGGCGCTCGAACCGTTCCGCCACCGGCACGACCGGCACGCCGAGGCCGAGCTGCTCGCGTTCGTACCACGATGCGCCGATGCCCAGCCTGGCCCGGCCGCTGGACAGTACGTCGAGGGTGGTGACGATCTTGGCCAGTAGCCCCGGGTAGCGGTACATCACGCCGGTGACGAGCAGCCCAAGGGTCATCCGTTGGGTCTCCGCCGCGACATAGCCCAGCGTGGTGTACCCCTCGAGCATCGGCTCGTCGGCCGAGGCCGCCTGCTCCATCTGGAAGTAGTGATCCATGACGGTGAACGCGGAGAACCCGGCCTGCTCGGCGATCCGCGCCGTCTGGGCCAAGGTCCCAGCAATCTCCGTCGGATCAGACGGCGTCGAGTAGTTCCAGTAGTGCAGGCCAAGCTTCACCGCGATTCCTCCCTTACGGCGCGCCCCATCCCGCGCATGCCCGCGAACAGGGCGGCGGCGAAGCGCCGGTGGCCGAGCAGGTGGTCGCCGGTGGTGAGCGGCATGACGTGCCCTTGGTGTCACCCCCCTCTCAACGCAGCGACCGCTCGGACACTACCGCCCGTGTCAAGCCCAGCCGCCAGTCCGGCATGTGTCGTTGCGGTGACCTCGGCGGCTGTCGCCTTCATAGTGGATCGTTCACGCCCATGGACCAGATCGGCCCCTTGCGTGCCTTGTGGCGGACAACTTGGAGTGCGAGCATCGCGGCGTCCTGCCCTCAGCGTGAAGGGAGCGCCGTGAACCTCACGCGTTTGCGCCTGCCGACCCGAGGACTGATCAAGCCCCCGCTGGCGTTGCTGCTCGCGGTCGTGGTGCTGGTGGCTGGCGGCACCGCGTTCGCGCTCATCGGACCCTTCCAGCATGCCGGGCCGCAGGGGGACGGCACCAGCGTGACCAGCAACGGCTGGACCGTCACCCCGGCTGGCCGGCAGGTGCAGCTCGGCGAGCGCCCCTACGGCGCCGCCCTGAGCCCGGACGGCCGCACCCTGCTGGTCTCCAACGACGGCCAGTGGATGCAATCGCTGCAGGTTGTCGACACCGCCTCCGGCGCCGTTGTGCAGACCATCTCCTACCAGACGCCCCAGGCGCTGTGGATCGGGGTCACCTGGAGCCCCGACGGCAGGCATGCATACGCGTCGGCGGGCGGCGACAACAAGCTCCGCGTCTACGACGTCGCCGGCCAGCGCCTGACCGAGCGTGACTCGATCCCCATCCCGACCAGCACTGCCAGCCCCAACCCACACCCCGCCGGGATCGCGGTCTCCCCGGATGGCAAGACGCTGTATGCCGCCGAGAACCTGGCCGACTCGGTCGCGCTCATCGACCTGGCCACCGCGAAGGTGACCGCCGCCGTGCCGGTGGGCCACAACCCCTACACCGTGGCGCTGGACCGCGACGGCAGGCTCGCGTTCGTGTCCAACTGGGGTGCGAGCACCGTGAGCGTGCTGGACACCGCCACCGCCAGGATCACCCGGACGATCCCGGTCGGCACCCACCCCAGCGCACTGCGCCTTGGCCCCGGCGGCCGCCAGCTGTACGTGGCCGACACCGACGCCGACAGCGTCTCGGTCATCGACACCGCCACGCTCGCGGTGACCACGACGATCAACCTGGCGCCGTACCCGGGCGCCCCGGTAGGCTCCAGCCCCAACGCCTTGGCGGCCTCACCCGACGGCAGGACGCTGTATGTGGCCAACGCCGGCGACAACGACGTGGCCGTGGTGGACCTCCAGGACGCGAGCGTCCGCGGGCTCATCCCCACCGCCTGGTACCCGACCGGGCTGGAGCTCACCAAGGACGGCGACCGGCTGCTGGTCCTCAACGCCAAGGGCCTTGGCGCCGGCCCGAACCCCAACGGGCCCAACCCCTACACCGACGCCCAGCTGCGCGGCACGGTCGGGTGGCAGAGCCAGTACATCGGCTCGATGATCCAGGGCAGCCTGTCGATCGTGGCCGTGCCCGACGCGGACGCGCTCGCCAGCTACACCGAGCAGGTCCAGCGCAACGACGACTTCGGCCTGGGCGACCAGGTCCGCACCCAGGGTGCCAGGCCGGAGCAGGTCATCCCCCGCCACGTCGGCGACCCCTCGCCGATCAAGCACGTGATCTACGTCGTCAAGGAGAACCGCACCTACGACCAGGTCCTCGGCGACCTCGGCAAAGGCAACGGCGATCCGTCGCTGACCCTGTTCGATCCCACGGTCACCCCGAACCAGCACCAGCTCGCCAACCGGTTCGTCACCCTCGACAACTTCTACGCCAACGCTGAGGTCTCGGCCGACGGCTGGAGCTGGTCGACCGCGGCCTACGCCAACACCTACGACCAGAAGAGCTGGCCGCCCAACTACGGCGGCCGCAACAAGCCCTACGACTTCGAGGGTGGCAACCTCGCCTCCTCACCCGGCCGCGACCCCGACACGGGCTACCTGTGGGACCGGCTCGACGACGCGGGGGTCAGCTACCGCAACTACGGCTTCTGGATCCAGCTTCCCGGCACGGTCGGGCCGACCAACAACGTCGCCACTACCGAGCCGAACCTGCAGGCCAACACCGACCACGCCTTCCCCGGCTACAACAACGCCATCCCCGACCAGGCCCGTGCCGACGAGTGGTTGCGCGAATTCCGCCAGTTCGAGGCGAACGGCAACCTCCCGACCGTCGAGCTGCTGCGCCTGCCCGACGACCACACCTCGGGCACCACACCCGGCGCGCCGACCCCCAAGGCGCAGGTCGCCGACAACGACCTCGCGCTCGGCCGGGTCGTGGAGGCGGTCTCCCACTCGCGCTACTGGACCGACACCGCGATCTTCGTGGTCGAAGACGACGCCCAGGCCGGCCCTGACCACGTCGACGCGCACCGCACCATCGCGCAGGTGATCAGCCCCTACACCCAGACCGGCACGGTCGACTCGACCTTCTACTCGACGGTGGCGATGCTCCGCGCCATCGAGCTGATCGTTGGCCTGCGCCCGCTCACGCAGTTCGACGCGGCCGCGGTGCCGATGCTCAACGCCTTCACCGACACGCCGAACCTGACCTCCTACGACGCCATCACCCCGCAGCAGCCGCTGGACGAGAAGAACTCGCAGACCGCCCCCATGGCGGCGGTCTCGGCCAGGCAGGACCTGCGCCAGGAGGACCGCATCGACGAGCAGGCCTTCAACCAGGCGATCTGGAAGAGCGTCAAGGGCGCCGACAGCCAGATGCCCGCACCCGTCTACCGGTAGGTCACCAGCCGTGCATCGTGCCGTCGAGGAGCCGGTTCACGGGCAGATAGGCGGGACGGTACGGGAACCGGGTGGCTGCCCGCTCGTCGATATCCACGCCCAGTCCCGGCTGCTCGCCAGGGAGCAGGTAGCCGTCATCGAACCGGTAGGTGCGGGGGAACACCTCGTCGGCGGCCTCGGTGTGCCGCGCGTACTCCTGGATGCCGAAGTTGGGCACGGACACGTCGAGATGCACGAGAGCGGCGAAGCAGACTGGGGACATATCGGTCGCGCCGTGGCAGCCGGTGCGCACGTGGTACAGGTCAGCGAGCTGGAAGACCCGGCGTAGGTGCGTGATGCCCCCGCCATGCGAGACGGTCATTCGGATGTAGTCGATGAGCTGCTCGGTGATGAGCTGGTGGCAGTCCCAGATGCTGTTGAAGACCTCCCCCACCGCGATCGGGGTGGTCGTGTGCTGGCGGATGAGGCGGAACCCCTCCTGCAGCTCGGCCGGGACCGGGTCCTCCAGCCAGAACAGCGCGAACTCCTCCACCCGCTTGCCCAGCTGGGCTGCCTCGATCGGGGTGAGCCGGTGGTGCACGTCGTGGAGGAGCGGCAGGTCCTCACCGAAGCGCTCGCGAACGGCGGCGAACAGCTTGGGGATGTGCCGCAGGTACGTGTCGGTGGACCACACGGCTTCGGTCGGCAGCTTGGCCTCGGCGGGCTCGTAGTGCGGCTTGCCTCCGGCAACGCCGTACATGTGGCGGATACCAGGGACGCCGACCTGAACGCGGATCGCCCGGTAGCCCATCTCCAGGAAGCGGGCGACCTCGTCGAGCACCTCGGGAATGTCCTCGCCGTTGGCGTGACCGTACACGGTCACGCCCTCCCGCGAGCGCCCGCCGAGGAGCTGGTACAGCGGCAGCCCGGCGACCTTGGCCTTGATGTCCCACAGGGCGACGTCGACCGCGGCGATCGCGGCCATGGTCACCGGTCCACGGCGCCAGTAGGCACCCTGGTAGAGGTACTGCCAAGTGTCCTCGATCCGGTGAGGGTCGCGGCCGAGCAGCAGCGGGCAGACATGGTCGCGCAGGTAGGAGGCGACCGCGAGCTCGCGCCCGTTGAGGGTCGCGTCGCCGAGTCCGGTGACCCCCTCGTCGGTGGTGAGCTTCAGCGTGACGAAGTTGCGGCCCGGGCAGGTGACGATGACCTTGGCGGCGACGAGCTTCATGCGGCTCCCCCTTGCCGGATCACCCTGTTGTTTCTTCTTTGATCTGGGAGACGAGCTGCGTCGGATTGACGAAGCGCAGCGCGATCACGAGCAGGACGAGCATGGTCAGGGTGTAGACCACCGCCATCACGTCCGTGCTCTGCTGGGCCCGGATGCCGGCCGCGTTCACCGAATAGAACAGGGCCACGATCAGGGTCTGACTGTCCGATCCGGCGGTGAGGAAGGTGAGCTCGAACATGCCCACGGTTCGGACGAGCACCAGGATCGCCGCGGCGAGGACGCCGGGGACCAGCAGTGGGCCCAGGACCCGGAGGAACACCGAGTGGGTGGCAGCTCCAGACATGCGCGCCGCTGACTCGATCCGGGGGTCGATCTGCTCGATGAACGGCGTCATCACCAGGATCACGAACGGGACTGAGGGCACCAGGTTGGCCAGGACCACCCCGGCCAGCGTGCCGGCGAGGTGGTACTTGTACAGCACGGTCGCGAGCGGGATGCCGTAGGCGATCGGCGGCAGCAGGATCGGCAGCAGGAACAGGACCGTGACCAGCCGCTTGCCGGGGAAGTCCCGGCGGGCCAGCGCATAGGCGGCCGGGGTCCCGAGCAGCACGGCGACTCCGACGACGGCGGCCAGGTTCAGGAAGAAGAACGCCACCACACCCCAGACCAGCCACGCGCCTGGGCTGCCGACCCCCCGGTCCCACATGTCGAACGCGGCGACCTGCTGCGCGGCGGGCAGGGAGCTCTCCTTCGGGTTGGCGGCGATCAACTGGTCGTACTCCGGCCGGCCGAATTGCTGGACCACCTGCTGGCTGGCCGCGGGCGCCATGCTGAGGGTCACGCCCTTGACCGCCGGGCCAGGGTAGAAGTAGCCCTTGTCGTACGCCTTGGCCTGCTGCTCAGGGGTGAGCATCCACCGCAGCAGGTTCAGGATCGCCGACAGCTTGTCGGCGGTGATGCCTTTCGGCACGATCGCGTAGTGGGCGTCGGTCACCCAGTGGAACCCCTTGAGCGTGCTGATCTTCATGTCGGCGGGAACCTGGCCGAGCGCCCTCGGGTTGATGTCCCAGCCGGTGGTCGTCGCGATCATGTCCACCGTGCCGTTGGCCAGGTTCTTCATGGTCTCGGAGGTCTTGGTCGGGTAGGTGGGGACGTACCTGCCCAGCTCCTTCAGGTACGCCCAGGTCTTGGTCCAGCCGTTGGCCGGATCCTTCGGGTCGGCCCAGGCGAGCAGCTCGTCGGTGCTGGTCGGCGGGTCGGTGACCTTGGCGGGGTGGTACTCCAGCAGCGGTCCGGACGGGTAGTAGGTGATCTCGATGCCTTGGTTCTGGGCCAGCTCCTGCATCTTGGCGGCGGGCTCCAGGTAGTTGCTCGTCAGGTTGTTGAAGCGGCTGGCGTAGTCCGGCAACAGGGGCAGCCAAGGCTCTTGGCGATCCCGGCGGACAGGCCGTCGGTGCCGGTGAGCACCAGGTCGATGTCGAGGCGGCCGGCGCTCTGCTCGGCCTGGATCTTCCCGGCCAGTTCGGGGGCGGTGGCCTTGGAGTAGCTCACGCGTCGGAGAACTCGTAGTGGACGCATGGTCACGTTCCTCCTTGTGCTCACGTGGCGCGGGGACTCTGGGAGGGCGGCGGGAACGCGAAGGGGGCGGTCGAGGCGCGCACCATGAGCTGCGTCGGAAGCTCGATCCGCCTGCGTGTCGGCTCGCGCTGGGCAAGGACGCCGAGGAGCAGGTCGACGGCCGCGCGCCCGGCCGCCTCGGAGGGCATCGCGACGGTGGTGAGCGAGGGGGTGCACATCATCGCGAGCGGGATGTCGTCGAACCCGGTGACGCTGATGTCGTCCGGGACCTGCACCCCCCGATCCGAGAGACGCGCGAGGACGCCGAGCGCCATGAGGTCGTTGTAGGCGAGGACCGCGGTCGCGCCGGTGGCCAGCGCCGAGTCGGCCGCGAGCATCCCGGCCTCGAACCGAGGGGCGTAGGGGCCGAGCTCGACCAGCTCCAGGCCCGACTTGGCGGCCACCGAGCGAAGACCCCGCCGCCGCTCGCGGTTCGACCAGGAGTTGCGCGGTCCGTTGAGGAACACGACACGGCGATGCCCGAGCGCGATGAAGTGCTCGAGCGCTTGGCGCGCACCGCCCGCGGAGTCGAGGATGACGGCCGGGATGCCGCGCATCTGGCGATTGACCACTACCAACGAGGTCATTCCGGCAGCATCGCGGACATCCAGCTCGGACATGCGTGATGAGGCCAGAATGATCCCGTCGACCTGCTTGGCCATGGCCCTGATCAGCGCCAGCTCGGCGGCGGGATCCTCGTCGGTGTCGGCAAGGAACACCGCATAGTCCGCGCCCCGAGCACGAGACTGCGCGCCCTTGATCAGACCGGGGAAGAACGGGTTCGCCACGTCCGGCACGATCAGGCCCATGTTCCCGGTCGTGCCGGTGATCAGCCCGCGCGCCGCCCGGTTGGGCTGATAGCCCAGGGCGTTGGCGACCTCGAGCACTCGGGCGCGGGTGGTGGGATGCAGCAGGTCCGGGGCATTGAACGCCCTGGACACCGTAGAGATCGAGACCCCTGCCTGGCGTGCGACCTCATGGATGTTGACCTTCATCCCGCGCTCCCGCCCGGCTCGCCCACACGCGACCTGCGCTGGATGAATTGTGCAAAGCTTTGTAGCAATGGTCAAGCAGGAGAGGAGCTGCCGTCGCGGTTCGACCAGGAGTTACGCGGCCCCGCCAGGAAGGCGCAGCGTCGATGGCCGAGGGCGGCAAGGTGCTCCACCACCTGCCGCATCCCGTCGGAGCTGTCCATCAGGACGGCTGGCACGTCCTGGATTCGCCGATTCAGCAGGACGAGAGCAGTCTGGCCAGCCACCTGCCGTAGCTCGGCAAGCTCCATCCGCGACGAGCACACCACCACCCCGTCGACCTGCTTCACCATCGCCTGGATGAGATCGGCCTCCAGTCGCGGGTCCTCATCGCTGTCCGCGAGGAAGACCGCGTGGTCCGCCTGCCGCGCCCGCAATTGCACGCCCCTCAGCACCGCCGGAAAAAGGGGTTGCCAAGAAAAGGGGTTGCCAAGATCAGGGACGATCACGTGGATGGTGACAGCCGAGGCGCCCCCGATCGCAGCGCAGCATCCTGAAAACGATTGCAGGCTATCAGCCTCTAAACCAAGCGTCGAGTGGAGTCCGAAGACCGCCCTGCCCGCACCACCGGTGGTCCATCGTTTACGGCGGGAACTTCCGTCGACCCGCCGGCTCGCTACCCTGCTGGGGGCGGGCCGGGCGGCAGCGGGCGGGTGATCGGGGGCAGACAGTGAACGGCCAGCGCACCAAGATCGTCGCGACCCTGGGGCCGGCATCCGGCGATCCGCACGTGCTCGGGGCGATGGTGGACGCCGGCCTGGACGTGGTCCGCCTCAACTTCTCCCACGGCCAGCCCGACGAGCACCTCGCCAGGCTCCAGACCGCGCGGCGGGTCGCCGCCCAGCGCGGTCGGAACCTGGCGGCCCTTGCCGACCTCCAGGGTCCCAAGATCCGCGTCGGGCGCGTGGCCGACGGCGGCTACGCGCTGGCGACCGGCGGCCAGTGTGAGCTGCTGGCCGGCACGGCCACCGCGCCACCGCCCACCATCCCGGTCAGCTACCAGCACCTTGCCGAGGACCTCGGGCCGGGCGACCGCGTGCTGCTGGACGACGGCGCGATCGAGCTGCGGGTCCGCTGGGTCAAGGGCGAGCGGATCGGCTGCCAGGTGGTCCGCGGCGGGACGATCCGCTCCGGCAAGGGCGTGAACCTGCCGGGGATCCAGGTGTTGGCGCCGACGCTCACCGACAAGGACCGCGCCGACCTGGCCACCGCGATCGGGGCGGGCGTGGACTACCTGGCGCTGTCGTTTGTGCGCCGCCCCTCGGACGTGACCGCCGCCAGGCAGGCGATCGCCGACCTCGGCGCCGACGTGCCGCTGGTGGCCAAGCTGGAGCGGCCCGAGGCGATCGAGCACCTCGACGGCATCATGGCGGCGGCCGACGCGGTCATGGTCGCCCGCGGCGACCTCGGCGTGGAGCTGGCGGTCGAGAAGGTCCCACCGCTGCAAAAGGAGATCATCGCCCGGGCGAACGCGCTGGGCGTGCCGGTGATCACCGCCACGCAGATGCTGGAGTCGATGGTGTCCAGCCCGCGGCCGACCAGAGCGGAGGCCAGCGACGTGGCCAACGCCGTCTTCGACGGCACCGACGCGGTGATGCTGTCGCAGGAGACCGCGATCGGCGCCTATCCGGTGGAGGCAGTGGCGACCATGGCCCGGATCGCCAGGGAGGCGGAGTCCACGCCGAGCGTGCGGTACCCGCCGTCCCCCGCCGGCGGGCCGCCGGACGTGCCGGCCACGGTCTGCAAGGCGGCCGTGCAGGTCGCCGCCGATCTGCGTGCCCGCGTGATCGTGGCGTTCACCCAGAGCGGAACGACCGCGCGGTTGGTCTCCCGCTTTCGTCCCCAGGTCCCGATCGCGGGCCTGACTCCGGACGAGCGCACCCGTCGCCGCATGGCCCTGTACTGGGGGGTGCGGGCGCTGCCGGTGATCGCCGCGTCGCGGGAGATGGCCGCGATGGTCACCGAGGCCGACCAGCGCATCCGCCTTGGCGGTCTGGCCGGCGAGGGCGATCTGGTCGTGATCGTGGCCGGCAGCCCTGGCGGCCGTTCCACGACCAACCGCGTCATCGTCCACCGCCTCGGCCAGGCCGACGTCACCCAGCTGTCCGGCTGAACGGGCGGCGTTTAGGAGCCGCCCTGCGTCACCCGCCCGTGGAGCACGAGCGCCCAGGTGAGGCAGCCGAACGCGATCGTGGACGCAACCGTGCGGACGAGGTTCCAGCGAACCCATTTCGCCTCGTCGAAGCGCTCGCGCACCGCCGCG
>WNFZ01006957.1_pt1 | contig 10178 bp, 12 predicted proteins | sample 5400081 | NCBI WGS metagenome assembly WNFZ01 (sample SAMN13153365, study PRJNA577476) | soil metagenome | isolation source: 80 cm soil or saprolite under grassland replicate 1 | place: USA:California | collected 2016-06-15
CGGCGCCAGGATAGGCAGCCCACTCGCCCGGCTGCCGCGCTCACCAACCCGGCGTGCCGATTCCGGGCGCCGGCTCACGCGCCGCCCGGGCGAACGCGCCTTGGCCCTGCTCATCTAAAGCCAGCGCCGCTGGGCACCGTGTTCGTACGGGGATCCGCATGCGTACGCGGCTCGCAGACGATGCCGATGAGTTTCGGGTGGATCTGGGGTCAGGAGGAGTAGTGGAGCCGAGCCGATGGGAAGGAACGACAATGAGCACGATGACCTCCGTGCGGGCGAACGGCGTCGAACTCGGCGTCGAGACCTTCGGCCGCGATGACGATCCACTCGTGCTGCTGGCCGGCGGACCCACGATGTTGTCGTGGCCCGACTCGGTGTGTGAGCGGCTCGCGGCAGGTGGCCAGCGGGTGGTCCGCTACGACCTGCGCGACTGCGGAGCGTCGACGACCGTCGACCCGGAGGCGCCGGGGTACCATCTGCGCGATCTCGCCGCCGACGCGGCGGCGCTCGTCGGCACGCTCGGCGCCGTGACGGCTCACCTCGGCGGCGTCGGGGTCGGCGGGATGGTCGCTCAAGTCGCCGCGCTCGACCACTCGAACGCGTTCTCGGCGCTGACGCTGGTGAGCACCCGACCGGTCGCGCCCGGCCCGGTCGACGACGATCTGCCGGATCACGACGCGACGACCATGGAGGCGGTGTTCTCGCGCCCGATGCCCGACTGGACCGACCGATCTGCCGTCGCCGCGTTCGCCGCCGACGGCGCCGAGCTGCTGGGCAATGACCCGGAGCAGGCGCGCCTGACCGCGGCACGGATCTGGGACCGCACACCGTCGAGCGAACCCTCAGTGCAGCAGGCGAATCAGCTCGGAATGGTGTTCGCCCGGCTCGACTGCGCACCGCGGTGGCGTCAGCGCCTCGGCGAGCTCACGCTGCCGACGCTCGTCGTGCACGGCCGCGCGGACCCATTCTTCCCGGTCGGCAATGGCGAGGCGCTCGCCGACGCGATCCCCGCCGCGCGGCTGCTCGTCCTCGACGACATGGGCACCGCCCTGCGGGACGCCGCGGCCGACAAGGTCGCCGCCGCGATGCTCGCCCTCTGATTCCTCCGCCGGACCGGCCCGCAGCGGTCGTCACCGTACGGCTCGCTGACCCGGACGTCGACGCGGGCGGTTTCGGCGGCGAGCGGTGTGAAGCGTCCCAGGTTTCATGCACCCTCGGGTTTCTGTGAGCCGGCCGGTTGGGCGGTCACATGCTCGGCATAGTAGCGGGCCTCGGCTTCGTCGGGAGAGACGCAGCACCCAGGAGACGCAGCGCCCAGGATGCGGGCGCCGGCGGATCATGCCCATGCGCCTCGTGCGGTTTCCGGTGCTCGCGGAGTAGGTCGCGTCTTGCGGGCGACGCCGCCGTGCTCCCACATGATCTTGTGGTCGTCGGGGTCGGGGACCGAGGCCCAGTCGGGGGCGGGGCCGCCGGGCCAGGGGAGGATGGTTGGGCCCAGGTCCGGGCGCCAGGCCACGACGTCGCCTAGGCCCGGGTCTACGCGCAGATCGGCGTTTCCGAGGCCCAGGCCGTCCCGGGCACCGTGGCCGCACCCGCGAGACATCGAGCGGCACGCCGGCACCTCAACCCTGTGGGAACGCGGGCTACCGCTTCCCGACGGTGTAGGTCAGGTGGGTCACCCGGGATGATGCGTCCGTGCGGACCTGGTCGAGGGCGAGGCGGGCCGGGTCCACGCGGTCGAACAGGCGGATGCCGGTGCCGAACAGCACGGGCGCGAGGGTAATCGAGAACTCGTCGATCAGGCCGCTGTCCAGGTACTCCTGGATCGTCTCGGCGCCGCCGGCGATGCGGACGTCGCGGTCGCCGGCGGCCTCGCGGGCCTGGTCGAGGGCGCTGGAGATGCCGTCGTTGACGAAGTGGAAGGTCGTGCCGCCCGGCCGCTCCCACGGCTCGCGCCTGGTGTGGGTGACGACGAACACCGGGGTGTGGAACGGCGCCTCCTCCGGCCATGCCAGCTCGCCGGCGTCGAACATCCGCTTGCCCATGACGCTCACGCCGGTGCGCTCGTACGTCGCCCGAGCGATGTCGTTGTCGAGTCCTTCCTCGCCGCCCTCGCCGAGCTTGAGGTTCTCCCGGAACCACCGCTGCGGGAACAGCCACGCCTGCAGCTCCGACCACTTCGTCATCCAGCGCTGGACCCTCGGGTCGTTCTGACCTTCGGGCGAGAAGACGTCCTCGACGGGCACGGCCTCCGGCGCCATGAAGCCGTCGAGCGACATCGTCACGCTGAAGAACACCTTCCCGGCCATCAGCCCTCCGCTCCCTTCGGTGTGGTCTCGTTCCGGGCGGTCTCGTTCCAGGTGAGTTCGGCGACGTAGGCCGCCAGGTTGCGCAGGGTCTGCTCGCCGCCCTCGATCGCGTGGTACTTCTCCACCGCCTCGTCACGGAGTTCCTTGGTGGGGAACACCGCGCACATCACGATCCGGGTCCCCTCGCCGGCCGGCTCGAAGGTCAGGACCGACTCGAAGGCGTCGGGGTCGTCGCGGGACTCGCCGTGCACCAGCGCGATCCGCTCCGGCGGGACGATCTCGGTCCAGGTGATCCACTCCTGGTAGTCAGTCCCGTCCGGCCCGTGCATCACGAAGTCCCAGACCCCGCCGACGCGGAACTCGAAGGAACGCGTCGTGGTCGTGAACCCTTCCGGTCCCCACCACCGCGACAGGTGCCGGACCTGCGTGAACGCCTCGAACACCAGCTCCCGTGGGGCGCCGATGGCCCGGGAGACCACGATCTCGCGGTCCGCGGCCGCGTGGCCGGGTTCGCCGCCGCTACTGGTCGTCGTCATCCGGTGGTTCCTCCTGCCTTGCCCTGTCTCAGATTTCGCACGTACTCGTCCAGCCGGTCGAAGGTCTCGTTCCAGAACCGCTCGAAGCCGCCCACCCACTCGTGGACCGGCCGCAGCCCGCGGGCGTCCAGGCCGTACAGCCGCTGCTTGCCCGCCCCACGGACCCGCACCAGCCCGACCTCGCGGAGCACCCGCAGGTGCTTGGACGCCTGCGGCTGGCTCATCCCCAGATCCCGCGCCAGCTCGGTCACGGGCCGCTCGCCGCCCCGCAGCAGCGCCAGGATCGCCCGCCGCTGCGGCTCGGCAATCGCGTTGAACGCGTCCGAGGTCGTCGCCGCTCGTGCCATGGTGCCATCATATGCCTATATCGGAATGTGTCAACGGCTGTGTGACCAAAGACAGGCTCGGACTGTGCGGCACGTGGAAGACCGCAGGAAGGTCCGTCGCCCATGCTGTGTGAGCAGCCGGGACGGAACGGCACACAGACACAACAGAGCAGTTCAAGGGACGCCGCCGCGGCCGCCACCGCCTTGCTTCGGTTCGCCGGCAACGTCGACACCGATAGGCACGGTGAACCCGCCGTGCTGGGTGTCATCACCAGTGCCGGTTACGCCGGCCGGCGGGAGGACGGCGTCCACGTCATCCCGATCACCGCGCCCTCAACCGTCGGACCGGCCGAGACGGAGTGGCCGACCGTGACTGGACGTGACTGGATCAGAGCCGAGCTGCCCAGGGGATGGATCGGCGCCAGCTGGCGGGTCGAGCGATGAATGACCAAGTGCGCAGCTGATCGCGCTCGAGTTCAAGAACGCCGCGAATGTGACTTTGATCGGTATGTGGCGGCAAACTATCGGCGCTATGTGGCGGCGCTGTTGTGCTCCACGTCCAGCCCATAGCCCCAGATTCTACCTTAGAAGATCCGAAAGGCGATGGCTTACTGACTGCTGTAGCTAACCTCGGCGCGGCCCATCGTCGTGCATTTCCGCAGGTAAGAGGGGATTGGTGGGCGCAGCCGGGTTCGAACCAGCGACCCCTCGCTTGTAAGGCGAGTGCTCTACCGCTGAGCTATGCGCCCCTACGCCAAGTGTGCGCCAACCAGGCACGGGCTCAACAGCGCACACGGGCATGCCTGGACCGAGCTAGCCTACCGCCAGCGTGGTCGACGTGATCGGATGACGCTAGCTGTGTGGCTGAGTGACACCCTTGCCGAGAACCCGGCTCAGTGCCTGGGCAACCTCTTCGGCCAGGTCCGGGGACCCGCGAGCGATTTCCTCCGCCACAGCCGGCCGGCAGACCTCGGCTGGAGTGGGCACCGGTCGTGCCGGACGGAACCAGCCACAATCCCTGCACTCGACTTCGCCGAGACGGCACACTAGGCGGACACCGCTGCAGGAGCCACAGTGGTCGAGTTCGGCCGCCGAGTCGTGCGCCACCTGACAACCCGGGCAGATGAGGATCTGCCGGTCATGACGGACCCCGCGCTGCCACGGGCTCGCCCCCCTGTCCGGATCAACTTGCCGCGATCCGCAGCGGTAGCAGGGCATCGTCCCTGATCCTCCGCCGTTCGTCAACGCCGTTCGTGAAGCTGACCGCCCGCGCCGGGTGGTCGCAATCGTTACCCGAGACCTGCGAGCACCTTCTGGTACTCCGCGAGGTCGCGCGCCTGCGGGATCGGGTTCACAACCCGCCACCGCACCACGCCGTCTTTGTCGATGATGAAAGTACCGCGGGTGGCCACGCCCATGTTCTCGTCGAACACGCCGTAGGACTTTGCGACCGCGCCGTGTGGCCAAAAGTCAGAAAGCAGCGCGAAGCCGAAGTTCTCGTGATCCGACCAGACGCGATGAGCGAACGAGGAATCGACCGATACCGTCAGCAGCTCCGCGTCGTCACGGGAGACCTCAGGGAAATCGTCGCGCAGGGCGCACAGCTCACCGCTGCACACGCCGCTGAACGCCAGCGGATAGAACACCAGTACGACGTTCTTCTTGCCACGAAATTCCGACAGCTTCACCGGCGTGCCGTGCTGGTCCTTTAGTTCGAAGTCGGGGGCCTGCTGGCCGACGTCGACCGTCATGGTCGGGGGTTCCTTTCCACCTAGTGCGGGAAAGCTCGCCGCAGCGCCTTCCCCTCGGGTCGTGTACTCCTGCGCCCCTGCCGTTGCGGAGTGTCCCGCCGAACGCGTGCCGCGCAGGCGATCGGGTCGTTTCCGCGGCAGAAACAGCCTACGGCTGTCCGCGCCATGGGCCTGCGGCGGCTAACACTGCAGGTGCTCAGCGGTACGGGGCGCACAGTTCAGGACCACTTCCTCAGGATCGGCACGTGCACTCGCATTCCCAAGGCTGGTACGGCATGGCCGTGGACAGGGTCGCCAAAGGACTCTACAGGCTCGCAACCGTATTGCACCGGCTGACCGGTCAGCCCGTGGTCAGCGGTCGCTCAGCGCCTTGCCTTGGGCGCGACAAGGCGAGTCCCGGACCAGTCTCGTGCCGCGCTGATGCTACTGGTCTGGGACAGGCCGGCCGTGGGCGCCGCCTCATTGATGTCGCTCGGCTCCACATGGCCGTCCCGCCCTGCTTTGGGCGTGAGCAGCCAGATGTAACCCCCGTCGGTGAGGGGTGTGAGGGCATCGACAAGCGCATCGACAAGATCACCATCCCCATCCCGCCACCAAAGAAGTCCGACGTCGACCACATCCTCGTAGTCTTCATCGACAAGTTCGACGCCATCCACTGCGGCAACCGCATCACGTAGCGTCTCGTCGCAGTCGTCGTCGTAGCCGATTTCCTGCACCACCTGGCCCGGTTTGATGCCGAGCTGCTCGGCCAGGCCGCGTACACCCTGCGCCTGACCCGCGGTCGCGCTCACTTACGTCCTCCTCGAAACCTTTCTCGCCGTGCCACCCGGCCGCGGATGACGATCCCGGTCACCTGCGGTGTGGCAGTAGCGACGGAACTACTTGCTCGGACAGTCCACACTGGGTCGGCCCGGCGCGCAAGTGGCAATACCGGACCCGGCATAAAACGACGGTCACAGATCGGTTTCTGCGCGCAGCTGTGCGCCGGTGAAGCACCCACGGAAGCACCCGGTGAGGCAGCCGGTGAAGCACCCAGGGAAGCGGCCGGTGCGGCGATGGTGCGCTGCATACGGCCGCTATCCAAGAAACGACAGTCGCACATGGCGCTCCGCATTGTCCACGTTGAGGTCGACGAGGGCGACAGACTGCCAGGTACCGAGCGTCAGCCGACCGCCAATTACCGGCAGGGTGGCGTAGGGGGCCACAAAGGCCGGCAGCACATGCGACCGCCCGTGACCGCGTGACCCATGTCCGTGCACCCAGTGTTTTTCCACTGGCAGCAGGTCGCCGAGCGTCGCGAGCAGGTCCGTATCGCTGCCCGCGCCAAGTTCGAGGAGCGCCACGCCGGCGGTGGCGTGCGGCACGAAGACGTGCAGCAGCCCATCACCTCCCCCGGCCGCCTCACGGGCGAACTTCTCGCACGCCGACGTGATGTCGTGAACGGTCTCACGACCGCCGGTGTGCACTTCGATTACGCCAGTCCTCATATCGACTTCATACAGCCTCTGATGACACACCGGCGAAAGGCCGGTCGTGCGTCAGTGCCCGCCCGCTGACTCAACCACAGCGTCTGGGCCCGGGAACACGAGTGAGGTCCGCCCATCGTCGAACCGCACGAGGTATGGCGGTTCACCCTCCCGTCCCTTGATCTCTACAATCTCCCCGGTGCGGTCCGGGGCGCCGACGACATTGCCGTGCACGTGCAGCCGATCTCCGACGCTCGCCTGCATGCCGATCCCCTTCCCTCGAATCGTTACGCCCAATCGTTACGCCCAATCGTTACGCTCAAGCCGGTCCGCCCAAGCGTATGGTGTGGCCGCCGATCGCGTGTACCTCAGCCTCGCACGGGGAAGCTCTGCGGAAAAGAATCCTAAGGACCCCGCCTGTGTTGGACGCGCGCCGACACGCGAACCTGGCGCGAAGGCGACACCCCGGCACCACCGGAGATTCAGCCCCACGCTCCCAGAATGCCAATCCCGCATCTCCAGCACGGGCAGCCCCGGTTACCCGATGGTAGAGATGCGTTTCCGGCTCGCTGGTACGACGATTGGTAAAGACCAGCAGTCCACTCGCGTTGGTACGGACAAACAGTCCCACCCGGCGCACCGCCCGAACAACCGTTGGAAGGCGGAGGAACCTGTGGCATCAGGACGCCAGCGATTCTCGATCATCTCAGATGGGCTGCCCGCCCAGCTGCCCGATATCGACCCCGAAGAGACGAGGGAGTGGCTCGACTCGTTCAACGCGGTCGTGAAGACCAACGGCAGGACACGCGCCAGATACTTGATGCTCCGCCTGCTCGAAGCCGCGCGTGAGCAGCATGTCGGTGTCCCCGGCCTGCGCAGCACCGACTACATAAACACCATCCCGCCCGAGCGGGAGCCGTGGTTCCCGGGCGACGAATACGTCGAGCGCAGGATCCGCGCCTACATCAGGTGGAATGCCGCCGTCATGGTGTCCCGTGCCAACCGCCCCGGCCTTGCCGTCGGTGGTCACATCGCGACCTACGCTTCCGCGGCGAGCCTGTACGAAGTCGGCTTCAACCATTTTTTCCGCGGCAAGGACCACGGCGAGTCCGGTGATCAGGTCTTCTTCCAGGGTCATGCCGCGCCAGGCATCTACGCCCGCGCGTTCCTTGAGCGCCGGCTGACCGAGCGCCAGCTTGACGGTTTCCGGCAGGAATTGTCGCATCCTGGTGGTGGGCTGCCGTCGTACCCGCACCCGCGGCTCGCGCCCGGATTCTGGGAGTTTCCCACCGTTTCCATGGGTCTTGGCGCGATCGACGCGATCTACCAGGCTCGTTTCAATCGCTACCTGCTCGCCCGCCGCCTCAAGGACACCAGCCGGTCCCACGTGTGGGCATTCCTCGGCGACGGCGAGATGGACGAGCCCGAGGCGCTCGGCGCGATCGGCCTCGCCGCCCGTGAGGAACTTGACAACCTTACTTTCGTGATCAACTGCAACTTGCAGCGGCTCGATGGACCAGTGCGGGGCAACGGGAAGATCATCCAGGAGCTTGAAGCGGTCTTCCGCGGCGCGGGCTGGAACGTTGTGAAGGTCATCTGGGGGCGCGACTGGGATCCCCTTCTGGCCCAGGACGTGGACGGTGTCCTGGTCAACAAGATGAACACCACCCCCGACGGCCAGTTCCAGACGTACGCCGTGGAATCGGGCGAATACATCCGGGAGAACTTCTTCGGCGGCGATCCGCGGCTGCGCAAAATGGTCCAGCACCTGTCCGACGACGACCTGCGTAAGCTGTCCCGCGGCGGCCACGACTATCACAAGGTCTACGCTGCGTTCAAGGCCGCGCGGGAGCACGTAGGCCAGCCCACGGTGATCCTTTCGCACACCATCAAGGGTTGGACGCTGGGCAAGGACTTCGAGGCCCGCAACGCCACCCACCAGATGAAAAAGCTCACCAAGAGTGAGTTGAAGGAATTCCGCGACCGCCTCTACTTGCCGATTCACGACTCAGCGCTCGAAGCGGAGCTGCCGCCCTACTACCACCCCGGCGACGATTCCGACGAGATCCAGTACATGCGCGATCGCCGGGCGGCGCTCGGTGGCCACCTGCCAAAGCGGGTAATCCGCGCCAAGCCGCTGACGCTCCCTGAGGCCCGATCCGCCGCAGGAGAAGGGGGTGCGACAGACAGCCGCGGCGATCCCTATGCCGACCTCAAGAAGGGTTCGGGGCGCCAGCCAGTCGCCACCACGATGGCGTTCGTCCGCCTGCTCAAGGACCTGATGAAGGACCCGCAGATCGGCGCCAGGTTCGTGCCCATAATCCCGGACGAGGCACGCACCTTCGGCATGGACTCCCTCTTCCCGACCGCGAAGATCTACTCGCCGCATGGCCAGACCTATGAGGCGGTCGACCGCACCCTGCTGTTGTCATACAAGGAGGCCACCGACGGCCAGATCCTGCACGAGGGCATCAGCGAGGCCGGCGCGATGGGGTCGGTGATCGCCGCGGGAACGTCGTACGCCACACACGGCACCCACATGATCCCCGTCTACGTGTTCTACTCGATGTTCGGGTGGCAGCGCACCGGTGATCTCATGTGGGCCTTCGGCGACCAGCTCGGGCGCGGCTTTCTTCTCGGCGCCACGGCCGGCCGCACCACGCTCGCCGGCGAAGGCCTGCAGCACAACGACGGCCACTCGCAGCTTCTCTCCTCGGTGAGCGAAGCCTGTATCAGCTACGACCCGGCATGGGCGTTCGAGATCAGCTACATCGTCGAGGACGCACTGCGCCGAATGTACGGCTCCACACCCGAGCACCCAGAAGGCGAGAACGTCTTTTACTACCTGACCGTCTACAACGAGCCGTACGTCCAGCCGCCCGAGCCCGCGGCTCACCCGGGCCGCACCGCCGGGCTTAAGGACGGCATCCTCAAGGGCTTGTACCGGTACCAGCCAGCCGCTGCGCACACCTCAGCTGCCGTAAACGGCCACCGTCCTACAGCGGCGGGAAGTCCCTCCCCCGCCGACGGTCAGCGCGCGCGGGAATCAGGCGAAGACAAGGGCACCGAACGGCCGCGCGCACACATTCTCGCCTCGGGAGTGGCGCTTCGCTGGGCGCTGGAGGCGCAGCGGCTGCTGGCCGAAGATTGGAACGTGGCGGCCGACGTGTGGTCGGCGACCTCATGGACCGAGCTCCGCAGGGACGCGGTCCGCTGCGAGGAGTGGAATCTGCTGCATCCGGACGCCGAACAGCGGGTTCCCTACCTGACCGAGGTCCTCGGCGGTGAGTCAGGACCGTTCGTCGCGGTCAGCGACTGGATTCGTGCGGTGCCGGATCAGATCTCCCGGTGGGTGCCCGGACCATACTGCTCACTCGGCACCGATGGCTTTGGGTTTTCCGACACCCGGGCGGCTGCGCGCCGGTTCTTCCACGTGGACGCCGAGTCGATCACTCTCGCGGTCCTCACACAGCTTGCCCGCCATGGCGAGGTCAAGCACGAGACCCCGACCGAGGCGATCGCGAAGTACCGGCTGGACCACAGCGTCAGTGAGGCCCTCACGACCGAAGGCTAGATCGTCGAATATTCGCCACCAAATATTCGCCGCGGCCGAATAGCCCGCGACCCGTAGAGACACTCCGCGGGTCGCATGTGCGGGTCGCATGTGCGGGTCGCATCGGATCGGCAGCGGCACTCCGCGGGTCGCATCGGACCCGCAGCGGCACTCCGCCAGTCCCATCGGACCCGTAGAGACACTCTACGGGTCACTGGCGACCAGTAGAGACACTCT
>WNFZ01011155.1_pt1 | contig 10175 bp, 8 predicted proteins | sample 5400081 | NCBI WGS metagenome assembly WNFZ01 (sample SAMN13153365, study PRJNA577476) | soil metagenome | isolation source: 80 cm soil or saprolite under grassland replicate 1 | place: USA:California | collected 2016-06-15
CGATTTCATCAAGGCGCTCGGCCAAGGCTTTGTAACCAGATTCGTCTCCGAATTCGCTCTGGTGATAAAAGATCGATTGCGCAAAGTTCTTCCAGATTTCATCCCGCACGCTCTGTCGCGAAAACTTGCGCGTGGCTTCTTCGAGATCGCTCCGGAATTCGTCGTCAGTTTTAGGCCGGCGGGCGAAGCCGACAATCTCCACAGCTGGTGGAAGGTCGCCATCGGCCGCGAGATTGTATAATGCGGGAACAAGTTTGCGATGAGTGAGGTCCCCCGTGGCGCCGAAGATCACAATCGTGCATGGCTGCGGCACGGCGCGCGCAGACAAACCTTCGCGCAATGGATTTGGTTCCGGTTGATCGGCAGCTCGGTTCATGACGATGCAAGCTACTCAGTTTTCTGGAAACGATATAGAAAGAAAATCAACCAACGCTGGCTATTTTGATCTGCTAAGCGAACGCAATCGTTTAACATCGACTTTGTCCTGTTCCCGCTCGGTGCTTTTGCTACTAATCAGAGTTTGGAGATCGACATATGGAACTTCCACACCTTCGATCATTGCTTTGAGTGATGTGCTAATCGCATCGGCATAAGTCACCTTCGAGGCGCGAGTGCTTACGTCGACCTCCACTTCGTCGGCGATCTTAACGACAACGTTTTCTACCAGATCCTGTGGCGTCAATTCTGCGGCAGCATGATCCTCGAGCTCCGAAAGTGTCGCGATGACACGCGCATGATTTCCCAGATCTTCCGGAATGAGGATATCCACGTCCATCGTGGCCCGAACGTAACCGTGCAACCAGCAGGCCCGCGCGCCAACAATCAGGTATTTTACGTGGTGCCTATTTAGCAGCGAGCAAACTCGCAACAACGGAGCCTGTTCGCTCATTAATGGCGCTGGCGATGCTCCCTGACTAGTCGCTGCGATTCCCACTTCGCCAGTTCATCCCAAGTGCGTGCTTTAAAGACAAAACCGCGTTTGCGACGAAATGGCCTCACAACGGCAAGCTCGCGATCCAACCGTGCCCCCAGTGCATAGAATTCCTGAGGCGTCCGCGGTGCCTTCCGATGGCCAACAACTTTCGACTTCATGTGTCGCCTCTTAGATGGGCAACGGAAATCTTCTGGTTAAGTCGAGCACTTTGCGGTGCACTTTCTCCAGTGCTTCGGCGTCGGTACGATTGGCCAGCGCTTCAGCGACCAGGTCCGCGATCTCCAACATTTCCTCTTCTCTCATGCCGCGCGTTGTGACGGCAGGGGTCCCGATGCGGATGCCACCCGGCTTGAAAATTGGATAGGTATCGAATGGGATGCCATTTTTGTTTACGGTGATGCCGGCCCGGTCGAGAATTTCCTGTGCTTCTTTACCGTTAATTTCCTTTGGGCGAAGATCGACGAGCATTAAATGATTATCGGTCCCGCGTGAAACGATGCGGTAACCATGTTTGGCCAAGCCAGCGGCAAGCGCTTTGGCATTCAGCACAACCTGCCGTTGATATTCGCGGAACTGCGGCTGGAGCGCCTCATGAAAGCAGACGGCTTTCGCTGCGATCACATGCATGAGCGGGCCGCCCTGTACGCCGGGGAAAACGGTGGCATCGATCTGCTTGGCGAATTTCTCTTCGCACATGACGATGCCGCCACGCGGGCCACGCAGACTCTTGTGCGTGGTGGTGGTGACAAATTGCGCGTGCGGGATCGGAGTGGGATGCTGACCGCCTGCTACGAGACCTGCGATGTGCGCCATGTCGATGAACAAAACCGCGCCAACAGAATCCGCGATTTGACGCAGTCGCGGAAAGTCGATGATACGCGGATAAGCTGACGCGCCGGCGGTGATCATTGCCGGGCGGACCTCTTCGGCTTGCTTTTGCAACGCGTCGTAATCGATTTGCTCGGTCTTCTCGCTAACGCCGTACTGCGAGACGGCGTAAAATTTGCCGGAGAAATTCGCGGGATGCCCGTGCGTCAGGTGCCCACCGTGCGCAAGATTCATCGCCAGAATCTTGTCACCCGGTTTGAGCATGGCGAAATAAACCGCCATGTTCGCTTGCGCGCCGCTGTGCGGCTGCACGTTCACGTGCTCACAGCCAAACAATCGTTTCGCGCGATCAATGGCCAATTGCTCGGCAATGTCGACATTCTCACACCCGCCGTACCAGCGCTTTCGCGGATAGCCCTCGGCATATTTGTTTGTCAGCACACTGCCTTGGGCTTCCATGACTGCCCGGCTGGTGAAATTTTCGGATGCGATCAATTCGATATTTTCGCGCTGGCGCTTTTCCTCTGCCATGATCGCATCGAAGATTTCCGGATCCACTCTGCGCAACGCGTCGCCGTAACGGGGCTGAGGTTTCGAGCCAGTCAATCCAGTCTCGATGTGGTGAGGAAGGTGATCCATCGGATAGGAAGATAGCTCGCGTGTGCGCGTCGCACCAGGTCGCACGAGTTCACCCTGTTCGACGAACGCGAGCACGCTTGGCAGGGCATTTTGGATGATGCGAGCGCATTGTTCGTACACTTCGCGGCCAAGACCAATCGGGTCCGGCACGTCGCGCCACACTGTGGTCCCAGGCTCTTCAAATTCGCGAAGCAAAAAGGATTTTTCAGCGCCTTGGCGGAACAATGTCTGGATTGTCTCAAGGTGCGCGCCGGTCATGGCAAAAATGTGTGTCGCTCGATCGACTAGTGCGGGAGTAAGCGGTTGACTGCGCAGATTGCTGATGTCCGTGCCTGCTTCCGCGCAAACTTCTACCGCATAAAGACTTGGCGGCTGGCCGCGCACTGCGTGCACACCAGCCGAAACAACTTCGATGTCCTTTCGGTTCCCAAGCAGACGGCGAAAAAACCCTTCCGCAATCGGGCTGCGGCAGATATTACCTGTGCAGACAAAGAGGACGCTTTTCACAATTCGGAAAGCGCGAGCGAGCGCAATCCCAACCTAGAATCGAACCGGTCCAAGTCAATTTCGCGAGGGGATATGGGTAGGGCGCGACCGCCGGACGCGCCGAGGAACTAAACTATCCGCGGGGCACTTGCAGCCTGAATTTGTGCCAAATATACAAAACAAGAATCGCTCCAATGATGGACACGATTAGTCCTCCGAGATGAAATTTGCCTCCGGCGCTTGGTGGGTAAAACAGGTGGGTCACGGCACCGCCGATGATGGAGCCGACAATACCGAGCACGACTGTCCACGTGATCGATAGATGCGTATGCATGAGCGCCTTGGCGACACAACCCACCAGGAAACCAACAAAAAGATACCAAATGAGGTGAAGCATATTTTTCCTTTTAACTCCTGATTCTGCGGAGGTAACTCGCAGCAATATCAGAATCGCTGGTCAGAAGCTATTCAAAATTTCCAGCGGGAACACTCGTGTTCTTTATCGAAACCGGACCTGGATCAAGGCGCTCTCGCTTTCGAGCAGGAGCATGAGTAAGACTACGCATTTCACACATTTGGCGCTTCTCGCAGACGCGTCTTACCACTATTATCCGACTGCGGATGACCATCGACACGCTGCGCCATGTACCGTTGTTCGAGTCGCTCGATGATGAGGCGGCCCGGAAAGTATGTCAGTTGCTGGAGAGCATCGACTGCAAAGCCAAAACGTCTTTGTTCCGCGCCGGCGATGCCGGCGACGCGATGTATTTGATCGAACGTGGGAAAGTTCGGATTTGTGTGCGTACGACCGAGGGACGCGAGCTAACGCTAGCAGAACTCGGCCAAGGCGATTTTTTCGGCGAAATGGCGTTGCTTAATGGGCAGCGGCGCTCGGCGGATGCCATCGTTGCCGAGGATGGGCGCCTGGCGGTGCTCTCGCGCGAGCATTTCCTTTCCTTTATGCGGGGCAATCCCAATGTCGCGCTGGAGATGCTCACTGCGCTTGCCAATCGGTTGCGACGCACCGATGAACTTTTACGTCATAGCGCGACGCGCAACGTCAACGTGGAGGAAGCAGCGCGTCTCACTCTGGCCGACCGAGCAGCGGACGTAATTGCCGAATTCGGCGGCAGTTGGAAATTCATTTTTACCGCGATCGCGTTTCTGGTGTTGTGGGTGGTGACGAACACAGTGCTGCTCTCGCAAAAGCCGTTCGACGTGTATCCGTTCATTTTGCTCAACCTTGCGCTCAACATGATCTTCGCCCTGCAGGCGCCCATCATCATGATGTCGCAAAATCGGCAGTCTCATAAGGATCGCCTGCGTGCCGATCTCGATTACCAGCTGAACCTGAAAAACGAACTCGCGTTAACTGAGATTCTTGATCGCTTGAAAACCCTCGAGCAGGATTGCCTGCGGCTGGCAGGAGAGAAACAACGCGAATAATCCCGTGATCCGGATCCGCAATTGGAGGGGCAAGCTCCGCGAGCCCCGGGGTTTTCAGGTACAGACATTGCTGTATCGATTGAGATGACTATGATTGAATCCTCCCTATGAAACGGCTCCCATTTTTTGTTCTACTTGCGTCAGCCTTCTTTCTTTTTCTCGTTGGCTGTAGTTCAGGTCCGAGTCCCGAGCAGCAGGCACGGGATGCGGACGAGCAAAGGCAAGCGCAGCGCCAACAGGCAGAATTTCGCAAGGGCCTCCCTCCGGTAGCTAATCCTGGCCAGGGTTGGTAAGAGATCGTTCCGCGATCTCTTACTCCTGCTCTTACTCATAATCCTAATCGAGAGTTTAGGCCGCTGACGCGATCACGAGCACGGATGAGGTGATTCTTTCGTCATTTGGAGATTCGAGCTTTTTACTTCGTTATTAGACATTCATGCTTCGTCATTCAAAGTGAGAAATGCGCTCCCGCTGGAAGCGAATCCGGTACCGCCTTGAGTGGGCTGGTCTTGTCCTGGCAACCAAATTAATCCCGTTGTTGTCGCGAAGGGCCTGCTATCGCCTCGCTCAGGTGGCCGGAGCATTGCTTAGTTTTCTCGATCGCCATCGATATCATGTTGCGCTGAGCAACCTGAAAGTCGCGTTTGGCGACCAATTATCTGCCCGTGAGCGACGCAAGATTGCCCGTGAATCATTTCAACATTTCGCGCGGACCATGATTGATTTGCTGTGGAGCCCGCGCCTGACGCCACTGAACTTCCTTTGGTATATCGAACTGCAGAACGTCGAAGAAACCATGCGTGACACCGGGCCCGAACGGAGCTTCATCATCGCGTGCTATCACTACGGTAACTTTGAATGGCTCAGTCTAGCCGGTGGTTTCCTGGAACTCAAAGGCACAATCATCTCACAGGAATTTAAGAACTCATTGCTCGATCCAATTTTCAAAAAGCTGCGTGAGCAATCCGGGCACGAGCTCATTCCGCGCGAGCGCGGGATCGTCCGGCTTTACAAGGTGCTGCGCCGAAAGGGGCGCACTGCGTTGCTGGTCGATCTTACCGTGCCACCCAGCCAGGGCGCGGTCGCGATTGATTGTTTTGGACTAAAAACGAGCGTGACTTCCGCACATGCCTGGTTGAACGAACGCACCGGCGTTCCGATAATTCCCGCGCATTGCGAACCGCTGCCGAATGGGCGTTACCGGCTTATCTTTCACCCAAAGATCGATGCTGGTATGTCCCATCAGGAGATCGCCCAGGCATGTTGGAATTCCTTTGAGCCGTACGTGCGAAAGAACCCAGCACCCTGGCTCTGGATGTACAAACATTGGCGTTACCTTCCAGCAAGGTCTGATCGGCCTTACCCCTTCTATGCAAATTTCTATCGGCCGTTTGAAGACATGCTCGAACGCGATGAGGGGAAGCCTGCTACAGAAGATAACGAAGAAAACGAAGGCTGAATTTTACGCTTCTGGGGAGCACAGGCTGCTAGCCTGTCCTTTTCGGCAGCTTGCCGAAAAGCCTCCGTCACACTTAAACTTGCTTCGTTCCCGAGTGGTGTCGTCGGCAAGCTGCCGACGACTGCAGGTTCACCACGGCGAATCCGTCCCGTGGCGGACTGGCAGCCTACGCTCCCCAGAGTTTACAGCGCAGCTCTAAGGATCGTACGCAACAAGTCGCGGCACAGACTTGCTCGTTTCGAGCTGCGCGCTCACTTTTTGGATTTGCGCTGCCTGTTCCTTGAGCTTCGCTGTCAGGGCCTCTATTGCTTTCTGTTGTTGTGTGACTGTGGTCTGGAAATCATTCTTTAGCTCTTCCACTTTGCGGTGCTCTTTGAGGAACTCGTTGAGCAACATCGCGTTCACCGCTTCGTAGCGAACGGTGTATATCTCGCCCTCCTGATCACGCACAACCAGATCGGGATTTACTTCGGCTACTTCCTCGGCGATCAAACCGAATTGCGGCGTGTTTGTAGTGTCGCTCTTGTAGTGAAACGTCACTGGTTTGAGCGCTAGGATGGCTTCGCTTGCCTTGTCCATGGGCTTGATCTCATCCTTGAAACGCGCTGAGGAAACGGTCGTACCGAGATGACCGTCGGCGTCTATGATAACGGCTACACCTCCTGGAACGGTTGCCCCACTGATGCCCGCGATAAAGGTAGCGGTCTGAGTTCCTACCGTGCCGATGCGGATGGTGTCGGCATCGGCAGCAACACCATCGTTGCCGATATCGATATTGAAATCGCCCGTCGTTAGAAAGGCGCCGGCTCCATAGCCCAAGGCGATGTTGTTGTTGCCGGTGGTGTTGTTCAGGAGCGCTGAAGTACCGATGGCCGTATTCTGGGCGCCGGTGGTGTTGTGAAAGAGCGCTTCAAAACCATTGGCCATGTTGTAGTCGCCAGTGGTGTTGCTGTTGAGCGCAACATAACCGTTGGCCACGTTGTCAATGCCGGTGGTGTTGTGTTCGAGCGCAAAAGCACCATTGGCGGTGTTCTCTAAGCCAGTGGTGTTGCTCAAGAGCGCGTTAACACCGTTGGCCGTGTTGTCGGTGCCGTTAGTGTTGCTAGAGAGCGCTTGATAACCGCTGGCCGTGTTTTCGAAGCCGGTGCTGTTGTTAAAGAGCGCGTGGTGACCGGTAGCGGTGTTGAAGATGCCCGTGGTGTTGTTAAGGAGAGCCGCTGTGCCATTGGCTGTGTTTTGGAAGCCAGTGGTGTTGCTAAACAGGGCGAACGTTCCATTGGCCGTGTTTTGGTCGCCGGTGGTGTTGCTAAAAAGCGCCCCAGCGCCAGTAGCCGTATTTTCGTCTGCCGTATTGGCAAGGAGCGTCCCAGCGCCGACACCGGTGCAGAAGTTGCCGTCGGTGAGGCTTAGGATCGAATATATGCCAACTGCGGTATTGTATATGCCAGTGTTGCGACTCAGAAGGGCGTTTTGCCCTTCCGCGGTATTGCCTCCCGGATAACCTCCGTCCGGCGGCGGGTTGACGGCGTGCGCTTTTGGTTCGCAAATGGTCAGACAGACAAACATGAGCGTGATGAAAGATGTTAACGTTCTTATTTTCATGCCGTCGAGCTTGGGAGAATCCCTTCGGGCTGTCGAGATTAAAAACTGTTTACAGAGCCTTCTGGGAAGCGCAGACTGCCAGTTTGCAGTCGTCGGCAACTTGCCGATGACGTCGCGTGCGAATGAGAGACCTTAGAGTGTGCGCGGAAGCTTTCGGGCAGGCTGCCGAAAAGGACAGGCTAGCAGCCTGTGCTCCCCAGACATCCCGTGCGCGTTGCGAGAGTTTTCCAGGCTGTTTCTACTGGCCCTCGGCAACAACCGTTCTGCAGCGTGCAGTGCTCTTTCAGGAACTCGTTGAGCAGCATGGCGTTCACCTGGTCGTAGCGCACGCTGTACGGTTTGCCCTCTTTGTCACGCACCACCAGGTCGGGATTTACCTTTTCGACATCTTCGGCTACCAGACCGAATTGCGCTATCCCTGTCGAATCAAATTCCTTTTTGTACCGAAGTGTCACCGGCTTAAGCGCCAGGATCGCTTCGCTGGTTTTGTCCATCGGCTTGATCTCTTGCTTAAAGCGCGCCGAAGAGGTCATCGTGCCGAGCTGACCGTTTGCGGCCACAAGCACCGTCGCGCCATTAGCGAGTGTTTGTCCACTGATCCCGCCGATGATGGTGGTGGTGATATCTGTGTTGCCTATCCGGATGGTGTTACTCTCGCCCGCTACTCCCTGCACGTTATAGCCAATATCGATATTGTTATCGCCTGTAGTCAGATTAAAGCCGGCTGCATAACCCAAGGCCGTGTTGTTGATCCCGGTGCTAGTGAAGGCGAGCGCATCGAAGCCAAAAGCCGTGTTTTGATCACCGGTGGTATTGGAAAAGAGAGCTTGCGCGCCCGTGGCTGTGTTGAACTCGCCAGTGGTGTTACTAAAGAGGGCGACCGTTCCATTGGCCGTATTTTGGGAGCCGGTGGTGTTGATAGATAGCGCTTGAAAGCCTGTGGCCGTATTGCCGTCGGCCTGATTGTTGAAGAGCGCGCCAGTACCAATTGCCGTATTGTTGGAACCGATGTTGTCTAAGAGCGCGCTCTTACCAAGAGCGGTGTTGTTGCTGCCTTCGGTATTGCTGAAAAGGGCAAACGTTCCCACGGCAGTGTTGCTGTCGCCGGTCGTGTTGCTTAAAAGCGCCCCTGCGCCAGTGGCCGTATTTTGGTCTGCCGTATTGACGAGGAGTGTCCCGGCCCCGACACCTGTGCAGAAGTCGCCGTCGGTGATGCTTAGGAGCGAGTATATACCAACCGCTGTATTGTAGATGCCGGTGGTGAGGCTCCCAAGAGCAAGTTGCCCTTCTGCGGTGTTGCCTCCAGCGTAGCCACCATCCGGCGGTGGACTGACGGCTTGCGCTTCTTGCAAAAAGGCAAAGCAGGCGAGTGAAGTTATGATGAGGAATGTTGGAACTAGCGTTTTCATGGCGCGAAGTTTCACAAGAATCTGTCGGCCTTGTCGAGAGCGAAAACATTTGCTCGCGAATTTCTGCAAGTCGAAGGCCTTAGACTGCCGCTAGCAGCTTTCGCGTCCTTTCGCGTGTTTCGTGGGCAATTCATCCCGACTACGATCATGAGCACGAGCACGAGCAAAAGTAAGAAAAGCTCAGCTTGATTCAGTCACCTTCGCGGATTAAGCGTGTTCGCGTCATGTCTCGTTCGTCAGCATCCTCCAGTAGTGAATTGTTGCGCGCTCACTGTGCCGCGATTGCAAAGGAGGAGGCTGTACTGCGTGAGGGTGGGGGCAAGGCTGGCCACGAACGCCAGCGAAAGATGAACAGGCTCCCTGTGCGCGAACGACTGGGTCGCTTACTCGACAAAGAGTCGCCATTCTTCGAGATCGGTCTCTGGGCTGCTTACAAAATGTACGAACAATGGGGAAAGATTCCGGCTGCCGGGGTGGTCGCCGGCATCGGCAATGTGGAGGGTGTTCCGTGCATGATTATTGCCAATGACGCCACCGTAAAGGCTGGCGCTTTCTTTCCGCAGACGACCAAGAAAGTGATTCGCGCGCAGCGCATCGCCTTTGAATGCTCGCTTCCTATTATTTACCTGGTCGATTCCGCAGGCGTGTTCCTTCCGATGCAGGATGAAATTTTTCCAGACGAGGACGATTTCGGTCGCATTTTTCGCAATAACTCGGTTATTTCTGCAGCTGGGATTCCTCAGGTCGCCGCAATCATGGGTAATTGCGTAGCTGGCGGGGCGTACCTTCCTGTCCTTTGTGACAAGATTTTGATGACAAAGGGAAGTGGCTTGTACTTGGCAGGTCCTTCCCTGGTGAAGGCAGCCATTGGCCAGGTTGTCGATGCGGAAGAACTAGGCGGCGCGCAAATGCATGCCGAGATTAGCGGGACGGTAGACTTTTTTGAGAAAGACGATCTATCCTGCCTTAAACGTCTTCGTTCCCTCGTTGCTTTGCTGCCCGAAGCGAAGGAATCCAAAACATCGAGGACGCCTAAGGAAACATTCAAACCGGCGAAAGATCCGGATACTGTTTACGATCTGATCAGCTTCGATGGGCAAAAGCAGTACGACACCCGCAATCTACTGGCCACAATCGTGGACGAAGACTCTGTTGACGAATATAAGGCCGACTACGGCAAGACAATCATAACTGCGTACGCGCGCATTAACGGGCGCCCGGTCGGAATTGTTTCTAACCAACGTTTGCAGGTCAGGACCAAAAAGGAGGGAATTCAGATGGGTGGCGTCATTTATTCCGATAGCGCAGATAAGGCAGCGCGTTTTATCATGGACTGCAATCAAACAAACTTGCCCATCATCTTTTTCCAGGA
>WNFZ01019963.1_pt1 | contig 10170 bp, 10 predicted proteins | sample 5400081 | NCBI WGS metagenome assembly WNFZ01 (sample SAMN13153365, study PRJNA577476) | soil metagenome | isolation source: 80 cm soil or saprolite under grassland replicate 1 | place: USA:California | collected 2016-06-15
ATCACGAGCTGTTACCTTACGTAGAGAAGCAATTCCGCGGCATAGGGCAAGGCTGGGCGCGCTTCACTTACGGCGGCTCGACCGGCGGATGGGAGGCGCTGGCCACGCAGATGTTCTACCCGGATATGTTCAACGGATGCTTCGCGGCCTGTCCTGATCCTATCGATTTCCGCGCTTTCACGGTGGTCAACATCTACGAAGACAAGAACGCCTATTACGTCGAGAGCCAGTGGAAGCGCACGGCGCGCCCCGGATTCCGCAACTATCTCGGCCATCTGACCGCGTCGCTCGAAGAGATGAACCATAAGGAGCTGGTTCTGGGGACGAAGAGCCGGTCGGGCGATCAATGGGACATCTGGGAGGCCGTCTATTCGCCTGCAGGCCCCGACGGCTATCCGAAGCGCATCTGGGACAAGATGACCGGCGAGATAGACCGCTCGGTCGCCGAATACTGGCGCGAAAATTACGACCTCGGCTACATTCTCAAGCGCGATTGGAAGACGCTCGGCCCGAAACTCGAAGGCAAGATACACATCTACTGCGGCGACATGGACAACTACTATTTGAACAACGCGGTCTACCTGGTTGAGGAGTTTTTGAAGGGCGCGGCCAATCCGTTTTACGGGGGCGAGGTCGATTACGGCGACCGCGCCGAACATTGCTGGAACGGCGATCATAACCTGCCCAATCATCTATCGCGGTTGAGATACAATGTAATGTACCTGCCTAAGATACTCGACCGCATCAAAAAGACCGCTCCTGCCGGGTCGGATCTTAGCAGTTGGAGGTACTAAACCTTCTGAGATATGGACATCATCCTGGAAGAACTTACTGCCGGACTACCTGACGCGAGACAGTTCGCGCGCCTAGTCATTCGGCTGCTGGTGGCGATGCTGCTGGGAGGGATAGTGGGATTCCAGCGGGAGCATACCGGCAAGCCGGCGGGGCTGCGCACGCATATGCTGGTCGCCATGGGCGCGGCTTTGTTCGTGCTTGCGCCCGCGGAGACCGGGATGACTTCGACTGATGTATCACGGGTGATTCAGGGACTGGCCACCGGCATCGGCTTTATCGGCGCCGGAGCCATTCTCAAGCTGAGCGTAGAGCGTGAGATTCGAGGACTGACGACGGCGGCCGGCCTTTGGATGACGGCCGCTATGGGCGTGGCCGTGGGATTGGGCCGTATCGGGATGGCGCTGCTGAGCGCGCTTCTGACGTGGTTTGTTCTCGCGGTCGTCGGTAAGGTCGAACATCGGATCAGCGTGGCGCAGACTGCAAGGGATGATGCCCCTGAGACGAGAGGCGCCGCTCAATGAATGCGTAAAACGCAGCGCCGCCGATGACTTCATATCGCTGTCTTTCTGTGCGCCAGCAGCCTCAACAACCCGTTGATCGCCGTGTGAGGTAGGTTTTATCAGCCATTATTTATCCCACTGCCTACTGTTAAATATTGAGTCATTGCGCTGCCTGTAACCATCCACTACTTTCATAAATTTGTACCTTTTCTATACAGACTAATGTGAGAACGACGCCACGGTTGTTGAATAAAGAAACGATCATTAGGGCCGTTCGCTCTTGATGGGCGGACATTTAACAGATGTCCGCGTCTTGTGCCAGGCGCGATATTAATCCGCTGGCATAGTCTTTGCGCTTTTACGCAGAGATGAGTTAATCGGGTCATCTTCGACGCCGCACTGGGGCGGCGCCAACCGGCGCCACAGGCAAGTAGCCTGTGGCGCCCGCTTTTTGTGGGGGAGTTATGACGCTGGTTTCATTGTTGTTGCTGTTGGCGCCGCGGGAATTTGCGGCGCGATCGGCCAAGCAATCGCCGGTTTTCAAGGAGGCCTTCTGGTTTCGATCGCCGTAGGTTTTATCGGCGCGCTGATCGGCGTCTGGCTGGCGGGCGTGTTCGGCGTGCGAGAGATATTCGCGGGGCCATCGGCGGAAGGACGTTTCCGATTATCTGGTCAATCATAGGGTCGGCTTTGTTCGCGGCGTTGATCGGGTTGTTCAGGCGCCGCCGATACAGCCGATACGTTTAAGGAGGTAGATTATGATCCATCATCTGAAAAATGCGCTGACAATCTTTCTTGCGTTGACCGGTTTATGGCTGACGACCTCGGCGCAAACGCGGTCGGATCGATATTCGCAAGGATCCTCCAGGTCTGGTTACTCGAACAATCGTCTGTCGGGTACGTGGCGGTTGAACTCCGGTCGCAGCGACAACCCGCGCGTGGCGGCCGAACGCGCCACACGCAATCTCGACGTCAACGATCGGCAGCGCGCGCAGGAGAACTTGTTGCGCCGGCTGGGAGCGCCGGAGATGCTGGCGATTGATCGGCGCTGGCGGACGATAACGATGGCCTCATCGCAAGCGCCTCAAGTCACATTCGGCCGCACCCGCGTCACGCTCTCTGGCGATCGACTGTCGGTGCGAAGTCTGGGCGACCGGGGCAGCGATTACGAAGCGGTTTTCGAGCCGCTGGACGGAGGCCGCAGACTGCGCGTCACGCGCAGTCTCTATACCGAACGACTCGGTCAGGTGGTCGTGGCGCGCAGCGTCTATGACCGGGTTTCTGAAGTCGCGCAACTCGATCTCGACCGCGACCCGCCTAGGCGCGACTCGTCTTACGACTCGCCCGGTCGGGGCGGTTTCATCGTGCCTGACGGGGTCCTGTTGAGCGCCAGGCTCAATCAACCGTTGAGCACTAAAAATACGCGCGAAGGCGACCGCTTCACGCTGAACGTGATCGAACGGGGGCAGTACAGGGGCGCGGTTATTGAAGGCGTCGTGGCGCGCTCGGATCGTTCCGGGCGTGTGTCAGGGCGAGCGGATATGACGCTCGATTTCGAACGCATCCGGACGCGTGACGGACGGACGTATAAATTCGCCGGAACTATCGATAACGTGTCACTCCCCAGCGGCGAGAGGGTGCGCGTGGACCGGGAGGGAAATGTGGAGGAGGATAAAAGCCAGACCTCGCGCACCGTAACGCGGTCGGCGATCGGCGGCGCGATCGGCGCCGTCATCGGCGCCATCGCAGGCGGGGGTAAAGGCGCGGCTATTGGCGCGGCCGTCGGCGTCGGCGCCGGCGCCGGCTCGGTCTTCATTGAAGGTCGTGACGATCTGGAACTGCCAAGCGGCTCGGAGATCGCCGTTCGGGCCAGCGCGCCGAGGTAATCAGTTCATACGAGGAGTTATTCATGTCGTCACGAACAACGCCCTGAAACAGTGAGAATGGGTAGGACAGGTTATTAACCTGTCCTACCCATTCTCTGAGGAGTTCAGCATGTCGCGTTGCGACACCCTGAAAGGATGAAAATAGCGGTACGCCATGTACCGTAGGTTGTCTAACCTGCGGAGCGCTTAATAACTAAACCGCTTGATTGCAACTAAAGGCTTCAATAATCAAGCTCCCGCAGGTTAGACAACCTACGGTACATTTTTCGGAGGAGGAGATATGTTTAAAAGGTCAATTTGGACGTCGGCGATGGCGATTAGCCTATTTCTCGGAGTTACTGCCTTCGCTCAGGAAAAGGTTGGCAAGAGGATGGAAGATGAAGCGGAGCAATCGTCGAAAGCGGCTAAAGTCCTACGTGAAATCATGGGCACGCCCGATAAAGAAATACCTGAAGATTTACTAGCAAGAGCGGAATGCGTGGCGGTCTTTCCATCAGTGATCAAGGCGGGCTTTATCGTCGGCGGGCGCGGCGGGCGCGGCGTCGCAAGCTGTCGCACCGGCGCCGGATGGAGCGCGCCGGCTTATTTCAATCTGGGCGGCGGCAGCTTCGGTCTGCAAATTGGGGCGGAAGCCACGGACTTCGTGTTGCTGTTTATGAATAGCGAAGGCTTGGACAGCCTGTTTCACATCTGTGTACGGGTTAATGGAACGCTGATGACCCGGATACTGCGGATTGACGCCGATTTTTTCCGGTTTTATCCGAGATGATCCGCGCCCGTCCGCGTCATCCGCGTTCCATTGATGCGTTCTTTGCCGCTTTTGAATTGGTTTCAGGTCCATTAACGCTGGGCCGCGAGGCGTGGTCGCAGCAGTCCGCCGAGGGTGATCTTGCTTATCTCCTCAACTATCTGTTCAGGCGTCAAACGGCCGTCGGGGTGGTACCAGCGCGAGAGCCACAGGATCGCGCCGAGCAGGCTGAAGGTCGCCACCGTCACGTCCACCTCTCTCAACTTCCCTTCCTTCTTGAGTTGATTGAGCGTGTCGCGTATCAGATCGACGTAGGCGCGTTTCCGCTGGTCGATCTTGCGACGGTGCTCGGGTGTCAGCCCGGCCACCTCTTCCACTATGATCGTGACCGGGTTGTAGCCCTGGGGCGTGATGTGGCTGGTGATCAACCGCACGTGGTTGGCGACGATCGCGCGCAGCCTGGATTCGGCGTCAGCTATGGCGCGCGCCGGAACGATCACGTTTTCATCCAGTTCGTCCATGCCGAAGTTCATGATGCGGAAGAGCAGGTCTCTCTTACCCTCGATGTGATGGTAGATGCCAGCCTTGGTAAGCCCGACGGCTTCGGCGATGTCGTTCATGGACGTGGCGTCGTAGCCCTTTTCGCAAATGAGCAGGGCCGCCGCGCGGTAAATTTCCCCCAGACGATTCGTTTCGTCCAAGGCGGACAGCTTGAATGGTGATTTCGTTCTCAAGGTCGTTTCTCCTGATTTTCGCAAACGAAGCTCTGAGCGTCGTCAGGGTTTCCAGCCCCCTTGTACTTCGCAACCTGCGGATAAGGGCAGAGCGGTCGTGTTCGGATAAGCTTTCCGTCGCGGCTCTGCGAAGCCACGATCCGGTTGGGCGCGACTCCCTTCTCGACCCACTCGACCAGCGCGGTCAGAAAATCGCATTGATCCGTACCGACCCCGCCGCGGCAATGAGCCATACCCGGAACCATAAACAGCCTGAAGAAGTCCGTAGTTGATGGCCCGAAGCGCGCGCTCACCTTCTCGTAATAATCGACGCCCATCAGCGGATTCAACGCCGTGTCGGCCCAGCCGAAATACATAACGATCTTCCCGCCGCGCGTTTTGAAGCGGGTGAGATCAGGATTCTTCGCGTCGAGGACGTCGCTGATCGCCTGAAGCCGCGGAAGATCGGTTTCGAGGTTGAACGACTTGAAGTCGTAATTGGGATCGGGCTTCGGAAAAGCGAGATAGCGGAAGAAGCTCTCGGCGAAGTTGTAAGAGATCGTGCGCCCGGTGGGCGAGGGCGAGATGATCCAGTTGGCCCAGACGCTTTGCGCGGGCGCTCCGATTTCGGCGCCGACCGGCTGCCCCCAGAAGATGCGCTTGCCGCCGCTCTCGGCCCCGCGATAGACGACGTTGAGCGCGCGAACCTGCGCCGCAGTGAAGCAGTCTTTTCCGTCAACGTCGTTGACGCAAACCGGCAGCTCTTTGGCCGGATCGAAATCGCAGCGTCGCGGGTCGTCAATCAATCCGTCGACCAGGCCGTCAGCGCCGTCGCATTTCGCGTAGACGCGTTCTGCAATGATCTTCAGCTTCTCTAGCGGAATCGGCGCGGCTTCGAGCGCGCGAACCATCGACACGTAATTGGTCATCGTGCCCGTAAAATTGAGCACGGGCGCGCCGACGACTATTCCGTCAAAATCGTCTGGGAAGCGTTGCGCGGAGATCAGCCCCTGCCTTCCCCCGGTGGAGCACCCGTCGAAATAAGAGCGCGCTGGGGCGGCGCCGTAATACTCGCGGATGATCTTCTTCGAGGTCTCAGCCGTGACGTGGACGGCGCGGAACGCGTAATCGAGCAACTTCTGCCGGTTGACGGCGAACGTCCCGAACGGTTCGTTGGCGGCGTCGTGACCGGTGTTGGTCTGGGCGACGGCGAAGCGGGCCTTGAGCGCCGTATTGCGAGTGTTGACGCGCCCTTGCGTCGAAAGCGTCTCGCCCGCATACCCGCCGTTCCCGAACATGTAAAACCGGCTGTTCCAGGACGCGGGCAGGCTCAGCTCGAAGCGCACTTCCGGCAAAATCTGTCCCGTGACGTGGCAATATTCAGGCAGATCGCCGGAAGCGGGAACCAGCGCGGCCGTCTCAACTGAGAACTCATAGCCAGTCAGACTTACGAGCGCGCCGCAATCCCGCTTCGGTTTGGCAGCGGCGCCGTCATTGAGCGACGGCTTCCAGTTTCCGAATTGATAGCCGTTCTGCGCCAACGCTGTTGACGAAAGAAGGAGCAAAACCAGAAGAATGGAGAGATGTTTGTTCATTTAGCGCCACTCTCTTTCGACGGCTTCGGCCCGATGCTGCGAATGTAGTTGACGACTTGCCAGATCTGCTTCTCTGTGAGCTTATCTTTGTAAGCCAGCATGTCAGCCGACACGCCGTCGCGAATGACGACGAAGATTTCGCCGTCGGTCGAACCGTGATCCCAGGCGTCGTCGGTCAAGTCGGACGGCTCGCCGCCTGAAAGCGCCATGCCGCCGTCGCCTTTGCCGTTCGGACCGTGACACGCGGCGCAATGGCGTTGGTAGAGCCTCTTTCCCGCTTCGACGGATTCAGCGTTCTGCGGCTCGGGATTCTTGAGCTTCTGCGCTTCCGTGTTGCGGCGGGCTTCCTGAGCCTGCGCGCCTGCATTGCGGTACTCGGAGCGTAAGCGACCTGAACCTCCCGAACCACGCTCCTTGCCGAGGCTCAGGTCGCTCGCGCTCCCCGTACCGCACCAGGCTATCGTGACTGCCGCAAAAATGCTTAAGACCCTCGCCGACAAGCGGCGCGCGGCGCCTCTGCTATTCCTGAGGGACATCGAAATTCTCCATCAGATATTCGGGACGCCGCTCGCGCAGATGCAGGAACAGTTCGTGCGCCAAGTTGACAATGCGGTTGACCCCATACGCGTACTGATTTTTTTTGACTTTGAGCGCAACGGAAACGAAGCCTCCCCGATTCGCGCAGGAGACCTCGGCTCGTTTGCGGTCAATCCGCCGGTGCTCGGGTAACTCCTCGTCGTGTCGCCGCTCGATGAAGCTCTTCAATTCGGCGTAGAGCGCCGATTTAGCCGGCACGTTGTGCAGAAGCCGTCTGAATCGCAGCTCTTGTTTCGCCGTGTCCACGCTCAGTTCCATCCGGTGATTAACCACCCAAACGAATTGGAAGCGACCGTTTCTGATTTCGCTGAAGCCGCGAAAAACGCCTCGATCTGCATAGGATTGCAAATTCTCTCGGACAACGCTCAATGGCTTATTAGTCATTTGTCTTTGGGCAATTGTCATTGCGTTGTTAGCCAACATTCGGATCCTCCGGCGCCGCATAAGGAGGTTTTTGCAATTGAACCAGGACGACGTCCACCGGCTCCACGCCTCGCTTGTTGTGATCGCGTATGAACCGAAATCGGCAAGAGTCTCCGCCCGTCGAGATCGTTGATGGGCGCTCCGTGCGAATCGGACGAGGCGACCGGTCAATAATCTCCATCCAGACGCGGTCGAACATACACAAGACAGGTGTCAGAGCGGGTTCGCCGTGGTCTACGAAAAACTGATGGTAAGCGCAGCGGCGCACTACCAACACCACGGTGTCGTTCGTTTTCTCCTCGGTGAACTCCATGCCCGTTCCCTGGTTGCGCTGGAAAAACCCACGAGCCAGAGCCAAAGCTTGATCAGCCAGAGCCAGGGACCTTCCAGAGTTTGTTGAAAGACCGTGCGCGCGAAGGCATACGCGCCGGCCGCGTCGCCCGTCTCAGCGCGGAATTCCCGGAAAGCGGCGAGCAGGAGCGAACAATACGCATAAATCACACTGGCTTGCGGATCGGGCAACGCTGCCACACTCGCGTCAAAGACCTGCCGCGTATGATCCCGTATGCGCGCGACTAACAAATCGGCATCAGGCTGTTCGGCGCCGGGCGCCTTCCGTCGCAGTTCGCGGCGACAATTACGCAAGAAGAAGTAGCCCAAGACGTTGATGATCAGGTTTCCAAATTGAAAACGCATACTGATCAGTGATTATAGGACATGCATCCCGGCTCTACCGTTCCGAGGAAACCCGGCGGGTACTGCTGGCCGGACCAGAACTCTTTCTTCGCCTGGCAGTTGATGAGCGCAGGCCGGCTCTCTTTGACGGCGATCTGGTAACAGCGTTCGAGCGCCGCGCGGAAGTCTCCCGGCTGGGTCACGTACTCGCCGTGCGCGCCGAGTCCTTCGGCGACCTTGTCATAACGCACGTTTTCCTGGAACAGGTGGAGGCTCAACGTCACGGGGCTGCGGGTGTTGCCCGACCAGGTGCGTACGCGGCCTGTACGCTGACGCCGTTCTGCACCGCCACCGCCGCGCCGAACGCGTAGCCGACGTCGGGACCGATCGCGCCGTATTGATAGGCGCCGTTTAGAATCTGGCCCGGACGGTATCCGCGCAGCCAGCGGCGCACGTACCTGGCGATGCCGTACCCGCCTGAGACGAATGTCGTCTGCTCTTTGGGCAATTTGCCGCGGTACATAAAATCGCTCAGCTCTTTGGCGATCACCGCCGGGTGGACGGCGTCGGTATAGCTCAAGCCCTTCGTATAGAAGGCTTCGTTTTCTTCTTCGAATTTCTTCCGAGCCGCCGCGACCTCGGCCACCCACGCTTCGTGTTTCATCGCAGGGATCGCGTCAGCGAGGGCTTCGAGCGCCGCCTTTTCGCAACTGACCATGCCGACGTCTATCGGCACGTTGCGGCCTATGTCTTCGGGGCAGGAATCGATACGGATGTATTTGGCGTCGGGCCCGAAGGCGAATTCGCCGACCTTCGGCATGCAATACTGGCCGACCAACACGACGACGTCGGCGCTGGCGAGCGCGCCCGGCGATGCGTTGGCCGAAAGCGGACTCGCGTCGGAAAACTGCCCTTTCATCGCGCCTGATTCGACGACCGGAATCTGGGCCTTCTCGGCCAGACTCTTCAACGAGTCCCAGGCGCGGCTGTAAAAGACGCCGTTGCTCGATACGAGGATCGGACGCTGGGCCTGTTTGAGTAGCTCGACCGCGGCGGCGACGTCCTTCGGCCCCGGATGAGGCTTGGCGGTCGTGCGGTATTTGGCCTTGTCGTAGTAGTACTCAAGATCGGCCGGCTTTTCGAAGCGCGCGCGAGTGACTTCCGCCGGGAAATCGAGGTGCGCCGGACGCGGAACGCCAGAGCGCAACTGCCGAAACGCATAGCCGCCATACTCGTGAATGCGCTTCGGGTTGATCAACCGCTTGCCGTACTTCTTCAGCCCTTCGGTGGTCGGCTGTTGGTAGCCGAGTTGGATGCCGTACTCCGTGTCCTCATGGGCGATCGTCATGTTGCTGGCGAGCACGAGCACCGGCGAGCGCGCCGCGTTGGCCGCGGCGATGGCGTTGATCATGTCGGTGAAGCCCGGCCCTTCCGTGCCCGACGCGGCCGCGATCTCGCCCGTCACTCGACAGAAGCCGTCGGCGGCATGGCACATCGCGCCTTCGTGACGGCCGGAATAGGTCGGGATGCCTTCGAGCGCGATGGCGTTGACGACGGCGTAATTGCCGGGGCAGGAGAATAGCGCCGCAAGCCCCTCTTCCTTGCAGAGTCGCGCGAAGACCTGCGCGCCTGTCATCGGGAAGGCGGCCTTTACCGGAGCCGCTTGGGCGGCCTGGGCGAACTCGCCGGGAATTTTGATCGGCCTGTTTTCAGCCGTGTCGGCGGCGTTCGCCTTGTTTTCCCCGAATGCTATAACAGTGGTCGCCCCAGCGCCGGCCATCGCTTTGGTTATGAACCTTCTTCTGGAGACGTCCGGCCCAGTCTTTTTGGCCCTGTTTTTATTGTCGGTTTTATCCATAGCCTCTCCTGGTTGACCTTTGTTGATGGATGGATGAACAGGCAGCCAGCAAGGCGCCATAAAAGTCACAAAAAGAAAAAAACACAAGGGGGATCTTTTTCTGCGCTTTTCATCCTTTTGTGACTTTTGTGACGCCTTCCAAAAGCTCAATGCTGAAATGATGATCGAAATGCTTGCCTACCGGTCGGTAAGTATAGTGAAATTGGCCCCGGCTGGCAATGTCATATCCAATGTTGGAGCGAACATATGCGAAACCTTTTTCTAGGCGCCCTTCTGCTGTCGCTGATTACACTGATCCCGCAATCGACCGGAGGAGCGCCGCAGGAAGCGTCGAACGCCACAAGCTTCCATCATGTTCACCTGAATTCGACTGATCCGTC
>WNFZ01028336.1_pt1 | contig 10170 bp, 6 predicted proteins | sample 5400081 | NCBI WGS metagenome assembly WNFZ01 (sample SAMN13153365, study PRJNA577476) | soil metagenome | isolation source: 80 cm soil or saprolite under grassland replicate 1 | place: USA:California | collected 2016-06-15
GAGGAGCGAGTCGATGTGCCGGCCGACCACCGGATGCATGTACTCCTCTTCACTGATCCGCGGCGCATACACATAGGCCTGCCCATAGCGCGCCGACTCATCGGCGTTTGTAGCAAGCCGCCGTTCGAGGAGGCCCTTCTCGGTCAGCCGCACACAAATAGTCATGATGGTCGTGTAGGCGATTGGTGGGTCTGCGGTCAGCCAGGTCAGCAACTGGCGTACTGTCGCGGGGCCACGCGTCCACAGTAGGCGCATGATATCAGCCTGGCGTGGGCCGAGCAAAGATGCAAGGTCTTGCGTTGATTCGAGGTAAGAACGTTGTATGGGCATGGGGTCAGTGCTCCTCAGGTACTACAAATGTCCCTCGTAGGTTAGCAGGAGGAGATAACCAGCGTGTTACCAGAAACATGCGATTTCTCTACCACATTCATTGGCTTTAGGTGATAACCTTTGGCAGGTGGAATACCAAACACAAACTGCAAAATTGGTCACCTTGTACGTTTACACAATACCAGCCTCTATAAGCGTCGAGAGCTAACGAATTGCCGATTTGCAGGAGAAACGGATGTTATGGAAGAGAGTAAAGTAGAGGGACATAGCGGAACGCGGCAAAAATCCGATAGCGAAAAAGCGCTGCACGCACTCAGGTTGTGCATGCTGATAGGAGTTGGTGGCATTGTCATCTACGCTATTCAGTCTTGGAGCCTCACCCTAATCATCTCAATCGGCAGTATTGGGATAATGGTCGCTGGCGCAGCCCTCTTCGTCGGTGGGTTGCTGGGATTCCTGTTCGGAATTCCACGCACGCTGCAACATGATGTACCTTTGAAGCCGGCTGCTGGCGAGCAAATCATGAATCCCTCGGAAACCGAAGTTCAACAGGTCGCGTACGGGGCGAATACCAATCTTGAACAAATCTCCGACTGGTTCACCAAAATTCTGGTTGGCGTTGGATTGACCCAGATTACGGTGATTCCGGGGAAATTACAGCGCGTCGCAGAGTACATGGCGAGTGGCTTGGGCAACTCTGATAGCAGCCGTATTTTCGCTTTCGCGCTGTTGATCTACTTTCTCGTGAGTGGATTTTTATTTGGTTACCTATGGACCCGCTTATATCTGGGTAGTGCATTGCGACAAGCTGATCTCTCTGCGTTAGGTGCGGCCTTAGCAAATCGGGTGGAACAGGCAACGCAGCAAGTTGATAAAAAATTGGACGAATTCAAAAAACAGGCAGAGCTTGATGCGCTCGCGCTGACGCGCGCTGCCCGCCAGTTAAATCCGAGTCCCGGCGACCCCGATATATCGCAAGAAGATCTGAACAAAGTATTCAAAGAGTCTTCTCCTGCGGTTCAAGCACACATCTTCAATCAGGCGCAAGTCCTGCGTTCACAAAATTGGCATGAAGAGCGCACAAAGCCAATAATGGAACGAACTATACCTATTTTCAGGGCGCTGATTGCAAGTGCTCCCGAAAGGCAATTCCATCGCAATCATGCCCAACTAGGATATGCACTCAAGGATAAGCTGGAACCGGATTGGGTAGAAGCGGAAGCGGAATTGAGCACGGCCATTGAAATACGAGACCAACGGGGTGAGCTAGGCTGGCTATTCTATGAGTTCAACCGTGCCATTTGCAGAATGATGCGGGATGAAGCGTTCAAACAAGGAAAGATGGCACAGCCAGAAGTGCGCGATGGCATTGCGGCGGATCTCCGGGCAGCTGCACAAAGTGAGCTTAAAAAACTCATCCTTAGTGAGGCAGATATGAAACGATGGCTGGATCTGAATAAAATACGCCTATGAGATGTTAGCCCTCACCAAGGCCGGCCGCACCCTGCCGACGTTCCCGCACCCGACCATCGCGTCACGCCGCGGGGCGCGGCCTTCATGGCGATCGGAGAACTGCTAAGAACCAGCGGAGGCCGAAGGCTGCGGCCACCGGCGCCGATTCATCGCGGCTGCTGCCGAGCGCAGACACCAGAACACAGGGCGACCGACACGCGCCGCTCCTGACCGACATGTCTCGGCGCTACCGAAAGCGCCACGCCTCGCCGGCCGCTGTCGCACCGTTTACGCCGTGCGCAGAACCCACCACACAGCGGACCGGCGAAGCGTGGCGCAACCTACCCCGACACGCAGCGATCCCAGCTCGACCACCGCGGGCAGTGGGTGGCCGGCGACCAACGATTATCGCGATAGGCAATCGCCTGGCCCGCCAACCGCCCGCCGCCCGCTTATGCCAGTATCGAGCGCCCGCGCCGTCCGAGTGCCGCAGGCCTACCCCGAACCGCTTGGGCTCTCAGCGAGGCGCCGGCGCATCGCGCCCTGGCGCCCCAATGATCACAGCGATGGACACATGCCACGTTCGCCAGGGACCGCGACGCGCCGGGGTTCGGGCAGTCCGAAACCTGCTTCCCGCCCGGACGCCGGGCGCAGTGTGGCCCGCCGCCCACTAATGAGATCGGCGCCAGCATATGCAGCCCAGACGGCAAGCCACACCGCGCCCTTATGGGTGACATCGACATGTGTTGGCGACATCGATAGGAAGAGCGCGAAGAGGTTGCCCCGACGTGATGGCGGAGGTTCACTGCGTATTCCGAGCCATGCGCCACAATCCATCTGTTCACTGCACTGGTAGCGCATAAGACTAAAGGTGGGGCAGCCAAGTATCTTAGTTCGGCATTCCCCCCAGTGCCAGTAGAGCTAAAACTATCAAGATGGCGGCGACGATCAACGGCAGGCAGCCCAGCCCGCCACGCGGCTCTTCGGCGATCTCGATAGGCACATAGATGATCTGCGACCGCGGCGCCGGGCGGCGGACAACCTCTGCCGGATCAGTTGACGGGCTCTCCCGCACTTTCCGTGGGGCGGGGAGACAGCGCTTGCGCTATAATGAAAAGTTAAAATTTCTTGAAAGCTTGTAACGATTGGATTATCTGAGTGCACCTTCCCAATGTGTTATTACCTGGGCCGACGCGACTACACCAGCGCACGGTGGCCGATCTGCCGTGGGCCAGTCTGCCCGTGCAGCTTCACCTCCACGTGCGGCGCTTCATGTGCGCCAACGCCGTCTGTCCGCGCGTCACCTTTGCCGAGCCTCTTCCCGAGGTGGTTGCCCCGTTTGCCCGCCGCAGCACGCGATTGGCAGACGAACAACGCCAGCTCGGGCTGGATGTGGGTGGTGAGGCGGGCAAACGCATCGCTCAGCGCCACGGGATGCCAGCCAGCCCCGATACGCTGTTGCGACTGGCACGGCGTGCTCGCTTGCCTGAGCGGCCAACTCCACACGCCCTCGGCGTGGACGAATGGGCCTATCGCAAAGGCCAGGACTACAAAACCATCCTGGTTGATCTCGATACGCATCGTCCTGTTGACCTGCTGCCCTCCTCTACAGCCGCCGCTTTTGCAACATGGCTTGAGAACCATCCCGGTGTGGCGATCATCGCGCGTGATCGCGCTGGGACGTTCGCCGAAGGCGCTGCGCAGGGTGCTCCTGACGCCGTCCAGGTTGCCGATCGCTTTCACTTGATGAAGAATCTCCGCGAGGCGCTCGAACCCATCCTCGATCGGTTGAGTGAGGCGCGCCAAGCTGCCGCCGATATGCTGGCTGATGCAGCGCTGGCTACTGCCCCGAGCCAGACACCAGACGTCGTGGAGACGAATGCACCATCGCCGACTGAGACTGAAGCGCCCCGCCCACTTCCCGCCAGCGGCATCCCACGGCCACCCTATCAGGAACGGCTCCAGCACCAACTGCGGGCTAAGCGCAAGCAGCGCTATGATCAGGTCATCGCGCTGCGTGAGGCTGGAAAAGGTGTGCGCACAATTGCGCGCGAACTGCACATGAACCGTCAGACCGTTCGTCGGTTTGTGCTTGCAGGTAGCTTCCCGGAACGCGCGCCACGCTCGGCCGTGCCAAGCAAACTCGATCCCTATACGCCGTATTTGGAGCAACGCTGGAATGTGGGGGAGACGAACGGACGGCAGTTGTGGCGCGACATCCAAGCGCAGGGGTTCACTGGCTCGCTGGCGTTGGTGGCCAGATGGGCACGGCGCCAGCGGATGCTGGTTCCACCGCCTCCAGTATCTCGGGCGCCACGAATTGGTCGTCCACCTGTGCAGCGAGCGGCGCCACGACGACCCGCGCCACTCCCGACCCGCCAGGTCGTCTGGTGGTTGCTCCGCTCGCCTGATGCGCTCAAGCCGTCCATTCAGGCGCTGCTGGAGCAGATGGAACAGGTGACTCCGGCGTTTGGATCGCTCAAGCGGCTCGCGCAGGCATTCACTCAAATGATTCGTACTCGGCAAGGTGAGCAATTAGATCTCAATAATCACGACATCGTGCAGTGAAAAAGGATCACGACATCGTGCGCAATCTAATGGTCAGCTGTAATCACGACATCGTGCGCGTTGTGTCCGTACTTTCTCATAGGAGGAAGTACTATGGACAGCAACACAAACGAGCAAGCCTTGCGCCGCGAAGCGATCCGCCGGCGCTTGGAAGGCGAGAGCCGCGGCGCGATTTGCCACGCTTTGGATCGCTCGCTGCGCTGGTTCGACAAGTGGTGGGCCGAGTATCGGCAAAACCCTCACACCGACTTTGCCTCCCGCTCGCGCTCTCCGCACCGCTCGCCCCAGCAGCTGCCCGCGCGTGTCGTGCAAGCGGTGCTCGCGCTTCGGCAGCTGCTCGAACAAGCCACGACCCCCCAGACGCGCTACGGCTTGATTGGGGCACACGCGATTTGGGCACGCCTCAAGCAATTGCGCGTCTCTCCCTTGCCCAGCGTACCGACCATTCAGCGTATTCTGGCACAGCAGCACTTGACCCACCCACTCGGTGCGGGCGCCAGCGCCGCCTACTATCCCTGGCCCAAGGCCTGGGACATCAATGCGATTTTCGCCACCGACATCATCACCAAGCATCTGCGCGGCGGAAGCGAAATCCAGAACTTTCATACTATCGATCACTCCTCGCACGCGGTCTGCTTGACGCAGCATCTGGACAAGACCAGCCGCACATGTTGCGTCCATCTGCTGAAAACCTGGGCATCCTTGGGGCTGCCCGAGATGCAGCAGTTCGACAACGAAGGCGCCTTCTGTGGCGGACACACCCACCGACGTGTGCTTGGTCAGGTCGTGCGCACCTGTCTGTTCTGTGGGGTCGAGCCGCTGTTCACGCCCTATTACGAACCCAAGCGCAATTATCAGATCGAAAGCTTTCACAGTCTTTGGGTGAGCAGCTTTTGGTCGCGGCACGAGTTCACCACGATCTGCGAGGTCGAAGCCGAGACGGTGCTCTTCAGGCGCTGGTATATGTACCAATACTATCCACCCGCACTCTCGGGTCAGACCATAGCGCAGGTGCGACGCGGTGCGAGCGTGCGCCGACTGAGCGCTCGCTTGCGCAGCTTGATCCCACAGGGGCGCTTGCCGCTGACGGAGGGACGGATCCACTTCCTGCGCAAAGTCGACCCCAACGGTGCGATCGAAATACTGAACGAAGTCTGGCGTCTCGGCTCCAAGTGGAGTGGTGAGTATGTACGGGCGACGATCAACACTCAAGAGCAGACGATTGCCTTCTGGCACCAGGCCAGTGCCGAGGCCGGTTGGCAGCTGATCAAAACCCGTCGATTTGTCATCAAGGAAGCTGTTCATGCCCTACGACCTGAATTCCGTCGAAACTGCGCACGATGTCGTGATTGCTTGCCCGGTTAGAAATCGACCCGAAAACCGCGCACGATGTCGTGATTATTGAGAATTAGACCCTTGGCTAGAACAGGCCAGCAGCAGTGGGTTTCCCGAATTGCTCAGCTTTGCGACGGGCATCAAACGCGATTATGCTGCCGTGAAAACCGCCTTACACTCACCATACAGCACTGGCCCAGTGGAGGGCAACATCAATCGACTGAAGTTCATCAAGAGGAGTATGTACGGCCGAGCGAACTTCGACTTGCTGCGTCAACGAGTACTGGCTGGGTAAGCTACACCTATCCCACGGAAAGTGCGGGAGAGCCGAATCACAGAGCCATGTGCTAAAGCGAACTAATGGCCGATCGGTCCCAAAAGTTGAAGGAACTCATTTGTTCTTCCTGATGCGGAATAACGAGTTTGTTCCTCCGGCAAGTCCTGAAGAGCCAATAATGTTAAGATCTATTTTCCCAGCCCAAATGAAGACATCGTCTAAATTCGCGGAGCCTCGCAAGCATCGTTGCGCCACGGCGCCACTGTTTTATGCCGCGCCTGGGCAACATTTGAAGAACAAGCAGACCACTATGTTGTTTGATCGGCTCCCTTCTGATAGACAACCAATCGATGGGGCGCGGATCGACGATCTTGATCTGACGCTTGTCCAACGCCATATCGCGAACGCTCAGAGCGAGGGCCGCTACGGCGAGCCTGCCGATCCGGTGGCGTATCTTCGCCGTCATAATCTCGTCATCGATATGGCGGGCACTCCTGTTCCTACGCTGACCGGGCTCCTAAGCTTCTCCCCAGAGCCCGAGCGCTGGCTACCCGCCTGCAGCGGTATCGATGTCGCCGAGTTCAGCGGTAATACACCGCGCACCACCGATCTGAGCTTCATCGAGCAGGTGCGTGGACCGCTCTTCGCGGTTGTCGACCGCGCCGCCCAAATTCTCTGGGATCGCTCCGATCACGGCTATCGGTTCGAGGGCGCGCAGCGCATCGAAGAGCATGCCTATCCGCGCGTGGTGCTGCGTGAGCTTACGGTCAACGCGCTATGCCACCGCGATTGGAGCAATCGCGGCTCGCGCGTGCGCATCCAGATCTTCCCCAAACACATCGAGTGGATCTCGCCCGGCGGCTTGCCCGAGGGCGTGACGATCGAGAATCTCCTTGAGGCGCAGTTCTCGCGCAATCCCACGATCGTCAATATCATGTTTCAGGCCCACTACATCGAGGGACTCGGTTTGGGCTTCGACAGCGTCTATACCGCCCTCCATGAAAACGGCGTCGAACCACCGCAGATCCGCAATTCCGCGCATGCTTTCAGCATTCGCGTCGCAGCGCGACCACTTGGAACGAACCAGCAGGCCTCCGAGCCTACTCCCTTGAATCGCAAGAGTGCGATCCTCGCCTGTATTGCCCAACGCGGTGCCGTCTCGATCAGCGATCTCGAGCAGATCCTCGGCTACCAGCGCCGCACGATCCAGCGCGATCTCCAGGCATTGCTGCAGCAAGCCGAGATCGAGGTGTCCGGCGCGACCAACAACCGCCGCTACCATCCGACCCAAAAGTAAAACTTGTGACAACTTGTGACAGCCAACCCCGCGATGTCACAAGTTTTTCGGAAAAGTGGCACAAGTTTTGACGGAAGTGGCGCAAGTTGCATGTAGCGCATGTCACAAGTTTTTGCTAGGATCAGGGGTACAGTCGCTCATCCACCAGCCGTCATCAGCAGCGGCATGAACCTTCAGGCAGTGCCTGTAGGTTATGGTGCGTCACCAACCCGAGGATGATTATGAGTCCATAACCAAGAGAATTTCCTGCCATAGCGCTTCCAACGACGAAGCGCCGCACAGTGCGGCGCTCTCGTTCGGGGCAACTCAAATTTTTGAGGGACTCACGGCCTAATCGATCGAGCTTGACCGGCACCCTCGACTAGACCGCTCAGATCCCCCAAACAAAGCCTTCCATCAGGAAGGTCGGCTTTGTCTTGCTCCGATTATAACATCCGCCTGAGTCCAGTGTCAATAACTGGATTGTGTGTTTGTACGCTTTTTTGCGGCAAACACGTGGAGTGATCGGAGATGACTCTCACATTTTCATCATCACAAACCCACAGCACCCCCAAACGGTACGCGGCCCAACCACTTCCCCAAGCCTACTGCGCCATCCCACAGCGCCTGCTCGCCGACCTGCACGATACGCCGTTGGCGATCGGTCTCTATGCGCTGGTTGCGCGCCTGTATCTGATCATGCATGAACCAGTCCCGCTCTCGCGCGCCGATGTGATGCGCTACGATCCGAATCTCAAGGCCGGCGCGGTCAAACGCGCCTTCGACCGGCTCGTCGACCGCGGCTGGCTGATCGAGGCCACGCAGAGTGGCCATCAGAAGCAGCGCTACACGCCCACCTGGGGCCACATCGGCGGCGCGCCGCGACCATGGCGCCTCGATCAGCCCTGCCTGGGGCGCCCGCGCCACATCGCGCGGCTGCCGCTCGCCCGTGGCCTGCTCGACGTCTGCATGGGCAAGCTCACGCCACACGCAACACGAACGGCCACGATCACCCGCTATGTCACCACGCCGGTGCTCTCGCTCGCCGACGTCGGCTGCTATGCGCTGACGCTCGCCGATATCCCGCGTGAGACGCCCAATCTGCGCCGGCTCGGCCTGGTATGCGGCGGCCAGGCACTGCCGCTGCCCAGCGAGCCGCGCCTACTGGCGCTCATCTCACAGCGCGCGCTCGACCTTGACGAGCAACCCGGGCCGATCGCTACCGCACTGACGAACAGTGGCACGCGGCGGCTCGGTGTCGTGCCGGCCCCGATCGCCACCGCTCGCGCCCAGCCGCTTTTTTTTGTGCCGCCAAGCCTGATCGGTTCGTTGATCGGCTCGTTGATCGGTTCCCAGATCGGTTCTACCGGCGAGGAGCGAGAGGCGCCGATCGCATCACAACCGACTGAAACGCCCTCGACCGAGCCTTCGCGAGGGATCACATGGGAATCCAGCGATCCAGCGAAACAAGCGATTCCCCCCCCAACCCCCCTTTTGGGGGTAGGTTTTTACATGTACGCATAGCATAAGGCTTTCCGATGCTGTACAGATGGCTCCAACCGTTCGGGAATATCGGGCCAGGGTTCGGGGACCAAGCGCCGTGGCAATGCCACGGGCTGGCCCTGGATCAATTGCACCAGCAGCCACAGCCAGCCCAGCCGGAACAGCCGCAGGCGTCGTGGCCGGCGCGCGCCTCCCAGTCCCAGAAGCACCCGCAGATCGGGCAGAGCCGCCTGCTGGTCGCTTGGGCCAAGCTCCAGATCGCTGCCGAGCGTGATCATCCACAGCGTGGCAACCGCCATCGCCAGCCACAGCCGTGCCACTCGCTCTGGCTCGCGCATCTGGGTCTGCTGCCACTGCCAGCCGCCGCGCTTGGTGCATTTGAAGGCCTGCTCGCACCACGAGCGCAAGCCGTACCATTGGGCATCGCAGCCCGCGGGCGGCAGATCGGTCAGCACGAACCACGGCTGCTTGTGCCCGGCTCCCCACCAGGCCACCAGTGTGCAGTCCAACTGGCAGCCCTTCGAGGCAAAGGCCGTTCCCGCGCCGCGCCAGCGCTGTCCGATCTGGCCGACCAGGTCGCTCAACCACACGAACTGGGCCTGCCCTTGCACTCGGAACTTGCAGCCCTGATTGATGCGCAGAAATGGGTGCCAGCCCAGACGGACGATGCGGTGGAACAGCCAGCGCGCGTACAAGCCACGGTCGGCCAGAACCAGCACGGTCCACGCGCACGGGATGGCTGGGCGCAGCAGCCGCAGCATGCGCAACCACTCGCCTCTCCAGGCGCGCTTCTTGCCGGCCCTCAGAATGGTCCAGGCGACCGGGATGCCACAGCCGCGATAGACCACGCAGACCGCCAAGACCACGAACTGGTCGCCCAAGCTGCTCGCATCGAGCGTGAGGGCGATCTGCTCGGCGGTCCAGAGCGTCACAATCCAGCTGAGCAGCGGCACAAAACAGGTCGTAACATCAAGGCTGGTGCGCTTGTTTCCGGCCTTGTCTTCGGCAGAGAGACACCATTCGTACAAGCGCTGTTCGAGATTGGCGAGCGGCTCTCTGAGCAACAAGGCCAAGAAGGTCGCGACCGTGCCGCGGCCACACGAGCGGGTACAGGCGATGCCAAAGCTCCACAGCGCCAGGACGGCGGCCTGTGGTTTGGTCAGGTGCGGCATGTTGGTTGACACGCAAGCGGTCCATTGCGATAATCCATCGTGGCGAGCCATAAGTCTCCTGTCGACAGTATGGGTGAGTAAGCATCTCCATACTACCAGCAGTTGGCCTGGCTCGCCGCATTGTTCAAAAACCTACCCCCAAAAGACGCCCGATCTGGACGGCGACCACGCACCGGACTGCGTCGACACGGACGACGACGGCGATGGCCAGTCGGACGAGGGCGAGCTCGCCTGCGGCTCCAACCCGCGAGATGCGG
>WNFZ01007825.1_pt1 | contig 10168 bp, 8 predicted proteins | sample 5400081 | NCBI WGS metagenome assembly WNFZ01 (sample SAMN13153365, study PRJNA577476) | soil metagenome | isolation source: 80 cm soil or saprolite under grassland replicate 1 | place: USA:California | collected 2016-06-15
TTCCCGACCCGGAGATCCCGCTCGTTACCTCAGAGGATCCCATCTTGAAGGTCCTTCAATCCAGAGTGTGAACAATCAATTCTGATCAGCTCGTGGTTCGGAAGGTGGGCTTGCCCCCGCTGGTCTGCTTCGCAATACCCTTCCCTTTGAGCAAATCAGCATAGAGGCTCTTGATGTCCGCCAGCAGTCGCTCAGCTGAATAGTGACTAACCACGAATTGTAAACCACGCTCTCCAGTTTCACGACGCAGCCTGGGATCTACTACCAGGCGAGCCAGGCCCGCAGCAAATGCTGAAGCGTCGTCAGGTGGCACGCTAATGCCTCGCGGGCAGATCTTAAAAGGCTCTTTGGGATCCTGCGAATTCGATTCTCCCAACAAATCAATCACTCCGCCCACTGCTGTAGAAATAACCGGACGCGCGTTTGCCATTGCTTCAATTAGTGTCAGCGGCGTTCCTTCGTTCCGCGAAGTCAGGGCTACTATATCCAAAGCAGGATAAACGTTCTCAAGATCGCGGCGAGAGCCTGTAAATATCAAGTCTTCAGTCAGGCCCAGCGAGGCGGTGAGTTGCTCGAGCGTATTTCGCAACGCGCCATCTCCGACCACTATGAAGCGAACACGCGCCCGGGACGAGCGCGCCAGGAACTTTTCCTTGAACAGCGCTGCCGCCCGAATGAAAAGTTCGTGATTTTTGATCTCAGTGAGCCTGCCAACAATCCCCACCAGAATATCGTCCGCTGCCACTCCCAGCTCGTGACGAAATAGTCGCCTACGTTCCTTCCAGTCGGCAAAAACGCTCGTGTCCAAACCGAGCGGAATCACCGAGAACTGTTCAGCGCGCCCAACTCCAAAGTCTTCATTGATCTCCCGACGTTGTTGTTGGCTGACAACAACGATGCGATCGGTTATCAACTTCGCCAGCGTCTTTTCGATCAATATAAACGTGCGCGTTTTCAGCGGACCGTAGTAGCTATGGAAAATATGTCCGTGATAAGTGTGCACAAAGCGGCAAGCTCGCGGACGTCCCAGTAAGACACTTGGAGTTAACCACCGATAGAAAAGTCCTGCCACTCTACCGACTGTGCCGGCTTTTGCAGTATGGGTGTGAACAATGTCAGGACGTTCGCGCCGGAAGAGTTTGTAGAGTTTCCAAATCGTGAGCGTGTCTTTTAGCGAAATCTCGCGGCTCATCTCGGGAACGAGGATAGGCACCACGCCCATCTCCGTCGCGAAGTAACTCATATCATCTTCGCCTGGGGGAACTGTTCCGGCCACGAGTAGCGACTCGCACTCCAGAGTTTGCAGTCCACTCGTGAGCCAAACGACATGCTTAGCCGGCCCACCCACATTAAGGCGAGCGATGACGCGAACAATCTTCATCTTGCTTTGGGAGACGTACAACAGATCTAATTGAGGTTTAGAGTTAGCACGAGTGTCAGATCCACTTCAGCGTTGCCGAGCCACAGCCCCAAAGAAACAAGTTCACTCTAAACAGGTGGCCAGTCGAACGCACTTTCTTCGCAGACCTCAAGCATTGACGCTGACCTCGCTTTCCTGTGGCAACTCCATTTTGTTCGCACTTGTTTCGGCTACGAGATTCGAAGCGCGCAGGAGACTCTCAAACGTGCCGGCATCGGTCCACCATCCTTGCAGCTCCTCCCACGTCATCTCGTTGCGTTTGATGTAAGCGTTATTAACGTCAGTGATTTCCAGCTCACCGCGACCTGACGGCTTCAATGTGCGAATGATGTCAAATACTTCGCCATCGTACATGTAGATTCCGATTACGGCGTATTCCGATTTTGGCGCTGCGGGCTTCTCTTCAATACGCAGTACGCTTTGGCCGCCGAGTTCGGGAACGCCAAAGCGCTCTGGATCGGGCACCTTCTTTAGTATGATCTTGGCCCCCTTAGCTTGCTCTTTATACGCCCGGACCGCGCCGGCGATATTTCCCTCAATGATGTTGTCGCCCAGTACGACGCAAACTGAGTCCCCGGCGGCGAAATGTTCCACCAGCGAGAGCGCCTCTGCGATGCCGCCTTCACCTTCCTGATACGTATAGTTGAGATGTTTGAGCCCAAAGGCTTTTCCGTTTCCCAATAGTTTTAGGAAGTCGCCGGCTGAATTACCGCCAGTGACAATCATTATGTCGATGATTCCCGCGTTCACCAGCGTTTGGATCGGATAGAAGATCATCGGTCGATCATAAACGGGAAGCAGGTGCTTGTTAGTTACCGCGGTCAGTGGCCGCAATCGTGATCCTAAGCCGCCCGCCAAAACTATGCCTTTCACTCTATGCCTCCTGGAATAACTTGGTTTTTGTAATGTTTTGAAGTTTGAGCTTTGAACTTTGTTCTTTGTACTTTGGTCTTTGAGGGATTTGCTTACCAGCCCGCCACCCGATCAAGGCAATCAAAGCACAAAGTACTCTCAATCAATAAACCTTTGGAACCACAGCTCCAGCATTAGCAACGTCCACAGCTGATGGGAATAGTCTCGGTCGCCACGCGTGTGCAGCTCAACCAGTCGTTTGACTGCTTCCGGTTTGAAAAGTCCGCGCTTGAGTGCCGCTTCCGCGAGTAATGTTTCGCGGAGAAACGGTTGGAGCTTGCCACGAAACCAATGGCCAATCGGCACGCCAAAACCCATCTTGCGGCGATCCAGGTTTTCTGCCGGCAATAGCTTCTTCAGCATTCGCTTTAACAAATACTTCGTGGTGAGTCCATGCAACTTGAATTTTTCCGGCAGGCTCGCAGCAAATTCCATAACGTGATGATCGAGAAATGGCGAGCGCGCTTCAAGCGATACGGCCATCGTAGCAATGTCCACTTTGACGAGTAGATCGTTGGGCAGGTAGGTCATGATATCTGTCAGCAATGCTGCATCAACGATGCCGGATCCGTTTGCGCGCGCAAACCAGGGATCGAGCATGTTTGCAGCGGATACCTGCTGGGTTTGCCGACTGAAATCCTCAGAATACAAATCCTGCTTGGCCGCCGAGTCGAAGACGCTCACCCAACGCAGATAGCGTTCGACCTTTGGCAACGATGCCGCCTGAATAAAACGCTTCACATCTCTTACGCGGCCGCGTTTTGTTTCTGATGACGGTATTAATTCTATCGCCTGGCGTACCACCGTGTCTCTAAGCACTGCTGGTATGCGGTGGTATCGCTCAGCCAGCCGCATCGCGGCGTAGCGCTCGTAACCCGCGAAGGATTCGTCGCCGCCGTCGCCGTTCAAGGCCACGGTTACATGCTTGCGAGTTTCGCGGGCGACATAATAGGTTGGAATCGCCGAGGAATCTGCGTAAGGTTCGCCGTAGTGCTCAACCAGAATCGGCAAGACTTCAAGAGCATCCGGGCGAACTATGAACTCGTGATGATCAGCGCCCACGTGTTCTGCCACCCGACGCGCATGATGCAGCTCGCTGAAATCCTGTTCCTCAAATCCGATCGAAAACGTCTTTACCGGTTCGCTTGATACCTCACTCATCAACGCCACGACTGCGCTCGAGTCGATGCCGCCGGAGAGAAACGCGCCTAGCGGCACTTCCGACATCAGGCGAACCTTAACCGCGTCGCGAAGGATCTCGATCGCGCGCTCGCCCGCCTCTTCTTCGCTGATATCAACTTTTTTCGAGAAGTCGGGCTGCCAGTAACGTTCGATCTTTATTTCACCCTTGCTGTAGCGAAGGCTGTGTCCCGGTTCCAACTTTCTGATGGCCCGGTATGCCGTCAGAGGCGCGGGCACACACATAAAAGATAGATAGTGGTGCAGCGCCTCCGCGTCGATCTCTTTGCCAATATCGGGATGTTGCAATAAGGCGCTGAATTCCGAGCCGAAGATGAACTGGCCATTCACTTGCGCATAAAGCACCGGTTTTTTCCCGACCCGATCGCGCGCCAGAAAAAGCTCCTGGGTGCGCTCATCCCAAATCGCGAAGGCAAACATTCCGCGCAGATGTTTGGGACAATTCGCGCCGTAACGATCGTAGGCATGAATGATCGCCTCAGTGTCGCTGTCTGTATAAAACGAGTGGCCGAGCTTTTCGAGCCGCTCCCGCAGTTCACGGTAGTTGTAGATCTCGCCGTTGAAAACTATCCAGGCGGTACGGTCCTGGTTGTGAATAGGCTGCTGCCCACTTTTGAGGTCGATGATCGCGAGGCGCCGCATGCCAAGGCCGACTGGCCCGTTTAGGTAAAAGCCATCGTCGTCTGGTCCACGATGGCGGATGGCGGCGCACATGCGCGCAACCACAGCCTGATCAACGTCTGATTTATCGCTCCTAACTATGCCTACAATTCCACACATAGCTACCCAAAAGAGGCCGCGGATTAACGCGGACGATGCGAATCTGAAAGAGCTTGGATTAAGTATTGCTTCTTCTGATTTCCAATTCTTCTCAATCCGGCACTTTTCGTGAAAATCCGCGGCTCATTACATTCCTGAATATCTCGCACGCTTATAGTAACGAAGCTGTGACAGGCTGGCTAATGGCCACGCTCCAGCAACTCGAATTGTCAATTTAACCGCATTGTCTACGCCGATCTTCGGCCGGGCCGTGTCTTGAAAGTTGCCGCTTGCTGCATCGCCAAATCCTGGCGCTCTTCTAATTCTCGCCGCTTTTTTTCCTCCCGTTTCTCCTTCATGAGTACGAAGCCGACTGCGACAAAGATAAAATAAAACACCAATAGTTGGGCGCGCTGGCGATAGGCCGTACCGACATTACCTTGAAACACTGAATAGGCGAGGGTGAGCATGACCGTGAAAATCAAAATGGGCGAGATCATTCGCAAGCGGTATTTGATAGTAAACCACAATCCAAGGACCAGGAGCGGAAAGGAAGCCCACCAAATTATCATCTCCGGCAAGGTAATGCTTTGACGTATAGAAGTGATCTGCCAGGGGAAAGGAGCAAAGAGCAGGTAGAGCACACCTATCGGAATCGTGGAGATAGCGCCGGAGGTGGTCGATACGTCTACATCTTGTCCAAATCCAGACTCGGCCGAACGTGCCTGGTCTTTTCGGCTTCGTTGCAGTTGCGCCATGTTTCCGTAACGCTCGAAACTAACACTCGCCGAGCGTGTAACGCCTACGTAGGTTAATCCCACCCCCAAAATTATGATGGCCGTGAACTGGCGCGCAAAACTTGTCGCGGTAACCTGCTGCATGCCGATTACAAAGGCTCCGCCAATGGCCACACAGATCATGTAGAACACATAGAAACGCAGTGCCACCAGTCCCATCAACGCACAGACAAGCACTACGATGTATTTCATGCTCAGCTTTTCACCGATCTTAAGCGTGCAAAGGATAGCTATCGCCAGCAAGAAGACGATAGGTCCATCTTTGAGACCTTGTGCCGACCAGAGCACCAGCGAGGGATAGAAAGCGACGGCAATTCCGGCGATACGAGCTACTCTTAAGTTCTTAAAGACCTGATGCGCGCATAAGTAAATAATTACCGCAGTCGCGGCGCCGAAAACCGAATTCATCAGTTGGACTGCAAACATGTTACGCCCGATAAGGCCATAGACAGCGGCAACCAGGTAAACCATCCCCCAGCCTGAGGACTCGCCGCCTCGCACGTACTGGTTGGCGATCACTTGCCAGTATTTGTCGCCGCCCCAGCCCAGGAGTTGCGCGTTGCCGTAGTAGTCGTAAGTTAAAGCGTCGCCACCAAAAAAATTCTGCCCGTGAAAAACAAAAATTACGAGGCCCACAATCATTCGCGCTAGCAGGGCTGAAACGAACAGTCGCAACAAAAAGCGTCCGTCAACTTCTCTCTTGTAGGCGTAAAAGCCGGCGATCACCGCCAGAGCTGTGCAAAACAAGACGGCTTTGGCAGTGTCAGCGTTGCTAACAATTCCGTAGTCGTTCACATATTGCGCCACCAGCGGCGGCACGACGATGACGATGGCCACGCACAGCAGCAGATAAACCAACGTTAGAAGAGCATTCATATTCAGAAATCAACCAAGCAGACTCGCTGGCGATAAGCTAAACATCGTTAGGCAAATCTATTCGCGTCTTTCGTTCAATCAAAAACTGATCTTCTTCGCACAATTCCTTTACTGGCCTGGCAGGCACGCCGGCAATGAGATAACCCTCCGCGGTCAACTCGCTTGTAATTACAGAGCCAATCCCGACTATACATCTCGAAGGCAATGCTCCTCCAGGAGCGATGCGAATTTCGGATCCCACATAAGCAAACGAACCGATATCTATCGGGCGAGTCCGTTGCCGGTTATGAGTCCAGAGAGACGAGTTGCGGCCACCCAGAATTGATCGGCGGCCAATCGTTACCCGGTCCGTAAAGTCAATTTTGTGTCCAGCCGTAATAATGCTGCCTTCGCCGAGCGAGAATCTCGGATCGATCGGATTAACGACCTCCGGCTCGGCAATTGAGTTTATTTCGTTCATCCGAATGATTTCGGAATAGCGTCCTAAATGAACTTCGTCGCCGCCCCTGATGATGTTGAGGTGCCCGATCTTAACGTGGTCGCCAATCTCGAGTCTCTTCACCCTGATAATCAGATTGAGGTGTCCAATTTGAACGTCATCGTCGATCTGGCATTCCCTCGCGTCGATAATGCTTAGTCCGATGCGCACGCGCTTGCCGATTTTGTAACCAAAAAACAAGCGATAGCAGAAGCGCTTAAGAAACGACGGCAGCAGCGCGATGAACGCGAGCAAGGTCAATCGGGATTTACTGAGACGCTGCATAGCCTCGACTAGCTCGCCTTCCTGTCGCAGCTTGCTTCGCGCAAGGCGCGTGCGAGTTTGTCAGCTTGCGCCGAAAGCGAATATCGTTCGACAACATGACGACGGCCTGCGGCTCCCAGGGTTTGGCGCAATGCCGGATCGGAAAGCAGCAGTTCAAGCGTCTGTAACCATTCGTGATTCGTGGTCGCGTGGAAGTGTGTTACGCCTGCTTCCCCGATTTCTGCCGCTGCCCCCACCGGCGCAGCTATGTATGGAATTCCAATAGCCATGTATTGAATAGCCTTAAACCCGGACTTCCCCGCCGCCCAGTTCTCGGCATACAAAGATGGATCGATCGGATATAGTCCGATGTCAAACGACTGGAAATCTTCGACTTCTCGTTTGAGGTTCCATTCCAGATTCTCAACTTCGACACCGGGAATATTTGTCTGGTCCGTGCCTGCGCCAACAATCTTCATCTTGAAGCGATGGGTCTTGGCTAAATCCTGCAATACAGGGAAGATTGCTCGCAGGTAGGGAAAGGTTGAATGGGTGCCAATCCAGCCCAGCACTACAGGCCCATCGGACTTGTGGGGCTTGGGAACAAAAACATCAGTGTCGACCACGGTCGGAATTATTCGCGTTGTCGCGCCTTTGCTTTTGGCGTACTCGGCAATAGCGTGATTGCCACACGTAACTATGTCGGCCCACTGTATTAAGTCGTCAGTTTTACTGAACCACTTCAGCGCCTTCCCGAGCCTTCCGTATGTGGGGCTAGTATAGGAAACATAGGTAGCATCATCCAAATCGAGAACCATCGGACATTTAAAAACTCGCACCGCCAGCCATTCAATGAGCGGCGGACCGAATAGCATGGCTTCACGCTGAACGAGCACAACATCCGTTTGGCTAAGCAACAATACATCCTTCAAGCGCCTCAACCCGGACTTCACCAGCGCCAGTAATGTGTACGGCAAAGCGTGGCGTTGATAGAGCATTTCAAATGCTTTCGAATCCAGGAAAGGCCGGACTGTGAGAGTGATCCCTCGATCGGCTAGCGGGCCAACGAATTGTTCCAAGCGATAGCGCGTTGCTGCCGCTTCTACAGGATATGAACTCAATCCCAGAACATTCATACCTGGCCTTGACCCGAGTCTGGCAGAAATGCCGGCGCGATGAATTGAATGCCCGGTTGGTTCTGAATCAGAGCTAAAGCTTCCATTAAGGTAAGTTGGTATTCCCAAGTGTTGCTTGTGTATTTGAACTCTACGGCGACGCCTGATCTCGTTTGACCATCCGGTCGTATAAGCGCCGGTATCTTGTTCGTCCTACGTCGATCAAATCAAACTCGCGGCGCGCCACGCCGCGCAGGCGTTCCGCCAGTTTTTCATCGCCGCGCATCACATCGATCTGATTCAAGGCTTCCAAATATGCCTCTGGATTAAACTCGCGCAGCAACGCACCAACAGAATTCTCTTCAATCAGTTTATCCAGATCGCCAACACCGGCGTTGCAAACAATAGGCAGCCCGCTCGCCAAATACTCGGCAATCTTAGTAGGCGATGAAGACTGTTTGGAGTAGCACGGCTTGATAAATGAGATGGCGACATCAGCGGCTCCAAGGAACCGGGGAACTTCATCCGGAGTTACTTCAGTCACCAGGAAATTCTTTGCGTCAATACCGAGGCTGGACATTCGATCGATCACCAATTGCCGCGGGCTCTGAGTCAGAATCATGGAAAACGTACTCGGATCCTGCTCATGAGCGGCCGCCAGGAATTGAGTCATTTCATCAGTCATATACCAGCCGCCAAACGAGCCAAGATAAACGATCACGCGCCGGCCGGTCAGATTTAGCTCCTCTCGCAACGATTCTCGTAAAGCGTGACCGGCTGATGAAAATCTTTCAAAATCAACACAGCAGGGGATCACTTCGATTGGCCGGCCGAATTCGTCCATGTCGTTGCAGCCGGGAAAGACAATATCGCGAGCTTTCTCCGTCAATAAGACAAAAGCGTTCGAGACTCGCAGAATATAGCGCTCAACTCTCTTGAGTACCCGGTAAAGATAGCCATTCTCAGGCCAAACGCCGGCATCCGTGTATTCTTCGGGCATGAAGCCACGAATGTCAAAAACCAGTTGCCCTCTTTTGAATTTTCTGGCCACTACACTCATTACGGCCGGGACGTGATTGCGTGCGTGCAGGATATCGACATCTTCGCGCCGCATTATTCGCGCGATGGTCCAGGCGCCCACCGCCATGTCGTAAATCGTGGCCGGCAGCGAAGGCCACTTATGATATTTCAAGTAATGCCAGGAGATGCCTTCGGCGTTCAAGGCGGCGCGTTGTTGGGAAAGCTCCTCCGCAGTCCAGGTCTCGCGGAGGCGAGGCTCAAAAGTCAACAGGCTTACTTGAACCTTCTCGGATTTTAACTGCCTCAAGTAGGGGAGCACTTGCGTCTGAACCAAGGGCTCTCGCAACCCAAAGTAACAGACATACAAAGTGCGCACAGGCTTCATGGAACTGATCGTGTTGGTTCAGTTGATATCAGAACCGAAAGCGTAGCTACTGGGTCGCGGTGCAACTCTGCAAGTTAGCCGGCTTGCGCGCTCACACCCGGTTGCTACCTCTCGTGGTGCTAATGGAAGCGTTATGAACCTTCCGCGCAACTCATTCAGCGGCGACGCGCGCAGTAATCAGCCTATCATTCACTACCCATTGAAACGTACCGAAGATTGTGGCCGCGTCGAGCATCGCGATTAGTGGTATCAGCACGTTACCAGTAACCATTTGAATCCAAACCAAAAGACCGGAAGCGCGGAGACCAGTAAGAACCCGTAACGTTTGAATATAGCTGCCTGCCATTGCCGCCACAAACCCGCTCTCATGTTATTGCGCGCATAGGTCACGAACCGTTTGAAGGTTGGCCATAGTTTCGAATGTACTTGCCAATGAACCAGCGCCTCGGGAGCGTTCGCAACGCGAAAGTTCGCGTCGTCAATCTTGTTCATGAACAAGAGATCTTCGGCCGAGCGCAAATCCTCGGCGAAGCCGCCAACGGTTTGCCACACCTTACGCTTCATCAGGAGGGAGACTACCGAGCGTGTCCGAATTAGTCTGCCTTCAATCTGCACCGGCGGCGAAACGTAAGCCATCACCGCACAGCGCCTGAACAAAGTGTCGGTGACCGGCTCGTAAGCTCCATAAACGACGACGGCATCCCTATCGAGTTGAGCACGCTTTGCCAATGCCTCCAGCCAGGAAGGTTCCGGACGCGTGCCGGCGTCGATGAAAGCGAGCCATTCATTTACCGCCTCAGCCGCAGCCAGATTGCGGCCACGACCTGGTAACGCAGGTCCTCCCCTGATCAGGCGAACCGGCGCTCCGCGTTCCACATACTCAGAAATTATTTGGGGTGTTGCGTCGGTGGAGCCGCCGTCCGTTATCAAAATCTCCGCCGG
>WNFZ01006967.1_pt1 | contig 10166 bp, 11 predicted proteins | sample 5400081 | NCBI WGS metagenome assembly WNFZ01 (sample SAMN13153365, study PRJNA577476) | soil metagenome | isolation source: 80 cm soil or saprolite under grassland replicate 1 | place: USA:California | collected 2016-06-15
TAATGCAGGGCGGGCCCCCCGAATACCAGCATCGAGGTGACCATCGTCTGGGTGCAGCCGTGGGTGATGATGGTGCGGGAAATCGTCCGGGTGATCGCGTTGTCGATGATCTCGGTGACGCTCGCTTTCCTCATCTTCCTGAAGTTCTCGCGGATCCGGTCGGCGATCACCACCGACTCGTTCACCGAGTACCCGAGCACCGCGAGCACCGCGGCGAGCACCGGCAGCGAGAATTCCCACTGGAACAGGGAGAAAAAGCCCAGGATGATCACGACGTCGTGGAGGTTGGCGATGATCGCCGCCACGCCGAATTTCCACTCGAAGCGCAGCGCGAGATAGCCGACGATGCCGAGCGAAGTGATGAGGAGGGCGAGCGCGCCGTTCTCGGCGAGCTCGCGCCCGACCTGGGGGCCGACGAATTCCACGCGGCGCAGCTTCGCCGTCGCGTCGTCGGCGGAGAGCCCCTCCATCACGGCCTTCGACAGATCCGCGCTGTTCTGGCCGGGCTTGAGCGGCATGCGGATCAGGACGTCGCGCGAGGAGCCGAAGTTCTGCACCGAGTAATCGTGGTAGCCGCGCGCGTCGAGCGCCTTGCGGATCTTGTCGACTTCGGCGGCATGCTCGTAGTTCACCTCCATCACCGTGCCGCCGGTGAACTCGATCGAGAAACTCAGGCCCTTGGTGGCGAGGAAAAAGACCGCCAGCAGGAAAGTGACGAGCGACACCACGTTGAACGCCAGCGCGTGGCGCATGAACGGGATGTCGCGGCGGATCTTGAAGAATTCCATCCGCCTATTTCCAGGCCGTGTTGCCGATCGCCACGCGCTCGAGCTTCCTGCGCGAGCCGTAGGCGAGGTTGACCATGCTCCGGCTTATCACCACCGAGGAAAAGATCGAGGTGAGGATGCCCAGGCAGTGCACCACGGCGAAGCCGCGCACCGGGCCCGAGCCGAAGATGAGGAGCGCGAGGCCCGCGATCAGGGTGGTGACGTTGGAGTCGAGGATGGTGCCGAAGGCGCGCTCGTAGCCGGCGTGGATCGCCGCCTGGGGGGTGACGCCGTTCCTCAGCTCCTCGCGCACGCGCTCGTTGATGAGCACGTTCGCGTCGATCGCCATGCCGAGCGTGAGGGCGATCGCCGCGATGCCCGGGAGCGTGAGCGTCGCCTGGAGCATCGAGAGCAGCGCGACGAGCAAGAGCAGGTTCGAGCACAACGCGAGCGTCGAGAACACGCCGAACACGGAGTAGTAGATCATGATGAAGAGCGCGAGCGCGGTGAAGCCGTAGATCGTCGAGTCGAAGCCCTTCTTGATGTTGTCTGCGCCGAGCGACGGGCCGACGGTGCGCTCCTCGACGATCTCCATGGGCGCCGCGAGCGCACCCGCGCGAATCAGCAGCGAGAGCGTATTGGTCTCCTGCGGCGTGAACAGACCGGTGATCTGGAAGCGGTTCGAAAACTGCCCTCGTATCGTCGCCACCGATATCGTCTCGCCCTTACCGCGCTCGAACAGAACGATCGCCATCAGATGACCGATGTTTTCGCGCGTGACCTCGTTCATGATCCGACCGCCCGCCGAGTCGAGGTTGATCGAGACCGCCGGTTGCTGGTTCTGGTCGAATGTCGCTGCGGCTCCGGTGAAGCGGTCCCCGGTCAAGATCACCTGCTTCTTCATCGGCACGTTGCTCACGGTGCCGTCGCGCCTGCGCTCGGGGAAGACATCCACGTTGAAGGTGCTGCCCGAGCGCTGGGCGTCTTCGTCCACGAGCCGCACTTCGAGCGTCGCGGTGCGGCCGAGGATCTCCTTCGCCTTGGTGGTGTCCTGCACGCCCGGCAGCTCGACCACGACGCGGTCCGCGCCCTGCTGCTGGATGACGGGCTCCGCCACGCCCAGCTCGTTGATGCGGTTGTGCAGCGTCTGGATGTTCTGCTTGAGCGCGAGGTCCTGGTTGCGTTTCTGGGCTTCCGGGCGCACCGTGGCCACGAGGCGCAGGTCGTCGCCTGCGCCCTCGTCGGCGAGCTGAAGTTCCGGCAGCCTCTCCGCAATGATTCCGCGGGCTTTCGCTCGCGTGTCGGCATCGCGGAACCTGACCAGAATTCGGTCGCCTTCCCGGGCGATCCCGACGTACCTCACGGCCTTGTCGCGCAGCTGGGTCCGAATATCGCCCGCATCGCTGTCGAGTTGCTTCACGAGCGCCGCGTGCATGTCCACCTGGAGGAGAAAGTGAACCCCGCCGCGCAGGTCGAGGCCGAGATACATGGGCAGCGCGTTGACGGCCGCGAGCCACCGCGGAGAATTCGGCAGGAGGTTGAGCGCCACGGTGTAGGAAGGGTTTGCCGGGTCGGGATTGAGCGTCCGTTCGATGACGTCCTTCGCCCTGAGCTGGGTGTCGGGGTCCACGAGCCGCACCCTGACGCTATTGGGATCGAAGATCGTTCCGGTGGGGGCAATGCCCGCCTTCTTCAACGCCTCCTCGACGCGCCCGAGCGCGGAATTGTCCATGTTCAGCGTCGCGCGGGCCGGGGAGACCTGCACCGCGGGCGCCTCGCCGAAGAAGTTGGGCAGCGTGTAGAGGACCCCGAGCGCGAGCGCCACCGCGATGGTGACGTAGAGCCAGAGCGGGTAACGGTTCATCTAGATCGACTTGATCGTGCCCTTGGGCAGGAGAGTCTGGATCGCAGTCCTCTGCACCTGCACTTCGGTATTGGGCGCGATCTCGAGCGAGACGTAGGACTCGCCCATCCTGGTGATTTTCCCCAGCACCCCGCCCGAGGTGACGACCTCGTCGCCCTTCTGCAGCGCCTCGGTCATTTGTTTGTGCTCCTTGGCGCGCTTCATCTGGGGGCGGATCATGAGGAAGTAAAGCAGCGCGAACATCCCGATGATGATGAAGAACTGCTCGTAGCCGGGGCCCGAAGCGCCGGCCGGGGCGCCCTGCGCGTATGCGGGGGAAATCAGCACGATCGTCTCCAATGGAAGTTTCAGCGGACGCGGAAGTATACCATCGGGGGCTCGCCGTTCATTCGTTTTTCCCCGATTTCCGGCGCTCCTCGCGAAATGCTTCGGCGTAATCGGCGAATTTACGCTCGGCGACGGCGTTGCGCAGTTCCCCCATCAGCGTCTGGTAGTAGTGCAGGTTGTGCAGGGTGTTGAGCCGCGCGCCGAGAATCTCGTTGACCTTCTGCAGGTGATGCAGGTAGCTGCGCGAGAAATGCGCGCACGCGTAGCACCCGCAGCTCTCATCGAGCGAGCGCGTATCGTCGCGATAGCGGGCGTTGCGGATCTTGATGTCGCCGCGGCGGGTGAAGAGCCAGCCGTTGCGGGCGTTGCGCGTCGGCAGCACGCAGTCGAACATGTCGATTCCGGCCGCGACCGCCTCGACGATGTCCTCGGGCGTGCCGACGCCCATGAGATAGCGCGGCTTGTCGGCGGGGAGCCGCGCCGCGGTGTGGGCGAGGATCCTGCGCTTGTCGCGCTTGGACTCGCCCACCGAGAGCCCGCCGATCGCGTAGCCATCGAAACCGATGCTCGTCAGACCCGCGAGGGATTCGTCGCGCAGGCGCTCGACCATTCCGCCCTGGACGATGCCGAAGAGGGCGTTCGCGTTGCCTTCCGCGGCGCGAGCGCCGGCGTCAAACTCGCGCCTGGAGTCCTCCCACCAACGCTTGCAGCGCAGGGCCCAGCGCAAGCTTAGGCGCATCGATTCCCCGGTCTCGCGCTCGCTCGCCGGGTAAGGAGTGCAATCGTCGAGCACCATGACGATGTCCGCGTTCAGCGCCCGCTGGATGCGCATCGATTCCTCCGGCGTGAGCAGCAGCCTGTCGCCGTTCACGGGCGAAGCGAAGCGCACGCCTTCCTCCGTGATCTTGCGAAGCTCGCCCAGGCTGAATACCTGATAGCCTCCGGAATCGGTGAGGATCGGCCCGCTCCAGCCCATGAAGCGATGCAGCCCGCCGTGCGCCGCGATCACCTCGGGGCCGGGGCGCAGCCACAGATGAAAGGTGTTGCCGAGGATGATGCGGGTGCCGTTCTCGAGGAGCTCGGCCGGGCTCACCGCCTTGACCGCGCCGTAGGTGCCGATCGGCATGAAGACCGGCGTCTCGACCTTCCCGTGCGCGAGCTCGAGCACGCCCGAGCGCGCGGCGCCGTCGGTGGCGTGGACGGTGAATTTCATCGAACGGTTACGTTATCTCCCTCCCGCTTGCGGGAGAGGGCAGGGGTGAGGGGTGGAGTAGTGTGTCAGGCGAGGTGGATCAAATAGAGCGACGCATCGGCGACACGGTGGTGCGGGGCGTCGCGGTTGTCGCCGTAGTGGAACCGATTGCTCATCGCGGATCGCGCTTCGATTGCCTGCGCTTTAGGCGAACGCGAAACGGGTCCGGGCGAGCGGCCCGTTCGAGGATATCGAGCATTTCTTCGTTGAGCGAACGGCGATTCCCTTTTGCCATAAGCAAGAGCCGAAGCAGAACTTCATCGTCGATTTCCACCAGGACGTCCATGATATTGTCCGGACCTTACCACACCGCCTTCGGATAGTTCTCGCGGATCGTTCGATCGATCGTGACGAGGGCCGCTCCATCAAGAGCGGCTTGCGCCACGATCAGCCGGTCGAAAGCGTCGCGCGTCCAGTCGAGGTCGAGCGCCTGCTCTGCGACGGCCTCCAGGGGCCTGTCCTGAATCGCGACCCCCATGCGACGCTTCAGCTCTGCGATCACCGCATGGGGCGTTGCAGCAAGACGCCCGACCTCTCGCAAGTATTGCAGCTCAAGCAGAGCGACCGGGCTTACCAGCAGCGTTTCAGTGTTCATACAGGTGGCCGCCCGTCTGCTGATTCGCGCGGTTTCGCCGGTGTAGAGCCAGAGCGCGATGTGCGTATCGAGATAGGCGCTCATTTGAGGCGTCTATCCCATTTTTTTCTCCACTTCTTCTCGTCGAAGGTCTTGACTTGCGGCAGACGACCAGGATCGCCGATGATGACGCCGGGCCGTTTCACGAGGTTTGCGAGCTTGTCGCGCGGCTCGGCAGGCACGATCCGGACCTTCCGGCCGCGCAGCTCGACCTCCACCGGCACGCCCTTCTTGATGACGTCGTCGATCACCCGATACAAATCGGCCCTGAGCTTGGTTGCAGTAATGGTCATCGGAATCCCCGACACAAATGAAGATATTCTAGCCTGACTTGGATACGTACGCAATACAGGATAATTACGTACGTATTGTCGTACCTACCGGGCGAGCAGCATCGCGTCGCCGTAGGAGTAGAAGCGGTAACGTTTCTCGATGGCGTGGCGGTAGGCACGACGGATTGTTTCAATCCCGGCGAACGCCGAGACCAGCACGAGCAGGGTCGATCTCGGCAGGTGGAAGTTGGTGATGAGGCGGTCGACGACCCGGAACTCGAAGCCCGGCGTGATGAAAAGGTCGGTCTCGGCCGCGCCCGCGACCGGAATGCCGTGCGCGGAGGCCGAAGCCTCGAGGCAGCGCACGGTGGTCGTTCCCACCGCCACGATCTTGCCGCCGCGCTTGTGCGTTCTCTCGAGCGCCGCCGCCGTCGCAGCCGGAATCTCGTAGCGCTCGCCGTGCATGCGGTGCTCGGCGAGGTCCTTCACCCGCACGGGCTGGAACGTCCCCGCGCCGACGTGCAGCGTCACGTAGGCGAACTCGACTCCGCGCCGCGCGAGGGCCGCAAGCAGCGGCTCGTCGAAATGAAGCCCCGCGGTCGGCGCGGCGACGGCGCCGGGTGAGCGCGCGTACACGGTCTGGTAGCGGCGCTCATCGGCCGCGTCGGGTGCGTGCGTGATATAAGGCGGAAGCGGCACGCTGCCGTGGCGCTCGAGCTGCTCGAGGACGGAAGCGCCCTCGGGAAAACTCAAGTGATAGAACTCGCCCGCGCGACCGAGCACACGCACGTTCAGTCCGCCCGTGAGGTGCAGCGTGCTGCCCGGCTTCGCCGGCCGGCCCGCGTGGATCTGCGCGAGCGCTTCGCGTTCCGAAAGCAAGCGCTCGATCAGCACCTCGATGCGCCCGCCGGTCTCTTTTTTCCCGAAGAGGCGCGCCTTGATCACCTTGGTGTCGTTGAGTACCAAAAGATCGCCGGGCGCGAGCATGTCCGGCAGCTCGGAGAAATGGTGATCGGCGATCGTTCCGGCGCCGACCCGAAGCAGCCTGCTTGCCGAACGCGCTTGGCTCGGGTGCTGGGCGATCAGCCGGCTCGGCAGCTCGTAGTCGAAGTCTTCGATGGAAAGATTCATGGCCGCGCCGTTATAATGCACGCGCAATCGCGCAGCAACCAGCCGGGATGGCGGAACTGGTAGACGCAGCGGACTCAAAATCCGCCGGTGGCAACACCATGTGGGTTCGATTCCCTCTCCCGGCACCATCCTACAGACAATGCCCACAGAACCCCGCCTGAACCACTTCCTCGGCTTCGGGCCCCACGGGTTCCACCGCGTCGCCTATACCGAGTGGGGAAATCCCGAGGGCCGCCACCTCGTCGTGTGCGTGCACGGCCTCACCCGCAACAGCCGCGATTTCGACGAGCTTGCCGCGAGCCTCTCCTCCCGAGGCTGCCGGGTCGTATGCATGGATGTCGTCGGTCGCGGCGACAGCGACTGGCTCGAGCACAAGGAGGATTACGGTTTTGCGCAATATCTCTCCGACTCAGCCGCGCTGCTCGCGCGGCTCACCCCGCCCCCGTACAAAGTCTCCCTCCTGCGCCGGCTACAGGGAGCGAGCGAAGGACCGAGAATCGACTGGATCGGAACCTCGATGGGAGGCCTGATCGGGATGATGCTCGCGGCCAAGCCCAATTCCCCGATCCGCCGCCTGGTGCTGAACGACGTCGGGCCGCTGCTTCCCTGGCATGCGTTGGTGCGGCTCAAGCTCGGCTCCTCCGGCGCCGGGGCCCGGTTCCGCAATCTCGACGAGGTCGAGCGCCATCTGCGCGAGACCTGCGCGTCGTTCGGACCGCTCGAGGACGGGCAATGGCGCCGCCTCGCGCAGCACGGCTCGCGCAGGGGAGAAAACGGGACGTACACGCTCGCGTGCGACCCGGCGATCGTGAGCAGCCTGCGCCGCGGCGGGAACGCCGGCGTGGAATTCGGCAACGACTTCCTTTTCGGCGTCAACCTCTGGCCGGTGTGGGACACGGTTGAATGCCCGACCCTGGTGCTGCGCGGGGCGGAGTCCGATCTGCTGCTCAAGTCGACCGTGCGGCGGATGCAGGATGGCGGGCCCCGGGTCGAGCTCGTCGAGTTCGCCGGGATCGGCCACGCCCCGTGGCTGATGAGCGAAGACCAGATCGGCCCGGTGAGCGAGTTCATCCTCGCGCCGGAGCCCCTCAGACGATGAGGGCGATCTCCGGCCGGAAAATGAGGATCTGCGTCGTCGGCGCCGGCGCCGTAGGCGGGCTCATCGGAGCATGGTTCGCGCGGGCAGGGCACGAGGTGTGCCTCGTCGCCCGCGGCGCCCATCTCGAGGCGCTGCGCAGAGACGGGCTTACGCTCCTCTCGAACGGAAACCGCTCGGTCTTTCCCATTCCCGCATCGGACGATCCGGCCGATTTCGGCACGCAGGACGCGGTCTTCGTCTGCCTCAAGACCCATTCGATCGCCGCTATGGTGCCGCGGCTCAAAACGCTCGTCGGCCCCGACACTATGGTCGTTCCGGCGATCAACGGCCTGCCCTGGTGGTACTTCTTCAAGGAAGGCGGGCGCCTCGACGGCCGGCCGATCGACTGCCTGGATCCGGGCGGGGAGCTGCTCGCGGCGCTCGACCCGGGGCACATTCTCGGCTGCGTCGTGCACGCGTCGGCGGAAGTCACCGAACCGGGAGTGGTGAGCCACAACGCCGGCGGAACCTTCATCATCGGCGAGCCGGATCGCACAAAATCCGCGCGCGCGGGGCGCCTTGCTGCGGCGATGAACGCGGCGGGTTTCGAGGCGCGCGTCGCCGAGGACATTCGCGTCGAGATCTGGACCAAGCTGATCGGGAACCTTTCCTACAACCCGGTGGCAGCGCTCGCGCTCGCCCACATGCACGAGATCAACGGCAACGAGGCGCTGCTCGAGCTGATCCGCTCCATGATGCAAGAGGCGATGCGCGTCGCCCAAGCCTACGGCATGCGCGTGCCCATGACGGTCGATGAGCGCATCGAGGTGGCGAGAAAGCTCGGCGCCGCCAAGATCTCCATGCATCAGGACGTCGAAAAACGCCGGCCGCTCGAGACCGACGCGATCATCGGCGCCGTCGTGGAGCTCGCGCGCAAGGCGGGGATCGTGACGCCGATGATAGACGCCGTGCATGCGCTCATCGCCGAGCGCGCGAAGCACCTCGACCGGTAAGGAGCGGCTCCGAACAAACCCGGCCGCTATCAACCCTCAGCTGATTACGCGCAGCGCCTTCACCTTGGAGAAATCCCGGTCGTGCGTCGCCAGCGCATCCGCATTCACCGCGATGGCGCTCGCGGCCTGGATCGCGTCGGGCAGCCTGAGCTTCAGCGCCGCGCGTAGCCGGGCGGCGCTCTCGGCGATCTCCGCCGAGAGCTCGACGACCTGCCACGACTCGAGGACCGCCCGGTACCGCTTGGCAAGCGCCTCTTCACCGGCGCGCAGCGGGCCCGTGAGCACTTCGGCCAGCGTGATGGTTGTGACCGCGAAGGAGATCTCGCCGAGGGCATGCCGCTCGAACAACGGCCGAAACCTCGGTCCGAGCTTCGGATGCCCTTCCAGATGGTAGATGATCGGGGCGCTGTCGACCAGAACCAGCGCGCCGCGCGGCAACTGCGCGAGATCTAGCGGCCCCATTCCTCGCGGAGCCGTCGGACCATCCGGGCGCTGGCCTTGCCCCACAGTCCCTTGCCCGAGCCGGAGAGCGATACGAGGGGCTTCTGCCGCGCGCCGCCCGCGAGCCCGGCGACGGGCACGATCGCTGCGACCGAACGCCCGTGCCGGGTGATGAGGGTCGTGCGCCCCTTCGCTGCCTCCGCGAGCAGCGCCGGCAACTGGTTGCGCGCCTCCTCGGCGCCTTTGCGATTAACGGAAGACATGACCGTACTGTACGGACTGTACGGTACGCTTGTCAACCCCTGGCGCGCGTGGATTCTATCGGCCGCGGCATCAACGACTTGGCCCTCGATCACGGAGCCCTTCGCCGGCGGTCTCTCAGCGCAGCGAGTGCGCGACGAAGATCGATACGCTGAAGACGAGCAGCGCGCCCGCCTGATGCGCGGCGGCGAGGGGAACCGGGACCGCGAGCAGCAAAGCTGCGATCCCCAGGGTGATTTGCAGCGCAAGCATCGCGAACAACAGGTCGGCCCCGAGCCTGGCGCGCCGGGGCACCGGCGCGCGGCGGACCCGCAGCCAGAACCAGGGCACGAGGAACGCGAGCAGCCAGGCGATCAGCCGGTGGTCGAACTGCACGGTGGCCATGTTGCTGAAGAAGTTGAGGTACCAGGGATCGAGCGCGAGAATTTCCAGAGGCACGACCCGGCCGTTCATGAGCGGGAAAGTGTTGTAGGCGAGTCCCGCGCGGATGCCCGCAACGAGGCCTCCCGAGAGCGCCATCACGAAGATCAGCGCGGCGAGCGCGATCGCAAACCGGCGCAAGCCTGTCGAGGCCGCATCCGGATGTGCGCGGGGGAAAAGCAGATCGAGCGAGATCCACAGCATCGCCGCGTAGATCAGGAAAGCGATGCCGAGATGGGCGGTGAGGCGGTACTGCGATACGCGCGGATCATCGACCAGCCCCGATCGCACCATGTACCAGCCCATCGCGCCCTGCAGCGCGCCGAGCGCGAATATCCCGGCGAGCTTCCATGCCAGGGCACGAGCGATTTTTTCGCGCAGCGCGAACCACAGAAAAGGCAGCAGGAACGCCGCGCCGATCAGCCGCCCGAGGAGCCGATGAATGTATTCCCACCAATAGATGCTCTTGAATCCGGTGAGGGTCATGGCCGGGTTGACGAGACGGTATTCGGGAGTCTGCTGGTATTTTCGGAAGGTCTCCTGCCACGCGCCCTCGTCGAGCGGAGGCAGCGCGCCGACGATCGGCTGCCACTCTACGATCGACAGTCCCGAGTGGGTGAGGCGCGTGATGCCCCCGACCACCACCATCGCGAACACGAGCGCGCAGCAGACGAGTAACCAGGCGGCGATGACGCGATCGCCGGGC
>WNFZ01014908.1_pt1 | contig 10166 bp, 8 predicted proteins | sample 5400081 | NCBI WGS metagenome assembly WNFZ01 (sample SAMN13153365, study PRJNA577476) | soil metagenome | isolation source: 80 cm soil or saprolite under grassland replicate 1 | place: USA:California | collected 2016-06-15
GAGGTTTCTGAATATCCTGCCGGGGAAAAGACAGCGATTGTTACGGTTAACGCGGTGTATAACCAGGAGGATATTTGCACACACCTCGTTGGGGCTGTCCATGACATTACCGAACGCAAACAGGCGGAAAAGGCGTTGCGTGAGAGCGAAGAAAAATTCTCTAAAGTCTTTTATGCCAGCCCAATCCCGTTGAACATCAATCGCATTTCTGACGGGCGTTATGTGGAAGTCAATGAGAGTTTCTTGAAACGCCTGGGTTATCGACGTGAGGAAGTGCTTGGAAAAACCGCGTTGGAAATCGGAGCATGGGTGCAGCCTGAAGAGAGCGAGAAAATGTTGACTACCTTGCGTGAGCAGGGATCATTACGCAACTTTGAGGCTCAATTCCGCACCAAATCTGGCGAGGTCGGAACCGCTCTGTTGTTTCGAGAGGTCGTTGAACTTGGTGGGGAAAAATATTTCATCGGAACAAATCTCGATATCACGGAGCGCAAGCGAACAGAAGAGGCTTTGGCTGCCTCTGAGGCTGAACTGCGCGCGCTCTTCGCTTCGATGAACGATGTGGTACTGGTCATTGATCGTAATGGAGTCTATCGGAAGATCGCTCCTACCAATCCCAATTTGTTGACTAAGCCGCCTGAAGAACTATTGGGTAAAACATTGCGAGATGTTTTTCCGGCGGATCAGGCTGAAGCTTTCGTAAGTACTATTCAGCAGGTAGTAGAAATGCAACAGACTGCCCATATCGAATATCAATTGGCTATCGATGGAAGAGTAGTATGGTTTGACACTTCTATCTCACCCATGGAAGCGGACACCACCCTTTGGATGGCACGCGACATCACCGACCGTAAGCGGAGTGAAGAAAGATTACGCCAGCTCAATGAGGAACTGGAACAGCGCGTCGCGATACGGACCAAGGAGCTGGCTGCTGCGATGATAAGAGCTCAAGAGTCTGACAGGCTCAAGTCTGCTTTTTTAGCGGCCATGTCGCATGAATTGCGTACGCCATTGAATTCGATCATCGGGTTTACGGGCGTCATTTTGCAGGGACTGGCTGGTCCACTTAACGAGGAACAAACGAAACAACTCAATATGACGCGCGACAGCGCCCGCCATTTGCTCGCGCTCATCAATGATGTATTGGATATTTCTAAAATCGAGGCCGGAGAGTTGAAAATTCTCAAACGACCGTTCGATATGCGGCAGGCGATTGAAAGCGCGCTACGCGTCGTTCACCCTCTTGCTCAAAAGAAGGATCTGCAACTGATAACATCTATTGGATTAGATGTAGGCATCATTAACAACGACCGCCGGCGCGTGGAACAGGTCCTCATTAACCTGATCAATAACGCTATAAAGTTTACTCAGCACGGTGAGGTGAACATTAAATGTGAAGTCAAAGATGGCTGGTTGGAAACCAGTGTGCGCGATGATGGGATCGGAATCAAGCCCGAAGATATAGACAGACTCTTCAAGCCATTCCAGCAAATTGACACTGGTCCCGCCCGTGGTCACGAAGGCACCGGGCTGGGCTTAGCCATCTGCAAACGCCTTGTCGTTGCTATGGGTGGAGAGATTACCGTCGAGAGTCAGTGGGGCATTGGCAGTACCTTTAAATTTACACTTCCCACCTAAGGAGCCATGATGGCGAAAATCCTGATCATCGAAGATAATGAACACAACCTGTATTTGGAAACATTTATTTTGCAAAAAAATGGACACGAGATCATTCAAGCGCGTAATGGAGAGACGGCAATTGCCCTGGCCGCGCAAACAACTCCAGACTTAATCTTGCTGGACATTCAATTACCGGGGATGGATGGTTACACAGTTGCAGAGGAACTACGAAAGAACTCGAAGATCGCGGACATACCCATTATCGCTGTCACTTCTTATGCAATGACAGGTGACCGCGAGCGTATACTAGAAGCCGGCTGTACCAGCTACATCGAGAAACCTATTAACCCTGATACCTTCCATATAGAAGTGACACAATACTTGTAGGAAAATCAGAAATCCGCCTTATGGCATTGTGCTCATTTCAGGAATGATGCTATGAACAGAATACTCATTGTTGATGATCAGGAACAAAACTTATATCTGTTGAAAAGTTTGCTAGAGGGACATGGCTATCAGGTCATCGAAGCAACTAATGGGGCAGAAGCGCTTGAATCGGCAAGAATCGACCCGCCGAACATGATCATCACTGACATCCTGATGCCTGTAATGGACGGATTTTCATTATGCCAGGAATGGAAGAAAGATGAAAGACTAAAAAATATTCCATTTGTTTTTTACACCGCTACTTATACGGACCCTAAAGATGAAGAGTTCGCCCTCAGTCTTGGCGCAGATCGCTTTATAGTTAAACCAGTGGAGATAGAAGAATTCATTTCCATTCTCGGGCAGGTAATCGCGGAGGCTGAGTCTGGCTTGCTGGCCGTGTCTCAGAAATCTCTGCCGGAAGAAACCAGTTATTACAGAATGTATAATGAGACGCTTATTCGCAAGCTAGAAGATAAAATGCTACAACTGGAAACAGTTAACCACGCATTGGAGGAAGATGTCACCGGTCGTAAGCAAACGGAAGAGGCATTGGCGGCCTCCGAGGCTGAACTGCGCGCACTCTTCGCCTCCATGAATGATGTGGTGCTGGTCATTGATCGAAACGGAGTATATCGGGAGATCGCTCCCACAAATCCCGGCTTGCTGTATAGACCGCCTGAAGAATTGCTTGGGAAAACATTGCAAGACGTTTTTCCTGCTGAACAGGCGGAGGCTTTCATCAGTACGGTCAGACAAGTAGTAGAGACTCAGCAGACCACCCACATCGAATACCAGTTAGATATTAATGGACGACTCGTATGGTTCGACACCACCATCTCACCCATGGATGGAGACAATACCCTTTGGATGGCACGTGACATCACCGATCGTAAGAGGGCTGAGGGAATACTGCGCGAAAGCGAGGAGCGCTTCCGGAGTCTTTCTGGGGCTGCTTTCGAAGGCATTATGATCCACGATCAGGGCATTATCCTGAATGCCAACCAGGCTTTTGCTGACCTTTTTAGCTATCGCAGTCCCCAGGATTTGATCGGGAAAGATGGTTTGGATGCGCTGACCTTCGCGCCGGAATCGCGCGAGCTCCTCAAGGCAAACCTGAGTTCAGGTTTGACGGAACCACTTGAAATCACGGTCATCAGACCCGATGGATCCACGTTTCCTGCGGAAACTCAGGGAAGAGATATCACTATCAATGGACGAAAACTCAGGGTCATTGCCATGCGCGATATCACCAAACGCAAGCAGGCAGAAGCGGAAATCACCCGCCTGTTTGAGGAATCACAACGGCGCTTGAACCAGGTGGAGGCATTACATTCGATTGAAATTGCCATCAGTGCTAGTATGGATCTACGTACAACCCTTAATGTTCTTCTCAAGCACGTCCAATCATTATTGGATGTGGACGCCGCCGATATTCTGCTGTTTAGTTCCGAGCTAAGGGAATTCAAGTTTTCTGCCGGACGCGGTTTTCGTACTGATACCATAGAACGTGCCAAGGTACGTCTTGGCACGAGTTTTGCCGGGCGGGCTGCTTTCGAGCGCAAGACTGTAGTCGTGTCAGGAGAACTGGCGGCTCAGGCAGACCGCGATTTTTCAAAGATGTATGAAATGGAAGGCTTTGTTGCTTACGCGGGTTTACCTTTAATTGCAAAAGGACAGATCAAAGGTGTGCTGGAAGTGTATCATCGTTCACCTCATCAGCCTGAATCTGAATGGCTCAATCTGCTTGAAACGCTTGCCAGCGAGGCGGCCATCGCGATAGATAACTCCCAATTATTTGCTAGCCTGCAACAATCGAACATCGAGCTGGCTTTGGCATATGACGCGACGATTGCAGGCTGGTCTCGGGCTATGGATCTGCGCGATAAGGAGACCGAAGGACATACGCAACGCGTCACCGATCTGACCTTGAAACTGGCTCACGCCATGAACATTAGCGAATCCCAGCTAAAGCATGTTCGCCACGGTGCACTCCTGCATGATATCGGCAAAATGGGCGTGCCAGACAATATTCTGCTCAAGGCTGATGAATTAACTGATGAAGAGTGGGAGAAGATGCGCAAACACCCGGATTTCGCTTATGAGATGCTCTCATCGATTCGATACCTACAGCCCGCGCTGGATATTCCCTATTGTCATCACGAAAAATGGGATGGGACAGGTTATCCACGCGGTTTAAAAGGCAAGGAGATTCCTGTTGCAGCCCGGATCTTTGCAGTTGCAGATGTTTGGGATGCTATCACCAGTGACCGTCCTTATCGCAAAGGCTGGTCAAAAGAAGAAGCGTTGAAGTACATCAAGGAACAATCTGGGAAATATTTTGATCCGCAAGTGGTGGCGTTTTTTTTGCAGCTTATCTCTGACGAGAATTTTGAAAAGTAGGGACCAATTCTTTTTACATTAGATATAGAAGGGAACAAAAACGAAAATTCATCGTCATTTCTGTAACGATGAAACCTCGAACTCAATTTTTCATAGCCCTTGGATTTCTACTTCTCATTCTTGGAATCGCTTGGGTTGCCTTTCCAGAACGAAATCAGGAGCTAGAACAAGTCTTTCCTGCCACGATCAATCGTGATTGTGCACCATGGGATGGGTCAGCGTTTACAGTGTCCATTCCAATGAGCGATGGAGCAAGTATCGCTGTTTCAATTTATCAGTCGCCTGATATCAAACTTCCCATCACATTTTCGTTCCCCGATGAAATCATGAGCGTTGGCAATGCACTTTATCTTTCACAGGTTAGTTCATCTGAGCAACTGACGGGTAAAGTCTCTTTTCAGCGTGTTGAAGAAAATAGTCCTGTTGAAGGCGAATTTAACTTCATGACGGAAAGCGGAAAACAATTCAAAGGCAGGTTCATAGCAGAATGGAATAATCAAATTGTGTATTGTGGTTAGGGCATCAAACAAACAGCGGAGACATTTCGGTCTCCGCTGTTTGTTTACTAATCAGCAGCAGGCATAGGTGCTTGCATCGAAGCACGTCCTCCCCACTTTTGGGGCCAGCCAGGGAGGAATGCTCCCAGGATTAATGCGCCGATAGAGGCGAAGAACGTGATGCGGTAGGCATTTTCGAATCCATTCATGCTTTGGTCACAGGCAGCCTTGAGAACAGATAAAATTTGTGCTTTGGCCGCGGCGGCTGTCTCTCCTGAGAGAGAGGCAATAGAAGCCGCTGCGCTTGGAGGCAGATTCTCCTCGGGGGCAACTCCGGGAGTCTCACAGACTCCAAAGCGCGCAGAGGAAGCTGTTTGCGCATCTTGCATCTTGTCTTGTTGCGCTCTGATGTCAGCTGAAATCGAGGAGCTAAAGATCGTTGCCAGCGCCGCCACTGAGACAGCCTGCACTACAAAACGCGTACTGTTCAATAACGAGGAACCACGTGGCAGATTATTAAGCGGCACACTACTTAGCGCAGCCACAAAAGAAGTCTGAAGCGTAAGACCTACAGCGAGTCCGCGCAAGGCAAGCAGGAAGAGGAGAAACGAAATTGGCGTAGTCGCTTCGAGCTTTGAAAGCTGCCAGGTATTGATACACAAGATAGCAAACCCCACGATCAAATTCATGCGTGGACCAACCTTGTCATAAAGGCGGCCAGCCAGCGGAGTAGCGATTCCCGAAGTAGCTGCCAGTGCAAGAAGGATATAACCCGTTTCCAACGCAGTCCGGCCGCGGAAGGCTTGCAAATAGACAGGCATTAGAAATTCCGCGCCGAACAACGCGACGGTCGCGACATAGCCAACCAGCGCGGCATTGAGAAAAATAGAATTACCAAAGAGGCGCAAACTTGACATGGGTTCTTTCACCACATACAACTCAATGATCGCATGTGTAATCAGAGCGACAATGCCAATCCCAAAAGCCAGCAAGGTGGTTTGACCTGTCCAGCCATTGCTTTCCGCAATACTGGCAGCATAAAGCACTGATCCGAAACCAATTACTGCAGTGATCAAACCTAAGGGATCAAAAGCCGGCTTGCGCTCCACCTGATAATCAAGCAAAAAGCGCGAACCTAGAATCACGCCCAAGATACCGACCGGGATATTAATGAAGAAAATCAATCGCCAGAGATTAGCATCCACCAACCAGCCGCCTAAGATCGGACCCAGAGCCGGCGCGAATACCAAGACGATCCCAAAGTATCCAAGCGCGGTTCCCTGCTCTTTTGGTGGGAATGCTCGATACAGTTGCGCAGGTCCTAACGGCTGCGCGATACCGCCACCAAATCCCTGTAGGGCGCGCGCAGCGATCAACCATCCCAACGATGGAGCGAGCCCGCAGAGGAACGAGCCAATCACAAATACAGCTAATCCAAAAAGATAGACGCGTTTGATTCCAAAACGGTCAGCCAGATATCCGGAGACAGGTGTGGTTACGCCTAAGCCACATTCACTACAGTAGCATCCAGAATAATCATGAAGATGCCGAACATGACCGAGATTAGGATTTTCCATTTTCGCTCCAGCCCGCGCGGCTGGTTACCCGCAACAGATTCACTCATAAGTAGGTGAGACCTTTCAATAAGTTGTAGATTTTATGCACGCACAGAAGTGGGCGGTTATATCTTCCCCAAACAAAGATTAGACTTCCAAATCCATGAAAGTCTTACTTTCCGGGATACTTTGAGATGAGAAAATTTAGGTGCATTCTGTGCCAGAAAATCTTTAAATAAAAATGCCATCCAAGTTTGTAACTGGATGGCACATCTGATTTTGACTGACTGATTCTAGCGCATGACAGGAGATGTATTAATATTCGTGGTAGCACTGATAGGCTTCGAGCGTAACGTTTGTAGCATCTTTCTACGGTCCGACTTTGCCAGGGCGAGTGCTTGTTCTGCGTCATGCAGTATTTCATCGACCGAAACATACTCTTCCCCACATAACACAATGCCTACATTCGCTCGCACCTGCAATTCATTCTCAGTTTTCGCTAGATATTTTCGAATACGGTTTTGTACACGAGACGCAACTAAGATAGGCGTATTATGATTGTTGACATCTTCAATCAAGACTGAGAAGATATCTCCGTTCAGCCTAGCAATCGTATCTGTTGGGCGCAGGATTGTCTTGAGCAAGGAAGCTGAGTCTTGAAGCACACGCTTGTTATACTCCTTGCCAAACAGGTAATTGATCTTGGTTGACTGTCCCAAATCCAGGTAGAGAACCGCAAACTTATTCTGACGAAGTTGTTTTGCACGCTCTAGTGCATATCCTAAGCGCGCCATAAAAAATGAACGATTGTAAACGCCCGTCAGCACGTCCCAGGGCAGGCTTTCCATTGATTGCTCAGTTGGGCAAATCCGCTGGATAAGGTTGCTCATCTGTTCAATGTTCACCGGCTTGATCAAGACAAGCTGCGGGGCCGCGGGTAAAGTTTCAACCAAATGCGGATGGGCTGTGATGACAACAACCGGGACATTCTTTAGACGTTCATCGGCACGCATCATGGCAAGGATTTCGCCCCCCGACATGCCCGGTAGACCTAAGTCCAAAAGAACAATATCAGGCGTGCTCTTGGCAAGATACTCTGCGGCGACCTTTCCATGCAAAACGATTTCGGTACGGTAGCCTGCCAGATCCAGAACATGCCGAAATAAAGCGACAATATCGCGGTCATCTTCGATAATCAAGGCAGATGGTTTTTCCACTTCGTCTCCTCTTAAACTTATAAACGTGACGGGAAAAACATAGAATAGTTACGGGTCGAAGAGGCGATTTCAGAGGAAAATGTTACAAAATTGTGCCCGGTTGGCTTGTTCTTCCAGCTTTTGATAACGTCCAACGCTTGACTGAGTTATATATAATATATTTAGATAGAAGGAATTTTTTATGGAAAATGATGACCAACCTGTGGGGAAAATCCTTAGCCGAAGGGAAGCCCTCAAATTGTTGGGAATCGCAGGTGCCGCGTTTCTTGCTGTCCGGGCTTCGCCCGAAGGGACCGGCACGCTCATTCCAACGACTAGATCTGCATCAAGCTCAACCCTTAACTGTATTGTCCGCCCCGAACTGAGCATTGGTCCTTATTTCGTAGATGACCAACTGAACCGCTCAGATATCCGTTTCGACCCCCTGGAGGGGAACGTCAGCAAAGGTACTCCTCTTAAACTAATCATCAATGTTTCCAACATTACCAACAATAGCTGCACTCCTCTCAAAGGTGCACAAGTGGATGTTTGGCATTGTGATGCGATGGGCATTTATTCGGGTGTTTCAGAACGAGTATTTAATACGATTGGACAGAAATTCCTGCGTGGCTATCAGATCACGGATGCAAAGGGTGGCGTTCAATTTCAAACGATTTACCCAGGCTGGTATTCGGGCAGAACAGTACATATCCATTTTATGATCCGCACAAAAGCTGCCAATAGGCAGGGTTATGAGTTCACTTCGCAATTATTCTTTCGCGACGCAATTACTGACCAGGTTCACAGTAAGGAGCCATATGCTCTTAAAGGGAAACGCAATACGCGCAATATTGACGACCATATCTTCAAGAATGGCGGCAACCAGTTATTGCTCAACGTCAAAGGCGATGGGGCCACCGGCTATATCGCTTCGATCAACATCGGCTTGGATTTAGCAGATACAGAGGTCGGCAAGCCTGACAGGTCTCATAAGTAATGGGTTAAGAAGAATACCAAAACGCCAAAGACCTGTCAGGTTTTTAACCCCATCGGGTAAAATCTCTTGCTATGAGCAAGGAGAACATTGATGAGCTGAAAAAGGACCCAGCCGAAAACGCGCGCCCTCGATATAAACTAAAGAATGCAAATGTTTATGTATCTAAGGGAGGTTATCACTTCACAGATTATCTCGATCCTGTAGAAGAGATTTCGCCAGAAATTGATGCCTCACAGTTAACCAATGAAGAGTCGTCTTATATTGAAACTCAATTGCAGGCAAACTCGCAAAAATTTAACAATCAAGTAAATATCCTAAAAAAATATCTTTCACTTAAGGATGTCAAAGTGCTGGATATCGGTTGCGGTGGCGGATTGTTCCTGTCTCTGCTCAAACGGGAGGAAGCTCGCGTCGTTGGCACCGAATTAAGTGACAGCCGCGCACAGTATGCCAAGACAAAACATGGCCTTGAAATCTATAAACAGCCCATCGAGAGCGATTTCTGGCAGAAGAGCTATGAAAATTATTTCGACGCGGTGACGTTATGGGATGTGATCGAGCATGTCAATTATCCGTTCCAAACGTTGAGGTGCGCGGCGAATGTTTTGAAAAGAGGCGGGCTACTTTTGATCGACACTCCATGCCGGGATAGTTTCTATCATCAAATTGGCGAAATCACGTATCGCTTATCAGGCGGCAGGTTCCCCACGTTTCTGAATGCGATGTATTCCTCGCATTTATTCGGTCATAAACAAATCTTTTCCACAAACGAAATGAAAGATATTTTCTCGTCAAGTGGTCTAGAAATCGTTGAGCTGCAAAAATTTCACGAATTATCTTTTCCTTATGAGTTCTATTTGCAGAAGCTGCTTCATTCAGAAGCGCTCGTGAAATTATCTTTACCTGCGGTGAGAACTTTTTTCTGGCTATTCAAAATCCGCAACAAAATGCTGGTGATAGGCAAAAAGAAGACCTCGCGCTGAGCAGCGCTGGTCGAGTAGCTCCGTGTTCGTCGGGGCGTATCGAAACCAAGCAAAGGCGAAGCGCGGATGATGAGGAGATTGCTTCGAGCTAACGCCCTCGCAACGACATAAAAAAGAGGAGAGAATAATTTTTATGGACAATCATGAATATATCCCCCAGCGCGCGATGAGCATCCAAGCGCACCCTGATGATCAGGAGTTTAGTATTGGCGGTACACTCGCCAAATGGGCGCAAGCAGGCTGTGAAGTTATTTCGGTTGTGATCACCAGCGGCGACTCAGGCTCGAACGATCCAGCGAAGGATGGTAATCATAAAAAGGAACTTGCAGAGCTGCGCGAGAAGGAGCAGCTCGCAGCCAATGCTGTCCTGGGAGTCAAGGAAACGATCTTCCTCCGTTATCCAGATGGGGAATTAGAGCCAACGATTGCTCTGCGAAAGGACTTGACTCGTCTCATCCGCCAACTCAAGCCTGATACCGTTTTGACGG
>WNFZ01007876.1_pt1 | contig 10165 bp, 7 predicted proteins | sample 5400081 | NCBI WGS metagenome assembly WNFZ01 (sample SAMN13153365, study PRJNA577476) | soil metagenome | isolation source: 80 cm soil or saprolite under grassland replicate 1 | place: USA:California | collected 2016-06-15
GCACCTCGCCAATATCTGTTCGGCGCGCGCGATCGTTGTGACGAGACGGTCTTCCGGTTCCGCACCGTCCGCGACGCGCGTTATCGCTACATCCGGAATTTCACTCCGGAACGTCCCTTTCTTCAGGCGAACGAATACAAGGAGAAGCAATATCCCGTGTGGAACCTGCTGAAGGAACTGCACGCGGCGGGGAAACTGGCGCCCGAGCCGGAGGCCTTGTGCGCGTCTGCCATGCCGGCGGAGGAACTCTACGATCTCGAGGCCGATCCGCACGAGGTCCGCAATCTGGCCGGCTCAGCCGCCCACCGTGCGGTGAAGGAACGATTACGCGACGCGCTGGAGAAGTGGATCGAAGAATCCAACGACCAGGGCAGACAGCTTGAGCCGCCGGATGTCGTACGCCGCCGGGGCGCCACCCGGCCGCAGACCAATCCGCAGAGCGGTTACAACCTGGACGAGCGTTCCCTCGAACCCACCCGGCTCACGCTTCCGGCCCGGCAACTCTGACGGTAATATGCAAGGCGGTTGCATTGCATTTCGAACCTTGCCGGCGTTTTTTTGGACACATGGCATTGAATAAATCCGGAAATCGATCTGGACTCGAGATTGCATGGTGTTCTATGTCAGGCAGATATTGAATTCCTGGGAGTCTTCGTGCGTTGCGGGAACGTGTCTTGCTGTACCCATCAGATTCTCGTTTTTGAACGCGAGCTAATCGTAAACATCACAACCATGAATCCCAAAACCATCAGTCTTCGGACTTTCCTTCGCGCGACCTTAATGGCCGCGGCAGTCGTTGTTTCCAGCGTTGTCTGGGCGAATCCACCCGATGAGGTGCTTGATACCAGCCACGCCAGCGTTCGGGCCGTGATGTCGGTGCAAGCCGAGGTGACCGCTGGACTGATGACCTGGCAGGATGTGCTCGGCACGGCGATCGGTCTGGACGATTCCGGAAAGCCCGCCCTGGTTGTGTATGTAGATCAGAACGGCGGTGCGGTTGCCGACGTGGTCCGCGCGTTGCCAACCCATCTGCGCGGTGCCCCAGTCAAGGTGGAGCTCACCGACAAGTTCCGCGCGTTTGTCGGGATTCCAATGTGGACTGCGCCGTCGCCGAGGTGGTTCCGGGGATGGTCGGTTCCGATGGCGCGATCCTCGAAATCGGCGCGATCTCATCGCAGACGGCAGGCGCTTTCCTCAATCAGGCGGTGAAGAAAAGCGGCCGCACGACCGGCCTCAGCCGGAGCCAGGTCAGCGGTCTGAACGCCACCATCAGCGTGACCTACGACAACGAATGCGCCGGCGGAACGGCTTTCACCAAGGTGTTCACCAGGCAGATTGTCGTTGCCAACCGCGGCAGCAAATTTCTGAATAGCGGCGACTCCGGCTCACTGATGGTCGAGGACGTGGCCACCAATTCGCGAGCGGTCGGCTTGCTCTATGCCGGCAGCAGCACCAGCGCGATTGCCAACCCGATTGGCGAGGTATTGCAGTTCCTGGGAAGCAAATTGGGCGGCACCGCCACCATGGTCGGCAATTAGGCCGATCGGCTCACCGCTGACCTCGAGACGCGGGACATCATCGACCACGACAGTGACGCAAAATGACCCGGCACGGCGGGTACAAAATCTGTCATACCTATAACAAAAATTGTACCCTCTCGATGGGTGCCGCTAATCGATTTCGATCCCCACCGGGCAATGGTCGCTGCCCGTCACATCAGCTCGGAGGAAGGCGCGTTTGAGCCGGGGGCGGAGGGCGGCGCTGATGAGGAAATAATCGATGCGCCAGCCGATGTTTCGTTTCCGGGCGTTGGTCACCGGGCTCCACCAGGTATAATACCCCCCACCCGGCTCGAATTCGCGAAAGGTGTCGAGGAAACCCGCCTTCACCAGCGCCCTGAAGCCGGCCCGTTCCTCAGGTGTGAAGCCATGATTCCGCACGTTGGCCTTCGGATTGGCCAGGTCGATCTCGGTATGCGCCACGTTGAGGTCGCCGCAGAAGATCACCGGCTTGCGGCGTTCGAGCTTCTTCAGGTAACGGCGGAAATCGCAATCCCATTCCTGGCGGTAGGCCAGCCGCATCAGCTCGCGTTGCGAGTTTGGGACATAGACATTCACGAGGAAAAAGTCGGCAAACTCGGCCGTGAGAACGCGCCCTTCCGTGTCGTGCCCGGCGATGCCGATGCCGCACGTGACATGGAGCGGACGTGTGCGGGTGAAGATGGCGGTGCCGGCGTAGCCCTTTTTCGCCGCGGTGTTCCAGTAAGTGGTGTAGGCGACGGGCCAGAGTTGCTCGACGTCATTCGGTCCGGCCTTGGTTTCCTGAAGGCAGAGAACGTCGGGCTTCTCGGCGTCCAGGTAATCCAGGAAATTTTTCCGCAGAATGGCGCGCAGACCGTTGACGTTCCAGGAAATCAGTTTCACGGCCCGAAATTAACAGAGGGATCCGAGTTTCACCATGAATGAACACGAATGGTCCGCCTTTGGCTGGATTCCTTGTGGCGGCTCGGGTAATAGAGCGGGGTGCCACAGTTGACCAGCAAAGTCCTCGTCGTCATCGGCGGAACGACGGGCATTGGGCTTTCCGCGGCGAGGGCCTTTGTCGCGGAAGGGGCGAAGGTCATCGTCGTGGGTCGCACCCCGGAAAACGTGAAGACGGCGCAGAAGTCGCTGGGCAAATCAGCGAAGGCGTTGAGCGGCGATGCCGCACAGCCCGGAACCGCGGCTCGCGCAATCCAGTCGGCGCTCACCGTTTTCGGCGGTTTTCACGGTTTGTACCATGTGGCCGGAGGTAGCGGGAGGGCGAAAGGCGACGGCCCGCTGCACGAAATCACTGATGAAGGCTGGGACTTCACGCTGAAACTGAACCTGACGGCGGCGTTTTACTCGAACCGCGCCGCGGCGCAGCAGTTTCTCAAGCAGAAGACCGGCGGAAGCATCCTGAATATGAGCTCGGTGCTCGGTTTTTCTCCGTCGCCCCGGCATTTCCCGACCCACGCCTACGCCGCCACCAAGGCCGCCGTCATCGGTCTGACCCGATCGGCAGCGGCTTATTACGCGAAGCAGAACATTCGCTTCAACGTCCTGGCGCCGGCGCTGGTGGCCACTCCCATGTCCCGGCGCGCCCAAGGCGATGAAGAAATTATGGAATTCATCCGGACGAAGCAGCCGCTCGACGGCGGACGGATCGGCCGTCCGGAGGACCTGGATGCTGCGGCGGTTTATTTCATGTCCGACGATTCAAAATTTGTCACCGGCCAAACGCTGGCGGTGGACGGCGGGTGGTGTGTCTCTGAAGGATCGGGCCGGGATTGAGGTTTTACTCCCTCTCCCCATGGGAGAGGGCTGGGGTGAGGGGAATAAAATTGCAGGTCACGCCGCTTTCGCATGAAAACGACTCGAAAGATGAAATTGAAGACACGTTCGCCCTCACCCCGGCCCTCTCCCCCAGGAGAGGGAGGAGCGGGCGCCGCTTACTCGTTGGGAATCGATCTCGGCGGCTCGAGCGTCAAGGCGGTTGCCGTGACGCCCTCGGGCGAGGTGCTCTCACGCCACAACATCGACTTTGCTCCGTCGAGGAAGATGGAGTGGGCGGAAACCATCCGCGCGCTCGTCCAACGACTCCGAGGCGAGCACGGCGCGCCGGCGGCCAGCATCGGCGTATCGGCGCCCGGACTGGCGGCCGCCGACGGGCGTTCGATCGCCTGCATGCCCGAACGGTTGCAGGGACTCGAGGGCCTGGACTGGACCGCCTGTCTGGCGGCCGCGAAAACGGTGCCGGTGCTCAATGACGCTCACGCGGCCCTGCTGGGCGAGGTGTGGGTGGGCGCGGCGCGCGGTTTCGAAAACGTGATCATGCTCACGCTGGGCACCGGGGTCGGCGGCGCGGCGATGGTCGATGGGCGGCTGTTGCGCGGGCACATCGGCCGCGCCGGCCACCTGGGCCATTCTTCGCTCGATCCCGACGGTCCGCCGGATTGCGCGGGCACGCCAGGCAGTCTCGAAGTCGCCATCGGCAATTGCACGATCCAGGCACGTTCGGGCGGGCGCTTCCAGACCACGCACGATCTCATAGCCGCCTATTTGAAAGGTGACGGCGAAGCGACAGCGATCTGGTTGAAATCGGTGAAGGCGCTGGCCGCGGCGGTCTGTTCGTTCATCAACATTCTCGACCCGGAAGCGGTGATCATCGGCGGCGGCATTGCAAGGGCCGGCAAGGCGTTGTTTGAGCCGTTGCAGCAATTCCTCGATCCGATGGAATGGCGGCCCGTCAACCAGCGCGCCAGGATTTTACCGGCGCAACTCGGCGAATTCGCGGGAGCATTCGGGGCGGCGGCCAACGGAATGAAGGCGGCCGGTCATTCAATGGCCTGAACGATGGCCACAAGAAGGCACAAAAGGCGCGAAGTCATTCAACTTTTGTCCTTTGTGCACTTTTGGGGCTATTTCATTGGGATTTGTTGCCTGGTGTTTTTCTGGAGCTTGGTGGTTGGGATTTGGGATTTGCGCCCGTAGTTGATTCATTTCGGCTGCCGCTCCGCCGCGTTGTGTCCATTCGTGGTTAAAGAATTTGCGCAGACTTTGACGTCCCGGCCGGGCGGCGCGCGAGGCAGGGCTCGGCCGGGATCCCCGTCAATACGGGTCAATGGGCGTATTTACCCATCAGGCTTGCGCTGTCGAGGACGTGTTCTTTCATCTCCCGCTCGAGGTCCGGGCGTTTGGTCCCGCGCGACAGCGGCAACATCGCATCGAGCGCGTAGGCCTTGAAAAAGTAGCGATGTTCGCCGGAAGGCGGTTTGGGGCCGTCGTATTCCACTTCCCCGAAATCGTTTCGGCCCTGGGTGGCCATCACCGGGACACAATTCTCTTTAATGTCCCTGGTCCTGGGGTCCACGTTGAAGAGGATCCAGTGATTGAACGTGCCATTGGGCGCGTCGGGATCCTCCACGACCAGCGCGAGGCTGCGAGCCTTGTCCGGCACCTCATCGAGGTGCAGCGGCGGGATGATGTTATCGCCGTACATCGTATATTTGTCCGGAATTTTCCCGCCGTTCGTGAATGCCTGGCTTGTGATTTTCATTTGTATCTCCGTTCAGTTGAGAACGCAGGCCGGCCTTCGCTTGAATGGCCGGGCGCTACTTTCTCGGTTCCTATTTCGTGTTGTTCGTTTTGCGGTATGGGACCGCTCCTATAAACTATTCCCGATCGCCATTGCCGCAATCCATAAAATCAGGTTTCGTCCTGTTCATCCGGGCCGCCGCGCCCGTAACGGCTCGGATCCATTGCGTTGAGGGCGATGCGTTCAACAGCCATGCCGACAAGCCAACTGATTTCAGTTTCACCGGGTGTGTTTTTGTAACGCTGTCCCAAATTCGCGGCCATTTGCAAGGCGGCTTGCGCGGACGTTTCATCACCTGCCTGCCGGTAGGACTTGGCCAGATCCCTGCGTTAGCCACGAAATCCCCCAAATGACCAAGTGTGGTCGCGCCTGTTGCAAAATTTATTGACTGGTCGGTCATTCAGGTCTTGACCCTGCGAACGCCGCGCGACAATGGACAAAACCTGCGGCTGGAGGAAGCGCTCCAGTTTCTGAAAGGGCCGGACTTCATTCCCGTATGAAGCGCGGCAAGGGACCGGGCACATCATAAAGTGGGTCAAAGACGCAGGCGGTTGGCCCGAATTTCCCTCCGTCACCTCGCCCGCTCAAAAACCAAAGCAGGGTTTCAGGTACACGAAGAGATTAGTACCTATGATGGTCGGTCTCGATATTCCGAAATAAATCCGTCCCATCCGTGGGACGGCTAAATCCCGCAGGCGAACACAGATGCCAGTCGTCTTTGAGTCGCGCTGGTAACTAAGCCTTTCATTCTCCGATGGTTGTGGACTTCATCGGTCCGTTCGGACTCTGGCACGCGCGATGCAAAAGCAGTTGGATTCAATTACGTGCGCCGGTCTCAACCCTATCCTGATTTATGCTGGGACGAAGAAGTATCTGTCGCCAATCCGGGCGGAGAGACTCGTCGAAAATCTCCGGGAAACAATGAGAAAGGAAGTTCGCCATGAACGGTGACAGAGAACTACCTGCTCGCCCCAGATTGGCGCGGTATGAGAAACAGGCGACGGATCTTGTCAAAGCCTTCAAGTCAGGCGATCCCGAGGCGATGCGGTGGATCAAGCGATACCATCCACGCTTGCCGGGAAGACCGGATACAAATGATCGAAACGCGGTGACAGACGCAGAGATTCGAAGCGCCAACTTCTCCCTTGCCGATGCTCGATTCGTCGCTGCACGCCAGCACCAGTTCGAGAACTGGCCGAAGTTTGTGAAACACATCGAAGCGCTGAATCAGAAGGACTCTCCTGTCGCGCAATTCGAGGCAGCGGTGGACGCCATCGTCACCGGTGGCCTGACTGCACTAAAACGGCTGCTCCGCGAGAATCCGGGACTGATTCGAGCACGCTCGACGCGCGAGCATCACGCGACGCTCTTGCATTACGCAGGTGCCAACGGCGTTGAGGGTTATCACCAAAAAACTCCGAAGAACGCGGTGAAGGTCGCGGAAGCGCTGCTCAAAGCCGGCGCGGAGGTGGATGCGGACCTCGACTACGGTCCAATGCGAGTGCGCTATCCGGAGCGCACGGGTTCGACGACTTTGGGCATGGTGGCCACAAGTTGCCATCCAGCCGTGGCCGGTGTGCAAATCCCGCTGATTGACATCTTGCTGAAGTACGGCGCATCCGTGGACGGGATTCCTGAAGGATGGAACCCATTGATAGCCGCGCTGCACAACGGGCGCGGGGAAGCGGCCGCGCATCTCGCCAAGCGCGGCGCGAGACTGGACCTTGAAGGAGCGGCCGGAGTGGGACGGCTCGATGTTGTCAAAAGCTTCTTCAACAAAGACGGCAGCGTGAAAGCGAACGCGACGATAGCGCAGATGGAGTTGGGCTTGATGTGGGCGTGTGAGTATGGTCGCGCGAGCGTTGTCGATTTCCTGTTGGCGAAAGGTACGGATGTTGGCGGACAGCCCCATGGGGAGACCGGGCTGCATTGGGCTGCTTATGGCGGCCACTTCCATATCGTGAAGTTGCTTTTGAAACGGAAAGCGCCGGTGGACATCAAAGACAAACGCTTCGGCGGAACACCCTTGGGATGGGCGCTCTACGGTTGGTGTGACCCCCCGCTTGAAGCCGATCACAGTGGGTACTACAAAGTGGTCGCACGATTAGTTGCCGCTGGTGCGACCGTAGAACAGGAGTGGCTTGCCGATCCCGATCGAGAATTGCCGATCCCGCAGAAAGTGCGCGCCGACCGCCGGATGCTTGCGGCGCTGCGTGGCAAAATTCCCGGTTAGGAAATGGATGCGTTATGAATGATTTGAAATTCGCCTTCCGCCAACTGCTGAAGAACCCCGGCTTCACCGCCGTGGCCGTGCTCACCCTCGCGCTCGGCATCGGAGCGAACACCGCCATCTTCAGCGTGGTCAACGCCGTCCTGCTCAGGCCGCTGCCCTATCCCGAATCCGGCCAACTGGTGCAGTTGCGCGCAGACCGGCCGGGCAGCCCCAGCACCTTCATTGGCAGCGCCACGTTCGTTGAAGTCAAAGGCCAGAGCCAGTCGCTGGCGCGCATCGCCGCCTACAGTGGCGGCGACATGACTCTCACCGGGGCCGGACCGGCGGAACGAGTCGTGTCTGGCGCAGTGACGGCGGATTTCTTTCCACTGCTCGGCGTCCAGCCGGCCGTCGGACGCAACTTCACCCGGGAAGAGGACACGCCCAACGGCCCAAAGGCGGCCATTCTCGGATACGGCCTCTGGCAGAGCCGATTTGGCGGTGACCCGGACGTGCTGGGCCGGACGATCACGTTGAACCAACAAAGTTACACCGTCGTGGGCATTCTTCCGGCGCGCTTTCAATATCCAGAAAGATTCCAACTTTGGACTCCGCTGGCGCTTGGTGAAACGGGGGGAACCTTCGTGATGCATGGTGAAGGCATGATGCTTCTGAAAGCCATTGCTCGATTGAAACCCCGCGTGACGCTTAAGCAGGCGCAAGCCGAGTTGCAAACAATTGCGCGGCGCATTCAGCCAGGAGGACCGACCGCGACTCCGGGCGGCAATCCCCGGCCGCGCGGCGAGGGCGGCGAGGGCGGCGAGGGCGGCGAGGGCGGCGAGGGTGTTTTGACGCTGGTCGGTTTGCACGAGCAGGTCGTCGGCGATGTGAAGGGAGCGTTGCTCGTGTTGCTGGGCGCGGTCGCGTTTCTCCTGCTCATCGCCTGCGCGAACGTCGCCAACCTCCTGCTCGCGCGCGCGGCCGCGCGGCAACGGGAGATGGCCGTCCGCGTCGCGCTCGGAGCCGGACGGCTGCGGGTTGCCCGCCAGTTGCTCACGGAAAGCGTGCTGCTTTCCCTGGCCGGTGGCGGCTTGGGTTTGTTGCTGGCGTTCTGGGGCGTCCAGACGCTTGGTCAATGGAGCGAGGCCAGCCTGCCGGCGATGCACGGGATCGGCATCGATGCCTGGGTGCTGTCGTTCACGCTCGGCGTGTCGGCGGTCACCGGCTTGTTGTTCGGACTTGCGCCCGCTTTTCAAGTCTCGCGCACCGACGTGAACGCCGCGCTCAAACAGGAGAGCCGCGGCGACACGGGCGGGCATCGCCACCGGCTTCGGCACCTGCTCGTCGTGTCGGAAGTGGCGCTGTCGCTGGTGCTGCTCATCGGCGCCGGGTTGTTGATCAAGAGCTTTTCGCGGCTGAACGAGGTCGATCCCGGCTTCCGGACCGAGGGCGTGTTGACGTTCCAAGTGACTCTGACCGGGGAGAAGTCCTCGCCCCAGAAAGTCAACTTCATCGAGCAAATCGTCGAGCGGTTGAGGGCGCTGCCCGGCGTGCAGGCGGCCGCCGCTACGGATTCTCTGCCGCTCACTGAGTTTAACCGCATAACGGTGGCGGAGGTCGAGGGCCGGCCACCGATCGATTTCAGCCGGGTTCATAAGCCGGGCGAGGTGACGCCGGTTTCGAGGCCGACGGTCACCCTCGATTACTTCAACGCAATGGGGATTCCGTTGAGGAACGGACGGGCGTTCACGTCGCAGGACGCGCGCCCCGCCGCGGGAGTGGTGATCGTCACCGAGGCGTTTGAGAAGCACCACTTCCCCGGTCAAAGCGCGGTCGGCAAACGAATCCGTCTGAGGTCGAGTGCGGAGGCGCCTTGGCAGACGGTGATAGGTGTCGTGAGCGACGTGCGGCAGACCGGATTGGCAAAAGACGTGGTGCCGGAGGTGTATAGTCCGGAGCTGGACGACGCGGGAGACGCGCTGAGCTTCGTCATCCGCGTCGCCGGGGAGCCGGCCGGTCTCATCTCTGCCGTGCGGGGAGTGGTGGCGGAGGTGGAACCAAACCAGGCGCTCCACAACGTGATGACGATGGAACAACGGCTGGCGAACATCACGACCTCGCGGCGACTGAACACGGTCTTGTTGGGCAGCTTTGCGGCCGTGGCGCTGCTGCTCGCCGTCGTGGGCATCTACGGCGTGATGTCGTATGCGGTGACGCAACGCCGGCGCGAGATCGGTGTGCGGATGGCCTTGGGCGCGCAAAAGAGCGACGTGCTGGGTCTTATCATCTACGGCGGACTGCGGCTGACCCTGGCCGGGGTAGTGATCGGATTGATCGGGGCATTGGCGCTGACGCGTTATCTGTCGAGCCTGCTCTTCGAAGTCAAGCCGACCGATCCGCTGACCTTTTTGGGTGTCGCGGCGGCGCTGACGGGAGTGGCCCTGCTCGCCTGCTGGCTCCCCGCCCGCCGCGCTGCGAGTGTCGATCCGATGGAGGCGCTGAAGCATGAATGAAAAGCCAGGCAGTGAATCAGTGAGTCAATGAATCAGCGAGTGGAACAGCCAATTCAAACTTCACTGACTCAGACTTCACGAATTGATTTATGAACGATCTCAAATTCGCCTTCCGCCAACTCCTGAAGAACCCCGGCTTCACCGCCGTGGCCGTGCTCACGCTCGCGCTCGGCATCGGGGCGAACACGGCCATTTTCAGTGTGGTCAACACCATGCTCTTGAAACCATTGCCGTATGAGCAACCAGGGCAACTCGTGCAATTGTTCGAAGCGCCAACTCCCGGCGGGCAGAATCCGGTTTCGCCCGGTGTGTTTTTCGATTG
>WNFZ01006970.1_pt1 | contig 10164 bp, 9 predicted proteins | sample 5400081 | NCBI WGS metagenome assembly WNFZ01 (sample SAMN13153365, study PRJNA577476) | soil metagenome | isolation source: 80 cm soil or saprolite under grassland replicate 1 | place: USA:California | collected 2016-06-15
TGACGGCGACATCCGGTCGCGAGCGCGCCAGGGCGAGCCGGTCGTGGACGGTGTCGTCGCAGGGTCCGCCGCCGCCTCCGCCGCCGCCGCCGACACTCCCGTGCGGTCCGAGCCTCGGCCAGACCAAGATCTGCTTCGACGATCTTCCACCCGGCACGGTCGTTGGCACGCAGTACAGCAATCTCGACGTCGTCTTCGGAGTCACTCCGACCGGCCCGAACACCCTCGTAAAGCCGTTCATCGAGACCAATCCGCAGGCGCACTCCGACGGGCAAATTCTCAAAGTGAACGGCTGCGGCGGCGAGTTCTGCAACGACACGATCCACGGGCGGTTCTGGCACGCGCACAAGTACGTCCGCGTGTGGGCTGGAGCCGGAACGATGACGAAGCTCACCGCCTACGACGGAAACGGCTACTCGATCGGAAGCGCCACGAAGCTGGCGGGCTCTGCGGTCGCCACCGAGCTCCAGGTCTCCTCCAGCACGGCACAGATCGTCTACTTCACGATCAGCGAGGACGCGGCGGATTGCTGCCAGTACGCAAACCTGGCTCTCGACGATCTCACCTACGACACGCCCGACCCAAATGCGAAGCCCGACTTCGGGCTCGCCTGGAGCGCGACCTGGGGGGACAACAAGCTCGCCGTAGCCGCCGGCGGCTCGTCCTCGACGACGATCTTCATCACGCGGTTGAACGGCTCGAGCGGTCCGATCGGCTTCGCGGCCTCGGGGCTTCCCGCCGGCGTGACGGCGTCGTTTTCGCCGCTGAACGCGAGCACGGGCACGACGAGCGTGCTTCTCAAGGTGAAGGCATCGTCGACGGCCGTGACCGGAGGTCCGCCGATCCCGATCACCGTGGTCGGCCACCCGTGGAACTCGTTCGCGGGCTCCACCGACCGTACGCTTCAGGTGCCGCTTCTGCTCATCCTTGGCAACTTCGACGCCCGGGTCACCGGCATTGACGTGACGCAGGGGATCCAGTCGCAGGTGACGCCGTACTACAGCGGGTCGAACCTGTCCCCGGCGATGTGCAAGAACTTTCCGTCGCTCAGGTGGACGAACGAGGATCCGCCGACCCTTTCGTACGACGCCACGCAGCCAGAGGTGGTGCAGGGGCTTGGCGGCTCGACCACAGTCGAGGTGCCGTTCTACGTGCCGTTGGTGGCGGACCGCCGCACCGTCGTGCGCGCTTACGCGGACCTCGCGTATCCCTCGACCGGCAGCTTGTCCGGCGTGAAGATGCTGCTCTACGGCTACGCCGAGAGTCCGAACGCTCTCCAGGTAGGCAAGCCGCTTCCCGGAAGCCCGCTGTCAGCGGAAGTCTCGCCCGCGAAGCTGATCCCAGGGGATATCTGGACGAACTGCGTCGCCCGCGCCAACCCGAACGCGTACACGTTCACATTGCCTGCGTCGTGGACGGAGGGGCGGATCAAGCTCAAGGCGAAGATCTTCCCGGAGGACGTCGTGTACATGCAGGACGGCGAATGCGGCAGTCCCGCTTGCACGCCCAACAACGCCCAGACGCTCGCTCACGTGCTGTTCGAGCCGATGCCGACCGTGACGGTCACGCCCGTGCTGATGTGGTTCAGCGGCGCGCTCAGTGCCGCCGAGCCGGGCGCGGTCTTTGCTGACGCACGCTATTTCTCGCCGTCTCCGCTCGTTTGGGCCGGCGGCTCGGACAACTCATACGCAGCGTTGATCGACATCCAGGACATCGAAAGCGACGGGAGCCTGAACACGAACAAGCTCCGCTGCAACGCGCTCCTCGACCGACTCGAGAGCAACTTCCTGTGGTCACCCGGTGCCCCGGCCCCGGCGCACGGCGACATGACAGTGGGCGTGTTCACGGCGGCCGCCGGCTGCGCGGGAGTCAGCGAGAGCGGGGTCACTCTGCCCGCCTCGGGTGAGGCCTGGAGCGTTGTCAACGCGACCCGCCCCAGGAAGTCCGTCGCCCACGAGCTCTTCCACGGGTTCGGGCGTGTTCATGCGAGCAAGGGCTGTAACGGAGGCAGCAACGGCCAGATCGGGGAGCCGTGGCCCCCCGACCAGCAAGGCGACATCCACGGCATCGGCCTGGACACCCGGTTCGGCTCGGGCCCCGGGTCGGCGCCGTATGCACCGATCGTCCCCGCGGCACTACTGGCGGGCAATTTCTCGGTCGGGCAGCAAAACCGCTGGTTCGACTTCATGTCCTACTGCGCAAGTGAGGGCAACTCATGGATCTCCGACGAAGGGTGGCGCGAGACGGTCTCCGGGCTGACCAATTGGGCGCAGGACTCAGGGTTGCTCCGCTTGAAAGCGCGACGGCTCGAACGTGCCCCCGAGACCGGCTCCACCGTTCGCGTGTCGGCGGTCGCAGACGGATCGCATGTTCAGATCCTCAGGGTCCAGCCGGGCGGTGGCGCCGTTTTCGGCAGCCCGACCGACTACCGCCTCGTCGTCCGTGACGGCGCGGGGGCTCTGGTCGGCGAGGCGGCGCTTCGCGGACGCTTGGTGGGCATGCACGGCGAGCCCCCCGCGTTGTTGCTTGCAGGCTTGGCCCTGGCCGACCGTGCGGCGACGATCGAGATCGTCCACAACGGCGTCGTGGTCGCGCAGCGAGCTCGCAGTGTTCATCCCCCGACGGTCGAAGTGCGGGAGCCGCGGGCCGGCGCGCACGTGGGCCGAGGTCGCACCGTCGTCGTACAGTGGAAGGCCTCCGACGCCGACGGCGACAAGCTCGACGCGACAGTCGACTACTCCCTCGACGGCGGCTCGTCGTGGCGGACGATCTTCAGCGGACGCAGGCCGGGCCGCGTCGCCCTGCCGAGCACGTTCTTCGCAGGATCACGAGACGCTCGCGTGCGCGTGCGAATCAATGACGGGTGGAACACCGCCGAAGCGGCCTCGGCGTCGTTCGTCGCAGTGGGACGTGCTCCGGCGGTGAGTATCTCCGCTCCGGCCCCACGCCAGCGCGCGCGCCACGACACAGCTCTCAACCTCGCAGGCGCCGCGTACGACGACCGCGGACAGGCGATCGCCGCCAGCCGGCTCTTCTGGTTCGACGGCCACAGACGGATCGGCGGCGGGCTCCACGCCGTCGCTTTCCGCCCGGCACCCGGGTGGCACACGATCCGCCTCGTCGCACGCGACGGCCGCGGCCGCACCGGCCGTGCATCCGTCCGGATCCGCGTGCTCGCGGTCGCCCCGCGGCTGCTCGACCTACGCGCCCCAGCGTCTGTCGGCCGGCGTGCGACGCGACTGGGCTTCGCCGTCGCAACCACGATTCCGGCGACGCTGACGGTAAGCGGCCGCCGCTACTCGGTCGGTCGGACGCTGCGGCGCGTCCACATTCCGATCCTCCCTGGCCGTGGGATCGTTCGTGTCCCGCTGCTGCTCGCGGCTGACGGCAAGGTCACGCGGACGTTGCTGGTTCTAGCGCGTCACCCGAGCGCGCAGAAGACCTCGATCCGATCGTTGGCTGAGACAGCTGCGAGTGCACCGGGTCGAGCGGCGTGCACGCCCGGTCCAAGGACGATCGGCGGGAAGATGGTCGTCTTCTTCTGCGGCCCTGCGAAAGCGACGGTTCGGTTCGCGGGCAAGACGATCCGGTATCGGAACGGCGAGTGCACGAAGAGCGGCGGGATGTTCACGGTGAACATCGGCGCGACGGTCCCGGGAGCCCAGAAGCAGAAGTACCCGTACTTCGGCCTCACGGTCGAGGGCACTCGCTCGGGCACGTACGCCCGCCAGAACCTCGGATTCGCCTATGCCGGGAGGGTGTACGCGATCGGCCAGCACACGATCGTGCTCGGGCCAGGCCTCCGGTCAGGGACGTTCACCGGGAAGTCGTTTCCGGGACTTCGCCCCGTTTCAGGCTCCTTCATCTGCTGAATGCGGCCCATAGGGCCGGATCGACTCGGCCGGCGCCCATTGGGCGCGTCGACCCGCCGGTCCAGTTTCACAAGTACGGCAGCGATCCCGAACACGACCTGTACACGCTCTACTACCAGACATGGCGGCGAGTCGATGACGGCGGTGCCCCGACTGCCGTGGACCACCCTCTGAGGAAGGCTGCGCGTGAACGTGCCGGCGCCGCCTTAAGGCCACCTTAAGCGTCATCCGGATGATCGGGGACGTGGAGACGTTCGTGATCCGGATCTGGACACCCGATGGGCGGCAGGACGATTCCGAAGCCCGCCGCCTGCGCGGGGTCGTCGAGCACATCGGCTCCGGCGAGCACGGCGCCTTCCGCGGCTCGGAGGAGCTCGTCGCGTTCTTCGTGGCGCGGCTCGACGAGCGGACAAAGGAGCTGCAGCGATGAAGCTCCGCTTCGGCACGAAGGCGCGGCACACCACGCCGAGGAACGCGCCATGAGGAGGAATCGATGAAGAGGAAGGCACTCGTCGCTCTGGCGACCGCCGGCGCGCGCGCTCGCCGCGGGCGTCGCCTACGCGACGATCCCGGACAACCAGGGTGTGATCCACGCCTGCTACAAGATCGACAACGGGCAGCTCCGCGTCGTCGACACGGGCGGCGGCGGCAGCTGCGGCCCGAGCGAGTCGGCACTCGCGTGGAACCAGACAGGGCCGCCCGGTGCGCCGGGTCCACAAGGCCCGAAGGGCGATCAGGGCCCGCAGGGACCGCAGGGCATTCCGGGGCCGCAAGGCGATCCCGGCGCCGATGGGCAGCCCGGCATCAGCGGCTACACCGTCGTGCACAACTTGACAGGAGGCGCGGACTGGAACCTGTTCGCGACCGTGTTCTGCCCGGCTGGAACGAAGGTCCTGGGCGGCGGTGCTTCCACGGACCCAGACGGTGACGTCACCCAGAGCATCCCGCTGACGCAGCCGCCCGGCTGGTATGCGTTCGCCCATAACACGGATCCCGAGCCGGGCTGGTCACTCTCTGTGACTGCGATTTGCGCCCACGTGGAGCCGTAACCGGTGGAGACGCACGCGATCCGGATCTATCAGGAGGCGCGGCACCTGAGCCCCGTCTCTTCATCGCGGCGGCCGTGGCCGCGATCGGCAAGCACATCCACTAGGCCGGGGCCTTTCTCGGACGCGTTCACCGTCGACACCTACGACCTATCCGGAGACCCAGCGCCACGCGGGTTCTCGCTCATTGCCACTTGCGGAAGCTGACGACGCCACGAGGAGGAAGCCGTGAAGAGAAACAGACTCATCGCCTTGACGACCGCCGGCGTGCTTGCGCTTGCCGGCGGCGTTGCCTACGCCGCCATCCCTGACGGCCAGGGCGTGATCCACGGCTGCTACAAGCTCAACAAGGGCGATCTCCGCGTAATCGACAGCGGCGCCTGCGCGTCAGGAGAGCTGCCGCTGTCGTGGAACCAGACCGGCCCGCAGGGGCCGGCCGGGCCGGCCGGGCCCGCGGGCCCGCCGGGTCCATCCGGCGTCGGGACCGTGACCACGCTCTCGACGGACGTCTCGGACAAGTTCGTGCCGACAGACGCGAGCTTCCACGAACGGCTGACGCTCGGACGGTTCACGACGGCCGGGGACGCAACCCGGGTCCGGATCACCTGGCAGGGACCGGTGTCGATCTCCGGCCCTGCAGCCGGCGCTTGCACGTTTCAGCTGCGTGTCGACGGTGCGAAGGACACCGGCAGCACGTCCTCCGCGATCGAGAGCGACGAGGGCGGCGACGCGACGCTGATCATGTTCTCGGACACGTACAGCGCGGCGCCGGTCAGCGACACCGCGTACTTCCAGGATCTAGCCGCCGGATTGCACTACATCACCGTCTGGGTGAGGGGCAACGAACCGTCTGATGCCTGCACGACGAACGCAGGCGTCTTCCCGATGTCGGTGGTGGTAGAGGAGCTCCCATGAGGATGCCGCGGCGGCTCGTCACGCTGGGCCTCGTTCTCGCGCTCGCGGCGATCCCGGCCGCCCCGGCGGCTGCCGGCGGCGGTTACACGATCACGGATCTCGGAACCTTCGGCGGCACGTACAGCGTCGCGAGCGCGGTGAACGACAACGGCATAGTCGTCGGCCAGGCCGAGTATCCGAACGGCGACGCGCACGCCTTTCTCTACGGCGGCGCCCTTCCTCTCACCGACCTGATGACGCTCGGCGGATCGTTCAGCGACGCGACGGACGTCAACAGCAATAAGGAGGTTGTCGGCGACGCGGCCGACAGCGCCGACCACGACCAGAGCTTCCGCTGGCCCGGCGGCGGGTCGCTCCAGCTGATCCCGACCCTCGGCGGCCTCGGCGGGTTCGCCCTCGCCGTCAACGACGACGGAGTCATCGTCGGCGACGCCAACACGGCCACGGGAGAGTTGCACGTCTACATGTACGACGGGTCGCTCACCGACGTCAGCCTTCTCCTCGCACCACTGGGCGCAACGTTCAGCGTCGTCGCGGACATCAACGCGGCGAAGGAGGTCGTCGGGCAGGCTGTCCTCAGCGGCTTCGTCCACGCCCGCGCATTTCGCTGGACGCCCGGACACCAAGCGGAGCTGCTGGGGACTCTGCCCGGAGGGAGCGAGGCCGGCGCGCGCGCCGTCAACGACAACGGCGAAGTGGTCGGGAACTCGAACAGCGGGGTCGCAGCGGACTTCCACGCGGTCGCCTGGGATGCCGCAGGGTCGATCACGGACCTCGGGAGCCTCGGCGGGTCGAACGCAACGGCTGAGGGAGTCAACGAGGCCGGCCAGGTGGTCGGCTCGTCGAGCACGGCGACCACCGACTTACACGCGTTCCTCTACACGGGCGGAACGATGACCGACCTCAACACTCTGCTGCGGGGGGGCTCGCCGTGGCTCCTCGACCAGGCAAAACGACATCAACGAGACGGGCCAGATCGTCGGCGGCGGCTACATCGGGAGCGAGTACCACGCCTACCTCTTGACCCCGAACACGCCCGCCGGCACGAACGTCAGTGTCGATCCCGTCGACCAGACGACCGGAACGTCGCCTATCACGCTCACCTTCGCGAGCGTCACCCAGGGCGGAGGGACGACGCTCGCGACGAGCGCCTCCGGTCCGAGCCCGCCGGCCGGCTTCAGCCTCGGCAACCCGCCGACCTACTACGAGCTTTCGACCACGGCTTCCTTCTCAGGTTCTATCGAGGTGTGCATCGACTCGACCGGCATCTCGTTCCCCGGTCCGCCGACGCTTTGGCACTACGAAGGCGGGACGTGGGTGAACATGACGACCTCGGTGAACGGCGCGATCGTGTGCGGGTCGGTCACCTCGTTGTCGCCGTTTGCGCTCTTCGCCGCGCCGGCGGCGTCCGCATACCACCTCTGCCTGCTGTATGACCCCGACAGGGCGGCGAAGGCTGGCAGCACGATTCCGATCAAGCTCCAGCTCTGCGATGCCGCGGGTGCGAACCTCTCTTCGCCCGCCGTCACGCTCCACGCGGAGGGCGTGAAGCTCGTCTCGACGAGCGCGCCGGGCTCGCTCGCGGACAGCGGGAACGCGAATCCCGATGGCAACTTCCGCTACGACGCGACCCTCGGGGGTACGGGTGGCTACATCTACAACTTCAGCACCAAGGGACTCGCGACCGGCACGTATGCGCTCGAGTTCAGGGTGGGGAGCGACACTCACCTGTATGCGGCTCAGTTCCAGGTTCGATAGTGCTGCCGCTAACGCGACGAGGCGATCGCGATCACGGCGAGGACGGCGCAGATCGCCAGGACACCGGGGAGGCCAGTGAAGATCGCGGCGACCACGAACACCGGAACCGAGATTCCCATCGCCCCGAGCACCATCTCCTTCTGGTGGTCGCGCTTCCGTTTCAGCGCCCGCTCGCTCTCGACCGCCCGGTTGTCGAGGCGACGCTCGATCCGTTCGACGAATGCGTCGATGACCGCCGGCTCCAGTTCGGCTCCGAGCTCCTTCCGCGCCTCGATCGCAGCCTCGAGCTCGTCCCTCTGGACGACGTCTTCGCTCACGGGCACGATTGTGCGGAACGGCCCGGTGCGGATGCAAGCCCTGGCGCTATCCTGCGTCTCGATGGCCAACGGGAACGGCAACGCGCCGACACTGACCGCGAAGGATTTCAAGACCGATCAGGAGGTCCGCTGGTGCCCGGGCTGCGGGGACTACGCGATCCTGGCCGCGCTCCAATCCTTCATGCCCGAGCTGGACTTCCCGAAGGAGAAGATCGTCTTCGTCTCCGGGATCGGCTGTGCCGCACGGTTCCCGTACTACATGGAGACGTACGGGATGCACTCGATCCACGGCCGCGCGCCCGCGATCGCGACGGGGCTGTCGACCTCGCGGCCCGACCTGAGCGTCTGGGTCGTGACCGGCGACGGCGACGCGCTCTCGATCGGCGGCAACCACCTGATCCACTCGCTACGGCGGAACGTGAACATCAAGATCCTGCTCTTCAACAACGAGATCTACGGCCTGACGAAGGGCCAGTACTCGCCGACGAGCCCGATCGGGAAGCGGACGAAGTCGACGCCGATGGGCAGCCTCGACCACCCGTTCAACCCGCTGAGCGTCGCGATCGGGGCGGAGGCCTCGTTCGTCGCGCGTGCGATCGACACCGACCGCGCACACCTGACGGACGTACTGCGCGCCGCCGCGCACCACAAGGGCAGCGCGTTCGTGGAGATCTTCCAGAACTGCAACATCTACAACGACGGCGCGTTCGACTTCGTGCGTGACGACAAGACGAACCGGATCTACCTCGAGCACGGGAAGCCGATCCGGTTCGGCGAGGAGGACGGGAAGGGCGTGCGGCAGCGGACGGACGGCAGCGTCGAGGTCGTGGACGTGACCGACGAGTCGAAGCTGCTCGTCCACGACGCGCACCAGACGGAGCCGAGCCTCGCGTTCGCCCTGAGCCGGCTGACGCGGGAGGCGTCGGGCGCGACGCCGATCGGGATCTTCAGGGACGTCGAGCGCGGCGTCTACGACGAGCTGATGGCGGAGCAACTGCGCGAGGCGCAGGAGAAGCGCGAGGGCGACCTCGAGGCGCTCCTCCACACCGGCGACACCTGGACGATCTAGCCGTCTGAGAACTCGTCCAGCGGGCTGGCGTGCCTCGGCTCGTAGAGGCCGATCTCGCCGGCGCCGGGGATCTTGAAGCGCGTGAGCAAGCCGAAGCTTTCCTCGGTGATCGGCGCCACGAACTCGACGCCCTTCGCCTTGAGCTCTTCGACCGTGCGCTCGAGGTCGTGACACATGAAGAACAGCTCGTGCTGGCCGATCACTCCGGCCCACCCGGGGCCAGGATGGAGCGCGAGCTCACCCGGGGGCAGCTCGAAGATCAGCCAGCCTCCGTGCGCGTCCACATGGGGCCAGCCGAGGACGTCGCGGAAGAACGCGCGCGCCGTCTCGGCGTCGTCCGCGTAGATGATCGTATGCGCCCCGGCGATCATCTTTCGACCGGAAGGAACCATCGTTCGGGCGTAGCGCCGATGATCCCGCCGAAAGCCGCGGCGTCGAGATCCTTCGAGTCCCACGCACGCCACTCGTCGGGCGTGAGCCTGATCGTGACGTCGTCGGCGGCGGCGAAGACCGGCTCGATGCGTTCGTCGCCGAGAGCCTCAGGTGTCAGATAGCGGCGCCGGATCCGAGCGTTGATCTCACGTGCCTCGTCTCCGCGCAGGAGCTCGACCGGGCCCGAGGCGGAGACCCACCGCTCCATTCCGGGCTGCCTGCGGTCGACGACGACCGCTGCCGACGGGTTCCGTTGCAGGTTCTTGACCTTCCTGCTCGCGGAGACCGACTCGAAGTAGAATCGTTCGTCCTCGAACAGGAACCAGATCGGTGTCAGGTGGATCCGGCCCTCGGCGTCGTGCGTCGCGAGCACGGCGTACCGACGCACGGCGAGGAACGAGCGAAGATCGTCGGTCAGCTCGGCTCCCATCGCCGGAATCCTCGTCTGGCGTCGATCACCTGTCCAGTGCCCGCTCGAGCGAACGAGGTAAGAATCCTTGACCCTCACGACCGAAAGGGAGGCTGCAATGGCCATTGGTTACTACTTCTCGCCGGAGAACATGTCCACCGACCAATACGACCAGACGATGGAAAAGCTCGATCAGGCAGGAGCCGGCTCGCCGGACGGGCGGCTCATCCACGTCGTCTTCAAGGACAACCAGAGCGGCGGCCTCCACGTCTTCGACGTCTGGGAGTCGGAGGAGAAGTTCGACGCGTTCGGCCAGACGCTGATGCCGGTCCTCGGCGAGCTCGGG
>WNFZ01013271.1_pt1 | contig 10162 bp, 8 predicted proteins | sample 5400081 | NCBI WGS metagenome assembly WNFZ01 (sample SAMN13153365, study PRJNA577476) | soil metagenome | isolation source: 80 cm soil or saprolite under grassland replicate 1 | place: USA:California | collected 2016-06-15
TGCAGTTGTACGCCGACAGCCCCATCGTTCGTGTGAGTCTCGAGATCGACAACCGCAATGCCTATCATCGCTTGCGCGCGCGTCTGGCGACCGGTCTCGCCGGGGCGCTGGCTACGGCCGGCACGGCGTTCGGCGCCGTTCCGCGACCGGCGGTCACCGCCGATCCGGCCGCCTATCCGCGCGAGACACCGGTGCGTACCGCCCCCGCGCAGCGGTTCGTGGCCGCGGCGCGCGCTGGCCGGGGATTGGCGGTGCTGGCGCCGGGCTTTTTCGAATACGAATGGACCGCTACGGGCGATCTGCTCATCACGCTGCTGCGGGCGGTGGGGGATCTTTCGCGCGGCGACCTCCCGGCTCGTCCGGGCCATGCGGCGTGGCCCACGCCGGTACCCGGCGCGCAATGCATCGGCAAGACCCGCATCGATCTCGCCATCGCACCGGTGAGCGCGGCCGACCTGGACCGCGGCGACGCCGTGCCGCAGCTGTGGGAGGATGCGTTCCTGCCTCCTCACTGTTTGTGGCTGCGGGACGCCGCCACGCTCACGGTGGCGCCGGTGGACGTGGCGTTGGAGGGCAGCGGACTCGTGTTCTCAGCGCTCAAACCCGCGCAAATCGGATCGCCGATGGTGCTCCGGTGTTACAACGCCACCGACCGCAAGACCGCGGGCGCGTGGCGCTTTGGCAGCGGCGTCAAAACCGCGCACCGCGTGCGCGCCGACGAGCGCGAGGCGGTGGCGCTGGTGCTCGAGCAGCGCGGCAATGTCGTGCGATTCGTCGCCGAGCCGCACGAGCTCGTGTCGATTTTGGTGACGTGATGCAGGAACATTCGTTTGCGACGTCGCGATCGGCGCGGTACTTCACGTTGGGCTCGCCCGGCAATGCCGGCGCGGTGTGGTTCGTCTGTCACGGGTACGGGCAGCTCGCGTCACGGTTCCTCGAGCGGTTTCGCCCGCTCGCAGCGGAGCGGCGCTGCATCGTCGCCCCTGAGGGGCTGTCGCGGTTCTACCTGACGGATAGTCCGGCCGAACGACGCGTGGGCGCGAGCTGGATGACGCGCGAAGACCGCCTCCACGAGATCGACGATTACGTGCGCTATCTCGATGCGCTGCATGCTAAGATCGTACCGCAGCGCGCGACGGTGACGGCGCTGGGATTCTCTCAAGGGACGTCGACGGTGTGCCGCTGGGCGGCGCTCGGCTCGGCGCGCATCGACCGTCTGATCGTGTGGGGCGGGGAAGTGCCTCCGGATCTCGACCTGGCACGTGCGGCGCCGCGGCTACGCGCCGCCCGGCTCACGTTCGTCTACGGCACGCGCGATGAGTTCTTCACGCCGAAGATCGTCGCGGCGACGGAGGCGCGATTCCGCACGCATGAGCTGCCGTACGAGCTCATCTCATTCGACGGCGGCCATGAAATCGATGAAGCGACGCTGCGCAGTCTGATCTAGCGCCGCACGCCGGGATCCAGCACGTCGCGCAGCGCATCTCCCAACAGCGTGCAGGCGACGACGACGAGCACGAGCGCGACTCCGGGAGCGGTGGCGACCCACGGCGCGTTGACGAGCGTGTCGCGGCCCGACGCGATCATGTTTCCCCACGACGGCGTCGGCGGCTGCACGCCGAGGCCCAAGTACGAGAGCCCAGCCTCCAGCATGATCGCGTTGCCCACGCCGAGCGCCGCGGCAACGATCACCGGCGTCAACGCATTGGGGAGAATGTGCCGGGCCAGCACCCGCAGGCGTCGTGCGCCCAGCGCGACGGCGCCTTCGACAAACGGCCGCGCCGCGAGCGCCCGGACCTCGCCATGCACCAGCCGGGCGACTCCCATCCACCCTGTGAGCCCCAGCACCGCGATGACGAGCGCGGTGCTCGGCCGCCACAACGCCGCGAGCAGCAACAGCAGCACGACGCGGGGAAGCGCCAGGGCGAAGTCGGTCAGTGCCAGGAGTGCGACGGCGAGCGGGCCGCGCCAATAGCCGGCCACCGCGCCGACGATCACCCCGAGCGCGATCGAGACCAGCACCGCCAGCACCCCGACGCCCATCGAAATGCGCGCACCGTACACCAGCCGCGTCCACACGTCCCGGCCGAACCGATCCGTGCCGATCGGGTGAAACGCGCCGTGCACGTCGGTGGACAGCGGCGGCAGAAACCGGGTCGCCACGATGTCCCGTTGCGCGGCGGGGTCGCCGGTGGTGACGAACGGGGCCGCGATGGCGCACGCGAGCACGATGAGCAGGACGAGGGCGCCGAACGCGCCGCGCCGATCCCGGAGCAGTCGCGTCACGTCGCGCGCGTCCGAATCCGCGGATCGAGCCACGCCGCCAACACGTCGGCCAGCATGTTCCCGGCGACGACCAGCACCGCACTGACCGCGGTCGCGGCCATGACGACGGGGTAGTCACGCGCCTGCACCGCCTCGACCAGTACCCGTCCCACGCCGGGCCAGGCGAACACTGCCTCGACAAACACCGCACCCGAAAAAAGCGCCGGCAGCGACAGACCGAGCAGCGTCACGATGGGCGTGAGCGCATTGCGCAGCGCGTGACGGCCGACGACGCGCCGTGGGGTCAGGCCTTTAGCGCGGGCCGTCGTGATGAACGGCTCGCTCAGCGTCTCGAGCATCGCGCCGCGCACGAATCGGACGGCGCCTCCGATCCCGACCAGCGTCAACGTCGCGAGCGGCAGCGCGAGATGGCGCAGCCGGTCGATGAGCCACGCGCCGCCGCGCAAATAATCCGAGTCGAGTCCGGCTGCGCCAAAGGCGGGCAGCATGCGCGCCCAATAAGTGAAGATGAGGACCAGCATGAGTCCCAGCCAATAGCCAGGTACCGCGAACAGCGTAACCGACGCAATCGACAAGACTGTGTCGGTTCGCGAGCCGCTGCGGGCCGCTTGCACGGCGCCTACCACGAGCCCGATCAGATAGCTGAGCAGGAGGGACAAGGCGACCAACCGGACGGTGGCGGGCCACGCGTCGCCGAGGACGGCGCGAACCGGCCGTCCCTTCGCGATGCTGGTGCCCCAATCGCCCCGCGCGAAACGACCTAACCACGTGACGAACTGCGCCGGCAGCGGCCGATCCAACCCCAATGCCCGGCGCTGCGCTGCGACCTGCTCGGCCGTCGCCGTGGGACCCAGCATTATGTCGATAGGATCGCCTGGTGCGAGGTGCAACAGGAGGAACGTGAGAATAACCACGCCGAGCACGACCGCGAGACCGGCGAGCAGGCGATGTCCCAGCCTGGCGAACATCGGCGGGAATCTCGCGCCGCATTCCGCGCCCCGCTAGAATCCGTGCGTGTCGCGCGTGCCTGTGCCGATTCTATTTACCGTGGCCCTGCTGTTGGCGAGCGCCTGCGGAGACGACGCACCGCGCCGCGGCGCGACGATCCTGTTCGCGTCGGGCGCCGATCTGCAGAGCATCAACCCCCTGCTCACCGTGCATCCGCTCGCGCGTCAGGTCCAGCGCTACGTCCTGCTGACGACGTTAGCGCGCTACGATTCGTCGCTCGTGCCGCGTCCCTATCTCGCGCGCAGCTGGCGCCGGTCGCCCGACGGCCGGATGCTCACGTTCCGGTTGCGGACGGACGTGCACTGGCACGACGGCGCGCCGACCACGGCGCGCGACGTCGTCTGGACGCTGCAAGCGGCGCGCGATCCTCGGACCGGTTATCCGCGACTCAGCGAGTTGAGCGATCTCACGTCGGTCTCCGCGCCGGACGACTCGACGGTCGCACTCCGGTTCGAGCATGCGGCAGCGTCAACCAATTTCCCGGATGTGCTCACTGACCTCGCGATTCTCCCGGCGCACCTGCTGGACAGCGTTCCGCCGCAGCGTTTGCGGGACGCCTCCTGGAACGTGCATCCCGTCGGCAACGGCCCGTTCCGGTTCGTCACGCACGAAGCGAACCGCCGCTGGGTGTTTGCGAGGAACGCCGACTTTCCGGCGGACCTGGGCGGTCCCCCGCAGGTCGAGCGGCTGATCGTCGTCGTCGTCGATGAGCCGATGGTGAAGCTCGCAGCGCTGGTCGCCGGCGAGCTCGATTTCGCGGGCGTGAGTCCGCAGCATGCCGCGTTTGTGCGGCGGCATCGCGGCCTCGGCATCCGCGAATATCCGCTGATCTTCCCATACGGCCTCGTCTTCAACACGCGCCGGCCCCCGTTCGCTGACCCGCGCGCGCGCCTCGCCGCGGCACTGGCGATCGACCGGCAGGAAATCGTCGACGGCTATCTGTTCGGATTCGCCGCCGTTGCCGATGGGCCGGTGCCACCGGGGTTGCCGGGCTACGTCCCGCCGCCGCACCTGCGGCCGGCTCCCGACTCGGCGCGGCGCCTCGTCGCCGAGTTGCCCGCGCCGCCGCGTTTCGAGTTGCTCACGGTGGGCAGTGGCGAAGCGCCGCTGGAGCAGATGCTGCAGGCGAAGCTCGCCGCCGTGGGGTTCGACGTGACGATCCGGCAACTCGAGCTGTCTGCATTCTTGACCCGAGTCTATGGACCGCGGCACGACTTCACGGCGGCCGTGATGGGCATCCCCGGCGATCCGGGGCTTGGGTTCCTGCAACCACTCGGTAATCTGACGGGGATTCCGGTGCCGGCGGACCCGGTCGCCGCTCAGCGACTGTTCGCCGAACGAATGCCCGTGGTGTGGTTGTATCACGGCCGCGGCGTCCAGGCCATGAACCAGCGCGTCCAGGGCGTGCGCATGGACCTGCGCGGGGAGCTGCCCACGGTCACGGCCTGGCATGTGTTGCCATGAGACGCCGCGAGCTGCCAACGTCGTTCCACGCGAGCGCGCCGATGCGACTCGACTTCGCCGGCGGGTGGACGGACGTGCCGCCGTTCTCCGCGCGCGAAGGCGGCGTCGTGGTCAACGCCGCGATCGGGTTGTGGGCGCACGTGGAGCTGCAGCTGGGCGGTGCGCTGCTGCGGCTCGTGTCCGCAGAGCTCGGCGAGACGCTCGAGTGTGCCAATTCGGGCGGCCTCGTCCCCGGTGGGAAGTTGCCGTTGCTCACCGCCGCGTTGCGGATGTTTCCGGTGCTGGGAGGCTTCACGCTGACCACGCGCTGCGACGCGCCGCCCGGGTCGGGGCTCGGCAGCTCCGGCGCGCTGGGCGTCGCCCTGGTCGGCGCGTTGACGCGCGCGCGCCAGGACTCGCTGAGCCAGCCGGAGGTCGCCGACCAGGCATGGCAGGTCGAGACCATCGAGGCGCAGCTGCCCGGGGGCAAGCAGGACCAGTACGCCGCGGCGCTCGGCGGCTTTCATCGGCTCACGTTTCGCGATCCGGACGTCGGGATCGAGCCGCTGACGCTCGATCCGGCATTTGCCGCGGCGCTGGAGCGCCAGACGTTGATTTGCTACACGAACAAGAGCCGCGTGTCCGGCGCCACGATTTCACGAGTGATGGGAGCGTATGACAGAGGTGATTCGAAAGTGACGGGCGCATTGCGCGGACTGAAGGAGACCGGTAACGCCATGGCCGACGCATTGCGCGCCGCGGATCTGGCACGCGTCGGTGCATTGCTGACGGAGAACTGGAAGCAGCAGCAGGCGCTCGATCCCGACATGCGCACCGCAGAGATGGTGCAGCTCGAAGACGCGGCCATCAAGGCCGGCGCGCTCGGTGGAAAAGCGGCCGGTGCGGGAGCCGGCGGTTGCATGTTTTTCGTGATGCGCGGCGACGGGCGACAGGCCGCGAGTGCGGTTGTAGGTGACGGGGCTAAGGTCCTGCCGCTGTCGTGGGCGAGCGAAGGAGTCCGCTCGTGGTGACGGCCGAAGAGCTGGCCGCACGCGCGGAGGTGGTGAACGGCTCCGCCGATCTGTGGGCGCTGCTGGCGCACTTGCGGGCGAGCGCGGCTCCGATCGTGCAGCGAATGCCGATCATCCCGGACCAGAAGGCGCTGCTCACGACCGACGGCGGGTTCTGCCCCGAGGATGGCACGGCGCTCACGTTCGATCCGTGGAATCCCACCGACCATCGATGTCCGGAGTGCCGCAAGGTCTGGCGAGGCGAACGCCACGACTGGTCGTGGGCGCGCTATCAGCACCTCTGGCTGGCGGAGCGCGCTGCGCACCTCGCGACGCTCGCGGCGCTCGGCGGTCCCGAGGACCGCTCAGCCGCCGCCCGTGCGCGTGACATTCTCAACGCCTATGCCGAACGCTACTGGCGCTATCCCAACCGCGACAACGTGCTGGGGCCGAGCCGCCTCTTCTTCTCGACCTACCTGGAATCGGTTTGGGTGTGCAATTACGTCGCTGCGGCGACAGTGCTGCGGGCCAGCGGTCAGCTCGACGATGCCACGGCGCGGGCCGTGAACCAGGTGACGGAAGAAGCCGCGACCGTGATCGGCGATTACGATGAGTCGTTCTCGAACCGGCAGACCTGGAACAACGCCGCGCTCACGGCCGTCGCCGTGTGGTTCGAAGACGAGGAGCTCGCCCAACGCGTCATCGAGGGAGATACGGGTCTCATCGCGCACCTGGTGCGTGGCTATGGGCGCGATGGGATGTGGTACGAAGGCGAGAACTATCACCTGTTCGCGCTGCGCGGACTGCTGACCGGAGCAGGATGGGCGCGCCTCGCGGGGGTCGATTTCGTCGCGGACGAGCGCCTGGCAACGCGCATGCGATTGGCGTTGGGCGCATCGGCGCTCACGGCACTGCCCGACTTCACGTTTCCCGCGCGTAAGGACTCGCGGTTCGGGATGTCGTTGGCGCAGCCGGCGTACGTTGAGCTGTGGGAAATCGGCCTTGCGAGACTCGGGATGCGAGATACGGGAAACGAGATGCGGGATGTCGCCGCGTGGCTTCATGCCTTGTATGCAACACCGTCCGCTCCGCGCGAACTGTCCGAATCGTATCTGCACGATGCTCCCATCGATCGCATCCCGCATCCCGTATCCCGTATCTCGCTTGCCCGCCAGCGACGCCCCATGGGAGCCGAAGAGCGTCTTGCTCGAGAGCCAGGGGCTCGCTGTGCTCCGCAACAAGGGACGGTATGTCAGTCTCGAGTGCGGGCCGCATGGGGGCGGGCACGGGCATCCGGACCGTCTGCATTTGACGCTGCACGTGGAGAGCGTTTACTGGCTTCCCGATCCCGGCACTGGACAGTACGTCACGCGCGACCTTTTCTGGTATCGCTCGACGCTGGCACATAACGCGCCGCGACTCGACGGCGACTCCCAGACGCCGGGGAACGCCAGCTGCGAATGTTTTGATGATCAGGACGACTGGGCTTGGGCGCGGGGGCGCTTCGAAAGTTTGACGCGGACGATCACCGCGGGTCCCGCCTACGTCGTCGACGTCCTGGATCTCTCGGCCCGTGAGGAGCACCAGCTCGAATTACCGTGGCACTTTGCCGGTCGTGGATCAGTGGCAACGAAAGGGCGGTGGGTGACTGACGAGCTCCCCGATGAGTTTGTCACGCGCGTGCAACGATTCATTCCGTCCGAGCCCGACGGAGGCTCGATCGTCCTGTCGCATGGGCAGGGGTCCGCGCAACTGACCGCGCATCTCGTGTTCGCCGGGGAATTGCTGGAGGTCGAGGGGCCGGGCCTCCCCGGACGCCATGAACGAGCGCGTTTCTACGTGGTGCGCGCCCGCGGCCGTAACGCCCGTGTCGTCACCGTGCTCGAGCCACATGCGAATGGGTCCGCCATTCGTGCGGTGCAGGTTCGGGGCGACGTGCTGGAGATTGAAACGGCATCCGGTATCGACCGCCATCGCTTCGGCGGCGCGGAGTGGGTGGTCGAACAGGAGGGCCAGGTGCCGCGGGGGCTGCGCGGAGCCCGCGCAGCCGCGCCGCCGTTCGTCCCGCTGCTCGAGATTGACGTGCCGGCGCCGGTCGCGGCGCCGGCGTTCCGTGTGAGTGCTCCTCCACCGCTCGACGGCACGCTCGAGGGTTTCGAATTGTCCGAGCCGCTCGAGCTCGCCCTGGAAGATCAGTACCGGCGCAGCGAGGATGCGTATCCCGGCCCCGATGATCTCTCCGCCATCGCGTACGCCGCGTGGGATAATGCGGCGCTGTATCTCGCGGTGGCGGTCACCAAACCCGACGTGTACCTGCGGCCGGCCGGCTCGGCTCCCCTCAAGCTCGACAACGAGCCGGATGACATCCATTCCGACGGGCTCCAGGTCTATCTCGGCGCCGCTCGCGGCCCGTCAGAAGGGGAGAAGAACGGCCCGGCCCCGCCTGCCGCCGGATATCTGATCGTGCCGAATCAGGACGGACGTACCGTGCGCGCCGGCACCACGAGCGACTCGCGTGACGCAAATCCCGCCGGCGTCAGCGGCGCATGGCGTCGCACCGACGTCGGCTACTGCGTGACCGTGGCGATCCCCTGGCCCGACGGCGTGCACCCGCATGCGGGGGGCCGGGCACGCTTTGATCTGATCGTGAACGAGATGCTGCCGGGCCGCCTGCGGCGCGTCGGGCAGCTCGTGTGGAGCGGCGGCGGTGGCTGGGTATGGCTGCGCGGCGATCGCCAGGATCCGGCGCGCTTCGGGATTCTGGAGCTCGTGGGATGATTACCGTCGTTCTGCACGAGCCCCAGGACCTCGTCAACATCGCGCACGTCGTGCGCGGCATGAAGAACTTCGGCTTGCGCGATCTGCGGCTCGTGAATCCGCGCGAGTATGAGCCGTATCGTGTCGAAGGGATCGCGCATCAGACGCAGGATGTGCTGGCGCGCGTGCAAGCCTTCGCGTCGTTGGAGGAGGCGCTCGCCGACGCCGTGCACATCGTCGGGTTCACGGCACGGGGGCGGACGGCGAAGCGCAATCTCCAGCGGCCGCGCGACGCGGCAGCCGAGATCGTCGCGTTGGCGGCGGGCGGTACGGCGGTGCTCCTGTTCGGCCGCGAAGACAAGGGTCTGTCCAACGAGGCGCTCGATCGCTGTCATCGGGTGGTGACGATCCCCAGCGACCCCGGTTACGCCTCGCTCAACCTGGGACACGCCGTCGTCATCATGCTCTACGAATTGGCGCTCGCGCGCGGCGCCGAGGCGCGTCCGTTCAAGGAGCCGCGCCGTACGTCGGAGCCTGCTGTCGCCGCGGACCTCGAGCGGCTCTTCGCGGACGTCGCAAAGGCGCTCCATGCAATCGAGTTCTTCAAGACCCGCAATGCCGACGGCGTCATGCGCACGATGCGCGAGATCGCCCATCGCACGCCGCTGGATGCGCGTGAGGTCAAACTGCTGCGCGCGATGGCCATCGAGGTGACCAAGTACGGTGAACGACTGGCGCGTTCCGGGCTTCACGTCGACCGCTAGCAAGCGGCCCGACGCGATGTTTGGCTCGCCCGCATTGATCACGCGGGCGTCGGGGTGCCGCGTCTGGGATCCCGACGGCCGCGAGTACGTCGATTACGTCATGGCGCTGGGCGCGGTGGCGCTGGGGTATGGGCATCCCGCCGTGAATCGGGCGGCGGAGGCCGCGATCGCGGCCGGCGTCGTGGGTCCGTTGCCGCCCGTCGCCGAGCAGCAGCTCGCGGAGGCGTTGGCCGAGCGGATCCCGTGGCTCGAGCGCGTGCGCTTTCTCAAAACGGGGGCGGAAGCGGTCGCCGCAGCGGTGCGACTCGCGCGCGTCGCCACCGGCCGCGAGCAGGTGCTGGGCTGCGGCTACCACGGCTGGCTCGACTGGTGCCAGGGGGCGGCCGAAGGCGTGCCCGCCGGAGTGCGCGAGCTGTTCGCGGAGCTGCCCTTCAACGACGTCGCTGCGGGCCGCGAGCTGATCCGGGAGCGCGCCGCGCTCCTGGCCGCAGTCGTCGTCGAGCCGGTGATCGTGTCCGAGCCGTCCCGCGAATGGCTGCAGATGCTGCGCGCGGAGACGGAGCGGGCGGGTGCGGTGCTGATCTTCGATGAAATCAAGACGGCGTTCCGGCTCGCGATCGGTGGCGCGGTCGCGCGCTACGAGATCCGGCCGGCGCCGGATCTCGTCGTGCTGGGGAAAGCGCTCGCGAATGGATTCCCGCTCGCCGTGGTGGGCGGCCGGGCGGATCTCATGGCCGCCGCGGCCCGCACCTGGATCTCATCGACGCTGGCGACCGAAGGGGTGGCGCTCGCAGCTGCGCGCGCCACGCTGGAGGTGTTCGTCCGTGAGGATGTGTGCGGGCAGCTCCACCGCGTCGGCACGCGGTTGCTGCACGGCCTGCACGATCTGCAGCG
>WNFZ01013230.1_pt1 | contig 10159 bp, 9 predicted proteins | sample 5400081 | NCBI WGS metagenome assembly WNFZ01 (sample SAMN13153365, study PRJNA577476) | soil metagenome | isolation source: 80 cm soil or saprolite under grassland replicate 1 | place: USA:California | collected 2016-06-15
AATTATATCGCGAACTTCTGGGTCACCACACTAGAAACCCGTCGCTAATCATGCCGCATAATAGCGCCCACGATGCACACGCTTAGAATCACATAGTCCGAGTCACTTTGGCGCTTTCTCAAGCTAAGTCGATGAGCGCCTGAATGGAATATGACGTGACCACGGCGTCCTCCGCCATACGGAGTCCGACCGAGCCGGCCTGAGTTTCTCCGACTTAAATCTGTCGCGTTAGCGGATGTAAGGGATCTCTGTGACAGGATTGTCAAGATTCGCAGACCAACAATGCCGAAGGCTGCTCCCGCATCCGGGAGCAGCCTCTTAACCGAGCGAGCGGTCTCACTTCAGCTTAGTTAGGGAACGGCGGCCGCGTTCGCCTGATTGATGAGAAACGTACGGTCCTCCGGAAGCAACAGGCGCTGCTTCACGAGACTGTCAGCTGCCGCAGTGACCTTGGCAACATAGTCCGCATGCGTTGGGTACCGCTCTTGGAGCGACGGGCGTGGATCACCGGCAGTGAGGCGCTCCGCCTGAGTTTTGAAGAACGGAATGAACGCCCCGGTAAGATCGCAAGAATCGCCCTCGCTGAATCCCGCTTTCCTGACGTTCCACCCCAGGTAGGTGCCCAGAGGAACCTGAACGTTGGTGTTGCGCAGACCGTCGATAGTGTTGCCGTTAACGTCAACCTGTGGTTGGAACACGGCATACTCAGCGCCGAATACTGGAGGTTCCACCATGATGTTGGAAATATCCTCGATATTAAACTGCGGTCCACGATCGAGGTAGAACTTCTGATTGGTCACACCGGGCAGGGTGAAGTTCACCGCGGGAATGTACGGGTAATGGATCTCGCTCAGCGGCACAAGAGTACCCGCGTGGAGCGTCGCATACAGGCTCGGCGGCGGCTCCCTTCCATCGACGATCCACTCGCGGAGCGCCACCAGCAGCGCCCGCTGGCCGTGGATAAAGGGGTTGCTGTTAGTCCGCAGCTGGCAATTTACCGGCGGGCTAGGCACCACAGTCGGCGGCTGCCTCGTTACGTCGCCGCCGCCGTGCTGAGTACTCGAAAATAAATAGATGCGCACCTCCTTCGGGATCGGCACGTCATGCTTGCCCTCGGAGTCAGTCGTGTTGAGCGCCATCATGGCTTGCCAATACTCGGTGTCGGTGTTCGTGTGGAAGATCTTCGGACAACTATTGGTATGCCGGCACCGATCGAGCTGCCCGGCCGTTACGCCCGAGAAGGCGTCATGGCTCACTCCCCATGTCTGCGGCGACTCCGCACCTGGGAATTGTGTCTCGGTGTGCTGCGTCCCTGACAGCCGGGTCGGTTGCGCGAAGCGAACGTTAAACGCACCTCGGTTGGAGGCCTTATGCGGTATCGCGCCTTCGAACACCTGTCGACGGTTCTCGTCCTGGTTGAAGCCGAGCTGGACGTATTCGCGAATCCAGCGACCGCTCTGTGACGAGCCGTAGATGATGGCGTACTGGATGGCATCGCCCAGCGGATTTGCCGGCCCTGGTACGACGACTTGTTTCTTGCTGTTGCCGTTGCCATGACGATCGCCATTCCCGTTGCGCAGGAAAGAGACGAAGTCACGTGTCGCGGCAAAGCCTAGACCCATGACCGTCGGATTCTTTGCCGTGTAAAGCAGTTCGTAGATGTGATTGGTGTCGAAGCCGCCCTTGAGGCACACCTTTTTCGTGTTCGGAACACCCGGGAACGGCGTGACCGAACAATCGGCAAAAGCCCAATCGCTGTTTGGGATGATCTCCTTTGAGTCGAACTGATGGACGCGCTTGGTCAGCGTCGCGCCGGCGTTGCTCGTGCTAACCGACTCGTACGCCGGTGGAGCCGTCACATCCTGCGTCGACTCCGGCGCGTTGAGAGTGTACTCGGATCGAACGCGCCCCTGGATCTCAGAGCCGTCAGGGTTCTTGGGCACCGGCAGGGTAATTCTGAGGCCGGTCGTCAAATCGCCTTCCCATCCGCTATCAACGAGCGTGTACCCTTGACGCTCGAGGAAACCGTCGCCGATGTTGGTCGCGTTGCCGCCGACGTTGAGCTCCGGACTCCTGATATTTCCGCGGTTCGGCACGTCATAGAGGATCGTCCCGTTGCCACGACTCAGGTCGACGGGCTTGGTAATCGAAAAATCCATCGAGTACTCGACCATGCCGCGCGCGTTGCGCGGCGCCAACTGGATGTCAGTGATGACCGCATTCAGCGGATCGTTCGGATCCACCTCGCCGAACGCGACTCCGGTAAGGGTTTCGTATTGCCCTACGCTGCCGAATGAGGCGCCACCGAAGGCTGGTGATGTCTTCGTGCTAATGACAATCTGCGTTATTCGCGCTTCGGCCGGCTTACCAATACCCAACAGAGCAATGGCCAGCGAGATTAAAAACACGGCCCGCGCGACGCGGGGCAGACGGATAGGCATTGTAATTCTCGGCATGTTTATAGCTAGCATTGGTCCCTCCTAATTGGGGTAGGACGGTGGTTACCAAGCGGCGCTTATACCCGCTGGTTGCAGTTGTCAAGGATTATTTTAGCTGCTGAATGCAACTTTATTTTGTCAGCCCGAGTTCTTTGCGAGCACGATCTACGAAACTCAAATCGGCAACGTCCTCGACCTTAATAGGCCGAGTCACTTTGGCGCTTTCTCGAGCCAAGTCGATAAGCGTCTGAATGGAAGATGCCGTGACCACGGCGTCCTTCGCAATTACGCGCGCCACGTCTTGAAAGATCGATTCCGCCATCTTGCGGTCGCTGAGCTTCCAGCGCTTTATGATCATCTCGACGATCTCGCTCTGGCGGCCTTTGTCCAGGAGGAACATGACACTGCGCAATTGCGCGCGCACTATTCGGTAAACTTCATCGGGATTTTCCTTGATGCGCTTTTCAGTGGTACCGAATCCCGACTGAGCGAACTCGACGACGTCCCCCAGGAATAGTAGTTCGTTGAAGCCTTTTTCGCGCAAAGAAATTTTCCGTCACGGAAAGGAGCGAGGCATCGACGGCGCCGGATTCAGGTACAGCGATTCGCCCGCGGTGCTCGCCCGGGCAACTAGCGTGCTTCGGCGCAGTGAAATGGCTGGAAGCTAGCGGAGCGGTCAGTGGACCAAATAGGTAGTGGAAGTCGCTACTATGGTATGGGGCGTTTTCGGAACCAGTCGACGAGAAAATCGCCCAGCGAGCGAATTTTTTGCGGCGTTGGCTTGCCCGGACAAAAGACCAGGGAAAGCGGATGCACGGGAATCGGGAAACGACTGAGGATTTCGCGCAGAGCGCCGCTTTTGAGATCCTCTGTGACACAATAAAGTGGCACGATGGCGATTCCTAAACCCGCCAAGGCAGCCTTGCGCAACATCAGCACGCTGTTGGAAGCAAACGGACCTTGCACTTTAACCGACACTTGGCCAGCACCGCCCAGGCGCCAGACGCGGTCGCTAGGGTCTGAGTTGATGTGCACCAGGCATTGATGGCGCGCGAGTTCGCGCGGCTGCTGCGGTTCTCCATGTTTTTTGAGATAGGCTGGCGCGGCGCACAACAACCAGCGCAGATTAGCGATCTTGCGCGCGACTAAATTTGAATTGCGGACGGGCGTGGTGTGCACCGCGACGTCGAAACCACGTTCGATGAAATCGTAGGCGCGAAACGACAAATCGTCGAGCACCAAACTGACATTGAGATAGGGATTCGCCGCCGCGAAGCTCGCGATGGCATCCCCTAGCGCCAACGTAGTAAACGATTTCGGCGCAAGAATTTTAAGCGCGCCCTCAGGCACCTTTTGCGTTCGTTTGAGCGAGCCTTCGTTCTGTTCGATTTCCGTAATCACCCGCTGACAGAACTCAAAATGTTTCGCCCCGGCTTCGGTGAGCGTGATGCGCCGTGTGGTGCGCGTCAGCAGCCGCACGCCCAAATGCTTTTCCAGATCGGTGACGTGGCGCGAAACCAACGGCCGCGACAAGGCTAAGGTCTTAGCGGCTTCGGAAAAGCTGCCGAGCCGGATGATCTCGACAAAACTCTGCATAGTGCGAAGGCGGTCCATGTCGATTTCAATTGGTTAAACTTCTGCAACCGTGGTTTTAACAATTGCGCTCTTCTCGAACCGAAGCAAGAGGGCGTAAGGTTCCGTATTGCGGTCCGGCATCCAGTAATCCATGCCTTGAGCGCTTGTCAAGCGACCGGACAAGCGCTTCGGAGTCATCACAAGAGAAAAGAGGTGCCAGCACGATGACGAAAAGTCGATTCGTAACAGCCTGTGCGGCGATTGCTGCCGTTTCTCTTTGGGTTTGCCTGTTGCTTGTGGGTATGGCTCAAGCCGCCGAGCAACTAAAAAAAATTCGCATTGCCATTCCAAGCGTCGTTATCGATTTTGCGCCGCTCTGGATCGCGCGGGATAGGGGGATTTTTCGCGACGAGCGCATTGATCCCGAGGTCACTTACATTCAGGGCAACGTTCGAGTCGTGCAATCTCTGGTTGCCGGCGAAGTGCAGTTTGGCGTCGCTGGGACCGCGGGTGCGGTTTCGGCCCGAGCGGCGGGCGAAGAAGTGATCATTATCGCCGTGCCGATGAATCGTCTGGACTACACGTTCGTGGCGCGCCAGCCGGTCAACAAGCCCGCCGATCTTGCCGGCAAGAAGATCGGCATCGGGGCAGTCGGCGGCTCCGACGAACTGGCGACCCGCATTGCGCTGGAAAAGCTCGGCGTCAATCCAGCGAGTGTGACGATGATTACAGCCGGCGGTTCGGCCGAACGGCTGACCGCGCTGCGCATCGGCTCAGTCGATGCCGCCACCGTCGGCGGCGCAACCTTTATTGGCGGCGGGGCGGGGCTGCACAAAGTGCTCGATCTTATCGATCTGGGCGTCGAGTTTCCCTTCACGGCGATCTTTACGACCAAGAAGTTCGCCGCGGCAAATCGCGACGCAGTTTTGGGATTGATCCGCGGTTACATGCGCGGCGTGCGCTTCTTCCAAGAAAATAAAGAAGAAGCGATCGCGATCACAGCGCGCAACTTGAGAACCACGAATAAAGATCTGCTCGAGCGCCAATGGCTCTATGTCAAAGACCACGTGTACGAGAAAATTCCTTATCCAACGGAAAAGGGATTCAAGCTAATCTTTGATATGCTAGCGCCAAGAAATCCTAGGGTAGCCGCCTTGCGAATGGACGATGTGTTTGACGCGAGCTTTGTTAAAGAGTTAGTGGATAAAGGGTTCTTTAAATAGCGAGGTCTAAGCAATGACAACGAAATTAGCCGATGGGAGCGGAGCGAGGATAGATGTTCACGCCCATGCCTTTACGCCCGAGTTTACCAAAGTGCTAAGAAAGACCGTATCTCGACCACTTGCCATAAGAAGCATCTGGGAATGGGATGAGAATAGATTCTTGGGTGAAATGGATCGCTGGGGTGTTACGTTGCAGATCCTATCATTGCCGCAGATGTACGAGTACTTCGATTGGGGAAATCACAAACCGGCGCTTGAAATGTCTCACGTCGCCAATGATGAATACGCGGAAATATGTGCTAAGCATCCACAACGGTTCAGGATGTTCGCATCGATTCCGATGATGGACGCCGACCAGGCGTGCAAAGAGCTAGAGAGAGCACGGCGTTGTCCCGGATTTTCCGGTATTACTCTGTGCACCCATATTCGAGAACGAGCGCTGGATGAGCCAGAGTTCGCGGCCTTCTTTGATTATGCCAACGCAAGCGGTTTGGCGATGTTTCTTCATCCGCTGGAGCGACCGCTGCCCAAAGAGTGGAACGTTTACCGTCTCGATCACCTCATTGGGTTACCAGTCGATACGACCTTTGCGTTGTCGAGACTCGCGCTAGGAGGGTTCTTCGACAAATATCCAAACCTCAAAATCATCGCTGCCCACGTCGGCGGAGCCGTCCCCTTTTTAATCCGCAGAATCGAGAGAGCCTTTCGTGAAGGCAAAAGCCAGTACAAACCAAGTCACTATTTCAGCCAACTCTTTTACGACACGGCAGGACCCACAGATGAAGCCATCGTGGCGTGCGTTGCCAGAATGTTTGGCTCGGAACAAATCGTATTCGGCACTGACTACCCGTTCGGACTCGGGCAAGAAGGGAAGCAGTACATTGAACACGCCGTTGAAGTGGTCCGAGACTCAGGTTTGAACGAGTCGGATTTGGCAAAAATATACGGCGGCAACGCCCGGCAACTCCTGCACATCGACCAGCCGTAACGCGCGAGGAGTAATATGATTCGTGTGGCTTTTGTGATCGGCGGCTATCCTCCCGAAGAGCACAAGCGGCGCGCAGATGTGGCGCTGTCTTATTCGACAGCGGAAATTCAGGTGGGCATCGTTGACGTGGCGGCCACCCCCTACTTTTATGGCATGACGCCCACGGAGATTCAGCTCGTCGCGCCGGCTTTCATCGAAAGCTTCAAGCGCGCCGAAAAGGAAGGCTATGACGCCGTGGTGCCGCTCGGCACGCTCGACCTGGGTGTCGACGGCGGCAAATCGGCCGTCGATATTCCCGTGGTCGGTCCTACGGAGGCTTGTCTTCACGTCGCATCTCTAATCGGCGACCGCTTTGGTGTCATGGTCTATCATCCGAGCCTGGTAACTTTTTCTCGCGCGATCATTCGGCGGTACGGGATGGAGTCGCGTATTGTCGGCTTTGGCGTCAGCGGCTTTGACCTGCCCGATCTCGCGGCGCACCACGATGAGGTTGTCGCCAACTTTGTCGGGGAAGCGAAAAAACTCGTCGCTCAAGGCGCCGAAGTCATTTACCCGATGGGTATCAGCCAGTGTCCGGTGCACATCAAACCTCAGTGGCTGCAGGAACAATTGGGCGTGCCGGTCGTCGAAGGCATCGGCACGCCCATCCGGATCGCCGGGATGCTCGCAGGTCTAGGTCTTTCGCAGAGCCGCGTGCGGTGTCCGCCGTGCGTACAGACGAAGGAATCGTTATGGCAAGCTATGAAACTATTTTACTTGAGCGCCGCGATAATATTGCGACGATCACGTTTAACCGGCCGCACAAGCGCAACGCGATGAATCCGAAGCTACATCAAGAGATGGTCGAAGTTTTAACCGAGCTAAGATTCGACAAGGATTTGCGCGTGCTTATTCTCACCGGCGCAGGCGAAAGTTTTTCCGCCGGTGAAGATTTGAAAGAATTTTTCTACGAGCAGCGCGACCGCATGGAGTTCGAGCGCTTGCTGGACAAGGCGCTCGAATGGCGGGTGCGTATTCTGCGCGCCTTTCCGGTTCCCACCATCGCCGCAATAAACGGATATTGTTTCGGGGGCGCGTTTTCGATCGTCTCCGGCTGCGATATCGCGATTGCCGCCGATGAAGCGACCTTTGGACTTTCGGAAGTGAACTTCGGTCATTTTCCCGGCGGCCCGGTGAGCAAACAGATCTCGCAGATCCTGCGCGTGCGCGACGCGATCTATTATATCCTGACCGGCGATACGTTTAACGGCAAGCGCGCCGCCGAAATCGGCTTTGTCACCTACTCGGTGCCGCGCGCGTTGCTGCTGGAAGAAGTTAACACGCTTGCCCGCAAGCTCGCGGAAAAAGACGCGCTGGCGCTGCGCGCTTGCAAAGACGCCTACCGCGACAGTTTGCTCATTCCCGATTTCGAAACCGCGTTGAGCTACAGCTCGGCGAAAAGCGATCAGCTCTCGCTTCTCCAGGGCGGGGCGTGGAAAGATCAGGGCATCAAACAATTCATCGAAGGAGCATATCGCCCAGGTTTCGGCGCGTTCAAAAAAGACAAATAGGAGCGGGGCCGCCATAAGGGCATCCAAAGACCGACGGAGATCGCTCATGCGCAAATTTTTTGAGGCTGCGATGGTCGCCTTAACGGCTTGCGTTGGCCTGTACAGTCCGGCGCGCGCGCTGGAAAGTATTGTCATCGCTTACCCAACGACGAGCAGCCAGTTTACGCCGCTGTGGTTCACCCGCGACGTCGGACTGTACGAAAAATACGGCCTCGACGGAAAGTTGGTCTTTATTCAAGGCGGCAGCGTGCTACTGCAAGCGATGCTCGCCGGGCAAGCCCAGGCGGCGCAGAACGGCGTGGCTGAAACGGTGACGGCGATCCTGCGCGGCGGCGATGTTCGCATGCTGGGGGTCACCGCGAAGATTTTTCCCTATAGTTTGATCGCGGCAAAAAACATCAAAGGGGCCAAAGATCTCGTCGGCGGGCGAATCGCGATCAACCGCGTCGGCGACGTAAGTGCCTATGGTTCCCAACTCGCTTTGCGCAAGCTCGGGCTCAATCCAGACAAGGACGTGACTATGCTGCAGGTCGGCGGCTCGCCGCAGCGTTTGGCGGCGCTGCAGTCCGGCAGCGTGCAGGCGGCGGCGATGGATTTCATGTCAGGGCTGCGGCTGGCCAAGCTTGGTTTCCCCGTGCTGGTGCAGCTGAATCTGAATTATCCCTACTTGGGGCCTGTGGTCTCCGGCAAAGTTCTGCGCGAAACGCCGGCGCTCGCCGAAGCTTTTATCAAAAGCTACGTCGAAGGCATCGCCCGCTTCAAGCGTAACCGCGAGGAGGGCATCAAAGCGCTCGGCCATTATATGAAATCCAACGAAACCGAGATTTTGAATAAGGCCTACGAGTTCATCGCCAACGAATTTTACGCGGAGAATCTCGAACCCGACGCCAGGAGCTTCCAAGATCTGATGGACGAGATCGGTGAGCGCGAGCCGCTGGCAAAAAAGGCGACCATCCCTCAGGTTTTCGATTTAACGATTGCGCACAAACTGGACAAAGAAGGTTTTTTCAAAAACGTTTTCAAGAAATAGAGAGGGAACAAATGATGACTGCCGAGTCAAAAAACAACGGCGCGGCTGTTGCGGCGCCATTCAAAATCGAAAAAGTCCAAAGCTGGCGCGCTACCCTGCGCCGCGCCGTCGCCTGGAAAACCGCGCGCTACACCAAAGGCGATATCGAAGCGACGGTGGTGGGAATTGCCGATGAGTTGGGCAATATGGGCTTCGGCTACATGCCGGCCATGCTTATCGTCGGCGAATCGCCAGCCACGGCAGAGGCGCTGCTGCATGGCACCATCGCCCCGCTATTGCGTGAAGGTGAAATTATCGGCGTGCCGGATGTGATGAAGAAAATCGATTTCGCCGTCGGCGCTAATTTGCAACTCAAGTTTGCCGTCGAAGAGGCGTTGTTGGACTTGCAAGCGAAGCGCATGAAGACGCCGCTGTTCAATCTTTTCGGCGGCCTATCGCGCCGCGAGGTGCCGGTCATGCGTATGCTCGGTCTTAAGCCCCCGAAGGAGACTGCCGCGGAAGCGCGGACTCTCGTTGACTTTGGTTATCGCTACGTCAAGATCAAGATCGGCGTGGATGATCAGCGCGATGTCGAAACCGTCAAGACCACGCGCGCCATGCTGGGCGACGACGTAGTCATTTCCGTTGACGCCAACCAGTCCTACGCGCCCATGCGCGCAGTCAAAGTATTGAACCAGCTAGAGGTCTGCAATCTTGTCGTCTGCGAGCAGCCGGTGCGGAAGGACGACGTGCGCGGCATGGCGTTTGTGCGCCAGAACGTCTGTACGCCGATTATGGCTGACGAAGGAATCGAAACCGCCGCGGACGCGCTCCGTTTAATCGAAGCCGGCGCCATGGATGCGGCGAGTATCAAGCTTTGGAAGATGGGCGGCTACTATAAATCGCGCGAAATCGCGGCCGTGTGCAGCGCCGCCAACGTCGGTGTCCACATCGGAAGCACCGCCGGCAGCCAGCTTATGGAAGCGATGCAGCTGCACTTTTGCGCGGCAATCCCGGAGTTGTTCGCCGGCGCCGAGATCGGCGAGTTCGAAAGTTTGAACGATGATCCCGCATCCGGGCTCAACGTCACCGAAGGCAAGCTCACCGTTTCGAATCGAACGGGTCTGGGTGTCGACATCGACATGAACAAACTGCAAGAAACGACGGCGTTCTGGCAGCCGAACTGAGAAGGAGTTTCGGATTTACTCCCGCAAAGACGCAAAGCTTTGGAAAACGCGGCGCTGCACCGCTCTGAGCTTGAACCTTTGAACCTTGAACTTTGAACGCCGCGGTAATCCGCGGTCAAGCGGAGCGATTATGATTCGAGTCGCATTTTGCATCGGCGGCTATCCGCCGGAAGAATACAAGCGGCGCGC
>WNFZ01006978.1_pt1 | contig 10158 bp, 7 predicted proteins | sample 5400081 | NCBI WGS metagenome assembly WNFZ01 (sample SAMN13153365, study PRJNA577476) | soil metagenome | isolation source: 80 cm soil or saprolite under grassland replicate 1 | place: USA:California | collected 2016-06-15
CTTGCAATCCATCGCTAATGTAGCAAACGCGGCAGCGGTGAGTTCGCACTGCTATCTCTACGACGCCATCCATCGTAGGACGCAGGCGAACATGGAGGATGGCTCTGTCTGGAAATACGATTATGACGACCGCAACGAGTTGACCGCCGGTAGGCGGTATTGGGCCGACTGGTCGCCGGTGAGCGGGCAGCGGTTTGAATACGCCTACGACAGTATCGGCAACCGCACCAACGCCGCCTCAGGCGGAGACGTGAACGGCGCGAATCTGCGCACCACGACCTACGCCGTCAACAATCTCAATCAATACACCACCGTCACAACGCCAGGCTACAAGGACATTCTGGGTGTGGCCCTGGCGACGAACAGCGTCACCGTCAACAGCGGCTCTTGCGACCGCAAGGGCGAATTCTTTCACCGCGAAATTACTGTGGCCAACAGCAGCAGCGCCGTGTGGCAGAACGTGACCGCCAGTTCGGCTGGGAATTCCACCAACGGCAACTTGGCCGTCCCGAAGAACGCACAGAGTTACACCTATGATCTGGATGGCAACCTGACGTACGACGGGCTGTGGTTTTACGCGTGGGACGGGGAAAACCGGTTGACTGGGATGAGTATGAGCTCAATCGAGACGAGCGGCTTCCCGGCAGCGCAGCGCAAGTCTCTTGGGTTTGCCTACGACCAGTTGGGACGACGCATTCGGAAGATTATGGGCTCTTGGAACGGGGGAGGCTTCACCAACTACGCGACCAACCTCTTCGTTTACGACGGATGGAACCTGGTGGCAGAACTGGACCACGTGGGGAATGTGAGACGCAGCTACACTTGGGGACAGGATTTAAATGGGAAGACGTCGCTTGACGAGGAGAACGTCGGAGGCGTAGGCGGGCTATTGTTGCTGCGTGAACACGGCACCGGCACTACCAACCATTTCGCAGGTTTTGATGGGAATGGGAACGTGCTGGCGCTGGTGAAGACGGACGGTTCCCTCAGCGCCCGGTACGAATACTCACCTTTTGGGGAGACGATTCGAGCCAGTGGCCCCCTGGCGAGGACGAATCCATTCCGCTGGAGCAGCAAATTTACGGATGAGGAAAGCGGCCTTGTCTGCTATGGCTACAGGCAGTATTTGCCCTGCCTTGGACGTTGGATTTCGCGGGATCCGCTGGGGGAAGAAGGAGGCATGAATCTCAATGCGTTTGTTGCAAACAACGCGATATGCCATTTTGATCTTGACGGCCGCTCAGACCCAATTGAGCTTATCAGAAAGCTCCCGAACCTGACGCGAAGTCTTATGGTAAGTGCGATGTTGGCCTGGAAAGCCAAAGGAGGCAGCGGGCCGAGTGTGCAGAATTGGCTGAGCAAACAACAAGGGTATGAACAGACAGCAAGGGAGCTTAGGGCGAGCGGCAAAAAGGGGGAGAGGAAGGGAGGGCAAGGCGGTGGTGGGAAGGGTGGTGCTGCAATGATCGCAATTGGTCTTGGTTTGGTCTGGTTGGAGGCAACAGAGCGTGGAATAAGCGCATTCGCAAGTGTGCTAAGTGACAGTTCACCTAGCCAAGACGAAACGCAAGCGTCGCTTCAATCGATGTTTCGGAAGGCATTGAATGGTGACGATGCCGATTTCGATATAATAAGCGCAGCGTTAGAGATGACCGGCGGTACGGCGGCCGACGCACTTGTCGCGTGGGATGCATTTGAGACTATGGCCGACGTAGCCGGTTCGTCTGGACCAAGCGACTAAATGATCTTAAATGCGAGTTGCTTCAAGATTTAGTTCAGCTCTCTGCTCCGCTGCTGTTTTCGGTCAAGCGACCCTTTTTCAGCTGCCTCTGCACCTATTCAATCGGATGGCTCTGTGGTTGTCTCCGCACTTCGATTACCAAGGCATCACGATCGTGGACTTTCGGCCAGAAACACGCGACCGCTTTACTAGTCTCGTCCAAGAAGCGCTCGCTTTCATCAGCGAAAAGGATCCTAACAGATATCGGCGCGTGCTGCGAGAGATCAAATTGATCAATCATCTGCCGAGAGTTACGGGAGCGCAGTATTTCCGTCCGTCAAGGGTGTGCTATATCGACGAACAAGTATTTCAAGCCGCCAAGAGTCTGCACGGGAATGTGGGAGCACTGGCGTGTGTGCTCGTTCACGAATCCGTCCACGGTGAACTCTTTACGAGGCATGTTTTGGAAACGTCGAGGAACCGCTCACGTATCGAAGGCCTTTGTAATCGGGAAATGGCTCGCTTTGCGCGGCGAGCCAATTTCAACATAGAAGGGTGGGTTGAAGAGTCCGCTACTCCTCCGTCATATGGACAACAACTCCGCTTCGCCTTTCGAAGATGCCTGGAAATGCTCCGCCATGATTTATTTGGTCGGTGATGGGCTGGGGCAGCCTGCGCTACTGTGCTGCACCACCTTGTGGAAGCGGTGGATTATGTAGTGCTTTGTCCCAAAGGCAGAGCACCCAATGGGGCACCGACCGTGACACGAACCGACATCTGACACCGGCGAAGAGGTGACGACTGTACTCAAAGACTCAATCCGACGCCAAAGGTTTGGTTCCATCGAAGCCTTCAACAAAGCCTTTCCTCCAGGTTCACACATCGCTGCGGACCACTATGACAAACTTGCGGAAGTGAACAGCCGACTCCACAACCTTCTTCCGCAAACGTAGAAGGAATCTAAGGAGATGCGACATTTCACAGGAATTAGCTGATTTCCCCGAGCTCGATCATCGCCGCGGAGTTGAGCAATGGCCCGTGAGCCTTGGGTTTCAAAATCTCAGCCATGCCAGAGAAAAAGGAGAAAATGGTCGCATGGCCGCCCTGCCCGACAGCCCCGTCGTCTCGATTATTGTCCCGCGCGCAAGGAATGATTTGCCCGTTCGCGACGACGCACAGGGTGGAAACATTGAGGTTGGCCGATGAGGGAAGGTCCATGACCTCAAATTGTCCAAGGAGATGTTCGTTTCCATCCGGCGTGCTCGCCCCTCGATAGAGTGTCAACCGTGGCCGCGGATCGCTGCTCCAGAATTGGGCGACGGCAGGAACGGGTTTGCCTGGCGGGATAAGCGTCTCCCGCTTGCCGTAGAAGAGAAGTTTCATTGGCTGCAAAGGAAATCGACTCGCTGATTGGGGAGGCGCCTGCTCCGGCAACTCCCACTTCAGCTGTGCCAGGAGCATCAGATGATCCTTCTCGGGATGTGTGTAGCGTTGAAAGACCAACTCTTTGTCCCGCTCCGAAGTTGGAAACACCACGTTCATCATTTGTATCGAGGCAAACTTGTCCACCACCGCGCGCGGAGTCAGCGCTCCGGCCACCTGCTTGAGCTTGCCCTTCAATGTCACCTGAAGGCAGTAGGCCAAATACGCCACGAAGATGTGCGCCTCAATCCTTTTCTCCTTCTTGTGATACACCGGACGGATGCTCAGGTCGTCTTTGAGACTCTTGAACGCCGCTTCAATTTCGGTCAGCAGAAGGTACTGCTCCCATAACTGCCTCGGATGGCAGCGGCGGGGTGAACATGTGGTGAAACGGGCGGTTTGAAAATGCGCCGAGGATTTTACACGTTCAGTAGAGAAAGCGGGCGGCAGCCAAAAGCCACCGCCCGCCAGTGATTAGAGAGATTCGATCTGGTCCTTCATTCTATAACTCTTGCCTTCGACCACGACCGTTTCAGCGTGGTGAAGGAGCCGGTCGAGCACGGCGCTGGTTAGAGTCGCGTCGTTGTTGAAGAGCTTGGCCCAACTTTTGTAGGGCTGGTTGGTGGTCAGCACGATAGATCCCCGTTCGTAACGCTGGCTGATGACTTGGAACAATAGGTCCGCGCCCGTCTTGTCGATCGGGAGGTACCCGACCTCATCAATGACGAGCACCGAAGGGGAGAGGAGCTTCTTGAGTTCGGGCTTGAGGCGGTGATTGATCTGAGCCGCCGTCAGGGTGTTGATGATCTCCACCGCAGTGGTGAAGCGAACGGAGTGTCCAGCCAGACACGCCGCGTGTCCCAGGGCCGAGGCTAAATGCGTCTTCCCGATCCCAACTCCGCCGACGAAAATGACGTTCCCTTTGTCCGGCACGAAGGCCAGGCGGAAGAGGTTCTGCACCTGGGGGCGATTAATCTTCTTGGGCCAGCTCCACTGGAAGTCTTCCAGCAGTTTGATCGTGGGGAAGCGAGCGGCGGCGATGCGTCGCTGCACGCTGCGTTGCTGGCGAACCTGAGTCTCTCCGTCGATGAGTCGAGCCAGATAGTCGACGTGGGTCCAGTGCTTCTGGACGGCCTCCGCCGCCAGTGCGGCGTATTGCTCCCGCAGATAATGCAGACGCATGAGTTGGAGTTGCTCTTCCAGCCGTTGTTCCTGTTCCTTCACGGGACACCTCCATCGTTGCGCTGGTAGATCGACAAGTCGGGCTCAGGCAGCTCCAGATCCAGGAGGTCGTGGCGGCGAGTCAGGTGCAAGGCCCCCGGCTGGGCCTGCGGTCGTTCGCGCTGAGCCAGGAGGTTGGCAATGTATTCGGCGCTGAAGGCGTGGTAAGCCAAGGCGTCTTCCAGGGCGCGGGCGACTTTGTCAGGCCCGTAGCATTCGGCCAGGGCGACGATCTTTTGCACGTGATGGTGCGGGTTGACGCGCTTGTCGGCCAACTGGCGGTGGTAGGCTTCGGCCTGAGGACTCAGGGCCATGAACTTCATGAGCAACTGCTGTTGGCGACCGGCCCGTCGTTGCGCCAGGAGTTCCTCGGTGTGCTCGGGCTTCTCCACGTCCTTGTGGCGCTCGTAACTGCGTCGATGTTCGGCGATGGGCTGATCGTGGTGATAGATGACCAGGCGCTCGGGATAGGCTTTGACCAACACCGACTTGTCGGCGAAACGAGGCGGGACGGTGTAGCGATTGGAGTCAAAGGCCACGCGGCAGCGAGAGTTGGCGCGCGTATGATGGATCACGGCCGCTTGGTAGGGTTGCACGTTGAGCGGGCGCAGTTTGGGGACCTCTTGCAGGAACAGTTCCATCGGCGTCTGGTGGGTTTCGGCATGACGGCGAACATTGGCGACGTGTTCGAGCCAATGGCGCACCGCGTGATTGACGGCATCCAGGCTGGTGACCTCCAGACCGGCCAGGAAGTTTTTCTTCACATAAGCCACCGCCGACTCCACGCGGCCTTTTTGTTGAGGTTGGCGTGGCGCACACGCACGGATCGTGAAGCCGTAATGCTGGGCCAGGTCCAGGTAGCGCGGATGCAGCGTGGCTGGACCGCCGACCGGATGAGCCAGCACGGCCGTCTTACAGTTGTCGACCATCACCTCGGTGGTGGCTCCGCCAAAGTAAGCAAACCCATTCTGATGGCAGGCCAGGAAGTGTTCCATGGATTGAGCCAGCGTGAACTCGACGTAAAGCCGGCGACTGAACGCCAGCACCATGACAAAGAAGCTCAGGCGCCGGCGTGTCGTCTCCAAAGGGAGCCACCCCGCTGATCCCCAATCGACTTGGGCACACTGGCCGGGCAGGAACTGGAGCGTGAGGTAAGCGGTGGTCGCCGGAGGACGCAACTGGCGAACCAGTTCCTTGAGGATGCTATATCCGCCGGTGTAGCCGCTCTCGCGCAACCGTTGGAGGATCTGCTGGGCCGAATAAGGATGCTGATGGAGCAGGCCAACGATCTGAGGACGGAACGGGTCGAGTTTGCTGGTCCGACGTGTCGACTCCCGCCGACGATAACTGCCCGTCACCGACCATTTGGCGACGGTGCGCTCGTCCAAGCCCAACAGGCCGGCGGTCTGGGCGATGGAAAGTCCGTCGCGCTCACAACACTGACGGATCTTCTGGAACGTTTCGTAATCGATCATGCTGCCCCTCCCAGCGCCTGGCGCAGAATGTCGGCGACCGTGCGCACTTGACCTTCGGCCGAGGGGGTCGCACTGGCTTTGGGTGCCTCCCCCAAGTCCAGCACTTGGTAGAGCGGCTTTTGATACGCGATGAGGTCGGCGCCGATGAGTTGACGACGCGCCGCCGATAGCCCGAGCAGATCGACCTTGAGGGCCCGCGCCAATGTCGCATCGGAGTAATAGCTCAACCCCTGGGCGTCTCCGACGCTGACCAGGAAGAGGTAAAGAGCCCAGGCGCAGTGATCGCAATCACGGAGCCGATGTTGACGAATAAGCCGGTGGTCGACCCAACTGAAGTGGGGTGGGATCTTTCGTTGTCGTTCGGGGCAGAGGAGCTTTTTTTGTGTCATACGGTAGGTTTTGGTTCAGGGACCGGCAGGACGGGATGTCCAACAGGTCTTGGCCCTTGGCTACCATGCGACGGGCGAAACCAACGATGTCCTCTTGTAGCGCTGAATCGACTAATTGAGAGAGAAGTCCCACCAGCAGAGGCGTTTGGGCCAGACAGACATCTTGTAGCGTACGGCGGAAGAGATCTTGCGGATCCCCTTCCACAACACTCTGAACATCAGCAGCTTGATCGTGGCAGACATCTTGTAGCGTACCCGCAGACTTCCTTTTGTGCGTTTGCCAGTATCCGGGGTGGCTCTGACGCCACTGCCGCACTCGCTCGACTTGATCGGGGCCGCCGAAGTGATCGGCGTTCTCCGGTTTGGCCAGCCAACGTCGTTGACTGGCGCGCTTGCTGGCCTGCCGACACGGCTCCTTCTGACAGAACTTTTGGTGATGGCGATTACGAGCATCGGCAAGGAAGATCTCTCGGCAGCACAGGCATTTCATCGGGGCGCAAGAAAATCCACGACCCGCTCCCGCCTTGCCAGATCAACTCGCCCCCTTCAGCGTGCAATGACACCGAGAAGAACATCCATCCGGAAGAAGGAATAAGAGATTTCTGTGAAGTGATCCAAGAAGACGGCGGCGGAAGAACACCGCATTTTCAAACCGGCGCTTTCACCGCATTTTCAGACCGGCGCGCCCACTAAAGACGTGATCAGGGAATCAACGGCTTCTTTTCGAACTCGCTCGCCAAATAAATTCATAGTTATTTGTCTGTTTCGTCAAGCAGAGGCCTCAAGGGGTCGCATCTCGACATTCGACATTTTCGCCCATTCAGGTTGGAAACTGGCCAGGAGGTTCTGCGCTCAGCGGTCGGTCCATGCGAGATACTTTGCGCCTTCGGGCCCGCGGCGGTCGAGGTAAATGTCGAATGTCGAGATGTGACCCCACTTTCCGCCGTCAGGGTTCGGCCTCGAACATCTCCTGCAACCGTCGCACGTCAAAGCGACTGGTGAACTGTTGAAAGGATTCGCGGCCCTGGCGGCACCCGAGATAGGTGCGTAACATTCGTTCGAGCAAGTGGGGCAATTGGCTGGCGGTGATCCCGCTGAAGATTTGCCGGCCCACCGCCTGGTGCTTGCCAAAGCCGCCCCCGACGAACACGTGATACGCCTCGACACTTTGGCCTCCCAGTTTTGTTTTCGTCCCGAGGCAACCGATGTCGCCCATGTAATGCTGCGCGCAGGAGTGCGGGCAGCCGGTGAAATGAATGTTCACGGGCTGATCGAGTTCGACGCGTTTCTCCAGCCAATTGGCCAGTTCAAGCGCGTGACCCTTCGTGTCGGATTGCGCGTACTTGCAGTAGCGATTGCCCGTGCACGCGATGATGCCACTGGCCACGTTCGACTGCCGCGTGCTCAATCCCATCCTTTCGAGCGCGCGCTGGAGGGTGGGCACGAAGGCGTCGGGCACATTGGGGATGAGGAGATTCTGCCAGACGGTCAACCGGATTTCGCCGCTGCCGTAGCTGTCGGCCAGGTCGGCGAGGCGGAGCATTTGTTTCGGGGTGATCTGCCCGACCGGCAACGCGACCCCGACGTAATTCAAGCCGGGCTGGCGTTGCGGAAAATCACCGACATGGGAGTGGGGCAGTTCGTGAGACGCCCAACGCAGGCTCGCCGGGTCATAGGGCGCGCGCCGGAGCGGATGGCCAAGGATCCGCTCGACCTGCGCGCGGAATTCGTCGAGCGACATCTTCTCCAGCAGGTGCTTGAGCCGCGCTTTCTTACGGTCGGTGCGGCAACCCTGCTCGATGAAAACGCGCGTGATGGCCACGACGACTTTGTTGATCTGGGCGGGCGGGACGACGACGCCGAGGTCGGCGGCGAACTTCTGGTGGCCGGTGGCGCCGCCAACCGCGATGCGGAACAGCACTTGGTCGCCGAGCGTGACGGCTTTGACGCCGATGTCGTTGGTATCCTCGACCGCCCCGATCAAGCCGCCGCCGTCGAAAGCGATGTTGAACTTGCGTGGGAGATCGTAGAGGGAACGGTCATGGATGATGATCTGGGCCAGTTCATTGACGAACGGCAGCACGTCAATCAGTTCGACCGGGTCAATCCCGGCCGTGGGATTGGCGGTGAGGTTGCGAATATTGTCCGCGCCGGCGCCGCGCGTGTGCAAGCCGACGCTCTGAATGCGGCGCAACACTTCGGGCGCGTCCCTGGGCTGGATGAGGCGGATCTGAAAGTTGGCGCGAGTGGTGATTTGAACGTAACCGGTCGTCAGTTCCTGCGCGACCCGGGCGATCTCGCGCAACTGGTACGTCTTCACCACCCCGCCGGGGATGCGCAAGCGCGCCATGAAGGCGTCCTTGACCGGCGCGAGGTAAAAGAGGCCATTCCATTTGAAGCGGAAGATGTCCTCCTTCTCCGGGGCCTGGTTGGCGATGGCATGCTCGACGATCTGCGGGTAGGCATCCAACGGGTGCCGCTCACGCTTTACGCGCTCCTCGAAGATCAGGTCCTCGATTTTGGGCGGTGCGGCCGTCGGCTCGGCGTCGCTGAACCGCTGGCCGCGCGCCGCGATGCCCGCGAACAGGCCGGTGAGATATTCCTTCTGCTCGGGGGTGAAGCTCCCGGTCGCGCGGGTTTCGGGAAGGGGCGCGTTCATTCAGTAAACATCCCGTTGGTAGCGCTTTTCGGACTTCAGGGTCGTGAGGTAGGCCTTCGCCTCGTCCGCAGTCTTGCCGCCGGCGGCTTCGACAATGCGATGGAGCACGGCCTCCACGTCGCGGGCCATGCGAGCCGCATCGCCACACACATAAACATGCGCGCCGGTTTCGAGCCAGGACCACAGTTCGGCCGCGTTTTCCAGCATTCGATCCTGCACATAAACCTTCTCCGCTTGGTCCCGGGAGAACGCGAGCTCGAGCCGTGTGAGGTGGCCGTCCTTGAGCCAGGCGGTGAGTTGATCTTCGTAGAGAAAATCCGTGGCGCGCTGTTGGTCGCCGAAGAAGAGCCAATTGCTTCCCTTCGCGCCGATGCTCTGTCGCTCTTCGAGGAAAGCGCGGAAGGGGGCAATCCCCGTGCCGGGGCCGATCATGATGATGGGCGTGTCGCCGTTTAACGGCAATTTGAAGCCAGGCGAAGGCTGCAGGTAAACGCTGACAGAGCCCGCTTCGCCCAGGCGGTCGGCGAGGAAGGTCGACGCCACTCCTTTGCGAGCGCGGCCGAGACATTCGAAGCGCACGGCGCTGACCGTGAGGTGGACTTCGTCTGGATGCGCCTTGGGACTGGAGGAAATGCTGTAAAGACGGGGCGCCAGTTTGCGCAGCATCGGGAGAAGTTCCGGGACAGAAAAGGGAGCGGGCAGATCCCTGACGAGATCGAGCAGATCGCGGCCCCTGAGCCATTGCTGGAGGTCGGCGGCGCGCTCCGGGGCGAGCAACGCGGCCAGAGGGCCGTCGGGCGCCGCTTTGGCCACAGCGGCGGGCAGTTCAGGCGAAGGCCTGGTGATATCGAAATGGCGGGTGAGCGCTTCACGCCACGGCAAGCTGATTCCTTCGACTTCGACGATTTGATCCGCTGGCAGCCGCAGCGCGGCCAGCAAGCGGTCGACCAACTCGGGGCAATTGCTCGGCATGACACCCAGCGCATCGCCGACTTCGTAGGTCAAGCCGCTTCCTTCCAGACTCAGTTCGTAATGCCGCACTTCCTTGGCGGAACCGGGCTTGTTGAGCAGGACGTTCCTGAGCAGGCGCGCCGGAAAGGGATTTGATTTGCCATAGCGCGGCGCCGGCGCCCCGTTCCGGGAGTTGGGGGCATGATACCCGTTCACGGCGTGGTTCGCCCGCGGCTCGAGCGATCGAGCCGCCGGCCCGATCGCGCGGCCCAGTTGCTCCCACAGACCATCCAACCAACTCCGGGCCGCGGATTCGTAATC